>Ga0114946_10002887_pt1 | contig 11741 bp, 9 predicted proteins | sample WalLakDeSediment_FD_88676 | JGI IMG/M metagenome (GOLD analysis project Ga0114946, IMG submission 88676) | Lake sediment microbial communities from Walker lake, Nevada to study Microbial Dark Matter (Phase II) - Walker Lake 11/02/13 Deep Sediment | ecosystem: Environmental > Aquatic > Freshwater...
TGCTCGAGTTTGTGGATGCGTATGGTGTGCGGGTGATTGGCGGGTGCTGCGGCACACGGGAGGACCATATTGCGCTGATCGATGAACGGTTGAACCGGGGGCGACCCAAACCGCCCGTACCTGAGCGGTCCCCCTTGCTTGCCTCGCCAGTCCAGGCGGTCTCGATGGTGCAGGAGCCGGCGCCTTTCCTGATCGGTGAACGGCTCAACACCCAGGGGTCACGTAAATTCAAGCGGCTGATCATGGCTGAGGATATTGATGCCATCGTGGAGATGGCGCGTCAACAGGTCGAAAGCGGTGCGCATGGGCTGGATTTGTGCGTGGCGCTGACAGAACGTGCAGATGAGGCGGATCTGATGCGGGCGCTGGTCAAGAAACTGGCGAACGCCGTCCCGGTGCCCCTGGTGATCGACTCCACCGAGGTTGATGTCATAGAAGCAGCGCTAAAAGCCAACCCTGGCCGCTGCCTGATCAATTCGACACATTTTGAATCAGGCCCTGAAAAAGCAGGCGAAATCTTTGCCCTGGCAAAGCGATTTAATGCAGCGGTGATTGTCCTGACAATTGACGAAGCGGGCATGGCGAAAACGGCTGACCGAAAAGTTGAAATTGCCCGGCGGATTTACGACCTGGCGGTGGATGAATACGGCTTGCGTCCTGAGGACCTGGTTTATGATACGTTGACGTTTACTCTGGCGACGGGTGATCCAGACCTGGGGGATTCGGCTGTTGAGACCCTGGCGGGGATTAGGCGTGTAAAAGAAACCTTACCAGGCGTGCTAACCTCCCTAGGTGTAAGTAACGTGTCTTTTGGGTTATCACGTCCAGCGCGTGCGGTGCTCAACAGTGTGATGCTGTACCATGCCGTGGATGCCGGCTTGGATATGGCCATCGTCAACCCAGCGCATATCAAACCCTATGCGGAAATCCCTGACCACGAGCGTCTATTGGCTGAGAATTTGATCTTCAACAGGGGTGAGGATGCATTGGCCAAGTTAATTGCCTATTTTGAGTCGGTTGAGGATCATCCAGATGGTGAGGATGATCGCGGTGTCGACCTGGAACAAATGTCACCGGAGGAACGGTTGCATTGGCGTATCTTGCACCGTCATAAAGCAGATGTGCCTGCGGATATCGATGCCATCCTCGATCGAGACCCGAATATCCTGAAATCGGAAACAGCCGTGATAATCCTAAACGATGTGCTGCTGCCCGCCATGAAAGAAGTCGGCGATAAGTTTGGTGCTGGTGAGCTGATCCTGCCCTTTGTACTGCAAAGCGCTGAGGTGATGAAGATCGCAGTTGGCTACCTGGAGAACTTCCTGGAGAGGAAGGAAGGCACCACCAAGGGCAAGCTGGTTCTGGCGACTGTATACGGTGACGTGCATGATATCGGTAAAAACCTGGTTAAAACAATCCTCTCTAATAATGGTTACAGCGTGGTCGACCTGGGCAAGCAGGTCCCGGCTGAAACGATCATCACCCGGGCAATCGAAGAAGGCGCCGATGCAATCGGTTTGAGCGCTTTGTTGGTCAGCACCAGCAAGCAAATGCCGCTGATCATCAACGAGCTGGACCGACGCAACTTGGCGATCCCCGTATTAATTGGTGGGGCTGCCATAAATCCCCGCTTTGGAAAGCGTATTTTGCTGACGGAAAAGGGTCACTATTACGCCCCGGGGGTCTTTTATTGCAAGGATGCCTTTGAAGGCTTGGCGACCATGGACGCTTTGATGGACACCGAAAAGCGCGCTGTATTGATGGAAAACACTCAAAAGGCCGCTGATTTTGAGCTGGGCAGGGAATTAGGAAGCAGGCGGGCACAACCCAGGGCACAGCAGAGCCGAACTGTGCCTGTTCTGGATCAACTGCCTGCCCCGCCGCACTGGGGTGCGCATGTTGTGATGGATATGCCCCTGGCAATGGTTGGCGAGCATTTGTCGATCAATGAACTCTACCGTTTATCCTGGGGTGCGAAAAACACACATGGTGAGGCTTGGGAGCAGCTCAAAGCTGAGTTTGACGACCGACTGATTCGCATGCGCAAAGATGCGGAGAAGGACGGGTGGTTAACCCCCCAGGGTGTTTACGGGTATTGGCCCTGCCAATCGGAAGGGGATACCTTGCTCCTGTATGATCCCGATTCTCTTGGAGAAGATCAATGGCAGGTGATAAAAAGATTTGACTTTCCAAGGCAGGCAGGGGGAGAGGGGTTGTGCCTGGCAGATTACTTTGCACCGCGTGATTCGGGAAAGATCGACGTGGTTGCGCTCCAGGTGGTCACTGTTGGCCATGCTGCCACGGCGCGTTTTGAAGTGTTGGAAGCCGCCGGTGAATATACTGAAAGCTATTACCTGCATGGGTTGGCGGTGCAAATGGCGGAAGCTGCTGCGGACTATCTGCACGCCCATATCCGGCGTGAGCTGGGCTTAGGGCATGCGCGCGGAAAACGCTATTCATGGGGCTACCCTGCCATACCGGAATTAGAAGATCACCGTAAGGTATTTGATTTATTGCCGGCTGAATCTGCCTTGGGGATGCGTTTAACCTCAGCCTACCAGCTGGTGCCAGAGCAATCCACAGCCGCAATTATCCTGCATCACCCTGATGCGAAGTATTTTAATGTTGGCACCAGTCGAGTTGAACAATTAATGAAAGATTAAAGAAGATGAACAATTCCACGCGTGAAAATACCAATAAATTTCTCTCCCGACTGGCCGAGTCGGATCGCCCGATCGTCACCGATGGTGCCATGGGGACTTTATTACATGAACGCGGTATCAAAATTGATGCTTGTTTTGATGCGCTTAATTTGACTCAACCGGCGGTTGTCGCTGATATCCACCGTGATTATATTCAAGCGGGAGCTGAGTTGATCAAGACCAACACATTTGGCGCTAACCGCACCAAGCTGGTCCGGCACAGCCTTGAGGATCGGGTAGCTGAGATCAATGCTGCTGCGGTCAACCTGGTACAGCGTGTGGTTTTGGCTTCATTTAAAGATGTGTTGATTGCGGGGGATGTGGGGCCTTTAGGTGTCCCGATGGCGCCCTTTGGACGCATCCAGCCGGAGCAGGCCTTTGAGGTTTATGCTGAGCAAATTTCAGCCTTAATCCAGGCCGGGGTTGACCTGATCTTAATTGAAACCATGGTGGACCTGTATGCCGTCAGGGCTGCCGTGGAAGCTGCCCGGCATATTGACCCCAATATGCCGGTGATCGCTTCAATGACCTTCACCCGTGACCGCAGGACTTTATTAGGAAATACGCCCCAGGAAGTGGCCCAAAAGATGGCTGCGTATGGCGTGGATGTGATTGGCGTCAATTGTTCGGGGGGACCAGCGCAATTATTGCGGATATTACGCCAGATGAAGCAAGCTGTCCCCGATGCCCGCTTTTCAGTGATGCCTAATGCGGGTTTTCCGGAAAAGGTGGGCGGACGGATCATGTACCCGGCAGGACCTGAATATTTTCACGATTATGCCCTTTCCTTCTGGCGGGCTGGGGCGGATGTAATTGGTGGGTGCTGCGGGACGACCTCAGCGCATATCACCATGATTGCTGAAGCGATTGCCCATACCCCCAAGGATAGCCTGGTGCGGGTTATTTCGGACCTCGAGAGCGCTGCGGAGGTGGAGCAAGCGCCGGCAGAAGAGCGCTCACAGCTTGCTCACAAGCTTGAGTCTGGTAAATTTGTGATTTCAGTTGAGATGGATCCCCCGCGGGGATTATCAACTCACAAGTTGCTGGCGGGGGCATCATTACTGGCGGATGCTGGGGCAGATGTGATTGACGTTGCTGACAGCCCCATGGCGCGCATGCGCATGAGCCCGTGGGCGGTGTGTCACCTGATCCAATCGAAATTTGAAATCGAAACTACCCTGCACTTTCCAACCCGTGGACGCAACCTGCTGCGTGTTCAGGGTGACCTGTTGGCTGCCCACGCGATGAACGTCCGCAATGTATTTGTGGTGATGGGTGATCCCACTGCCATTGGTGATTACCCTGATGCCAGCGATTCCTATGACCTGGTGCCGACCGGGTTAATCCGCTTGATTAAAGAGGAGTTCAATGCTGGTGTGGATCATTCCGGCGGCTTAATTGGTCAGCCAACGTCGTTCTTTGTTGGTGCTGCGTTGAACCTGTGCCCTGGCAACCCCCAGCGAGAGATTCATGTATTAAAGAAGAAGATTGATTCAGGGGTGGATTTCTTCCTGACTCAACCGGTGTTTGATGCACAAAAAGCACTTACCTTTCTGGAAACCTTCGCCGCCGAAGTAGGGCAATTGCGGATTCCGGTGTTGGTAGGTATTTTGCCGCTGGTTACAGACCGGCATGCTCGTTTTTTACACAACGAGGTGCCCGGTATCCATATACCAGAAGCAATCCAAAATAGGATGTCGACAGCTGGTGATGCGTCAGCACATGAGGGCGCTAGTATTGCTGTGGAGTTGATCGAGGATTTAAAGTCTAATTTCCAAGGTGTTTATTTCATGCCAGCCTTCAGCCGCTATGATATGGTGGCAGAGATCATTGACCACATCCGGTGAAGTTTTCCCAGGAAAAGAAGGCAGTATATTCGTTAATCGGCTTTTTATTTTAATACTTGTTGGGCACTCTTCGAGTATAATGTTAGGTTGGTATGAAAAACTATGGGAATGAACAATCCAGAGGTGACAATAATGGAGAAACGTAAAAAGCACTTTTTATTGGCTGTCCTTAGTATATTGATGATCGTTTTGTCTGCCTGCAGTCCCAATGAGTCAATTGATCTGAATATGGCAGGCACTTATGCAGCCCAGACTTTAGCAGCAATGCCAACGGACACACCTTTGCCCTCACCAACAGAACCAGAACCCACTGCGACGCCGACCGAGATCTTCACGCCAACACCTTTACCAGTTGTCGGTGTTGTCGGGCCGGTTGATTTTCCTGAAGATGTTAATCCGCTGACTGGCTTACAGGTTGATGATCCGTCCATCCTGGATCGAAGGCCGGTGTTTGTTAAAGTGGCCAACTACCCGGTTTCGGGTCGACCGCATGCCGGTTTGTCCAAAGCGGACATGGTTTTTGAATATTACATAGGCTCTGGCGGCAACCGTTTCATTGCGTTGTATTATGGTCAGGATGCTGATATGATCGGCCCTGTACGTTCAGGGCGTCAAATCGATCCCTACCTGGTCAGCCTGTATGAAGGCATCATGGGCTTTGAAGGTGCCTACATATTAATTTTCGAGCATATCAGGGATATCCTGGGCAACCGGGCCATCAGTGGGAAGGATTTATGCCCTGGCATTTGTGATGATGGGCGCAATATTGTCACCAGCGTATTTGGGGATTCTGAAGCCCTGACAGAGATTGCCACCCGCCGGGGTGTGGTCAATCAACGCTATGTCTTGGAGGGCATGGCGTTTGACCCAGATGTGCCAGAAGGCGGGCAAAATGCGGATGTGATCGACATCCGGTTTTCCCAGGTCAACCCCAGCGAATGGCGTTATGATGAAGACAGCGGCTTGTACCTGCAGTGGATTGATAACGAAACCGGTCAGGTGATCGATTTGATCCCCCTGGTTGACCGGGTCAATGATCAACAGCTCGCTTTCTCAAATGTGGCGGTCATCTTTGTGGAACATGATGAGATTGCGCCCACCTGGCATGATATGTCCCTGTGGGACAATAATGCTGGGCAGCGAGCCGTTGTTTTTCGAGACGGAAACGCTTACGATCTGACCTGGCGGACCCGGAGTAGAACCCAGCCGATCCAGTTTATTGATCAAGCTGGTGAAGCGTTCCGGCTTAAACCAGGCAATACCTGGGTGGTGATCATGGGGCTGAATTCAGGTGTGATCTTGGTAGATGGCACCTGGACCTTCAATTTCTTTATGCCTTAATTGATGCGAACCCTGATCCTATCAGATATCCACGGCAACTTGCCCGCGTTGGACGCGGTTCTTGAAGATGCTGGTGCAGTTGAGCGTGTATGGTGCTTGGGGGATATTGTCGGCTATGGCCCTGATCCCAATCAATGTATTGAACGAGTCCGTGGTCTGCCAGGGTTACAATGTGTGAAAGGCAATCACGATGCGGCGGCTGTGGGTGAAATCGCGATCCATGCTTTTAATTATGAAGCGCGTGCCTCATTGGCATGGCTTGAATCTGAGTTGAGCCAGGAAAACAGGCGCTGGTTGGCTGGCTTGGATGAGCGCCTCGAACTCGATCAGGTGACCCTTGCCCATGGCAGCCCACGCAATCCTGTCTGGGAGTACATCCTGGATCTGGGTTCTGCTAGGGCAAATATGCAAATGTTTACAACGCAGCTCTGCCTGGTTGGACATTCACATTTGCCATCAATTTTTATAATGGAGGAGAGCACCCCGCAGTCAACCCGGCATTATGGTTTAACCGTTGGGGAATCCTTCACTATCAACAGAAAAAGCATCCTCAACCCAGGATCTGTTGGGCAGCCGCGAGATAATGACCCTCGGTCTGCTTATTTAATCTATGATGATGCGTTGGATCAATGGATTTTTAAGCGGGTCGCTTATGATATTCGGCAAGTTCGAGATCGGATCCTGGCCGCTGGGCTGCCCAAACGCCATGCTTACCGATTAGAAGAAGGTTGGTAATCCATTTTCGGGATTGAGTTTTAATCCATCCCGCAAACATCATCAAAAAAATTCTCTTTCTGGAACTTTATAATCCTGATTAACGTCATTAAACTATATAATAGATGAATGTGGACTATGTAAAGGAGATGAAAATGAAGAGACATAAAAAGTGGATCGTGTTTATTTTCCTTGGCTTGAGCCTGGTGGTAGGTGCCTGTGCGCCCATGAGGGCTGCTGAGGACGCATGGATGGAATCGCCGGCGATGATGCCAGAATATGAAATGGCATTTGAAGAACCTTCGATGTCGCCTGAGGAACGCGGAATGCCCTCAGGGGTTGGTGAAGCAGCGAAAACGATTGAGCGCATGGTCATTTACAACGCCGACATGAGTATCGCTGTGGAAAATCCTGAAGAGACCATGCAAACCATTATCGATATGGCCGAAGAAGCCGGTGGATTTGTTGTTTCTTCCAACCTTTTTAGAACCCAAACCGATCGCGGCAGCCTTCCCCGTGCCAATCTGACGGTTCGAGTCCCGGCCGAGCGTTTAAACGCCATTATGGCTGATATCAAAGAATTGACCCCTAATCCGCGTGAAGATGTGCTCTCGGAAAATGTGTCGGGGCAGGATGTGACGGCGGAATACACAGACCTTTCGTCACGTTTGCGCAACCTTGAAGCCGCTGAGCAAGCGCTGGTGCAACTGATGGAACAAGCCCAAGACCCCCAGGATGTATTGGATGTGTTCAGCGAGTTGACTTATTACCGGGGTGAGATAGAGATCGTCAAGGGACGGATGCGGTACCTGGAAGAGTCCGCTGCCCTCTCAGCCTTATCCTTGGAAATTATTGCCAAGCGCTCCTTGCAACCGATCGAAATTGTCGGGTGGCAACCGCAAGGAACTGCCAAGAATGCGATTGAAGCTCTGATCGATGCGGGACAATTCCTGGTAGATGCTGTGATTTGGTTTGGCATCTTCTGCCTACCCTTCTTGATCCCCCTGGGTGTGGTGGTGTATTTCCTGGTGGGTTATTTCCGTAAGCGCAAGGCGCAGAAGAAGGCTGAAAAAGCTGAGATGAAAGAGATAAACGGCACTCAAGATAAGCAATAGACTTTCAAGAAATACTTAACGACGAAGCACCTCAATAGATTAGAGGTGCTTTTTTTAATTCTCATTCACACACGATTGTAGGTCGGAAAGCGATACGGGTCCTGCCCGTAAGATCTGAATCTCAGGCCCAGAAAGGTCTGCCACTGTGGATGCCGTCGGCCCGGGCGTGGGGCCGCCGTCCAGGATGAGGTGTATGCGCCCGCCCAATTGCGCCATGACACTGGCGGCATCGACCGGGTTGGGTCCGCCGGAGATATTGGCTGAGGTGGTTGCCAGGGGGCCTGTTTCCTTGAGCAGCTGTAAGGTGAAGGTTAAATTTGGCATGCGCACGCCGATGGTCGAATAAGGCGTCAATTCGGGGGGTACTTTGGGGGCCTTGGGCAAGATCAGGGTGAGTGCACCTGGCCAGAAGGCGGATGCGATACGGCCTAAACGTTCATCTACGTACAGAACCAGATCGTCAAGCTGGTCAAGATCTCCGATTAACACCGGAAGTGCTTTTTCTTCAGGACGCTCCTTAGCAGTGAAGATTCGCTGGATGGCTTCCGGGTTGAACGGGTCAGCCGCCAGGCCGTAAATGGTGTCGGTCGGGAAGGCGATCAACCCCCCGTCCTGGATGATGCGTTTGGCAGCTGGGATGGCCTGGGGGTTGTTAATGGAGAGAATACGGGTTTCTATCATGGACTGCCTTTCATTGCAAAATGATGTCGGACCTTAACTCGTGTTGAGATGAATTTCAACCAGGCGGTCATGGCTGGCCAAGTCCTGGATCAGGCGGTGCTGTGCATTAGGGAAGACAGCCTGGGCGGCAGCCAGGGTTTCTGGGCCCAGCGAGGATTCTGTTTCGAGCAGGATCACCCCAGAGGGGGACAGCCTGGTTTGCGCTTGCTTGAGCAGTTTCCGGATGGCATCCAGGCCGGATTCTCCGCCGTCAAGTGCAAGACGCGGTTCCCAGCGTGATACAGCCAGGTTCGGCAGGGTGTTCCGGGGGATATAGGGGAGGTTGGCACAGATCAGGTCGAAGGGGCCTCGAAAGGGGGTCAGCAGGTCACCCTGGAAAAAGTGAATTTTTGACTGGCACAGGCGCTGGGCGTTGAGCTGTGCTACCCGCAGTGCGTTGAAGGAAAGGTCCACCCCCAGGATGGTTGCCCTGGGTAGTTCAGCCGCCAGGCTGACGGCGATGGCGCCAGAACCCGTCCCGACATCAATGATACAAGGTTTGAGAACGCGTCCTGCATACTTGATCGCTTTTTCAACCAGGAGTTCGGTTTCTGGGCGGGGGATCAGGACGTCAGGCGTCACCTGGAATGTACGCCCGTAAAACTCCCAGTGACCCAAGACATAGGGTAAGGGAACACCCTGCAAGAGTGCGTTTAAGCTCGTCTGCAGGGTGCTGTTTTCTTGTGGACTGAGCTGGTAATCGCCGTGGCTGAGAAGCCAGCTCTTGGGCTGGTTAAGGGTATGTTTTAGGAGGGTCAAACTGGTATTGCCCGGTGTCTCAAAACCGTCTTGGGCTAGTTTTTCTCGCAGGTGTTGGCGGGCTTGCTGCAGGTCGATCGGGTTATTCCTCCACCAAGGCCAATTTTTCTGATTCATCGACCAGGGTCAGCTCGTCGATAAATTCATCGATATCGCCGTCTAGCACACCGTTGAGATTATAAGAAGAGAGGTTGATGCGGTGGTCTGTGACACGGTTTTGCGGGAAATTATAGGTGCGGATTTTCTCTGAGCGTTCCCCGCTGCCGACCTGGGAGCGCCGGGTGGCGGCTTCTTCTTCATGTTTCTTGCGTTCCTCGATTTCATATAAACGGGCCTTGAGGATGCTCATTGCGCGCATCTTGTTTTGGAGTTGTGAGCGTTCATCCTGGCAGGCAACCACCATCCCACTGGGATGGTGTGTGATGCGGACAGCGGTCGAGTTCTTTTGCACGCTCTGACCACCCGCCCCCGCCGATTTATACACGTCGATAGAGATATCGGATTCGGGGATGTCAATTTCGACATCGTCTACTTCTGCCAGCACAGCCACGGTGATTGTGGAGGTATGGATGCGCCCCTGGGATTCAGTATCGGGGACGCGTTGGACGCGATGCACACCTGATTCAAATTTCAGTCGCGAGTATGCGCCTTTGCCCTTAATCATGAAGCTAACCTCTTTGAGGCCGCCAATGCCGGTTTCGTGCAAAGAAAGGATCTCAGTTTTCCAGTTTTGGCGCTCGGCATAATAAGAATACATGCGGAACAAGTCTGCAGCAAACAAGCCGGCCTCATCACCGCCGGTGCCTGCCCGGATTTCCATAATGACATTACGCTGGTCACGCGGGTCTTTGGGGACGAGCATGCTCTTGAGCTTGTTTTCAAGCTGGTCGCGCTTTGCCCGCAGAGATTCCAATTCCGTTTCAGCCATTGCACGCATTTCTTCATCGTCAAGTTCAAACAAACTTTCCGTTTCTTGGATCTTTTCGAGAGTTTCCTTGTAATCGAGTGACAGCTTGACCACCGGTTCCAACTCAGAGCGTTCTTTGGAAAGCTCGATGGCGGTGGTGTAATCGTCGCCAACAGCGGTTAATTGGGATTCGATTTCTTCAAATCGTTCGATAATACCTGTGAGTTTTTCTAGCATATCTTTCTATATCTCTTTTAAATCTTGATTTTTCAGCCTACGGATTATACCACTTCTGTTGATGAGTGGCTTTCGTGTGGAGGTTGATTTGGGGAAGGGTTGAATACAACACTTTTGCGTGAACGCTATTTTTTTTAGTTGTCTAGGTACCAATAAGAATTGGTGTTTGCTACCCTCCCAGGGTCTTTAGGGTCTTGATTAACCCTGAAGCGATTGAGGTGTGGAAGAGATGGATGAGACACTCGCACACACATTTTTGTTGATGTACGCACGTTTCAACAATAACGTACGCTGCCCCTCCCTGAAGGAAGGGGCTTTGATAAAGTTGATGTTTATAGGTGTTTGCGGATAGATTTGGTTGAGAATAAATGATGCGCAAGAATTTTGGCACCCTAATGCGTAGGGGTGTTCCATAAAACCTCTGAATCAAAAAAGGGAAAAGATTTTACCAATTATTGTCAAGCCATTCTCGTTTATATTCGTGACCTTGATTAAAAGTGCTATAATGGATCACAAATTTCAGAAAGAACACTAAAAGTATCAGGAAGTGCTTTATTGATTTGTGTCTTAATTCATCACAGTCACAGGGGCGCGTTGTTGTCGTTATTGACCACGGAAACATCATTGCCAGGCTTATTACTGAAGCTTTGGTAAGAAACTCAAGATATTTTCCATTGACATAAGCATTTCCGTCAAACTATCGGTTTAAAGATAAGGAATGATGCGATGAAGTGGAATACTGGGTTGTTAATTTCTACGGTGCTGTTAACAACTTTTTTGCTGGTGCTTGCTGGTTGTTCACAAAATAGGATTGCTGTTGAACAACCTGAGGTTGACGATCCATTGTTGGATACGCTGTCTTCCGAAGAGCTTGTTATTATAGTCAAAGATGGTGAAGAACCTGAAGCTACAGTTTGGGAGGTTGAAGATCCAACAATTGATTCAACAATGACTCCAATCGAACCAACACTAACTGCATTCGAGCCAAAGGCTACGCTCAGGCCGATTCGCACACCTACACCTGCTCCATCCTGGATGACAAATTTCGTCGAGCCGATACTTGCTCATATTGCTGACCATCCACCGGATATTGTGGATCATTTTTCGTAACTACTCAGCATGCGTGAGATTAGGGGGGTGTGGTGTGGCGGCTTCGCCGCCACACCACACCCCCCCACGCTTCAGCAGTTGGGCTGGCTGAGTAGTTACCATTTTTCAACCTCAAATGCATGGGAGATGCGACATGGTGCTGCAGAATGGCGAAAGTCGGTTAAGAATGGAGAATTGGTCCTCGATAGTGCTAATGTAAAAAATAAACTTCTTACATTTTATGATTATGTGGCAGAGGTAACTGTTCGGTATAAAGGGGGTAACGATTGGAGTGGATTCCAATTTTCAA
>Ga0114946_10002888_pt1 | contig 11740 bp, 10 predicted proteins | sample WalLakDeSediment_FD_88676 | JGI IMG/M metagenome (GOLD analysis project Ga0114946, IMG submission 88676) | Lake sediment microbial communities from Walker lake, Nevada to study Microbial Dark Matter (Phase II) - Walker Lake 11/02/13 Deep Sediment | ecosystem: Environmental > Aquatic >...
GCACCAACAGCGGCAAACACATTTTTATGGTGTTCTACGTAGTAATTAATAAAAATTACTTAATTTTGCCGCAAAACATCTTAAAAACACCAAAAAATGGCGATAAACGTATTGATTGTTGATGACCATTACATGGTTCGGGAGGGTTTGGTGCGCATGCTGGCCGAAGATTCTGAGATTGGCGAGATTTCCGAAGCGGAGAACGGGCTTCAGGCGCTGGAGATGGCGCGGGTTGCCCGTCCCGACGTGGTGGTGATGGACTTTGACATGCCGCACTACAACGGCGTATACGGCACGAGGGAGCTGATCAGGAGGCGGTCGGGCGCAAAGGTGATCATGCTGAGCATGCACCATTCGCGCGACAGCATCATAGAGGCCATACAGGCCGGCGTGAAGGGTTTTGTGATGAAGGAGGCCCCGTCGGAAGAGTTGCTGGCGGCCATCAAGGAGGTGCACAAAGGCTATACCTGGTTTAAGGGGCAGGTGGCAGAGATCATCGCTCCCTACCTGATATCTGTTGCCACGGGAAAGAGCGTGGAAAAGCCGAAAAACGTTCTTACGGCGCGCGAAAAAGAGGTTACCCGCCTTTATGCCGAAGGCATGAGTGCCCGGGAGGTATCGCAAAAGCTGAAGCTCAGCAAGCGCACCATAGAGGTGCACAAGGCCAACATCTTCAAGAAGCTCGACATTCACAACACCGCCGAGCTGGTCCGTTACGCGGTGAAAAATAACCTGGTGAAAATCCCCTAAAAAATCTCTCCCTGTCCCTCTGTCCCTCCGTCCCTCTGTCTCCCTGTCCCTCTGTCTCCCTGTCCCTCTGTCTCTCTGTCTTAAAGGGCCTTTCTAATAGGCCCTTTGTTCCCTTCCTTCAATGTAGTTGATAAAAGACCTGTTGGCCACCTTGTTTCCTCCCGGGGTGGGATAGTTCCCGGTGAAATACCAGTCGCCGGTGTGCCCCGGGCAGGCTGCATGCAGGCTTTCGATGGTTTGGTAGACGATCCGCAGCTTTGCCCTCACCTGCGGGGGGTGCAGCATTTTGGCGATGCGGCACGATACCTGTTCCGGGCTGAACGGCTCATAGATCTCTTTCACGCAGTTACTTACCTCTTCGGCGGGGAGGTGTTCCTGCTCCTTGCATTTGCGGTACACCTCGCTGATGACACCGGCCTTTCCGGTTTCCCTGAGCAGCTCGATGGCGGCGCGGAAGGCGATGAATTCGCTCAGTTTGGCCATGTCGATGCCGTAACAGTCGGGGTATCGTATCTGTGGTGCCGACGACACGATGACGATCATTTTGGGGTTGAGCCGGTCGAGTATCCTGATGATGCTCTGCTGCAAGGTGGTACCCCTCACGATGCTGTCGTCGATGACCACCAGCGTGTCGGTGTCGTCGCGCACCACGCCGTAGGTCACGTCGTACACGTGGGCCACCAGGTCGTCGCGCTTGGTGTCTTCGGTGATGAAGGTGCGCAGCTTGGCATCCTTCACGGCGATCTGGTCGATCCTGGGCCGTATCGACAGGATCTTCTCCAGTTGTTGGGCGGTGGTGGCGCCGCTGGTGCCGGACCGCGTGCCTCTCTCCATGAGCTCGAGCAGGCGGTCCTTTTTCTCCCTGTTGCAGAAGTCGTTCAGGCCTTCCACCATCCCGATAAAGGCGGAGATGGCGGTATTGGGGATGTAGGAGAAGATGCTGTTTTCCAGGTCGTAGAGGATGGTTTTGAGTATTGCCGGCACCAGGTTGCGGCCCAGTTGCTTGCGTTCCTGGTAGATCGCGGCGTCGGTGCCCCGCGAGAAGTAGATGCGCTCGAAAGAGCAGGAGGTTCTTTTTTCGGCCTTTTTCACCTCCGTCTCGCGGACTTCGCCGTTGCGCTTGACGATCAGGGCGTGGCCGGGTGTCACCTCGCGGATGCTGCCCAGGGGCACGTCGAAGACCGTCTGTATCACCGGCCGCTCGCTGGTGACCACCACCACTTCGTGGTCTGCATAATAGTAGGCGGGCCGTATGCCATGGGGGTCGCGCAACACAAATGAGTCGCCATGCCCGAGCAGGCCGGCGATCACATAGCCGCCGTCCCAGTATTTGCTGGCATTCATCAGCACCTGCGCCACATCCAGGTTGTCGGCAATCAGCGGGGAGCTGTCCTTTTTGGAATACCCCTGGGATTTATAGTGCAGGTACAAGTCTTCATTTTCCTCGTCGAGAAAGTGGCCCACCTTTTCGAGGATGGTCACCGTGTCGCTGGTCTCATTGGGATGCTGCCCAATGGTTACCAGGCTTTCGAACAACTCATCAACATTGGTCAGGTTAAAGTTGCCGGCGATCATCAGGTTCTTCGACATCCAGTTGTTTTCCCTGAGCAGGGGGTGGCAGTATTCAATGCCGTTGCGGCCGAAGGTGCCGTAGCGGAGGTGGCTCAGGAACAGCTCCCCGGTGAAGTCCAGGTTTTCCTTGAGCCAGTTCACGTCGTTGAGCCTCTCGGGATGCTTCGCCGTTGCCTTGCGGATGTTCCGGTGTATCGTGCCGAACATGTCGATGATCGGGTTGGGGTTGTTGTTCCTGATGCGGTTCATGTAGCGCTTGCCCGGCAGCATGCCGAACTTGATGCAGCCAATCCCGGCGCCGTCCTGGCCCCGGTTGTGCTGCTTCTCCATGAGCAGGTACAGCTTGTTCAGCCCGTAAAAGGCCGTGCCATAGTGTGATACGTAATATTCGAGCGGCTTCAGCAACCTGAGCAGGACGATGCCGCATTCATGTTTGATTTTCATTCAGGGAAAGCGGTTGGTAATCACTTATTCTTCCACAATAATCTCAGCGATGCGCCTGGCGGCCTTTCCGTCCCACAGCTCCGGTATGCGCCCGGGCTTGGTGATGCCGCCCAGGATATCCAGTGCGGTCTTTTCGACCTTTTCCAGGTCGGTGCCTACCAGGTGGTTGGTGCCCACGTCGATGGTCACGGGACGTTCCGTGTTTTTTCGTACCGTGATGCACTGCACGCCCAGGTAAGTTGTTTCTTCCTGGATGCCGCCGCTGTCGGTGATCACCAGCTCGGCATAGCGCATCAGCGACAGGAACTCGATATAGCCGAGGGGTTGTGTGATGATCAGGTTTCGTGGGATGGCTTTTTCCAGTTCGTGCTCGCGGATGTTCTTCATGGTCCTGGGATGCACGGGGAATACCACCTTGCGGTGGCCGGCCAGGTGTCCGAGGGTGGCCATCAAAGCGGCCAGGCTCTCCTTGTCGTCGACGTTCGTGGGGCGGTGGAACGTGGCCAGGATGTATTTCCCCTGTGTGAGGCCCATGTTGGCCGTTACCGGCGACGCTTCGATGAGGTCGTAATGGGCTTCCAGCGTGTCGATCATGGTGTTTCCCACGAAAAAGATCTTGTCGTTGTCGATCCCTTCGTCGCGCAGGTTCCTGATGCCGCTGTGCTCGGTAACGAAGAGGTAGTCGGAGACCACGTCGGTGACGATGCGGTTGATCTCTTCGGGCATGGTCTTGTCGAAGCTGCGCAGCCCCGCTTCCACGTGGGCGATGGGTATCGACATCTTCGAGGCCACCAGCGCCGCCGCCATGGTCGAGTTGACGTCGCCCGGCACGATCACCAGGTCGGGGTGCTCCGTTTCGAACACCTTCTCCAGCTCCAGCATGATGCGGGCGGTCTGCGAGGCGTGGCTGCCGCCGCCCACGCCCAGGTAAAAGGCCGGTCGCGGCATCTTCAGGTCGTCGAAAAATATCTTCGACATGAAGTCGTCGAAGTGCTGCCCCGTGTGGCAGATCTTGTGGCTGACCTCCCTGCCGTACCTGCGCAAGGCCTTGTCGACCGGCGCGATCTTCATAAAATTGGGGCGCGCCCCAACAACGGATAGTATTTTTTTCATAGGTTTACTTGTAGTTTTTTTTGTTTCTCGCAGAGGCGCAAAGTTTGACGCAAAGGCGCCAGGGAGCGCTTTGCGCCTTATTGTTCACTCCATTCACCTGGTGGGCCACGAGGCGTGTGTACAAAGTTAACCAAATACCCTTAAAAATGAAAGCGTCTTATAACCCAAATTGACGTTATGATAGATGGGTAGCTGACATCATGCGGGGAAACAACCATGTTGAAGCTCAGGCGATACAGTGCTGTAGGCAAACCATCAGATACCCGAAAGGGTAAATATTTAAGTAACAATGAAAGTCTTTGGTATAGCCGTGACAAAAAAAGATTGTGACACGGATATCGAATATCACGGTTTTTTGGAACGCGGATGAAAAATTTATCTATATTTGTATATAGAAACAGCCATTTCCGAAACAGCCATTTCCGAATAATCTGTTTCGATTAAATCGATCTGCCATGAAGTTTTACAACAGAGAAATAGAAATAACAAGGCTACAGGAGATTCAAAAACAATCGCTGGTAACCGCCCGGTTCACTGTAATTACGGGAAGAAGGCGAATCGGGAAAACCCAATTGCTTTTACACGCAACCAAAGGGCAACCAACGCTCTATTTTTTTGTTGCAAGGAAAGCAGAAAACTTTTTATGCCAGGATTTTCTGCAGGAAATAAAAGAGAAACTTCTGATTCCGGTCCTGGGCGACACCAGCAGTTTTGGAAAGTTGTTCAAATACCTGATGGAGTATTCGAAAACAACCCCTTTCAATTTGATCATTGACGAATTCCAGGAATTTTTTCACATTGCACCTTCGGTCTACAGCGAGATGCAACATTACTGGGATGTAAATAAAGAGGAGAGCAAAATAAACCTGATGGTTTGCGGCTCGGTTTTTTCATTGATGCACAAAATATTTGAAAGCGCCAAAGAACCGCTTTTCGGGCGCGCCACGCACCTGATGAAAATTCGGCCTTTCACAACAGCGGTATTAAAAGAGATACTGAACAGCCATCATCCATCATGGTCACCCGACAACCTTCTTGCGCTCTTTTCTTTTACTGGCGGCGTTGCCAAATATGTTCAAATATTGATGGATGATGGGGCATATACCACACAGGCAATGACTGACAGCATCATTCGGCAGGATTCTTTATTGCTGCAGGAGGGCAAAAACATGCTTGTGGAGGAATTTGGGAAAGAATATGCCACCTACTTCACTATTTTGTCGAGCATTGCACGGGGGGAAAATACCCGAAGTAAAATTGAGGCTGTGGTAAATAGGGAAATAGGGGGCTATTTAACCAAAATGGAGCGGGATTATAACCTTATTTCGAAGGCCATACCCCTTTTTGCCAAAGCTGAAACCAAAAATGTAAGGTATCTCATTGAAGATAATTTTCTCACATTTTGGTTCCGGTTTGTTTATAAGTATAGTCATATTGTTGAAATAGGCGGCTTCGAAGAATTAAAAAAAATCATTGCGAGAGATTACCTTACTTTTTCTGGAAAAATATTGGAAAGATATTTCCGGAAAAAATTAACGGAAGAAAACGGATTTACCCGGATTGGCGGTTATTGGGACAGAAAAGGAGAAACAGAAATTGATCTGATCGCTGTAAATGAACGTGAGAAATTTGCTGAGTTCATAGAGATAAAGCGTAACCATACCGAGATTAACCTCGATAAACTGCGTGAAAAAAGCTTTGCCTTTTTGCGTGCCACGGGTGAACTAAAGGATTACAGCATCCGTTACCGGGGGTTGTCTTTAAAAGAGATGTAAGAATAAGTTATGCCCCTCAATCCCTCAGACGCGATAAATCGACGTCTCTACCAACGACATCAATTCCTGTCCCTCAGTCCCTAAGTAATGCCCAGATGGAACAGCGGCACGTTCACCGTGATGCATTTGTCGAGGCTGTCGATCCTGACGATCACCTTTTTGCCGGTGCCGCTGTGCACCACCTCGCCGATCAGGCCTTTCAGCGGGCCGCGTTCTATGGTGACCGGCGTGCCGGGCGGCGGCGACACCGCCATGCATTCCATGTCGACGCCCTCCTTGCTCATCAGCTTCAGCGAGTGGATCTGGTGGTCGGGGATGGCCACGGGCTTCCCTTCGAACGCAATGAAGCGCACCACGCCGGGGGTGTTCAGTATTTCGTGGCAGGCCGCGTAATCGGAGGTGTCGGTGCGCACGAAAAGATACGACGACATCAGCGGCACCTCGATCTGCTTGCGGCGGTCGCTCCACACCCGCCACGACTTCACCAGCGGCAGGTAGGCCTCTACATGGCGCTCCACCAGCAGGGCATGGGTGCGCTTCTCAAATCGTGAGCGGGTATATATCGCGTACCAGTGTTTGCTCATAGGTCTTTTTTTCGTGGGACAGGCCTGTGGCCTCACCAGCATCCCACGGTGGCCGTCGAACGGGGACAAAGCCACACAGAAAACCGGCATGTAAAGTTAATAAAGATTTCAAAAGAAAAGAAGTTTGGTGCCGGCCAGTACCACCACGATCATCACCACATAGCGCACGAAGGCGGGTCCCCAGCTCACCGCCCATTTGGTGCCCAGGAAGCCGCCGATGGCGTTGCCCACGGCCAGCGTGACGCCCACCACCCAGTCGATCTGGCCGTTGACCATGAAGACGATCATGGCGAAGAAGGTCAGCATCAGGTTGATCATGGCCTTTTGTGCGTTGGCCTTCACCAGGTTGCAGCCTGCGTTGAGCACCAGCGCCGCCAGCAAAAAGATGCCCACCCCCGCCTGTATGAAGCCGCCATAGGCGCCTACCACGAAGAAGATCAGCCAGCGGAGCCAGCGCCGCACCCTGGTCTTGCTCAGGTCCTTGCCCTCCAGCCACTGCTTGGGGTTGAACCACATGGGGATCAGCATGATGAACAGCACCACGCCGACCACGATCTCGACAGCCCTGTCGGGCAGCTCCAGCACGATGAAGGCGCCGGCCACGCTGCCGGCAATGGTGGGGATGGCCACCTCCATGCCCAGCGGGATGTCCAGGATGCGCTTCCGGTGAAAAGTGGTGGTGGTGACCAGGTTTTGCACAAACACCCCCACCCGGTTGGTGCCGTTGGCCATGTTGGGCGGCAAGCCGATGAACATCAGGATGGGCAGGCTCACCAAAGAACCGCTGCCGGCCAGGGTGTTGATGAACCCGCACAACACCCCCGCACCGATAACCAGCAAAATGGTTTCGGGCGTCATGGCGATCAACGTCTCGGTCATCATACGGAAATTTTGAGCAAAAATAACAAAAAGTTGTCACCCGCCACCGGGATCAGACACCGATTAAAATTTGAGATTGCTCCACTGCATACGGAATCAGACAACGGTTAAAGAAGACATTGCTCCGCAACCAAAGGTACCAGGAACTTGTTGGAAACAGACATTGCTTCACAACTGAACTATTTGTATTATTTTTACAACCAAAAATTAACGGGAGATGATCATCATTGGCATAGCGGGTGGTTCCGGGTCGGGCAAGTCGACGGTAGTGAAAAAGATCGTGAAGAGCCTGCCGAAAGACAGCGTATCGGTGCTTTACATGGATGCCTATTACAAGGACAACGGCCATCTGAGCCAGGAGCAGCGCGCCCGGATCAACTTCGACCATCCGAGCGCCGTCGAGTTCAACCTCCTGGTGAAGCACCTCGACATGCTGCGCAACGGCGAAGACATTCCCATGCCGATCTATTCCTACCTGACCTGTGCCCGGGCCAAAGAGACCGTTCCGGTACCTGCGCGGGAGGTCGTCATCGTGGAAGGCATCCTTACCATGGCCAACCCCCGCATGCGCGACCGCATGGACATCAAAATATTTGTCGACGCCGACGGCGACGACCGCCTGATGCGCATCATCTACCGCGACATACAGGAGCGCGGACGCTCACTCATCGATGTGCTCGGTCACTACGAGCGGTTCGTAAAGCCCATGCACCTGCAGTTCATCGAGCCCAGCAAACGCTATGCCGACATCATCGTGCCCCAGGGAGGGGAGAACCTGGTGGCCATCGACATCATCACCAATATGATCCATATGATACAGATGAAGTCCGGAGGGACCTGACGATGCCCCGGCAAGGCGATGCATCCCTTAAGATCCACCACCAGGGCGTTACAGGTTGTCACCGCATCCCGGCAACACCCCGGCAAGGCGATGAGTGGACGATCAGCCATCCCACGAAAGAAAAACGACACAACCGATCAGTATCCATGAAGTATAACTTTCATACCCACTCGTACTATGATGATGGCCGCCTGGCCATGGAAGACTACGTTGTTGAAGCCATCGGCCGGGGGTTCGATGCCCTGGGCTTTTCGGGACATTCGCCCCTGCCGGATGAGAACGTCTGGAGCATCAAGGCCGCGATGTTCCCCGACTATGTGGCGGCCTGCAAGCGGCTGAAGCACCAGTACCGCGACCAGATCGACCTCTTCCTCGGACTGGAGATCGACTACATCCCGGGGTTGTCGGATGATTTTGATGCGTTCCGCAAGGGCATACCGCTCGACTACTGCATTGGCTCCGTGCACATGGTGCGCAGTGCGGCGAACGGCCACCTGTGGCCCATCGACGGGCCGGAGGAGCACTTCCGTGAGGGCCTTGAGAAGGCCTTTGGCGGCGACATCCGCAGGGCGGTCACGGCGTTTTATGCGCAGAGCATCGAGATGGTCGAGACGCAGCCGATGGAGATCATCGGCCACCTCGACAAGGTGAAGATGTACAACCGTGGAGAGCTTTTCGACACGGGCGAGGACTGGTACCGGCAGCTTGTCGGGCGGCTGCTGGCGTCGGTGGCACGGCGCGGCGTGATCGTCGAGGTGAACACCCGGGGCGTATACACCGGCAAAACCGATGAATACTTCCCTTCGGCCGGCGTGCTCGGGCAGTGCCTGCACCTGGGCATCCCGGTCATGGTGAACAGCGACGCCCACCACCCCGATGAGCTCAGCCTGCACGTGGCCGAAGCCGAAGCCCTGCTGCTCGACATCGGCTTTAAAGAGGTGAAAACACCCTTCGCCACGGCGCCAATCGGTAAATATTCATGACGCTGAATCATCATCAGGGTTTTTGCGACCAAATCACCTGACGGATTCAATGTAAGGGCGAATAATGATTCGCCCTAAAAACAAACAAACAAAAATGACCCCCCGTATCCACTGGCAGGCCATCAGGGCAGAAATAAGGGACAACCTGCGCATCAGGCAGGTGGCCCTGCTGTATGCGGCCAGCCTGGCCGGCATCCCCCTGGCGCTGGTCATCAGCATGGTGTTCACCCGGTTCCTGGGGCCCCAGGGCTACGGCAACTTTGCCTTCCTGGAGAGCATCTTCAACTTTGGGATGATCATCTTCACCTTCGGCATCTTCTACGCCGGAAGCCGTGCCATCGTGCTGAACGACCAGCCGGAGCGGACAGGCGAATATTACGGCAGCACCCTGATCATGCTGGTCGGACTGTTCCTGCTCATGGCGGTATGTTTCACGGGCTATGGCCTGTTAGACCCCAACCTCAGGGAGAAGGGGCTGACCACCTTCTTCATGGTGCTGATCCCTTTTGGGTGGGTGTTCCTGCTGAACCCCTTCTTCGACACCGTGCTGAAGGCCGACAACCGCATCAAGGCGCTGGCCTCCGTGCGGTTTTTCCCGAAGGTGGTCCTGTTTGCCGGCGCGGCGGGCATCTACTTCCTGCTGCCGGCCTTTGGCGGCAACCGCCTGGCCATCGTCTGGTCGCTCTACCTGCTGGCCAATGTGGTGGTGTTTCTGACCGTGCTGACCCGGATCCGCATCTCTTTCTCGCACTGGTCGCAGCGCATCCCTGAGATCTGGAGGCATACCCGGCGGTTTGGCCTCCACATATACTCCGGCGGCTTGTTCTATGCGGGCAGCCTGGCCCTGACGGGCATCCTGATCAGCTACTTCAGCCCCGACAACACGGGGGTGGGGTATATGGCGCTGGCCATCGCCATCAGCCGTCCGCTCGAGCTGGTGCCCAGCGCCGTGGCCACGGCCTACTTCCGCGACTTTGCCGCGCAGGCTGCCCTGCCAAAGCGCCTGGCCGCAGTGACCCTCCTGCTCAGCCTGACCGGCCTGGCCGCCATCTGGCTGCTGATAGGGCCATTCATACGCGTCTTTTACAGCGCCGACTTCCTGCCGGTGGTGCAGCTGGTCTTCCCGGTGAGCGCCGGCATGATGCTGCACGGACTGTCGGGACTGCTGAACCGCTACCTGGAGGCGCAGGGCAGGGGCAAGGCCATCCGGAACACCTACATCATCACCGGCCTGACGCTGGTGTCGGCCAACCTCCTGCTGATACCAACCCACGGCACAACCGGCGCCGCTTTCGCATTGTTCCTGTCAGGCGTGGTTTACCTGGCGGTGATGACGGGATATTATTGGCGTCGTCCGTTGTAGAGACGTTGCGCGCATGAGACGTTGCACGCAACGTCTCTACGGGGGTCGTGCACGTTGGATGCGGAGACGTTGCACGCAACGTCTCTACAATGTTACCCCGTAATAATCGCGGTACCATTGAACAAACGCGTCGATGCCCTTTTCGATGGGCGTGCCGGGTTTGTAACCGAAATCGTTTTGCAGGGCGTTGGTGTCGGCGAAGGTGGCGGGCACGTCGCCGGGCTGCATGGGCAGCATCTCCATGGTGGCACTCCGGCCGAGCGCCTTCTCCAGCGCGGCGATGAAGTCAAGCAGCTTTACAGGACCGGCGTTGCCGATGTTATACACCCGGTAGGGCACGTCGGAAGAGGAGGGGTCGGGCCGCATCCCATCCCATGCTTCGTTGGCAACGGGCGGCTTCTCCACAACACGGACGATGCCATTCACGATGTCGTCGATATAGGTGAAGTCGCGCAGCATGTTGCCGTGGTTGAACACCTTGATGGGCTGGCCTTCCAGGATTGCCTTCGTAAACAGGAACAGCGCCATGTCGGGCCTGCCCCACGGGCCGTACACCGTGAAGAAGCGCAAGCCGGTCGACGGCATGCCGAACAGGTGGCTGTAGGTGTGCGCCATCAGCTCGTTGGCCTTTTTGCTGGCGGCATAGAGCGACACCGGGTGGTCTACATTGTCGCTCACCGAGAAGGGCATGCGTGTGTTTTTGCCATATACAGAGCTCGACGAGGCGTATACCAGGTGCTTCACGGGGTGGGCGCGGCAGGCCTCCAGCATGTTCAGGAACCCCGTAATGTTGGCGTCGACGTAAGCGTGCGGGTTGGTCAGCGAATACCTGACCCCGGCCTGTGCCGCCAGGTGCAGCACATGGGTGAAGCCTTCGCCGCGGAACAGGTCCATCATCGCAGCCTGGTCTTCGAGCTTCAGGCGGATAAAGCGGTAGCCCTCGTGGAGGGTGCTGACGGCCATCCGTCCCCGGGAAGCCTCCTCCCTGCCTATGCCGGTCGCCGCCAGACGGGCATATTTCAGGTCAACATCATAATAGTCGTTGATGCTGTCGAGCCCGACGACGGTGTAACCCTCCCGCAGCAAGGCCGTCACACAGTGCAACCCGATGAAACCTGCCGAACCGGTGATTAGAATTTTTTTCATAATGTACGGCCAATATATTAGAATTTTTTCACAATATTGGATTCCCGTTATTGTTGGTATATACGTTGCGCGACCCCGTTGTCCGCGTTGTCCGCGTTGTTTCCGTTGTTCCTGTTGACCGGGTTGTTTCCGTTGTCCGGGTTGTTTCCGTGGTTTCCGTTGTTCGGGTTGTTTCCGTGGTTTCCGTTGTTCGGGTTGTTTCCGTTGTTTCCGTTGTTCCCGTGGAGACGTAGCGCGCTACGTCTCTACACCCAACGCACCCTGTGCCCTACGCCCTACGCCCTACGCCC
>Ga0114946_10002889_pt1 | contig 11739 bp, 11 predicted proteins | sample WalLakDeSediment_FD_88676 | JGI IMG/M metagenome (GOLD analysis project Ga0114946, IMG submission 88676) | Lake sediment microbial communities from Walker lake, Nevada to study Microbial Dark Matter (Phase II) - Walker Lake 11/02/13 Deep Sediment | ecosystem: Environmental > Aquatic >...
CGAGACGACCGGCTCGGCGAAGTTGACCGTGCCGAGCTGGACCGCCGCGGCCCCGGTGACGATGAATTCCATGCAGTCATCGATCGTCATCAGGCCGCCGACGCCGATGATCGGGATCGCGAGGGCCTTGCGCACCTGGTGAATGCAGCGCAGCGCGATCGGCTTGATCGCCGGTCCGCTCAGGCCGCCGATGACGTTGCCCAACAGCGGCCGCCGCCGCCGCCAGTCGACGGCCATGCCCTGGCAGGTGTTGATGAGCGTGACGGCGTCGGCCCCGCCGTCGGCCGCCCCGCGGGCGACCGCCACGATGTCGGTGACGTTGGGCGTGAGCTTGGCGATCACCGGCAGCCGCGTCGCCGCGCGGACGCCGGCCACGACCCGGCGGCAGAGCTCCGGATCGGTGCCCATGTCGACGCCATGGCTCACGTTGGGGCACGAGATGTTGAGCTCGAGCGCCGCGATGCCGCTCACGCCATCGAGCCGGGTCGCGAGGGCGACGAACTCGTCGCGGGTCGCGCCGGCGATGCTCACGATCACCGGCGCACCGCAGCCGAGCAAAAAGGGGAGCTGCTTGGCGAGGAACGCATCGACGCCGTCGTTGTCGAGGCCGATCGAGTTGAGCAGGCCGGCGGCCGTCTCCACCGTGCGCCACGGGGCGTTGCCCTTCCGCGGCAGCGGCGTGATCGTCTTGGGCACGATGCCGCCGAGCCGCGACAGGTCGACGAAGCCCGTCATCTCCCGGCCGTAGCCGAACGTGCCCGAGGCGACGAGGATCGGGTTGGGCAGCCGGAGGCGACCGAGGGTCACCGACAGGTCGACCCCTGCCGCGCCTGGGGCCGCCGGACCGCCGCCGACCGGCACGGGGGAGACGGGGACGGACCGGGGGGATGGCGGCATGGCAAAGGCTTGAGGACGCGGATCGAGCCCGAGTGTAGTGGCTTTCGGCCCGTTCGGGACGGGGGGCCGCCCAGGCCCGGGGCAGGGCGTTGGGCCGCGGCGGCTGGCCGCCGCGACATTGCCCGAATGTCCGGGGCGGGGGGGTCGGATTCTGTGGATTTCGCGGATTGGGTGAAGTTTTCCGGTCCTGCGGGCCGATCCAGGGAAGGAGAGCATCGGTGGGCCGGCCGCCACGGGGGCGGCTGATTGACACTAGTGCTTGCCAGACCTAGGCTTCCGTCGACTTTTCCTGCTGTTTTTCGGGTTGTTTTCCCTCGTGGGAAAGCCCCGGTGAACACGCTCGGAGCGTCGGAGCCGTGACCAAGAAAGACATCGTTCGGACGATTGCCGAACAGCTCGATCTTCCCCAGCTTCGCACGCGGGAACTCGTTCAGAAGACGTTCGACGCGCTCATCGAGGCGCTCGTGCGCGAGGGGCGGGTCGAACTGCGAAATTTCGGCATCTTCCAGATCAAACGCCGTGAAGCCCGAATGGCCCGCAATCCCCGCACGGGAGAGCAGGTGCCGGTGAAGGCGAAAAGCGTGGTGATTTTCAAACCCGGCAAGGAAATGGAGGCCCGCGTCCGCGACCTCGACCTCGACCGCGAACCGGCCCCTGCCACCCCCCATACGAAGCACACAGTCACCGATGCCCCCCAGCCACCCCAGTCCACGCCTGAATCCGGGCCAGCACCAGGCTTGCCGGCGGGCTAGCAGTCAGGCTTGTGGGCGGGCTAACAGTCAGGCTTGCCGGCGGGCTAGCGCGTTCGATACACACTCGCCGCCGAGCGGCACGGTCAGGAGGACCATGCGATGAGATTGGCAGTTTGGATGCTGTGTGCGGTGGCGGTGCTCGCGACGAGTACGGGCTGCCTCATCCCCATGTATTCCGGGGATCCGATCCGTCGTGCGCAGCAGCTGATCTATACGTCGGAAGACCTCCGCGCGATCACCGACGAGTGGGAGCGGATCTGGTTCCTCGACCAGCCCTCGCACATGACCCCGTGGCGCACACACGGCGGCATCCTCTGAGCGCAGTTCGGGTATCGTGTCGTCATGGACACGACCGTCGCCGAGCGGCACTCTCCTGGAGCCACGTAGAGCCATGAAGGGTTTGTTGGCTTTTCTTCGTTCGATCGGCCCTGCCATCATCGTGGATAGAAACAGCGGCCATACTTTCGGTTTCTGCTGACTGTTCTCCAGTTCCTCAAAGCGCCGCTGCGTGCTGGCGTTGGTGATGAAGGCACTTCCGATACGCTACGATCGGAGGGCAGTCGCCCGAACGAGCGGCAGGAGGTTGTTCATGAGCGTGAAGGATAGTCAGGCGCGAAACCTGCGGCGGCTGACAGGCAGCCGTGTTGCCAGCGCGGCCGTGGCCATCAGTGCGGCCATCGCAGGCGGGGGCTGGGTACGGACGGCGGCCGCAGTCGAATCCGAGATCCGCGTCGGCATCATTGGCCTCGACACCAGTCATGTCGTGAAGTTCACGGAGCTCCTCAACCGGAGCAATCATCCGGAACACGTGCCAGGCGCCAGAATCGTGGCCGCGTTTCCGGAGGGAAGTCGCGACATCGAGTCGAGTGTCTCTCGCGTGGCCGGCTACACGGACATACTCCGCGGCCTGGGCGTGGAGATCGTTCCGTCCATCGAGGCACTCATCGAGCGGGTCGACGCCGTGCTCCTGGAGTCGAACGATGGCCGGGTGCATCTGGAGCAGGCCGCCTCCGTCTTGAACGCCGGCAAGCGCCTTTTCATCGACAAGCCGATGGCGGCGTCGCTCGCGGACGCCATCGCGATCTTCAGGCTCGCCGAACGTCATCACACATCCGTATTCTCCGCGTCTTCCCTGCGGTTCGGGACGACGACCCTGGCCGTACGGAACGGTTCTATCGGGGATGTCCTGGGCTGTGACACACACTCGCCGCTGGTGATCGAACCGACGCACCCTGACCTTTTTTGGTACGGCATTCACGGGTGTGAGGCCTTGTTCACAGTGATGGGCACAGGGTGCCACACCGTGTCTCGGACGAGTACGGCCGGCTCCGAACTCGTCACGGGCGTGTGGAACGGGGGTAGGATCGGCACATATCGAGGGCTTCGTGCCGGAAAGCAGTCGTACGGGGGCACGGCCTTCGGCACCACGGCGATTGCCCCGATCGGCGAGAGCAGCGGATACCGGCCACTCGTCGTGGAGATCGTGCAGTTTTTTAGGACTGGTACGCCGCCGGTGTCGGAGCAGGAGACCGTTGAACTGCTCGCTTTCATGGAGGCGGCCGAGGAGTGCCGGCGGCAGGACAACGCGACGATCACTGTGGCGGACATCATCGCCAGGGCGGAGACAAGGGCCAAGACGCTGGTGGACCGTCACCTGCGGCCGACTCCGAGCGCTCCGGCACACGCCGCGGCTCCCTGACGCTGTGCGAGACGGATGGATGTCGGAGGCAGCTGCTGATCTACACATCGGAAGACCTCCGAGCGATCACCGACGAATGGGAGCGGATCTGGTTCCTCGACCAGCCCTCGCACATGACCCCGTGGCGCACCCACGGCGGGATTCTCTGAGCCGTACGCACACGAAGAAAATAGGCTACGAGCCTGCGGCGGGTATCGGTCACGAAGTGACCGGGCTACGGCTCAAATCCGGATCTTCGCGGCCTGGGCGACGATGACGTCGAGCGGCACGAGGTCGCCCTTGTTACAGCCCGGGCAGGCCTCCGCGGCTTCGGCCCAGGCCTTCGGCGAGCGGAGATTCGAATCCCAGAACGGCCAGGTGCGGCACTGCCGCGGGCGGGCGTCGTAGGCGGTGCACTTCCGCGTCGTCTCGTCGAGAAGCACGCAGTCGCCGCCGGGCCTCTCCGTGAGGCTGCGCCGCACGCCCACACGCTTCACGAAGGCCGCCTCGAACGCCGCCGGCTCCATGCCCTTCACGGCGGCCATCGCGTCGATCTCGGCCTGGTTCACCCAGATGTAGCCCTCGGAGCCCGAGCAGCAGTCGCCACACTGCGTGCACTGGAACCGCAGGCCGCCCGCGTACCAGACGTCCTTGGGAATGCCGGCCATCCGTCGAGTCTCCTACGTGTGAGTGTCAGGTTTCTGCCGCCGGTGATTCTGTCACGAGTGCCTCGCCTGTCACGAGCATCTCGCCAGTCACAATTGTCTCAACGGCCGTCACCACCGCGGCGACGTCGGCGTCGGTGCTGAACAGGCCGAAGCTCGCCCGCACCGTGCCGCCCCGGGCCGTCCCGAGGTGCTCATGCACGCACGCCGCGCAATGAAAACCCGATCGCACCTGCACGCCCGCGAGCTGCTCGAGCAGGGCCGCGACCTCGGCGGGATCATAGTCCTCGACCGTGAAACTCACAATCGGCGCACCCCCCACGGCGAACACCCGCACGCCCCGAATCTCCGCGAGCCGCGCGGCGCAGGTGGCTGCGAGACGCGTGGGCGTGGCGGCCGCCGCTTCGATCCCGCGTGCCTCGAGCCACTCCGCCGCGGCGGCGAGGGCGGCGAGCGCCGGCACGTCGGGCGTGCCCGCCTCCATCCGGGCGGTGAACGCGGCGGGCATGTCGAGCGAGTCGCTCAGGCTGCCCGTGCCCCCCTGCACGAGCGGCTCGGGCTCGAGCCCCTCCCGCACCCAGAGGATGCCGGCGCCGCTGGTGCCGAGGAGCCACTTGTGGGCGGGGGCGGCGACGACATCGGCGCCCGAGGCCGCGACATCGCAGGGCAGGAGGCCGAACGTCTGCGCGGCGTCGAGCACGAGGAGGCCGCCCCGCGCGTGGGCAATGGCCCCGATCGCACCGGCATCCTGCACGACGCCCGTCACGTTCGAGGCATGGGAGACGGTCACGAGCCGGGTGGCCGGCCGCCAGACGGAGGCGATCGCCGCCGGATCGACGCGGCCGAGACCGTCGCAGGGCACGACCGTGAGGTCGATCACCCCCCGCGACTCGAGCCAGTGGAGCGGCCGCAGCGCGGCGTTGTGGTCGGCCGCCGTGGCGATCACGTGATCGCCGGGCCGCACGAGTCCGTGGAGCGCCATATTGAGCGCGAGCGTGCAGCCCGCCGGCAGGGCCACGCGGGCCGGATCGACGCCCCCCAGGAGCCGCGCCGCCGCGGCCCGGGCCCGGCTGCGGATCGCCTCGGCCTCGACCGCTGCGGAATAGGCCCCGCGGCCCGCCGTCGCGCCGACGTCCTCCGCGGCTCGCCGCCACGCGGCAAACACCTCCGGCGGCTTCGGCCAGGACGTGGCGGCGTTGTCGAGATAGCGGCGTGGCGGCGACATGCACTAGCCCCCGATCTGATACATCGCGCGGGCGGGCCGCTCGAAGGCCGGCGTGTCGATGCCGTGCGCGACCTTCTTGGCCGCGACGCAGTCACGCACGAGCGCGGCGATCGCGGCGTCGTCAACGGGCTCCAGGCCGCGCAGCAGGCCGCGCACGTCCCACTCCACCGTCGAGAACAGGCAGTTGCGAAACTGGCCGTCGGCCGTGAGCCTGAGCCGGTCGCAGCGGTCGCAGAACGGCTGCGTGACCGGATCGATGAACCCCACGCGGCCGCCGCCGTCGGCCCACGCGTAGTCCACGGCGGGCTGGCCGGGGTCGGTGTCGGCCACGGCCGCGAGCGGGCCGAGGGATCTCTCGAGGATCTCCCGCACCTCCGCGCCCGACAGCACCTGCGGCCGCTCCCAGCCTTCGTCGGCATCGAGCGGCATGAACTCGATGAACCGCAGATGAAAGCCCTCCCGGCGGCAGAATTCGGCCAGCGGCACGATCTCTTCTTCGGTGAGCCCGCGGATCGAGACGGCGTTGATGCGGATCGAATTCACCGCGAAGCCCGCCGGCTGGGTGGCCGCGAAGCCCGCCGGCTGGATAGCCGCGAAGCCCGCCCGCCGAGCAGCTTCCAGGCCGGCCAGCACCCGGTCGAGCCCCTGTCGGCGGGCGATTCTCTCGAAGACATCCTCACGCAGCGAGTCGAGACTGACGTTGAGCCGCGTCAGCCCCGCATCGCGGAGCGCGGCTGCCTGCTCGGCGAGGAGCAGGCCATTGGTCGTGAGCGCCACCTCGTCGATGCCCGGAATCGCCACCAGCTGCCCCACGAGCGTGCTCAGGTCACGCCGCACGAGCGGCTCGCCTCCCGTGAGGCGAATGGTGCGGATGCCGAGCGCCGCCACGACCCGCACGACCCGGGCGATCTCCTCGTAGTCGAGCAGCTCCTCGCGCGGACGAAAGACGACGTCCTCCGGCATGCAGTAGGTGCACCGCAGGTTGCAGCGGTCGGTCACGCTGATCCGCAGGTCGGTGTGCACGCGGCCGAAGCGGTCGACGAGCCGACCGGCCGTAGTGCCTGCCACGGGCGCCGCCTCCCTGTTCATACGGATGTCTCCACCGGCGGCCCGCCCGGGTGGACCCACTCCCGCCGGCCGTCGGCATGCTCCTCGCACTTCCAGATCGGCACCTGCCGCTTGATCTCCTCCATCAGCCACTGCGCGCCGGCGAAGGCCTCGGCCCGGTGCGGGGCGCTCGCCGCGATCCCCACGGCCGCAGCGCCGATCTCGATCGGCCCGAGGCGGTGCTCGACCACGCAGGCCGTGAGGGCGAAGCGGTGGACGGCCTCACCCCGCAGCCGCTCGAGGGCGGCCAGGGCGAGCGGCTCGTGGGCATCGTAGTCGAGGGCCGTCGTCACGACGCCGGCGGTAACACTGCGGGCGGTGCCGAGGAAGAGCACGTTAGCCCCCGCCTCGTCCGCGGCGACGGCCGCGAGGAGCCTCGCGGGGTCGATGGGCCGCCGCACGAGCGCGGCGTCGGGTTGCGGGTGGGTGGCACGGGGCATGCGGATAGTTTAGCCCCTGGCACACGCGGGGCTTGCGGCGTCTCGCTATCCGCCACTCACCGGCGGGAGGATCGCGACGTCGGCGCCGACGGCCACCGGATCAGAGTCGGCAGCGAGCCGGTCGCCCACGGCGATCGCGCTGCGGGCGAGGAGATCCGCGGCGGCGGGGCAGGCCGCGGCGAGCGCACCACGAAGTTCGGCGACACTGCCCCCCGCCCACGCGAGTTCGATCCTCCGGCTGCCGGCCCGCTCGGCGAGTCCGGCGAAGAGGGCGACGCGGAGCTGCCCGGGGCTTTTCCCAGACGATGCCGAATCCGAGGGGCGAGGTGCGCTCTGCATGGTGTGGGATGTCGTGTTGTCTCGTCTCGTCTCGTCTCGTCGGAATCTTCGCGCTCAGGAACTCGTCGTGAGCGATCCGCTCGGCGCGGTGAGCACATCGTCGAGGCCGAGCGGCGCGGCGCCTTCGAGGAGTCCGTAGGCCTTGGCCAAGAGCTTCACCGGATGAACCGTCGGCTTGCTCGTGCCCTGCTCCATCTGGATCCGGCAGGCGCTGCACTCCGTCGCGCCCGCGGCCACACTGCCACGCATGGCGGAGACGAGTCCCAGCCCGATCCGCAGGCTCGCCCGGTAGTGCTCGCGGGCCAGACCGAACGTGCCCGCCATCCCGGAGCAGCCGCGGTCGGCCGGCCGCACGACCAGGCCGGGGATGAGCCGCAGCAGATGCTCGGCCGGCGTGAGTCCGGGGCCCGTGCGGGTATGGCAGGGCGCATGGTGAAGGATTTCGGTCGGCACGGGACGGAAGTCGAGCCGCAGCCGCCCCTCGCGGTGCAGTTCCCAGAGGAACGTCATGGCGTCGCAGGTGGCCGCCGCCACGCGGTCCAGCTCCTCGTCCTCGACGAGGAGCGGGTAATCGTGCGTCAGGCAGGTGACGGCCGCGGGCTCCGTGGCCACGATCCGGTAGCCGAGCCGCACCGCCTCGGCGAGCACCTTCATGTTGGTGCGGGCCTGCCGCCGGGCGGCATCGACGTCGCCTTCCGACACGAGCGGCATGCCCGCCGCCACCTGGCGCGGATCGATGAACACGCCGATGCCGTTGCGCTCGAGCACGGCGACGAAGGCCTGCGCGAGGAGCGGATCGTGTCGCCGCGCGAACGTATCGAGAAAGTAGAGCACCCGCGGCCCGCTCCGCCGCGACGGCCGGGTGAGTCCGCGCCGGGCCGCCCAGCGCATGAACTGGTTGCCCGTGAAAGCCGGGAGCTTACGGCCGCGGGCGATCCCGAGCGTCTTTTCCATGACCCAGCGGGCCTGCGGATTGGCGATGGCCCAGTTGGCCAGCGGCTTCATCGCACCGCCCCACGCCGAGAGGCTGTCGGCCCGCGAGAGCAGCCAGCGGCTCGTGGACAGCCCGGCCGCGGCGAGGTGGGCGGCCTTGAGTTCCATCACGAGCGCGGGAATGTCGACTTCGGCCGAGCAGTCAACACGGCACTGATGGCAGTTGAAGCAGGTGTCGGCGACCGCCTGCACCGCACTGCTGCCGAGGAGCTGCGGCTCGATCCGGCCCGCCAGCAGGGCCGCCATCAGATTCGCCTTCGCCCGGGGCGACGCTTCTTCGGTCGGACTCTCGCGAAACCGCGGACACATCCGCTCGCTCGCCGTCGCGGTGCGGCAGCTGCCGCAGCCGTTGCAGGCGTCGACCTCGGCCGTGATTCGCTCGACCGTGCCGGTGAGCACCGGGAGCGTGCCCAACGGCGGCCGAAACGCCGCGGGCGTCGCCCGCAGATCGGCGACGAATTCATCGGCGGCAGCCGTCGGGTCGTGGGCGGTCGTCACCCAGCCCGGATTGAGGATGCCGATCGGATCGAAGATCCGCTTCACTTCGGTGAACACCGCCGACAGTTCCGGAAACAGCCGGTTGAAGGCCGGCCCGCGGGAGAGCCCGAGGCCCAGTTCCCCGCCGATCGTGCCGCCGAAGCCGAGCACCTCGGCATAGACGGCGGCCGCCAGGGCTTCCAGCCGGGGGCGCGTGGCCGGATCGCGCGGCTCGGCGTAGGGCCGCACATGCAGCTGCCCGTGCGCCACATGGCCGAAGATCATCGCCGTGGCATCCTCGGCGCGCAGCACTTCCTGCAGCCGGCGGAGGAAGTCGGGCACGGCGGGGGGCGGCACGACGATGTCTTCGATGAACGGCACCGGCCGCACGGTGGCGCGGACGCCGGCGAGCGTCGAGACGACCGTGCGCGACAACTCCCAGAAGAAGGCGGCGTCGTGGGCATCCTCGGCGCGGCGGATGTCGATGCACGACCGTTTCTGCCGCCGCCCCACGGCGAAGGCGTCGTCGAGCGCCGCGTTGGCCGTGGCCTGGTCGTCGGCCGTGAACTCGACGAGCAGCCCCGCCTCGGCCACGGGAGGAATGAGCAGATCGAACGCCGGGCTCGTGCCCCGGGCCAACGCGAGATGCCGGCGGTCGAACAGATCACAGGCGGCCGGACCGAGCCCACGAATCTTCACCGCCGCCTCGGCGGCCTTGTCCAGCGAATCGAAGAGCAGCAGCCCGACCGCGCTCGCCCCGTCGAGCGGGATGGTGCGGAGCGTCGCCTCCGTGACGATGCCCAGCGTGCCTTCCGCGCCGCAGAGCAGCCGCGGGAGGTCGACCGGCGCGGCGTCGACGCTGCCGGGCGGCAGGGGCGGCCGCAGGTCGTGCAGACCATAGCCGCCGTGCGAGGCCCGGGTGGCCGGCTGGAACCGGGCGATCGTCTCGTGGGACGCATCAAGGATCGCCGCCAGCCGCGCGGCGAGCGTCGGCAGCCGCGCGGCGCCGGGGCCGTCTTCCGGGAGCGCCGGTCGCGTGGGCACCAATTCCACGATCGCACCGTCGGCCAGCACCACTTGGGCCGCCGCGATCCGCCCCCGCACGGCGCCATACCGGGGGAAGTGGCTGCCCGACGCATTCCGGCCGATCATGCCGCCGACGGTGGTCACGGCGCGGTTGGCCGGATCGGGACCGAACATCCGGCCGAACCGCCCGAGATGCCGCTCCAGCCGCTCGGCCGTCAGCCCGGGCTGCACCCGCACGGTGCCGGCCTCGGCGTCGGTGTGGATGATCCGCCGCATGAAGCGGCTCGTGTCGACGACGATGCCGGGCCCCAACGGGCTACCGCAGATACTCGTGCCGCCGCCGCGGGCCGTGACGGGAATGCCGCGGTCGGCCGCCCAGGCGACCGTGGCCGCCACGTCCTCGGCCGAGCGCGGCCGCACGATCGCCACCGGCCAGATCTCGAACAGGCTGCCGTCGGTGGCATAGGCCGCGCGGCTCGCGTCGTCACAGAGGACTTCCCCGGAGACGATCCCGCGGAGGTCCTCTTCGATCCGCTTACGCTCGGGATCCATTCCTCACCTGTGGCATTCAGGATTGGGAGCCAGCGGCTGCCCGCCCGGCCTGTCGCAGTCGGGCCTGCTGCTGCCGATGCTTTTCGTGGGTCTCGAGGTCGAAGCCGCCGACATCATCGGTCACGCCGTCGCCGCGATACCGGGACCCGCAGCGATAGCAGGTGAGGCACTCGGGCATGAACAGGTAGAGCATGACGTCGACGAGCGCCGTGCCGAACAGAATCGCGAAGGTGGGCACGAGCAGCCGCCAGGCCCAGGTCAGGCAGCTCGCGGCGAGTCCGACGACCACGATCCCCACGCCGAGCCGCTGTGGAAAATCCTTGCGGGCGAAGAGTTCGGTGCTCGGGCAGACCAGGCAGCGGCGGAGCCGGGCGCGGCCGACACCGGGCTCGTCAGCCCCGCCCTCCGGCGTCTGCCAGCCGATCGCCCCGGCCGGCACGGCCACGATCGCTCCACATCGCGGGCAATCGAGGGCATCCCGCGTTTCGACGCGGTCGAGGCGGACGGTGGCGGCACAGGCCGGACAGGCGTAGGTGATATGCATGGGATGCTCCCGCTCAGCATACCCGACGGCGGGGACACGCCCGATTCCGCGTCATCCTGCGGCGTCACCCTGCCGCGCCGAGCAACTGGGCCGTGAGCTCACCGAGGATCGCCGCCAGGCAGGCCACGTACAAAATGCCCGTGGCGCTTTGCGTGTTGGGAATGTCGAGCGTCTTCCGGGCCATCACGAGGAGCACCGGCAGCCCCACGAGCCCGGCCAGCCAGCGGAGCGAAACGAGCGCGGACGTCGTCACGTCGGTCGCCCCGGGCAGGCTCGTGCCGCCGGTCACCGCGGCCACCTCGACGACCAGCCGCAACCCCCAGGCGGCGAGCGCCACGTCGATCGCCCGCCGCAGCGCGTCGACCCGCATGCCCGGCGCGTTGAGATACCAGTGCCCGAGAAGCATCGCGTGGACGGTGAGGCCGGTGACGAGGCCCGAGAGGAGCGACACCCCCGCCCGCGCCGGGCCATCGAGGAGCACGGTCGCGCCGGCGAGCAGCACCGCGCACACGGCGCAGGCCAGCAGCCCGGCCCGCCGCTTCTCTCCCAGCCAGGCGACGCTGCCCACCCAGGCGACGCCCGCCGCCACGGCCGTCGGCAGCCAGCCCGCCGTGCCCGCCGAATGGCCGAGGAGCGCCGCAAACGTCGCCAGCCCCAGCACCACGAGCAGGTTCACGCGGTAGAAGCCGCCGGGCACGATCGTCGCGGGCGTGAGCACGAGGCCCGTCGCCATGCCGAAGCCGAAGCGGACGAGAAACTCGACCAGCAGCCTCATGCCGCCTCCCCGGCCTTCATGAGCGACACCATGTTCAGAAGCGACGCTGTCCGTAGATCAATGACAGCACCTCCGCCCGGCTCGACACGTTGGCGCGGAACACGCCCTTCATCGCCGACGTGACGCAGAGGCTGCCCGGCTTCCGCACGCCGCGGATCGTCATACAGGTGTGGGTGGCCTCGACGACCACCGCCACGCCCTTGGCCCCGAGGTCGTTCTCCAGCAGATCGGCGATCGTCTCGGTCATCCGCTCCTGCACCTGCGGCCGA
>Ga0114946_10002890_pt1 | contig 11739 bp, 9 predicted proteins | sample WalLakDeSediment_FD_88676 | JGI IMG/M metagenome (GOLD analysis project Ga0114946, IMG submission 88676) | Lake sediment microbial communities from Walker lake, Nevada to study Microbial Dark Matter (Phase II) - Walker Lake 11/02/13 Deep Sediment | ecosystem: Environmental > Aquatic > Freshwater...
CCCGGGTCCCAGGAGGCGGCGGTGCGCAGGTTCCTGGCGGCGCAGAGGGTGGAGCTGCCCGAAGTCCGGGTGCGGGAGTTGCGCCGGGTCACCATTGAGCACGCGCTGGTGGTGGACTGCAACTCGCTGCGGCGGCTGGGAGAGGTGGGGGAGCTGATCGTGGCGGCGGGCTGCCCGGTGGAGGTGTTCGACCACCACCCAGAGGTGGATGATCCCATTCCGGGCGCCCGGGTGACCTCGGCCCCGGTGGCGGCCACGTGCACGATGCTGACCGAGGAGATCCGGCATCGGAAACTGCTGCCGGACCGTTTGACGGCCTCGTTGGCGCTGATGGGGATCTACGAGGACACCGGGGGGCTGACCTACGTGGACACCACGCCCCGGGATCTGCGGGCGTCGGCCTGGCTGCTGGCGGCCGGGGGGCGGCTGGAGTGGGTGCGTCGCTACGTGCTGCGGCCGCTGGAGCCCGAACAGCTCGAACTGCTCAACCAGTTGGTGGAGGGGGCGGTGGAGCACCAGGTCGGGGGGCTGCGGGTGGTGATGACGGTGGCCCGCCCCGCGGAACACACCGAGGAGGCCGCCTATGTCCTCCACCGGTACGCCGAGATCTTCGATATCCCGGTGGTGATCGCGCTGTTGGAGGTGCCGCCCCAGCTCATCGTCATCGCCCGTTCCGCCCACCCGCGGGTGGACGTGGGGCGGCTGCTGCGCCGCCTGGGCGGGGGCGGACACGCCACCGCGGCGGCGGCCCGGGTCCGCGGGCGCAGCGCGGTGGAGGTGTCCGAGAGCCTGCTGTCGGCCCTGCGGCGCCGGCTGGCAGGGGGTTGGACGGCGGCCGCCCTGGCCACGGCCACGCTGCACACCTGTCCCTCCGGCGCCACGGTGGCGGAGGCCAAGGAGCGCCTGGTGCGGCTGCGCATCAACGCCATGCCGGTGAAGGGGGACGACGGCGTGTTCGTGGGTGCGGTGACCCGGCAGGTGCTGGACTCGGCGCTGGCGGGGGGGCTGGGCGAGCGGCCGGTGACGTCGGTGATGCGGCCCGAGGTGCCGGCGGTCGAGCCCGACGCGACGGTGGAGGAGGTGGAGCGGGTGTTCATGGAGGTGCAGTCCCGCTTCGTGCTGGTGCCGCTGGCGGCGGGGTGGGGGATCATCACCCGCATGGACCTGCTGCGCCGGCTGTATGAGCGGCAGGTGGACGCCGGCACCCGGGTGGACCGGCGGCTGGCGGGGACGCGGCTGGTGAGCCACGACGTGGCCCACCTGCTGCGCAGGCGACTGACACCGGCGCTGCGGGATGTGCTCAAGCGGGTCGGCGCGGTGGCGGACGAGGCCGGTCTGCGCGCCTACCTGGTGGGTGGAGCGGTGCGGGATCTGCTGTTGGCGCGACCGGTGGAGGACGTGGACATCGTGGTGGAGGGGGACGGGGTGGCGCTGGCCCGGGCCATTGAGGCGGAGCTGGGCGGACGCGCCCACGTGCACGAGCCGTTCCGAACCGCGGTGGTCACCCTGCCGAACGGTACCCGGCTCGACATCGCCACGGCGCGGACGGAGTTCTACCGCTCGCCGGCGGCCCTGCCCGAGGTGGCATCCTCGGCGGTGCGCCAGGACCTGTACCGGCGGGATTTCACCATCAATGCCATGGCCATCCGGCTTTCCGGGGGGCGGTTTGGAGAACTGCTGGACTTCTTCGGCGGTCAACGCGACCTGCAGCGCCGGCAACTGCGCATCCTGCACTCCCTGTCCTTCATGGACGACCCCACCCGGGCGATCCGGGCGGTGCGCTTCGCCACCAGGATGGGGCTGGAAATCGCGCCGGAAACCCGGAAACTGATAGCGACCGCTGTTCAGGAGGGCGTGTTCTCCCGCCTCACGGGGGAGCGGCTGCGCGAGGAGCTGTCCCTGCTGCTGGAGGCCGCCCACCCGACGGAAGGGCTGGCGGAACTGGATCGGCTGGGGGTGTGGGAGGAAGTCTTTCCGGATGTCCCGTGGGGCGCCGGCCTGCGCCGGCTGCTGCTGGACACCGAGGCCATGCTGACATGGTCGAGGTTGGAGGAGGTCTACACGGGTCCGCGCTGGCCGGTGTACCTGGCCGCCATCGCCACCCGGGGCGGGGAGCCGGCCGGTGAGGGAATCGCCCGCCGCCTGGTGCTGGCCGGGGGGGTCGGGGAGGCGGTGTCCAAGGCCAGGGTGCGCTGTGAACAGGTTCTGGCCGCGTGCAGCCGCGGTGGGGTGCGGCCAAGCGAAGTGGTCCAGGCGCTGGAACGCTGCGAACCTCCGCTGTGGGTGGTGGCCATGGCCCAGGGGGTGGAGGACAGCCGCCGGGTGCTGCGGGAGGCGCTGACGGGGTGGATGCGGCAGCCGCCGCCGGTCTCCGGCGCGGCACTGGTGGCGGCAGGGGTGACCCCGGGACCGGCGGTGGGGGAGGCGGTGCGTTGGACCAGGTGGGCGGCTCTCGACGGGGAACTGGCCGATGTAGACCCGCTGGGGTACGCTTTGGAGTGTGCCCGGCGGCGGGAGGGAAGCCTCGCGCCGCCCGCCGGAAAGGTGACACGCTGAGGTGAGCGAGGTCAGGGAGGCGTTCAGCAGCCGGGACCGCCGCGGCAGGCTGTGGCGGGTGGGCGTCGCCGTGATGGGCCTGGGGCTCCTGGCGCTGTCGGCTGCCGCGCAGCCGGAACCGAGCTACCTGGTGGAGCGGGAGATCGACGCCGGCGGGCAGTATCGCCGGGTGTCGGTGTTTCGCTCCGGACAGGCTGTGCTGGTGCGGCGGATTGAGGGCCGGGAGCCGGACATCCGCCGCGTCGGACTCTCCGGTGAGGAGCTGCGGGCGTTGTCCCAGCTGCTGGAGGAGTGCTATGCCAGTCTTACCCAGGAGCGTCTCCCCTCGGCCCGGGTGGGCCAGGTGTACGCACACTACCGCCTTGCCCCGCCCGGCCGGGAGCCCCTCGCGTTGTCCATTCCCCTGGCGGGGGTCGGCACGCCGGCATCGGTCCGGCTTGGCGCCGCCGTGGATGGCCTGGAAGGCCGCCTGGCCACGGAGCGGCTGGACCTTGAGGACCTGAGCGCCTGGGAGCCGGCGGTCGGCGAGCGTTTGGAGCTTCAGGACGGCTCCCGCGTGGTGGTCCGTCGGGTCTTCAGGCGGGGGGAGAAGGTGGTGGTGCACGTGGACGTGCTCGGCGCCCCGACTTCGGTGTTCTGGGAGCTGGACGAGCTGCGCCGGCTGGCGGTGCGCCGCGTCCCCACGCCGTGAGGATCACCGGCGGCGTCTGGGCCTCCCGGCCGGTGGCGGGTCCTGCGCGGGGGGGGGCGCTGCGCCCGACCCCGGACTCCCTACGCGAACAGGCCTTTGCGGTCTTGAACCCGGTGCTTCCCGGCAGCCTCTTCCTCGACCTTTTCGCCGGCACCGGGGTGGTGTCGCTGGAGGCGTTGTCCCGGGGGGTGGCGCGGGCGGTGCTGGTGGAGACCTCCCGAACGGCACGGGCAGTGATCGAGCGCAACATGGCGAGCCTGGAGGTGCGCCGGGGCGAGCGATGGGAGCTGCTTGCGCTGCCGGCGATGCGCGCCTGCGGTGTGCTTGCCGCCCAGGGAATGGCAGCAGACGTGGTGTGGTGCGATCCGCCTTTCGCCCATTTCGACCTGGGGCCGGAAGCGCTGATGGCTGCCGTGGAACGCGGCATCCTGGCCCCCGGTGTTCGGGTGGTCCTGGAGGTGCCGCCGCGGCAGACCGGGGAGGTGCCGGGATTCGAAGTGGTACGCCGATTGCGTGGGGCTGTGCTGCTGGGCCGGCTGCCTGGTGACTGAGGTCGGACGGCCGTTATACTGGCCTGGTGCTGGGTCTTGACCTTCCGGGGCTTCTCGGGTCGCTGCAGCGGGCGGCGCCTGGCTCCGGCGACCTGTTGCTCACGGTGGGGTGCCCGCCGCGGGTGTTGGTCGACGGTGAGGGGTCGCCGATTCCGTTGCCCGGCCTGGAGCGGCTGACCCCCTTCCAGACCGAAGCGGTCGCCCTGCACCTGCTGGCCCTGGCGCCGTCCGCCGCTGCCGCCCGCCTGAGAGAGCAGGGGGCGGCTCACTTTGCCTATTCCGTTTCGGGCGTGAGCCGGTTCCGGGCGGCGGTGTTCTCCCAGCGCGGGACCCTGGCCGTGGCGCTGCGCCTGATTCCCGAAAGGACGCCGCGTCTGCATGAACTGGGGTTGCCGCCGGCCGTTGCAGAGGCGTGCCGGGAACGCAACGGCGTGATCCTGGTCAACGGTCCGGGAAGGTCCGGCCGGACGACCACCCTCGCGGCCATGATCAGCGAGATCAACGCCGAGCGCTCCTGCCACCTGATCACCGTGGAGGATCCCATCGAGTACCTCCACCGCCACATGTCGGCCACGGTCAACCAGCGTGAGGTGGGGATCGATGTGCCGTCCCTGGCCCAGGGGCTGCGGGACGCGTTGTGGCAAAGCGCCCAGGTCCTGGTGGCGAGCGAGGTCCAGCGGGAAGAGGAGGCACGGCTGCTGCTGGAGGCGGCGGAGACTGGCGCCCTGGTGCTCACCACCCTCCGGGGCTTCGATACCGCATCGGCCCTGGCCCGGTTCTTCGCACTCTTCCCACCGGCGGAACGGGTCGAGGCCAGGGCGCGCCTGGCCCGCTCCCTGAGGTGGTCTTTTTCCCAGCAGTTGCTCTCGGCTGAGGGTGGCCTGCGCCCGGTGGTGGAGGTGTGGCGGGCCACCCGGACCATGGCGGACCACGTGGCCCAGGGGGACATGGATTCGGCCACCATGGCGGATCTCCTGCGAGACGGGGAGTCGGAGGGCCAGCTCGGGTTCGACCGGGTGCTGGAGACTCTGGTACGCAGCGGTGAGTTGACCGTGGAAGCAGCCCTGGCGGCCTCGGTGCTGCCCCGCCAATTGGAACTGCGCCTGCTCGATGTGGGCGGTGGGGGTGAGGGGTGAGGCGAGCGGTGGTGGTGCCCGGCGCGGGAGTCCACCCCGATTCGGTTTCGGGCAGCCTCGCCGCGGCCGGCTTCGAGGCCCTTGTGGTACGCAGCGTCCCCGAGGCCCGCAGCCAGGTGGAGGCCGGCGCTTTGGTGATGGTCATCGGGACGGGGGGAAGTGAGTGGGCCGGTCCCGTCAGCGTCCCGGTTCTCTCCATGCCGCCGTCGCTGCGGCGGAGCTGTCTTGTGGTGCTGGCGGGCGCAGGGTTCGCCACCGGCGATGCCTGGCGGGCCCTCACCCTGGGTGTGGACGCGGTGGTGGCCGCGTCGGACCTGGAGCGGTTGGGCGAGATCTGTGCCGGGGCACTGTCAGCCAAGCGGGCCCTGGTGGCGCCGCTGGATGCCGCCGCCGCGGTCCGCCTTGGCGGATGAGCGAAACAATTCCCTGGGGAGTTGTGTTGTCTCAGGAGGGGTGGACTTGAACGCTCAGGACCGGATTCAGATGTTGGCGCTGCTCAAGCAGTCGGTCGCCCGGGTGGTGCGGGGGAAGCCCGAAGCCATCGAGCTGGTGGTGACCGCTCTGCTGGCCCGGGGCCATGTGCTGATCGAAGATGTGCCGGGCGTGGGCAAGACCACCCTCGCCCAGGCCATCGCCCGCTCCCTGAATCTCTCCTTTTCCCGCATCCAGTTCACCAGCGACACCCTGCCCTCGGATGTGATCGGCGTCTCTCTCTGGCGGCCCGAGCGGGGAGAGTTTGAATTCCTTTCCGGGCCCATTTTCACCAACGTCCTGCTGGCCGACGAGATCAACCGGGCCACGCCGAAGACCCAGGCGGCGCTGCTGGAGGCCATGAACGAGCGCACGGTGACCGTGGACAAGACCCGCTACCGCCTGCGGGAGCCGTTCCTGGTGCTGGCCACCCAGAACCCGGTGGAATACCTGGGCACCTATCCGCTGCCCGAGTCCCAGCTCGACCGTTTTCTGATCCGGCTGGCCCTGGGCTACCCCGAACGGCAGGAGGAGCTGAACCTGCTGGCCGAGGGGGGGGTTGAAGGGGAGCTGGAATCCTTGGCGCCGGTGCTGGACGCGGCCCAGGTCATCGAAATTCACGGTTCCGTGCGCAAGGTCCGGGTGGCCGAGCCGTTGCTGGAGTACATCCTGGAGCTGGTGCACCGAACCCGGGCCCACCCTGCCCTGACCCTCGGGGTCTCCACCCGGGGCGCCCTGGCGCTGCACCGGGCATCCCAGGCCCTGGCTCTGGTGGAGGGGCGGGACTACGTCATCCCCGACGATATCCGCCGGCTCGCGGTGCCCATCCTGGCGCACCGGGTGATCCTGGCCGGGGGTGAGGTCGGGGAGGGCTGGAGCCGCAGCGAGGCCGAACGGGCGGTGATCAACGAGATCCTGAACGTCACAGCGGTTCCGTTGTGAGCCTCGCTTCGGCGCTCCTCCCCCGGAGGTTTCCCGGGTTTTCCTTGCGGCCCACCCGGGCCATGGGGGTCTTCACCGCCGGGGTGCTCACCCTGGCCATGGCGGCCCTGAACACCGGCAACAACGCGCTCTACCTGCTGCTGGCCCTTGCCCTGGGGGCGTTTGTGGCATCCGGGGTGCTTTCCCGCCACACCCTCGGTCACTTGGAGGTGACGGCCCGGGTGCGGGGTGAGACGTTTGCGGCGGCGCCGGTGCGGCTGCAGTTGACCCTCACCAACTCCTCCCGCTGGCTGCCGGCTTTTGGTGTCACCTGCCGGCTTCAGGGTGCGCCGGGGCAGGTGGTGGCGCCCCTGGTCCCGCCCGGCCGGGTGGCGGAATTGGTGCTGCCCACCGTGTTCCGCCGCCGGGGTGAACACCCCCTGCCGCCGGTGTGCCTGGAGGTCCGCATGCCGCTGCCGTTTTTCATCAAGTCGGTGCGGGTTTCCCAGCCGGGACGGGTGCTGGTCTATCCCCGCAGGGTGTCCAGCGCGGCGGGGCGGTGGGGTGGGCGGGGGGATCGGCAGTGGGAGGATGGGAAGCGGATCGGGAGCGGCCGCGGCGGCGAGGTGGAGCTGCTGCGGGAGTTCCACTCCGGGGATGACCGCCGGGACATTCACTGGAAGCAGACCGCCCGCCAGCAGCGCCTGATCGTCATGGAGCGCCGGGATCCCCGGGATCCCGCACGCTTTCTGGTGCTCGATCGCCAGCTCCCGCGACGGGACGACATCCAGCTCCTGGATCGTTTTGAGGACCTGGTGTCCGAGGTCTCCTCGGTCGCCCTGCGCCGCCTGGCGCACGGGGACTCGGTCGGGCTGGTGGTGGGAGGCGCCGTCATCCCGCCCGGCCGGGGAGGTGTCCAGGTGCGGTCCATCCTCCGCACGCTGGCGCTGGTGGAGGCCGTGGGGCCCGGCGCCGACCCGCTGCCGCAGGCCTTTGTCCGCGAGGGGGTCTACCGGCTGGTGGAGTCGCCGTGAAGCCCTCCCTGGAGCGGCAGCGGTGGGTGGGGGTGCTGGCCCTGTTGTTGGCCTTGCCGTTGCCGGTGACCGGCGTCTCGACGTGGCCCTTCCTCATTCCCTACGCCGTGGTCGCCGCGGTCATGGCCGCGGCCCGCCGTCCCTTGCGGCCGGCGCCGGCCTGGCTGGAGAACCTGTTGGCGCCGGCCATCGTGGTGGCGGTGGTCCTCGCCGGCGGCGCCCGCTTCGGGATCCTGCGGCCGGTGTCCCACCTGGCCTTGCTGTTGGCTGCGGTGCGCCTGCCCACCGCCAGCCGGCGCGGCGGGACGCCGCTGTCCTCGCTGATGCTGGTCTTGGTGGGGGTGGCCGGGGTGGCTTCCTCCACCCATCCGATCCTGGTGCTCTACCTGCTGGTGGTGATGGCCCTCGTGATCACCGTGGTGGGGCGGTGGAGCAGTCTCGGCGCCTGGGAGGCGGGCGCTTCCGCCGGGCCCGCCGGCTGGCCCGGGGTGAGGGTGGTGGCAACCACGGTGGTGTTGGCCTCGCTGGTGGCCGCGCCGCTGTTTGCCCTTTTCCCCAGGTTGCGGTCGCCCCTTGCGTCCACCCCTCTCGGAGGCCGGCCCGTATCCGGTTTTCGCGAATCGGTCACCTTGAGCAACATCGGCGACATCCGTCAGTCCCGCAGGGTCGCGCTGCGCATCGGTTTTCCCGAAGCCCGCGACCCCGATCCCCGGTGGCTGCGGCTCACCGGCGCCACCCTGAATCACTACCGGCGCGGCACCTGGGTGACTGGAACGCGGACCGAGGATGGTTTGGAAGGTGCGGTGACCCCGGCGGCTTCCGGCGGCGCCGAGCTGCGGATTGCCGAAATATCCCTCGAAGTCCCCGGCGAGCGGTTGTTCGTGCCCGTGGGCAGTGCGCGCCTGTCCGAGTGGCCCGACCGGGTCCGCGTCCGTCCGGGTCCGCTGGGCAGTTGGCGGATCTCCCGCAGCGCGCCCCTGCCCATCCGTTACCAGGCGGAGTTCAACCCTGAGGCGGTGGCTCAGCCGCTGCCCACCCATTCGGACCTTTCCCTGCCCGAGAACCTGGAACGGCTGGAGGAACTGGCCCACTCCGTGACAGGCGAGGCCCATGACGACCTTATGGCCGCGACCTTGCTGGAGTACCACCTGCAGGACTCCTACGGCTACACGACGGCCCTTACCCTGGATTCGCCGTTCGGCATGGATCCGGTGGAGTGGTTTCTGTTCGAGGGCCGGCGAGGTCACTGCGAGTTCTTCGCCTCGGCCATGGTGCTGCTCTTGCGGACCCGGGGGATTCCGGCCCGCCTGCAGGTGGGCTACCTGGGCGGCGAACACGATGGCGGCGACGGCTTCCTGGTGCGCGACGCAAACGCCCACGCCTGGGTGGTGGCCTTCGTGGACGGGGTGTGGCGGGTCTTCGATCCCACCCCGGCCGTCGAACAGCCGGGGATTACCCAGGCGGAGGGTCTGCGCGGCCTGTGGACCGGCTGGATGCGGGTCGAGCAGTTTTGGGACCGCTGGATTTTGACCTTCTCGCTGGCGGACCAGGTGGGACTGATCCGCTGGCTGGCGGAAAAGGGACCGCGGCTGGCCGGCCGGGCGGCGATCTGGGTTGGCGCGGCGGTTCTTCTCTCCGCCCTGGCGGCAGGGATTCGCAAACGCGCCGGGCGGCGGCGCCGGCGACCGCGCCATGCCGCCGAGGCGGTGGCCCGGGAGCTGGAGAGCGTGTTGGAGGCCGCCCGCAGGAGCGGGGTTCTTCCCGGCCCTTCACTCACCCCGCGCCAGGCTGCGGACCGTCTCAGGGCGTGCCTGCCGGATGAAGAAGAGAAGATCTCGTGGCTGGTGACGGCTCACGAACGGAGGCGGTATGCCGCCGCCGGACCGCCGCCGGCTTCGCGGCTGCGCGCCGTGGCGAAGGCACTCAGGATTCGGCTGAAGGAAGCCGGGGTGGAACCGGACCGGCGAACCGCGCCGAAGTCGCCAGGGTGAACACCGTAAGCGGTACCGCGACCACCAGGTCGATGACGTAGTGGAAGGTCAGCAGCACGGTGGCGGCGATGAGCAGGACACCCACCGGCAGCATCACCCGGAACAGAACCGGCGCCCGCCGCCGGGTGCAAAAGAGCACTGCCAGGGTGACCATGGTGTGGCCCGACGGGAACACATCGGTCTTGGTCTTGCCCCATTGCTCCAGCAGGTTCCGGACCCAACCGCCCACCAGACCGGGCTCCAGCGCCAGGTAGTGCTCGGTTGAGACCGTGGCCTTGGGGCCGTAGGCAGGGATGATGAAGTAGCCGACGTACGACACCAGAAAGGTGAACAGGATCGCCGACACCACCTGAGGCAAGGCGGGGTCGCGCCGCATGCCCATGGCGATGAGCAGGGCGATGGGCAGAAAGAAGAAGCTGGCGTAGGCCAGGGTGAGCAGTTCCGTCAGCACCGCCGGAAGCGGCACCGTGTAGACGGCGGTCTGGAGGCGGCTTCCCAGCAAGACCCGATCGGCGTTGAGCAGCACCTCGTCGAGGATGCGCGGGTTGACCACCGGGATCACGTGGCGCAGGTTCAGGTAGATGAACGGCAACACCGGGACGGGCAGGAACTCCCTCGCCCAGTAGCGCCACCCGTCGCGCGGGTTGCCCAGGGCGTTGGCCGCAGCCAGAACGAGGGCCAGCAAGGCGGCCATGGAAACACGGGTTTGCAGGGCCACCTCGGATGGGTGGCTCCAGGCCAGCAGGTTCAGCATGCCCAGCGCCGACACCAGCAGCCAGTCGCTGGCCCGCAGCTTCCTCTTGCAGGCCTCGGGTGTAGGTTCTACACTAGGAGGCGTGATCATGCGACTCGCACTCGGCGTGTGTCTGCTGGCAGCTTCGGCGGTTTCGGCGGTGGGGGAGGGCGGAAGGGCCATCATCCTGACGGTGGATGATAGCATCCAACCGGCCTCGCTCCGGTATCTCAAACGGGGGATAGAGGTTGCCGATTCGAGCGGCGCCACGGTGACCATCCTGGAGTTGAACACCCCGGGCGGGCTGCTTACCTCCCTGCGGCAGATGACAACCCTCATCACGTCCGCCCAGCGGCCGGTGGTGGTCTACGTCACCCCATCGGGCGGCCAGGCGGCCTCGGCCGGGTTCTTCCTGCTCGTGGCGGCCGACGTGGCGGCCATGAGTCCCGGAACCAACACCGGCGCGGCGCACCCGGTCGCGGGCGAGGGCCAGGAGATGCCCGAGACGCTGTCGGAGAAGGTGACCAACGACGCGGCGGCGCTCATCAGGTCCCTCGCCGAACAGCGGGGCAGACCGGTGGAGTGGGCCGAGCGGGCGGTGCGCGAGTCCCTCTCCTACACCGAGCGGGAGGCGCTGGAAAAGGGCCTGATCGACCTGGTGGCCGGCAGTCGGGGTGAGCTGCTCCAGATGCTGGACGGCCGCACCATCCGCCGTTTCGACGGCCGCGAGGAGACGTTGGAGATGGGGACGGTCCAGGTGGTGGAGGTGCTGCCGAATGCCGTCGACCGGCTGCTCTCGGTCATCGCCCACCCCAACATCGCCTACCTGCTCTTCATGCTGGGGCTGGTGGGAATCTACTTCGAGCTGTCCAACCCCGGCGCCATTTTCCCCGGCGTGCTGGGTGGCATTGCCCTGCTGCTCGCCCTGTTCGCCCTCTCGGTGCTCCCCATCAATTACGTGGGAGCGCTTCTGATCCTGCTCGGCATCGTCTTCTTCGTTCTGGAGGTCATGGTGACCAGTTACGGGCTGCTGACCGTTGCGGGGCTGGTGAGCTTCGTATTGGGGTCGTTGATGCTGGTGGATTCCCCGGTTCCGGGCATGCGGGTAAGTCTGGCCATCATCCTGCCCACGGCGGCGGTGGTGGCGTTTCTGGTGGTCTTTCTCATCACCCGGGTGGTGGCCGCGTTCAAGGTCCGGCCGCTCACCGGCGCCGAGGGACTGGTTGACAAAATCGGTGAAGCCCTCAGCGACATTCACGCCGAGGGCAGGGTCTTCGTTCACGGCGAGTACTGGAGCGCGTTTTCAGCCGACCCGATCCCGGCGGGCGCCAGGGTCAGGGTGGTGAAGGTGCAGGAGTCCCGGTTGGAAGTGGCGGCCGTGCCGGATTCTTCCGGCTCGGCCGGGTAAAAGGAGGGAAGTGATCATGGATCCTCAGATCCCGTTTGGAGTGCTGGTCGCCGTATTTCTCGTCATCTTTGTGTTGTTCAAGTGGATCAACATCCTCAACGAATACGAACGCGGGGTCATCTTCCGGCTTGGGCGGGTGCTCAGAGAGCCGAAGGGGCCGGGGTTCGTCTTCGTTTTCTGGCCCATTGACCGCATGGTCAAGGTGAGCCTGCGCACGGTGGTGCTGGACATCCCGCCCCAGGATGTC
>Ga0114946_10002891_pt1 | contig 11738 bp, 8 predicted proteins | sample WalLakDeSediment_FD_88676 | JGI IMG/M metagenome (GOLD analysis project Ga0114946, IMG submission 88676) | Lake sediment microbial communities from Walker lake, Nevada to study Microbial Dark Matter (Phase II) - Walker Lake 11/02/13 Deep Sediment | ecosystem: Environmental > Aquatic > Freshwater...
GGTATACTTCTCAAGCGCCCCAAAACAATCGGGCAAAACCTCTCCGGTTTCAGGGTTTCTTGGCGAATGGATATTATACATATACCCCGTTCTTCCGTATCTTCCCACCTTGCTTTCATCACATCTCGTAACATCCATACAGATGTGTCTTGCCCGCAGCGCAACTGTCACGTCGCGGCTTCCCTCAAAATGCTCACGCTCCCACAAGTACTCACACTCGATATTGAGAAAACACTCACGGATCCTTGGAGCATCAACCGAAACCGCCATCTCCGATGTTAGGCCGGACCTGGTTATCTCATCATCCTCAAAGGCGTTGTTCCTCACCGTGGCGGCGCACTTGTCATAAACGTCCCTCGACGGGAAATTGAGGACACAGCATCTCCTGTCCCTGAGTGTCTCATAGAGGTGGCCCTTCTTCGATACTGCTCCGATGATGCAGATGAACTCGCCCCTGTCACCCACGAAAGTCGACCAGGACTGCAGGCAGGCGTTCTCCTTGCCATTGCTTTCTCTCCAATTCAGAACGCCTGAACCGAGATTTCGCATATCAACCCGTTGTAGGCTGATCGCGATCCTCTTGGCGTTGAAGCCGGGTATATATCTTGTCACCGGGCACCCAAAATCCGCCACTTGTGGGCAGATCAAATGCCACTACTGGTAAGGAGTCACAAGATACTTCATCTGGTTTGTCCCGTCAAGGCTTAATCGATTTCGTGTCCAGGACATACGATAGAGCTAAGGAGTCACAACCCGCTAAGAGGATCGATCCATGGAGGGCGGGCGAGTGCCCCTGAGTCAGTCGATTCGGTATGGTTTCCCCGGACCCATTGTCTCAAGCCGGAGCAAGATCCTGATCTCTTTGCCCCGCTTGTTCCTCTAGTTCAGATACACCGGTGACAGGGGGTGCTGTTTGTGGTAGTCTTATGGAACAATCACGATGAGAGGCCAATCTGTGGGTGTCGTCCCGCAGCAATGCCTCTCTTTTCTTGTACTGCCTGTAAGCATTGCCTCGCGGCTTTGTGACGCCAAACAGGTATGGTGTCCCCGGCTCCTCAAGCTCACCGTTACATGACATGTGAAGCCACTGCGCGAACGTCAGTCTTCTGCAGCGGCACCCCGGGTTCTCGCGTGGGTGAAACGCGGCAAACCAATGAGACAAGAACCCCATGGCAGGGTGTAGCAGGTGTCTCTCGACCTTTCTTGTACCCTCGTGGTAAGATAAGTGCAGGCTCATTGTTGGCCCGCATGTTATCGTAAGGTATCAAGTTCAGAAGGCAGAGTATGTCATCGGGTTCAGAGGGAAATGATCCCCTTGCTTCACTCCGGACGTGTCGTCCGTACTTTGACAGCCGTCAGGTGGTGGAGCCGAGCAACGCATTTGTCGCGTGGTTAGACGTGATGGGGGCGTCATCGGCAATGCAGAGGTCTCACATGATTGCCGCCAATTTCGTAATGAAACTGCACGCAGCAGTCCTTGGTGCACAACGCAACGACTTGGGTCTCTACCCGGTTATTGACGGCGTGTACATTGTCACCGAAAACCCACAATCCTTGCTAAGTACTCTGGCCGATGCGCTTTATCGCCTGGGTATCGTATTCCTGTGTGAGCGGGAGCCGTTGCACCGCTTTATCGCAAGAGGCGCAATTGCGTTCGGCCCCGTGATTCACGGCTCTCAGAATCACGGGAACAATGATCAACTGCGCCAGGCCGAGGATTACCGACAAGGGATTGTCCTAGGACTCCCTCTCACCAATGCATACGAAGTCGAGCGGAAAGCTTCGCCATTCGGCGTCTTCATTCATGAGTCGGCCCGACTGGTGGCGCAATCCCAGCTAATGCGCTCTGTCCATTGGCGGTGGTGGAGGCATGGGCCTGAAAGAGAGCTGTACAGTACGGTTGCACGGTTGCTGCGAGACGCACTCCAAGAGCATTTTGATTGGTGTCTCCAACACAGCATCGACATTCTCTACGAACCGGATCGAATCCGGTTACACCGTGAGTTGGCAAGGCAGTACTTCGCAATGTGGCTCGACTAACGCTAGCAGACCGCAGCGTCCGACAACAGGGGGGCTTTCTTGGATGACTGACAACTATGTAGTCGGAGCTGATCCCCAAGCTTCGTGCGGCCGGCCTAGATGCCGTGGCGAGCATACCGGGAGAGTGCGTTGCCACACGCCATCACCAACCTAGAACACTGCGCGGCTAGTCGTGTTTTGGGTTTCACTGTATACTGTATCTACAAGGTCAAAGCTGGCAGTAGGTGACAAGACAGTGACAAGGCGCAAGATCGTGCAAACAAGGAATCCGCGTTCGGGTCACTACGTAAAGATTGATAGGGATGCAGGCAGGATTATCTCCCACAAGTCGTCTCCCGGGCCGTACAAGAATGTTCCTGTGATCAGGAAACCAAGGAAGAGATGATCGTCTACGATCCCATCGGGGGAGATGCGTATTCCAAGAAGGTCACCTATCGTCCCAGGACATGTTTTGTTATCACCCAGTTAGGAGAGCCTGTTCCCGAACCGGTTAACAAGATTAGGAGAGCGCTCAGCAAACTGCTGAAAGCCAAGGACATTAAGACTATTGATGCGAATAGTGCCATGACCGGAAGGGACTTCCTTGACAAGATATGGGGCATGATTCTATCTGTACCTCTCGGCATTGCCATAGTGACAGAGGACATGCCCCACAACACATGGGCAAACATATTCTATGAGGTGGGATTCATGCAAGCCCTGGGCAAGGAGACGCTCATCGTCAAGACCGTTGGAAGCCGAGTGCCGTCAGACCTGGTCAGAACTGAGTATATTGACTACTCCGCCCTATTCAAAACACAAGTCAACAAGTATCTGGATAAGCTGTTTGAACAAGCCGAACACTACGGCACCATGGCCACTGAGTTAGAGCAGAACCCATTGTTGGCTATCGATTATCTCAGGAGAGCCCATCTGATCACTGGCGACGAGAAGTACAAGAGCAGGATTTTGGATATTATGATCGATACCTCGTACATTGATAACCACTCGAAAGGCATCATCAGAGACTCTCTCTGCCTTTACTGACATTCAAGCAGACCGTAACTGATTGCGGTGGTGCGATTCTGTTCATAAGGAGATACGCGTGGGCATTCGTCAGGAACTGGACAGGCTGTATGACAACTGCAGGTCGCTGAATCCAGGCGAGCACTTCGTCCCCTGTGGTGTCGTTAACGAAGAGGCCTATCAGGCCAGTTATCCAAAGCTGGTCTACATCTTGAGGGAACCGAACGACCCTGACCACAATCCTCGGTGGCGGATCGATGAGTTCCTCGCAAGGCAGGTCGAGAAGGGCTTAGCAGGGCAATCTATCTATCCCATGTGGCAGGTGGTCGGGGCATGGACCTATGCGATTCACAATGGCCTTCCTCGATACGGTGACATCAGCAAGCCTCAGGTAGCCGCCCAGGGACTGCGGTGTGTTGGCATGACCAATCTGAAGAAATCAGGCGGTGGGGGAACGTCGAACTATCGCGAGATTCGGGAGTCTGCGGCGAAGAGTGTCTCGCTCTGGAAAGCAGAACTGGAGGTCATGCGTCCCGACATGGTTGTTTGTTGCGGCACATTCCGTATCGTCACCGGCTTGCTCGGATTGCGGATAGGCCAGACAAAGGCTGGTCCTCGTCACTCCGTCTGGAGACACGAGGTTGGGGATTCTCTACTACTTCAGATGTATCATCCGGCGTCCCGGTTCAGAAAGGACATGTTGTACGCGTTCTTGAAAGAAGCCCTTGTGGAGTTACGTGAGAAGGGATTATGGCGTGGCTGAGACCTTCATCCACAACGTGACAAGCCATATGGAAACGGTCTTAAGGGAGTTCATCGGCGATTGACGCAACATGCAATTATCTTTATAGTACCTTCAACAACCCGTAGGAGGATTGATAATGGCTCATAAGCTAACCGCATCATATCAGGATAGATACAGAGACCGGCAGTTCTATGACAGAGGATTCCGGCGTAACATGGACGACAAGCTGGACCTCCACAAGGAGATCTGTAATCCTATGAGCAGCGCTGCAGCCTGCATTAATGTGATCGGTGGCATCTCTTCAGACAAAGCTGACCTGATTGCCTTCCTGAATCACTTCGGCCTGGGTGTTGAAGACATCATCTCTTTTCAGAGAGGAGCCACATATGGAAGACGGACGTACAACGACCAGGGGAATGCCGTTTTCGAGTGGGTTGGACCTCTTATGTCGCCGATCTTTGAAGTAGGAGGGTCTCGCGGCCATCTCAGGACCAGCGTCGATGCCTATATTCTTGCAGTGATCGGTGGCATCGTGACTCAGCTACTAGTTGAGTGGAAGTTCACTGAAAGCTACGACACTCCCAGGCAACTGCAGAGGTTCGCGGGAGTGGCCGGCAATGAGAGGCTTCGAAGATACTCGTCGTGTCTGGCAAGACTGAGGAAGGTGAAAGCCCTGCCTTTCAACATGGCTTACGAAGGAGGCATGGGCCTGTACGATCTGGGGTATGAGCCGTTGTTCCAACTGCTTCGCTTCACATTGCTCGCAAAGCTGACCACTCCCTTCAAGTTTGATGATGGGTTGGCTGTGAACGACTATCGGGTGGTACACCTGTCACACTCGAAGAATGAGGCACTGAATACGCTATCGAAGACACATGTCAGTTGTTCACCGGGCTTGAAGAATTGTGACGGCAGACTGATGTGTGAGGTATGGAAACACCGTATATTGACTCAGGACGAAGCGATGAAGTTCAGGCACGGTTACTGGGATGAGGCTCTGGGTGTAATCTCAGACTCAGGACTGAAGAGATATCTTCTGGAACGCTATGGCGATGGTGAATAGGGGCAGGGGTACATGCTCGTGCTTGCCGCAGCCGGCCAGCGAGAATGCTAGTGGTGGGTCTGATCGGTATGGTGTCCCCGGAATCGAAATAGGCACGGCGTCCCCGGGTTTGAGCTTTGTTCTCGTTGAACGACACATAAAACGCGCCCCGGCACGCCTACTGTGGATAGATGCACCAAACCGAAGAATGCCTGTTTTCTTGTGCTTCAGGTCGAGCACCAGTCACCTGTCCCTCGCTCGTCTCAGAACTTGGGTGGCGGCTCACCCCATTTGTCTTTGAAGCGTTGTTGTGCCCTTGTTGCCATAACCCTCGCCCAGAACATCAACGCAAGTCCTGCAATGACGAAGGGCAACCAATCGCCGAGAGCCCTGAGTCCCACTTCTACCGAACGCGCAAGGCCGAACAGTGCTATTGAAGCGCCAAGTCCGGTAGGTGTGAGCCATACCGCTATGCTGGAACCTTCGATCCTCTTGGTAGTTTCATCCCTCCACTTCCTGATCTCTTCCACAATCTCAGTTGGTGTTGGTTCGCCTCTTTGGTCTGTCGCCATCAGTGTTTCACCTCCTTCTTGTCTGACCCTGACAAGGAACCGCTGTCAATAGAAACGCCTATGTAACCAAGGTCCCGAGCAAGCCATAACGTTGTCTTGAAACATCCTTGTGGAACAACCTGCCTAGTTTTTTGCCCAATGCACTGACTGTAACCGGGCACTCAAAATCCGCCACTTGTGGGCAGATCAAATGCCGCTACTGGTAGGGAGGCACAAGATACTTCATCTGGTTTGTCCCGTCAAGGCTTCATCGGCCTGTCTGTTGCACATTGCCGAGTACTGTGATCCTCACGACTGATACAGAGTGCGACTATGCGGCCAGCACTCACTACGTCTTCGATATGGACGAACTGGTCAGGTACATCAAGTTCCGCGATGTCTTGGCGGGAGGGATGGGGCGCAGCCAGGGCTAACTTCTCAGAGAACCGGTATGGTGTCCCCGTGCAGAAGTACGGTTCACGCCTATTAGTGCGGAACCATCGATCAAGTCATGGGTGGTTGAACTTATCTCCAGCGTGATGTAAGATGGGAACAGTTATGCTTGTCTGACTGCTGAGCAAGGTTCGGGACGACGAGATATGGAGCAGCGAGAACTCGAACAGGTTGTTTTGGAGATCCTTGGAGAGTTCCGCGGGCTCGAACCACTTAAGAAGCTTTTCTGGTCCGAACTCAACTACGATTACATAAATCAGCCCCTGTCCCGGCGCGGATGGAATCAGGCCGCAGCTAGTGCCCTTGCTGAGGACCCAGTTCTGTTTGCCGGTGGCGGGGATAAGAGCGGTTTTCACGTCGTTTACTGCCGCCTGCCTGACGATCGCCTACTTCTTGGTAAGGAACGCCAGGTGGTCAATGCACTTCTCAGGGAACACCCGTATGCCCTATTCATCTTCTCAAATGAGGCGCAGGACTATTGGCACTTCATCAACGTAAAGCACGAGACCGAGGCAGAAAGACGCCGTGTATTTAGGCGTATCACTGTTGGCTCAGAGGAGCGGCTCCGCACCGCGGCTGAGCGCGTTGCCATGCTCGACCTGCAGTCGATACAGCCGGACATGTTCGGACTCTCACCCTTGTCAATACAGGATAGACATGACGACGCCTTTGACGTCGAAGCAGTGACTGACAGATTCTTCGAGGTCTACAAAGAAGTCTTTGAGTACGTTGAAGGGTGTATAAGCGGCATTGCTAGGGCAGAAGCAAAGCGGCTCTATGCTCAAAGGCTCTTTAACCGGCTAATGTTCATTGCTTTTATTCAGAAGAAGGGGTGGTTGAGATTTGAAGGGAAGGCGGACTACCTGATTTCGCTCTGGTCGAGTTACCTAAAGAATAGACAGGATGACGACAACTTCTATCGTGACAGATTAAGACTCCTGTTCTTCGCTGGCTTGAATACCAGTAGCAGTGTCAATATCGTGGATATTAACCGCGGCGGCGTGATTAGCCATCTGATAGGCGATATACCATATCTGAACGGCGGCCTCTTCGAGGAAGAGGGCGATGACACTGACCCAGATATCACTGTCCCAGATAAGTGCTTCGGACAGATTCTTGATAAGCTCTTCGGCAGCTTCAATTTGACCGTGATGGAAAGCACTCCTCTGGATGTGGAAGTGGCTGTTGACCCTGAGATGCTGGGGAAGATTTTCGAGAGGTTAGTGACGGGACGCCATGAGACAGGGAGCTACTACACTCCGAAGACTATTGTCTCTTTTATGTGCCGGGAAGCACTGAAGGTGTATCTAGGAGATTGCGATGCGCTCGTCGATGAACATGACGTTACCGGCATCAGTATTCCCAAAGCCCGTTCTGTATTGGAGAAGCTATCGAGTATCAGAGTCTGCGATCCGGCTTGTGGCAGTGGTGCTTATCTGGTTGGCATGTTGCATGAGTTACAGGAACTAATGCGATTGCTTGACACGAAATCAGCAGAACACACAGCCAGAGATGACTATCGGCTGAAGCAGGACATAGTACTGAACAATCTGTACGGCGTTGATGTGGATTCTTTCGCCATCAATATTGCCAGGTTGCGACTCTGGCTAACCCTGGCTGTGGAATATGAAGGTGAGAAGCCTGAACCATTGCCCAATCTCGATTTCAAGATCGAGGTTGGTGATAGCCTTACAGCCCCCGACCCGCATCAAGGCTCACAGCAGATCATAGTCGGCGAACTGGCTAAGGAGTTGAAAGAGAAGACAACGAAGTACATGCGCACACATCACTATGGCGAAAAGGCCGCCCTCAAGAAGGAGGTAGAAGAGATACAGAAGCAGATAGCCGGCTGGGTGCATGCTGGCGCAGCGACCAACGGGTTCGATTGGGCAGTGCAGTTCGCGGAAGTCTTCTCAGATGGCGGCTTCGATGTTATGTTGGCCAATCCTCCTTATGGTATTAGCTGCGAGGACCCTCTTCGCTTTCAGTATTTTCCGAAGGTCAAGGGAGAAGATACGCAGAGCAAAGACAGCTACGGTCTTTTTGTGTCTCGCGGCTTGCAGCTGCTAAGATCGGGAGGAATCTTGACCTACATAGTCTCCGACACGTGGCGGACTATCCGTACTCATCGGCCATTGCGCAGGAAACTTGTCAAAGAAACGCAGGTCATGCACGTGCTTGATCTGCCCCCCTGGGTCTTTGATGCGACGGTTAATACGTGTATACTCTCCACCACTAGACAACTACCCACGAAGTCCCACCAGCTCATCACGGGTGACTTGCGTAATCTACCGGGCGGAGACTGGGACACACTGGATCAGAACCTCTCTGCTATCAGCGCTCGTGGTCCTGACTGCTCGACTACCACATACGCCCGTTACACATATCCCCAAGATCTGATTGCCACATATGATAACTCTTCCTTCTTCATTGGCTCGCCGCGACTCTACCGTCTGATGAGCGACAAACGCTTTGTCCGCCTTGGAAACATAGCAGATGTGAGAGTTGGTCTGCAAACGGGAGACAATGAGTACTATCTACGCAAACGTCCTGACGCACGCGGTGGTTATCAGATGCTTGATGAGAGTTTACTTCTGACAGAGCAGGAGATTGCTAACTTGACCCAGCAGGAGAGACAAGATGGAGTAGACCCGGCCAAGTACGGGGGCCGCCATTTTGTCCCTTATGATAAAGGAGGTGAAAGCAAAGCCGAAGAAGGTTGGTTGCCAAACTATTACGTACCGACACAGTATTTCATTGACTGGTCCAAAACGGCAGTAAGACGTCTCCATACTGTCACCATAGCAGACGTTAAGATACGCAAAGGAGAGGCCAGAGGAATCAAACCGAGTGATAGGACGACTTTGGCAGCGGTGATTCGGAATCCGAACTATTACTTCAAGGACGGGCTAACTTTCTCAGATACGGGAATCTACTCGCCGAGTTTCCGCCGGAGTTCGGGGGGTGTCGTTGACCAGAAGGGTTCGGTAATCATTCCAGACTCAGGCTTGGAGACGGACTACTTACTGGGACTTCTTTGTTCCAAATGGGCAAGGTATGTCTACAAGAGTTTCGTTAATCATACGGTTAGCTCTCATGTTGATAGCATAAAAGAGTTCATCTGTCCTACTGAGTGCGAAGGGGCGGAAATCCAGCGAGTGGTTACTACAATAATTGAGCACCAGAAGGAGACTCCGCACTATCCTTACAGTCAGGTTGAGCAGAGGGAATTGGATGCCCTTGTGTACCGGCTCTATGGTCTGACTGATGAGGATATTCGGGAGGTTGAACTCTGGTATTGCCGGCGCTATCCGAAGCTGGCTGAAGCGCAGGGCCACCTCACAGAAGCCGAGCAGAAGTATGGAGAACACCTAAAGAGATGTGAACTGGTGATGACCAAGGGTCCGGGGTACTGGAAGTCGAGTCCTGTTCTGCAGCTTATCTCGCAAGGGGAGGGCCGGATGCTGGAGCTCAAGGAAACTCTGGAAGTCGATGCGAGAACAGGAGGTAGAAACGCCGGGGTGTTGATGGCGGCACTGAAGACCATTGCTGCCTTCCTGAATACTGAGGGCGGGACACTGATTCTAGGCGTGGCCGATTCTGGTGATATTGCAGGGCTTGAAAGGGATTACAAGCTGTGCAACAAACACGATAAGGACGGCTTCGAGCAGAAGATTCATAGCTTGGTGTCGAGCCGCTTCGTTCCCCAACCTACGGGTAGGATAAAGGTGTCTTTCGAGCAAATCGAGGATAAGCAGATTTGTGTTGTCAGTGTAGAAAGGAGCAGAGACATTATCCACCTTGATGGCAAGGACGTCTATATCAGGGAGGGCAACACCAGCCGCAGACTGGAGGGGCCCTCTTTAACTGCCTGGACCAAAGCCCGAAGCTGATTGCTGTATTGCCTAAATGAGAACCATTCATGGTTCATCTAGGAGTGGCTAATGCCGACGCATGACATAATAGACAACCGGAAAGAGATCCTGGTTGACCATATCAACCGCATTCTGAGCTCGACAGAGTCGGCGCGGTTTGCCGTTGGCTACTTTTTTCTCTCCGGTCTCACCAGCATTGCCGATAAGCTAGAGGATGTAAGAGAACTGCGGCTCCTTATCGGCAACACAACTAACCGGGAAACTCTGGAGCAACTGGCCGAGGGATACCGGCGTCTGGAACTGGTCAAAGATGTCGCTGAGGCACAGTCTTACCCCAAGAGGACCGAGACCAAACAGATTGCTCTGGAAACGGCAGAGAACATCCGCTCCGCCATGGAACTGATGGACCAGACGGACGCAGGCGAGACCCTGGTGAAAGAGATGGTGCGGATGATAGAAGACAAGCGGTTGAAGGTCAAGGTGTACACAAAGGGTCGCCTGCATGCCAAGGCCTACATTTTTGACTACGGTGCTGTGTACGACGGCGACGGCAATCCTCTAGAACGTCATGAAAAGGGCATTGCCATCGTCGGCTCCTCGAACCTAACGCTCTCCGGCATCACCCACAACACGGAGCTCAATGTGGTGGTGCAGGGTAACGACAATCACGCTGAACTCGTTCGCTGGTTTGATGAACTATGGGACGAGGCCCGGGACTTCGACGAGGCGCTCATGTATGAGATGAAGCAGTCCTGGGCGGTGGCTCCGGTCCGTCCTTATGATATCTACATGAAGACGATCTATGCCCTGGTGAAGGACAGACTCGAAGGAGAGGACGAGAGGGACATTCTGTGGGACGACGAAATCACGAAAGACCTGGCCGATTTCCAGAAAGTAGCGGTACGGCAGGCCGTCCAGATAATGCGGGACTATGGCGGTGCCTTCGTTGCCGACGTTGTTGGTCTAGGTAAATCCTACATCGGCGCAGCGATTGTCAAACACTTCGAACGAACTGATCACGCCCGACCTCTGGTCATCTGTCCTGCTCCCCTGGTCGATATGTGGGAAGGATATAATGAGACCTATGAACTCAACGCCCGGGTTCTGTCCATGGGCATGCTGCGTGAAGATGATGAGGATGGCCTCAACAGGCTGCTCAAGGACACAAGATACCGCGATCGTGATTTGCTGCTGCTGGATGAGAGCCACAACTTCCGTTATCCGGATACGCAGCGCTACCAGGTGTTGCAGCAGTACCTCTCTACCGGCAGGCGTTGTTGCTTCTTGACCGCCACGCCCCGAAACAAGAGCGCCTGGGATGTCTTCTACCAGCTCAAGCTGTTTCATCAGGATGATAAGACCGACCTGCCGGTGGATCCGCCAGACCTCAGGCAGTATTTCAAGTTGATTGAGAAGGGAGAGAAACAGCTGCCCGACTTGCTCTCCAATGTGCTGATACGACGCACGCGCAATCACATCCTGCGCTGGTATGGCTTTGATGCCGACACACATCAACCTGTAGACCCTTCAAGATTCAGGGAATATGCTGACGGGCAGCGGCGGGCCTACGTCATAGTTGCCGGGAGGCATCAGTTCTTCCCCAAACGGGAACTGGAAACAATCGAATACAGCATTGAAGATACTTATCAGGGCCTTTATCAGGAGCTACGGAGTTACCTGGGAAGACCGGGGAAAGGCCATCCCGTTGAGCCGGTACCGGGCGAACTCTCCTACGCGAGATATGGCCTGTGGCACTTCGTGGTGAAGGACAGACAACGGCGTGAGCCATATGCGAGTTTGCACAGGGCAGGGGTGAACCTGCGGGGTCTTATTAGGGTGCTCTTGTTCAAGCGGTTTGAATCCAGCGTATACGCCTTTCGCCAAACCATAAAGCGCCTGCTTGCAGTTCACGAGCGATTCTCTTTGGCCCTCTCACAAGGTATCGTACCTGCTGGCGACAAAGCTGAGGATATTCTATATGAGCCGAATCTTGCTGAAGAACAGGACCTGATGGATGCTCTGAGACA
>Ga0114946_10002892_pt1 | contig 11738 bp, 14 predicted proteins | sample WalLakDeSediment_FD_88676 | JGI IMG/M metagenome (GOLD analysis project Ga0114946, IMG submission 88676) | Lake sediment microbial communities from Walker lake, Nevada to study Microbial Dark Matter (Phase II) - Walker Lake 11/02/13 Deep Sediment | ecosystem: Environmental > Aquatic >...
AGAAGTGCGGGCGCGTCGCCGCGCTGCCCTATGTCTGGACCGATGCGAGGTCGGGCCCGTCCTGCATCGTGACGTCACAAAGCATCGACGAGGTCAGGCGCTGCAACGTGAAGTGCGAACGATGATCGACGCCAACGACGCCACCCTGGGCCCGATGATTCGAACCGGCATCTCCCTCGTCGCGTTCTCTGCGCAGTGGTGTGGACCCTGTAAACTGCTTCATCCCAGAGTCGAGGCAGCGGCAAAGAAATTCCCACGTGTCAAGTCGATTAGTGTCGACATCGATTCTGCACCGAAAATGGTGCAGGCGATGGGACTGAAGAAGGTCCCGACACTGATCATTTTCAAAACTGGGATTGAAGTGGCGAGGCGGGAGGGGTTGGTGTCTGAGGCAGTGCTAGTCGATCTGCTTTCGACCTACGCCGATGCTTCCTCTTCCGTATCGTAGAGGAAGTATTCCTTGCTTCGTCCCGTTCCTTCCGAACCGACACGCTTGTCCGCAATCAGCTTCTGAAGGACCTTGGCCACCTGCTTGCTATCCAAGCTGCCACCTGCCTCCTCGATAGCCTTGATAATCGGCCCCATCCTCATTCCATCGCCGTCCAGCACGTTGATGACTGTCTCAACGTCGGCAGACTCGACCTTGGGAGCCCGCTTCGACCACTTCTTGACTCCGAACCTGGTCTTCGTCAGCGCAAGCACCGCAGCTTCCGTTGCCGTCTCTCCAAGCAGCGTAGCGCCATTGAAGATGAATTCCTTCGCCGCGACGTCTCGGTTGTCGAAACTGCTGATCTCCGTCTTCAGCTTCTCAATGGCGACGAGATGCTCCTGGATCTTGTCCTCGATCCGAACCATCTCTTCCTTCCGCTCCTCCGGTGTGTTGCCCCATCCCGCATCAGCTACGAACCGTTGCCAAACGCCCTCGCAGAACTCGTTCCACTTCTCATTTTTCTTCGCCATGGTTTCAAACCTCCAATTGAGTTTCCGAGACAAGGAAGGGGTAACATTGTTCGGAATGTGATGTCAACAACATTGCGATGAGAAAAATCTCATCATATAATTTGCCCATGGATTCCAAGAAGATATGGCCCGGTTTCATCCATCGCGATTACTGCATCGCGGATTGGAGCGAAGAGGAACGTCGCATCGCCTTTATCAACGTTGCGACGCGACTGGTTGGTCGAGGACCTGGTTCGCAGATCTATAGAAGTACGTGCTGGCCCCACGACACGTTGGCGCGGCAGAAGGCGATGGAGAGTTCACAAAGCGCCTGCGCACTTCTTGCCGGGGGTGCATTGTGTCTACTCGGCCTTCGTCACGAGCTATTCGCAACGGGGTATCATGGCAGAAACGACGCCATGAGTCGGCTCGAGACCGTGGCGAGACAGCACAAGGCTTGGCAAGGCCCCGACGCAATGCCCCGGCTAGCCGACATCGTGATCATGGGCACCGACGTCCCGAAGTCTGATCCGAAGCGCAGGGAGAAACTATCCCGATGGGGTTCACCGGGTCACGCCGCAATCATCATCGACAGCAAACTTTCGAACGGAAAAATCACGCTACACTCTGTCGACGGCGGGAGGAAAAATGTCAGCGAGGGCAGCTACACCGTGGTTCGAAAAGGGTCTCAAATCTGGCTGAAAAGCTGGACGCTTCGACGCATTTATGGAGTGATTCGAATCGACGGGTTGAAGCTCGAGGGTAACCTCGTCATCCCACCGCTCGAAGACGAGCCGATGGACTAGCGCTGACCCTTCTGATCGTCGACCAGTATGTGTCCGATCTCGGACTCATCGAGCCCGTACTCCTTCTCCACCATCGACGCGCCACGGTCGACCAGCGCCATGATGATTTCCTCACGCGTCGGCGTCCGGCCCAGCATACTGCGAATCCTCGGACTCATACAGCGAACGATTCGGTCGACTCGGTTCGACAGATTGGTGTCGGAATCGATCCGGCTCATATCCATTCTCGGATACGGATCGTTCTCCTTCTCGATCTGCTCAATGCCCTTGACAATCAGGGCTCGAACCACGGTGCTGCGTGCCCTCTTGCCGTATCCGGTCAGCTCTCTGATCTTGGGTCCGAGCAGTGTTTCTACACGAGAAATTCTCTTCTCGAGCTGCTCGTCGATACGAAACGCCAGGTTCAATTTCGCCATTGCCGCAGGCTACACCGACAAAGACGGTGTTGCAACTTGCCTCGACTTGACTTGACTTGCCTCGTTCTGTATTCTGCGGCGCGGAGGAAAAGAATGCCCAAAGTCAAAGCAAAAATCGTCGAAGGCTCGATCACGGAAAACACTCGCTGCGTCGCCATTTTCAAGGGCAAGGGAAAGGGCAAGCGTCCGAACCTGGATCGGGTCGACTTCTATCTCTGGTGCATGGTTCGGCGAGGGAGCAGCGTCCTGCCCTCTCCGCTGATCTTGATGGATGATGGAAGTTACGACGCTGCGGTGAACATCCCGGGCTATCTCCGGCCCGTCGAGATCGATGCGACGGCAGCGCTGATCAAGCGGGAATGCGCCAGCATCCTGGACCCATCTGAGCCCGACGATGACGATGACGAGTTGGATGAGGAGGAAGAGGACCCGGAGGAGGAAGATGAAGAGGACGAGGATGACGACGAGGACCCGGATGCGGATGATGGGGAAGAGCCTGCGGCCCATGTTCGCGTCAGGCGGTAGGCGGTGATACGCTGCGGACATGCTCCCGCCGATTGATCCCGCCAACTACCGACTCGAATCATTTCTCTGGTGCCAAATCGTCTACCTCTACGCCCGCGAACTCGTGCGATCCGGTCAGCTCTCGGCAGAAAACGACTGGAACGAAGCGATTTCCGAGGCGAATGAGGTCGCGTCGATCCTGCGTGACAACGAGGTCGTGCTGGCCCCCGCGCCCTGGCTCACGCCGCAGGGCTACGTCGGCGACCTCGTCTTCGGCTACCCTGATCTCGTTCACTGGCCATCGATGATCTGCGCCGCCAATGTCTACGCCAGCCTACCTCCGGGGCAGCGAGCAAAGGTCAGAGCCGCGATGGCTCAGGGCATCCCTCCGGTCTACGTCGAAACGAGTTTCAGTACTGGGGGTTGCGATCAGAAAGTGCTCGAGGACCCGGAGTATAGGCCCGCTCCACCCTGTCTGCCCGCTGAAGCCTCGAAGGCGGGCTGGGTCGCCATCGGTGTCTTCGCCGCCACGGTCGGCCTGCTGTACGCCCTGGGTCGGATCCGAGGGAAGTAGCGGCGCTACGTTGCCTCCAGCCCCGGCTCGGCGTAGCATCTCGCTATGGCAACCAAGGCTAGCATCATCACGTGTACCGAGGCAAAAAAGAACCCGACGAAGAAGGCTCCGAAGCGAGCTAAGGCGGCGGCAAAGAAGCGGGCTCCGAAGCGAACGGCGAAGAAAACGCCGAAGCGCGGGGTCAAGAAGAGTACGAAGGGACCGAAGGCTACGCTCACCAGTCGTGCCAAGAAGTCTACCAAGCTCGCTTCCAGTCTTCGACAACTGAAGGCGGCCTGGGTCAAGCAGTACAATCTCAAACTCCCGGATTCCGATTCGGCCAGAAAGACAATGGCCCGGAGACCGTCGCTGGTCGCTGGTCCGATGAAATCTGCCATGGATGCTGGGGCAAGTGAGGCTCAAATCAACAAGGTCATGGATGATGCGCTGAAACTCGCCAGGCAGTCCGAGAAGCGTAGACCAAAGCGGGCGAAGAAAAACCCGGTCGAGGAAAAGAAGACGTTGACGCAGCGAGCCGGGGCCGCGACGAAACGTGCCGCCAAGAAGGCGGCCAAGGCCACGGGCGACGCGGCGAAGAGCGCAGCGCTCAGGGCTGGAGCTGCGACAAAGCGCGTTGCGAAGAAGGCGGCGGAACGGGCAGCGGTCGAGAGCCGGAAAGCTGCGATCTACAGTGGCGAGAAGCTCGCGGCTGGCGGTCGGCGCGTTGCGAAGAAAGGCAAAGGCGTCGCCAAGTCGGCATGGGCCGGAGCCGTCAAGGGTTGGAAGGAGAACCCCACGGGCCTGCTCGAGGAGGGGACGAAATACATGATCGAGCGTCGCATGGGCAATGTCCATGTCGGCACCTCGGACGAAGAGGTCAAGAAGATTGCCGCGAAATGGCTCAAGTCAGGCGTGGATCCGAAGTTCGTCAAAGCCGTCGTAGCCTACGCCCTCAAGTGCCATCGAAAGAACCAGAAGTTCTACGGTGAGGTCATGGGCGGCAGACTCGGCGCGAAGCGACGTGTCAAGAGTGTCAAGAAGAACCCGGCTACCAAGAAGACGCGGAAAGGGTCAACCGATAGGTGGGTAAAGGCTTGGTTCCCACCGTCGCCCACTCGACGCGATGAGATTCTAGAAGAAATCAAGAGACTAGAAAAGGAAGGTGGGCCTAGACTATACGAGAACGCAGGGGGGTTTGCTGAAGGTCTTCGTAGAGGTAGTATCAGAAGTCAAATTGATAGTTTGAAAAAGGAATTGGACAAGGTCAAGAAGAACCCGGTCAGGAGCAGCGAGGGCTATATCTACCGCATCGCCTACGAGACCTGGGACGAAGAGGCTTTGGAGGCTGGGGAGACGGATGATAGGGGTTGGGAAGAGGAAGAGTCCAGTGTCTATGAGACGTTGGACGAACTGCTTCGCAGCGTCTCCATGTCCGCAAACTGGCTGGAATGGTCCGACTCCCATCCCTCTGCCGGGTCCTGGATCGTGTCACAGGACGATCAGGATTTCCGAACCGGCGACAGAACGATCAAGTCGCTGTTCATCTCGCGAACCGATGGCAGGGATCTGACGACGGCTCAACTCAAATACATCGACAAGGTGCTTGGCCTGCGCGGCACCTTCGGTCGGAAAAGCAACCCGACCCTGCCCAAACTGTTCAAGCCCATCGCCTCCAACCCGAGCCAGGACCAGCTTCACGTCGCGCAAAAAGGCGGCAAGTGGTACGCGATGTTGGAGCAGAACTGGATCCCGATCCCGGAATCGGAGGCGAAGAGTCGGCTCGCATCGGGCGAAGCGGTCAAGGTGCCGTGGAGCCACAAGGCGATGAAGCACCACGAGAAGCCGGACTACATCGATTCGCGCAGACTCGGACTGGCGCTCCAGAACTGGCACCATGGTCAAGGCGATCCGATCTACGCAGCGGGGTCGAGCCTGTACGCAGGCAAGTCGGTATCAGTCGACGTGCTCGAGGACGCACTGAATCGAATCCGGGCGCTCAAGAGCAGTCCGACGGCAAAGCATGATAAGGCCGGACACAAAGAACTCGTCGAGATCGAGAAGCAACTCGCCTACATGGTCGGTGGCAAAAAGTCGGTAGACAGTATCTTTCGCGAGGCAAAGGCTGAAGGCGCGAAGCACAATCCCTCGATGAAGCCCATGACCAAGGCTCAGCTCTGGGGCAAGAGTCGGTTGCAACTGATATACGAGATCGACTCTCTCATCGACATTCTTGGTGAAGCTGCCAATGCCAAGGGGATAATGGTAGGAGTCCTCGGATCGAAGTTCTACCGAGAACCACCCCGTGGCGTTGCTACACATGAGGTGACCATAGTCGAGTTGAGAACTATACTCTCACAACTCCGGCAGAAGGCTCACCTGGCTCAGGGTGCGAAGGGCAATCCAGCCAAGAAGAGCGAGAAACCGTTCCTGGCCTGGACCAACGCCGCGCCTGCCTACGACTACTGGTATGTGAAGGACACGGGCACCAGCGTCAAAGGCTTCCGACTGGTCGAGGTCAGCGACAAGGAGCGATGGGAACAGTTCCAAGTCCCGCGCTACCAGTCGGGCTGGCACGTCGCATTCCTCGCCAACGACACGGTGCAGCTCAAGAACTTTGGTCTTCCGGCCAAGGCGAGCAAAGGTTCGAAGCGCAATCCAACTCGCAAACCAACTCGCAAACAAATCCACGACCAGATTCTATTAGCTGGAGTTCGTAATCTCAAATCCATCAAACCGAGTAAGGTCGAGATCCAGTCGATCTATCTCAACAAGCTGGGGGCGAAAGCCTCTGCCGCCGTCCCGACCTGGAAGCTCGCCGACACCCAGTTGTCGCAGTGGAAGGGGAAGGTTCGGTTCGTCGTGACGTATCGCGACGGAGAGACGTACACGGGGACCTACGAGTCGAAGGGTGGGAAAGAGAGTCTGGCCCGACACATCCGCCAGGTTCTCGACGCCGTTGCGAAAGCTCCCGCCTCGAAGATCAGTGCTAATGACAAGGCGAAGTGGAAGCTGTTTCGAATGAGTTACGACACGGGCTGCAATAGCTGCAAATGACCGACGCACTCATAGTCACCGGGCCGGTAAATGCGACACAACTCGGCGTACCAAAGGACGCGGAGTATCATGTGCTGCATATCCATCCGAAGGGTAGCGACATAGGCAGTACGGCAATGGGTATTGCTGCCGCTACCTGGCTCGGTGGACTCTCGATCCGGGACCGCGTTGAGAAGATGGTCGGTCCCGTGGATAGGATAGGTGTGGCCTGGTTCAGCGCGGGTCACGGCTCAGTTAGATCGATTCTCAAAACATCAAAGCCAGAGTCCGTTGCTGCCTGGATCTGTATCGACGGGCTGTATGGTAGCAACGAGTTTGCCGTGGAGCTGGCAGAGTCGGCGATGCGGGGCGACACATCGCTGCTCGCCACTGCTTCCGTCTCCACTCCGGGTCAGTACGACCACAGTTTGGATCGGTGGCGAGACGTGGCGGCTCGAGTCGAAGCGCCCCTGGCCGATGGATCCGTGGCGACCGGGCTCGGCCTGCCGCCCCCCGCCGAGTGCTGGTCCGAAGGTCGCTGCCTCATCGCGGGTTACCCCGACATCGGACACGGCGCCCAGGTTCCGGCGATGCGAGACGCCGCGCTGCGGTGGTGGGACTCCCCACCTGCTCTGCCGCCAGGGCTCAACCCTGCAACCCCTCCCGTGACTCCATTCCCAGTTCCAGTTTCCCAATCGCCGGGAATAGACGGGTGGCTTTGGTTCGGCGGCATTGCAGTTGCGGCGGGACTCGGATACCTCCTACTCAAGGGACAGAAAGTAAAGCTGTAACATGTCATTCCTAGACGAGATAAAAGACGAGTACGTAGATGAAGAGACTCAGGGTGATGTGGCTCAGGCTACAGATTACTACAAGAAGGCTGAAAAGTGCATCAATGACGGGGAATGTGATGAGGTCTTGGTTCAGGCCGCCGCTGAATACGCTGGCGTAGATCCGACTACGGCTCAACTAGTCTATGAATGTGCCAAGAAACGGGATACGAATACCTGTTCGAAAGCTGGCGTGACGATAGGCGGAATTGCTGCCTGTAGCTACTTTTCCGGTGGCCAAACGGTTCTATGTAGTAAGGCGGTTCCTATTGTAGTGAATTTAATTTGGCCTGTTGTAGGACCAGTCGTTACCGGAGCGGTAGATTTCGTTCGTTACTTTCTATCCGCCATAAGCAACGTCGTCGGGGAAGCTGCCGATGCATTTGGAGATTTGATTGGGCTTGGTGGAGACGATGATAGGGCAACCCCAGCAGAGATTCGAAAAATCTGGGCTAAGCAGTTCCTGGTTCCAACTAGAAAAGCTATAGCTTACACGATGTTGGAAGGAGTGAAGGCTATATCTGTTGCTGAGCATAGCTTTGTTGATATGGCTGATATGGTCAAACCTAGTGGGGCGGTAGGCGCTCTTCAGTTTGAAAAGTCCAATAAAGTATTCAACGTTGAGTCAATTAGAATCAAAGCAATCAAGGATATCAGGCACTCTCACCTATCCCTGTTGAACAAATATGTGTACAACAATAACAAATTCATATCGGATGTGTATGTGATTTGGAAACCGACTCATATACTTGCGCAAGTCAACTATAGGATGCACAGGTCCAAGCCAGTTGTAGAGAAAGACGAGATGCTGCTACATATGAAGACAGCTTTCCCGCAGCACGAGATGAGCATGAGCGATTTGCAGCACATGATGAAAACTGGCGAGTCTAGCTGGAACCCTGTGAGCTATTCGACAGAGATGGGGGAAAAGGTGATGTCCGAGTTTGTTCCACCTCATCCCGGTAGCGGTATCACATTTGATCAGGATGGGAATGAGACTCCGGTGAGTGTGCTAAAGGAAGCTCTTGATCCTGGCTCGAAGAAAAAGTCTCACACCGAACTTATGAACGAATACCGCAAGGCAAAGGAAACGCTCAAGACGCAGGAGTACCAAGCCTTCGTAAAAGCTTTGGAGTGGCGTATAGGTGGCCTAACAGAGTCGATAAGCGGGGCGGTTGGTGAGCAAATATCGATCAGTATGGCAAAGAAGGACAGCGAATCCTCCATCGGCTGGTGGCTCGGCGGCATTGCAGTTGCGGCGGGACTCGGATACCTTCTCTACAAAGGACAACGACGATGACGTGTCAAGTGCCAGTCAACTATCGACAAGTGGTGCATCAGGGTAAGGTTTTCATACCTCCGAAGAGTGCATTGGAAGCCAAGGATGCGATATCGTGGTGCGCTTTATATGCCATCAAAATAGGTGCTAAAGGTAGCGTTGTCGGCAATGGCTACAGGTTGGCATATGCTAACTGGAACAACAAGCACCTTCAGTTTCGCACCGTGACTGAGGAGGATAAAATGGGCTATGATGGCAAGGCTCATAACTCCCTCAAGGTTGGAGAGTGTTTGCCTACTCTGGAGTCTTTGAACTCTGCGCCATATCTCTTCGTGCCCAAGGACTGGCCGTCTGACAAACTGACTCCGTCATTCGATGTTCCGGCCCCAGGTACAGAGCCAGAGCCAGAGCCTTTGATAGTGGACGTAGTCCCAGCCGATCCGTCTACGAGCTATCTCAGACCCGGCCTGAACCTGCAACCAGACTTCTCTCATCGAGCAGACTCGCCATCCGATATCTGGTCCGGCAGAGGCGCCACTGCTAATCAGCCCTCGGACAGTACCATCGCCTGGTGGGTCGGCGGCATTGCAGTTGCGGCGGGACTCGGATACCTCCTACTGAAGGGACAGAAGCGATGACGCAACGAGAGTCAAGAGAGTTCCTGCTCGAACTGCTGGTCGAGGTGTCGGAGGACTTGGGAATGCTCAAGTTGTTGCTGCCCGTGCTCTGCGACTGCGGAGTCGCTCCGTACGACGACGATTCGGTCTACCTGCTCGACCTCGAGACCCAGTCTTCGACCATCGTCGAGTGGGACCACGAGCCGGAGCAGATCGTCAGGGACCAAATCGAGTCCGCAAGCCGGTCGCAGCTCCAGTTCTACACAGCGTGGGCGGAATCCGTTATGAACGAACTCTAGCCCGCAACCTTTGCACACCTCCCATACTCTGCTCAGGATCGTCGTGAGGTGTGTAGCTACTCGCTGCATAGCTCCAGATCTCGATTCCGCTGGCACCCAGGTCTACTGGCTCGTTTGACAGTATCGACTCGATTTGGGGCCGCTACGTTCGTAGCAATCGGCAATGGGAGTGACAACTACATCTGTTTACAACTGAACAGGATACTGAACACACCACTGAACAGACACTGAACAGTGTCGATACCACTGAACAAGATACTGAACATACCTGAACAGGTGATGAGTGTATCGTATCAACCCAGGTGTGAATCGAAGTAACACTGAACAGATGCGAAGTGGTTTGGTGCAATGCATTGAATCCATTGCCATTATCCTGTTCAGTGTGTGTTCAGTATGTCTTCGATGTCGTTGACGCGCCGCGTCTATCAACGAGATTCCGCGCAGTTAGCGCTGGCACGGGTCTGGCATTGGCACAGGGTTGGCCTCGCCGCACAGGGCGGCAGAGGGCACCGGGCACATGGCCCAGGAGCAGACCGATGAAGACCAAGCACCCCTCATACCCCAAGCCACGGCTCACCCCGTCGTCCAAGCGGGCCGCCCTCGACATCCTTGAAGGCGTGGCCCGGCGACTAGCCTCACGTCACCCCGCTGTCCTCGCCCTGTCCAGGGAGAGGACGAGGCTGGGAGATGTGGCGGGGCGTCACCTGTCGGTGTGGGGTGGGGGTGGATGGCGGCGTCGAGGCGAGATGGACCAGTCCATCTCGGCGATGGCCGAGGAGATGGTCCGAGACACCGTGTCTAGGGAGAGGCAGGCCTGGGCCAAGGTCGAGGCCGAGCATCGAGCCTGGCTCGGCTGCGAGGACGACGCCGTCATCATTGCCATCGCGAGGAAGCGGTTGGTCCGAGCCGCCCTCGCCGCCCCCGTCGACGCTCTGGCCGACCGGAAGCCAGGTAGCATCCTGGTGCGCCAGGCCAAGGCCCAGGCCCAGCGTGACGAGGCAGTGCGCCGCCACGTCGCCGCTCTGGTGAGCCGGGCGTACGGAGAGGCGACGTACCGCCGCGCCGAGTCGGCCTGGGTCGGAGGTGAGAACAGCGTCGTCGTCGACCTCGGTGCTCCCACCGTCTACAGCCGAACCGACACGGTCTGGCACAAGAGGCATACGTGGAGGGGCAGCAACCTCACGGTCAAGCTGACCGTGCCCCGGCACTGGGAGAAGTCGGTTCTGGGTCGCGGCCTCGCCGTCGTCGAGGAGCGTCTGACTCTGGCCGCCTCTCCGATCCTCACCTCGGATCTCGAGGAGGCGTACGAGGCGACTTGGGTCGAGCAGTCGAGAGGGCTGTCGCTGGTCCCCAGTAGCGGCATCCTCTACCGCCGACGCAGTCACGGCGCCGGATCTGCGTGGTTGCCCTGGGTCCACGCTCAGTCGCTTCGAGGGGCTCGGGCCGTCACCTCTCGCCTCTCCACTCTCGCGAGGGCGTCATGAGTCCCCTCGCAATCGAGATCGCGGAAACGACGCCCAGCGTAATGGCGGTCGACTCGGCTACCAAGGAACTCTATGGGTACGCACACCCTGTCGTTGATGTTGTCGCAACCCTTCAACGATTCTATTCGGCCTATGTCGCCGCCACAGCGAAACGAAACAGCAACGGGATCGGATACGCTCCAAAGGCGTCTGACGTCGAGACCGCTCGCAAAATCTTCGAGGCGAGGGCATCATGAGCACCACGAACAAGACGGTAGATGCGGCTGAACTCCAGGACGCGTACCACTACGCTGGCACACTGTGCGGGGAGGAAGAGACTTTCGAGGCAGAGATGAAGGTGTGGACTGCCGCGCGGGAAGCCGTTGGCCGCATCCGTGGGTGGGGCTTTGGCCTCGACAGCACGGGTCGGGGATGGGCTGGGCTTCGGGCATGGGCGCGGCGAGCCTACGCGGAGATTGATGCCTACTCCGTCTCCCTCGGCGTCGACGCCAACAGAGGCGAGAGAGCCGTTGCAATTCTCGCGGATGACCCTGGCATGATGCGATACTACCCGGGATATGCCTCGAGGTACGGAGTCAGCGTCTCCGACGTGCGAGCACTGCTAGCCGCAAGGCTAGAGCGAACGGCGAACGCGAGGCGAATCCCTGGATATGATGGCACGGTGTCGGGACGATGCAGGACCAGTTGGATGTCCCAGACTCTTAGAGCCCTGGACCAACTGGACTACTACGAAAAAACAAGCGGCTGTTCCAACTGTGTCGACGGATGCAGGGACTGCGAGGGGGCGTCATGAACCCCCCCGTCGTGAACTGGAACCAGCCGACGGGCGATCTTTGGGCCGATGGGCAGGCCAGAACCAGCAAATGCGGGCGAGAAATTGACGACCCACGTTCAGACATGGAACGTGAGGGGTGGCGAGTTGCGGCCCATGACAACGAGTGCGGTGGGGGCGAACGTCCCACAATCTCAAGTTCCCCC
>Ga0114946_10002893_pt1 | contig 11737 bp, 9 predicted proteins | sample WalLakDeSediment_FD_88676 | JGI IMG/M metagenome (GOLD analysis project Ga0114946, IMG submission 88676) | Lake sediment microbial communities from Walker lake, Nevada to study Microbial Dark Matter (Phase II) - Walker Lake 11/02/13 Deep Sediment | ecosystem: Environmental > Aquatic > Freshwater...
CCCGTTTCAGTGGACAGCTGAGTACTGCGGTTCCGTCAGGTTTGTTCTCTCTCTCTTTTCCCCCCGGGTGTCAAGAAGCTCCGCTGCTTGCAGCGGAGTAGAAGCCAGCCCGGCCAGGAGTCCTGGGGAACTGGCCGGGAGGCAAGCCTGACCCCCGAGCTCTCCCCCCGCCCCCGGCCAGTACTTGGCCTCGAACTTCGCCGGCGACAGGTAGCCGAGGGAAGAGTGACGCCGACGAGGATTGTACCACCCCTCGATGTAGCGGAACAGCTCCATGCGCGCTTCTGCGGGAGTGCGGAGCGTACGCCGGCCCAGCAACTCACACTCAAGTGTCCCGAAGAAGGTTTCGGCCATGGCATTGTCCAGCGCATCGACGACCGATCCCGTGGAGGGCCGCACCCCCATCAGCTCACACCGGCGTCCGAAAGCCAGCGACGTGTACTGGCACCCCTGGTCGCTGTGATGAATCACCCCCCGGGGCCTGCCCCGGTCCAGGGCCATATCCAGGGCCTCCAGGACCAGTTCCGTTCGCAGATGGGTGGCCATGGCCCACCCCACGATCCGGCGGCTCCAGACGTCCAGCACCATGGCCAGATACAGGAATCCGGCCCAGGTGGGCACGTAGGTGATGTCCGCTACCCAGACCTGGTTGGGGCCCGTGGCTGTGAAGTCCCGATCCACCAGGTCCGGCGCTGGGCGGGCCCCCTTGGCCCGGACCGTCGTTCGCTTCCCCTTCCGGGGGCTTACGCCCTGGATCTCCGCCTCCCGTATCACCCGGGCCACTCGGTTCAGGCTGGCACGGGGGCCTTGCTCCGCCAGCTCCGCGTGAACTCGAGGAGCCCCGTACGTCCCGTCACTCTCGCCGTGGACCTCCCGGATCCTCTCCAGCAGTGCCGCGTTCGCCCGGGACCGGGCCGAGGGGGTCCGCTTCTGCCAGGCGTAGAACCCACTCCGGGATGCCTCCAGCACCCGAGACATGGTCTTCACCGGATAGACGGCCGGACCACTGCTTCGCAGCGGTGCCCCGCTCTCACGATACCGTAGGCTTGGGAAGGGTAATCGACTCCCTCGACAGCTCCTCCGGGCTTCGACCCGCCCGGACCAACTCCACCATCCGACGCTTGAACTCCGCTGGGTACGTCTTCTTCTCTTGGGCCATGTGAACACCTCCTCTACCTAAATCATGGGGTGTCCACCGAATCGGGAGAACCTCACTCTGGAGGCGGAGGGGCTGGCCGTCGGTGTGGGCGAGGGAGAGGGAGAGCAGCAGGGGGTCGGGTGCGGGAGCGGCGCGGTGCTCGACGGTGAGGCGCAGGCGCTGGTCGGAGCGGCGGACGAGGTAGCAGGCGGAGTCGGTCCAAGTGAGCCTGAGCACACAGAACGCTGCTCTTGCGGGGAGAAATGATCACGGTTAGACGGGGAAGCAATAGCAACCCCCTCACCGAGCTTGATCTTGCTCAAACTTGATGAGGGGGTTCTCCATTCTCGGCGGCTAAACCATGAAAAGGAGGAAGACAATGTCGCACTGTCCGTTGCTGAGCGCCAGGGTTTTGCGGTTGTTGCTGGAGGCCGATCGAGAGATGGCGGCGGAGGCCCGGGGATCGCGTTTGTTCTCGGCCTTGAGGAAGGCCACGAACTCCTCGTCCAGGACCACGGAGGTGTCGGTACGCTTACGGCTGGCGGGTTCCAGGCCACCGATGCCGCCCTCCCGGTAGGCCGTGCGCCACCGCTGGATCGTGCGCTGGCTCACCCGCACCACCCGGCCGTCGGGATGGGCGTGCTCCCGGCCGGCGACTTCACGCACGGCGGCCTCCGCCCCCCACCCGCCCAGGATCAGGGCTTCCATCTGGGCCAGGACCGAGTAGCGCAGGAGCGCCTCGGAGGAGGGCGGAACCGGGGGTGGGGGCATCGTGTTCATGCCCCCGACGTTACATCGGAGTCCGGACCACCGAAGCAGGCAAGGTCGTGGATGGAGGTCCCCGGCTGCGAGGACCACCGGGAGCCATGCGTTCCGGGCCGCCGGAACGGACGACGATCCACCTCCCGGGGGTGGCCACCCCACGGCGAGGCTCCGGCCACAAGTCCGCCACAGCACCGGCCGCCAGCAGCCGGTCCAGGGGCGAGCCAGGCCCCATCATCAGCAGCACGGCCAGGATGGCGAACCCCCGCGTCCTCCAGTCCACTCCCCAACACCGCGCCTGATCCAGGAGCCGCACCACAGGCACCCCCAGGCGGGCTGCGATCCGTTCCCGGGTGCCCTCATTCTGCTCGGGATGCACCCCCAAGAGTCGGCCGGCGAAGTGCAGCCATCGGCCCTGGGTCCGCCGCCGCCTCGAGTCGTCCCACGGGCTGTCCGCCGGCCACCGCTCCCCCGGCGCCGCATCCTGAGCGGCGCGAAACAGCGTGGCCTCCCACACCGGCTGACCCGTCGATGCGTCCAACTGCAGAACGCCTGCCGGGCTATACGGCGCCAGGGCCTTGCGGCCGCAGGGGAAATGGCCCGGAGGATTGAGGGTGTAGCACCCGTACGAATGATCCCGGCACCTCACCACCTCCAAAGGAAAGCCCGGTCCCGTCTGGCGATGACGACGATGATGGACGTACATGCGGCACGCCCCCGTGCCCTCGGCAAAGGCACACCGCGACGGTAGCACCGCCCGGAGCCTGCCTCCCTCATTGGCCTCGTAGGGCGCCACCTGAAAGACACGCTTGCCTTCCGCCTCCGCCCTTGCCACATTTTCTCAAGGACGTGGATCCCCGGTGCCCCCCCCTCAGAGAGACGGGGCCACGATGTAGTGAAGCCCGCGGCGTCCTCATAACGCCGCGGGCTTCGAGCAACTGTGTCTCTTGCGGTTCCTACAACCCCTGAATCACGCCATCAGGCCTGCAACAAGAACGCAACTACGCTGTCAGTGGGCGTGCAACGTAACAGGGGGAAGGCTCCCAGAAGGACCCTCGCAGAGTGCCCCGAGATGCCGGGACCTGAAATCCCTGGACCCAGCCAGGAACCTTGGGGCAGGTAGCTGGGCGGGATCCTCCCTGCGACCGCAAAATGAGGCCGCGTAGGCAAGTGTAGGAAGCCATCCTGTGATCACACCTGAATCGGAGATCTGAGCTTGATCGCGGCTGCACTCTTCGTGGCCTGCCTTACGAGCTATTCCTGGGCTGGCTGGCGATTGGGACGATGCCTGATGGAGGAGGAGCGCCAGAGGGCGGAAACCTCTGTTCTCCTGCTGGCCGCCTACATCATCGGCGTGGCATTGGCCGTGCTCGTCACTGCTGGTCTGGGTGGCTTGGGCATGGCACCTATCCGGCTGCTCTCCCGGGAGGCGTTTCTCCTTGCGACCCTCTTCATCGTAGCGGGGACACACCAAGTGACCAGCCACCGCTGCGCACACGGGTCACCGGCAGACTCGCTTCAGCGGCCGGACGGGCATCTTGTCATTACGGTGGTCCTGGCCGCTTCTGCGGTTGCAGTGGACTTCGGTCTGGTATTCGCCAGCGCACCGGCCAACTGGGACGCGATGACGTACCATCTCTTTCTCCCGGCTCGCTGGCTACAGGTATCGACGCTGGTCCACGTGCCGACCGTGTTCGGCGACAACGCAGCCGCCTTCGCCCCCCAAAATGGAGCGCTCCTCTACACTGCCACCATGCTCTTGTTGCAGAGTGACGCAGCCACCAACGTTCTCCAGCTTCCTGCGCTCGGCGCAATCGCAGTCGGAGTATACTTCCTGGCTCGACAGCTTGGGGCTGGCACTTCACCCGCGGCGAGCCTGTGCGCGGTTCCCGTGTTCTTTCTCGGCCCTCTACGTGGGCAGGTGCTGTCGGCCGACGTCGATGCGTGGATGATTTCCTTTTTCGTTGCGGCCCTTGCCCTCTTGGTGCACTACCTGAGGACGGCAAAGACCGCCTCCATCATGCTAGCGGGAGTGGCCACAGGTCTCGCTGCGGGCACCAAGACACTGGGGCTCAGCCTCGCACTCCTCCTCCTGGCCGTGGCCACCGTCTTGGTGTTCGCTCGGCGGAACCCCCGCCACCTGGCCGTATTCCTGCTGCTTTCTCTCGTTGGGGGAGGGTTCTGGTACCTGAAGAACCTTCTTCATTACGGGAATCCCGTGTTCCCGTTTGAGCTGGGGCTGGGGCCACTACAGTTTCCCGGCGCCTATGGCCTGGATGCGGTTCGCGCCGGGGAGTTCCATATCGACTCTCCTGGATTCCTTCTGCGGAAGACTGTGGAATCCTTCGGACTCCCCACCGCCGCGATGTGCATTGCAGGAGGAACGGGCCTCGCCATTCGCCTCCGGACTACCGGAAATGCGACATCGAGGCGGGTGGCCGCCCTCCTCCTGCTTGTGGCGGCCGTGTGGTCGCTCTGGTTCGTCTTCGGCATCCCTCACAACAGCCAGACCAGGTTTCTCCTGCCAGCGGTTATTGTCCTGCTCCCGGGGCTTGGTCCTCCCTTGGAGTGGATTTCTCGCCGGCATGGAGGCTTCGCCTGGGCAACCTCCATGGCCATTCTGGCAGCACTGACGTGGAACGCTGAACCTTGGCGCCGTTGGCGTGAGCACGTGGATGTCCTCATCGCCTCGGACGTCGCGTGGTTGCCAAGTCTCGTGTTGGCCGCTCTGTGTCTGGGACTTGGCATATTGGCTTGGGGGCTCCACGCAAGAAGGGCTCGCCCGAAAAGCACCCGGTTGGCTGGCGCAACCGCTATTCTCGCCCTGGCTCTCCTGACCTGGAAAGCGACCGACGCGAATGAGGACTCCCGACTCGAACGGCTGAACCGAGCGTCGTTCGCTGACTGGGGCGAGGTGGTGGAACTGATTGCCGATGCTCCCCAGACGACCATCGCATATTCCGGCGCGAACGTGCCCTACATTCTCATGGGGCGAAGATTCCGACACAGAGTGCTCTATGTGGACACTCGTGGGAAGATCGGAGATGGCTTCTACGAGCACTGGTTGCTCGAGGGTCGCAGGAGATATGAGCATCACAAGCCTGGACTCTACCGTGGAGACGATGATCCCTCTCACTGGCTTGACAATCTCAGTCAAGTTGAACCATCGCTGCTGGTCCTCTTCAGGCTACATCCGTTCGAACGAAGCTATCTTCCCCACACCGTCGACGGGTTCCCGCCTGAGGCGGACTGGGTGCTTGAACACGCCGAATGCTTCGAGATAGTCCTTGATGGCGACTTCAGCCGCGCCTTCAGGATTGATCACTCCTGTCTCGGCGCCAGCTAACTGGGCGAGGATGAACCCTGGATCGCGAGCCGGAGCGGCGGACGCTCAGGCCTGGAGGTCTCCAGACTGCGTACAAGAGGGTACCCCCGTTCACCTGAACCGCACCCGAAAGGACCCGAACTCCGTCTGTAAATAGATGAGCAAAGCATAAATGAAAATCGTAGCGCCGAGCATCTCGAGGGTCTCTTCGAGCGTGGAGATCAGGACATAGGTGGTGTTGTCCTTGGTATGCAACTCGACCCAGGCTGCGGCTACCATTTCCAGCCCGACCGCCCCACCGACGTAGACCATCGCAGAGACAATGAAGAGCAGCCTGATACGCCTCGGGAGAGCGAGGATGAACCTGACGTATAGCGCCGCGAGAGCTACCACGGCTGCCATGGCAGGAATCACCCATGCGAAGGAGAGCGCTCCACTCACGCCGAGCCTTCTCTGGGTCGGCTCGGTGAGCAGGCCGTGGATTCCAGCGGCTTCATCCATCGACACGTAAAGGAACACCAGAGCCAGTCCTGCCCATTTGATGGCCGATGGGTGGCGCTCCTGGCTCCGCAAGGCGGCTATCGTCCCGAGCAGGAGGGCACAGGTCAGTAACAACCCAGTCGAGAAGAATGTCGGAATGTTGCTCTCAGCGTCCATATTGAACAGCGGTACGAGGCCCCAGAGCCAATCGTTCTGGAGGTAGTCCCTGAAGTAGAGAACCGCGATCAGATTCGCGCACACCAGTCCCGCGATGACGAAGGCCAGCGCCCAGAAGGTGCGGGTAGCGGAAATCGAGACGACATTCATGTGTCCGCCTCTGTCTGAAAGTACGCGTTGACACTGTGCGGCAATTCTGCCGTCCGAAGCCTGGCATCGCAAGCCGATCGTTGCATCCAGCGGTGAGTTGATGCACGGTATAAGACTCCAGCACGTGTGGTTGTTGACCCGACCGAGCCCCTCGCCTGAGAGGATGGACTGAGCCGATGCACCACGCCCTGACGGATCTGACTCACCGCCAGATGGCGGCGGGAGCAATGCTGGCCCTGGGAGCTCTCCTGGTCATCGCCGGGATGGCCTGGGTATACTTTTCAGAAATTCGCGGCCGAAGCGAATCCACCTCCCACACCAGTGTTGGGGGCTCGGGCGGGTCGCGGCCTATCCGATGCCTGCTGGGGTTGCGATCACTTGGTAGCCGGCAGGGGCCCCGCGCTCTCGCGCCGGCCATGATGGGACTCGCACTCTTTCTCTTGGTGTTGGTGGCGGGAGTTCATCTCCGTCTTTCCGGGCTGGACAAGAAGACATTGAGCCATACCGAGGCCATGATCCCCGGGATTGAGCTCCCAACTGGAATCAGTTGGCCGCCAGAACGCGATTCCTTCTACGACGCCTTCTGGTGGCACTTTCACGGCGAGGGCCATCCGCAGGCGTATTACTTCTTCATGTGGGGGTGGACCAAGGTTCTTGGCACGAGCCTGCCCACCCTTCGTATGCCCTCCGTCATCTTCGGGACAGCCTCCATCGGCCTCGTCTTCCTCATCGGATTGCTGGCGTATGGCCGGCGAGTCGGTCTACTCGGCGCCGCGTTGGTGGCGTTCAACGGCCTCCACATCTACTTCAGCCAGTACGCCCGCATGTTCATGATGGGGTCATTTCTGGGGCTGCTGTCGACGTTCCTCTTGCTGCAGGTGCTTAGGACCTCCGACAGGCGTCGTTGCAACGAGGTGGCCTATGTCCTTGTCTCATGGCTGGCCATCTATACCCAGACGTTCTTCTGGACGCTGCTCGCCGCACAAATGGCGTGGGCGGTGCTCCTGCGTGACGCCTCGGGCCGCATGGTTCAGCGAATTCTGTCCCTGCAGGCACTGGTGGTGATCCTGGGGGCTGCGTCACTGGCTCACATCGTGTATCGGGGGGACGATGTTGACCTTGCGGGACCGTCGTTCTCGTTCGTGGCGCAGTACCTGTCGTTCGGCTTCGCCCTGCAGCCGGACACGCTGTCGATCCCGCCGCGTACCCTGCCTACAGTGCTCATCGCTTCGGCGCTCGGCGTGTCCCTGCTGTTGGTGGTTCGGGGTCTATTCGAGCGAGGGCGCACTGCCCCGTTCGATGGTTCTGCGAATCCCATCGCACCACATCGCCTCCTACCCACCGCCATCGGATCGGCTCTCGTGGTATTGGGATTGCTCCTGGTAGTTCTGCGGCACCAACTCGCCGTCGCCGTCGTGGTGCTTCTCCCGTTCCTGGCACTAGGATTGCCTCAAGCCGGTAGCAGAGTTCATGCGCTGCTGGCATCCGCTGATGGTGCACCGATGTTTCTCAGCCGCATTACGGCCAGTCGGCCGGGACCAGCTCTCATCGGTCTGCTCGCGCTTCTGCCACCGCTCGCCATCGTAATGCTGTCCTTCTGGACTTCCATGCTCATTCCACGAGCGTTTCTCATGTTCGTTCCTTATCTCCTGATCGTAATCAGCGCGGGGGTCATCTCGATCACACGCTGGCGCTTCGCCGCATTGCCGGTGGTTGCCGCACTCTTCGTGATCCACGCTGTAAGCGTCCAGCATCATAAGAGCTACCCGAACGATGCCATCGAGTACGGCGAACTTGGCCAACGGATGGCCGAGCGCCTGCGTCCCGGCGACCTCGTGTTCGTCGTGCCCGAAAGCTGGGTGTTCACGGCGATCTACTACTACCTCAACGATTCCCCGGCACGCTACGTCGCACAGGACTATGCTGATGCTGTCGAGCAGAACCCCGGGGCAAGAGTCTGGCTCCTCTTCTTCGAGAGTGCGCGGTGGGGCCCCTACGGATCGACGACTGACGAGATGACAGCCGCGCTCACAGGGTATCGCCCTGTGGAACGGCTGGAGGCGCGGCGCGGCGCCGCCCAACTCTTTGTCAGGGATGAAGGAGGGCAGGCTGGTGGATAGGGCCACATCCAGGGCGTCGGGCACCGACTCCAGCGAAGTGGACCACCCAGCCCGCAGGGAGGCAGGGAGGCAGGGAGGCAGGGAGGAAGGAAGGAAGGAAGGAAGGGAGCCGGCTGCTCCGGGGGAGGTGGGCAGCAACTCCAGATGGCGCTCTTCAGAGTCATCGCATCCCCTTATTCCTCCCTTGACCACTCACTCCTGCAATCTACCATCGTGAGAAACCGAGGACGCCTAAACTTGAAACCATCTCTACCTCTCGGTCAGTCCCGCCCCAGGAGTCTCTTGACCCGATCCACGAACCGTCTCCCCAGGGCTTGCCGGGCCAGGGACTTCACCCGGGTCGTACGCCTCACCGAGCGTATCTCCCTCGACTCCCCCAGAGGTACTTCCGCCAAGATTGGAGCTCCGCCCTCCAAACCCTCACGGATCCGGCTCCGGACATCTGAATCGAGGCGGATGAAGGCCAATCCGCAGGCCTCCGCCAGGACCTCCATGTCCGGGTTTCGAAGGCGCACAGCATGGGCGTGACCGAAGTCCCGCTCCTGCTGGAGACGGATGAGGTTCAGGTACCCGTCGTTGAAGACGATGACGGTGACCGGAAGCCGCTCCCGGGCCAGCGTCAGCAAATCCATACCCGACATGGCCAATCCGCCGTCGCCGATGACGGCCACCACGGGCCGCTCCGGTGCAGCCAGCTTGGCGCCAATGGCCGCCGGGAGCCCGAAGCCCATGGACTGAAAGTCCGTGGGCATGATAAGCCCCCGGGGAGTCAGTACGCTGAAGTGCCGCCGGATCATCACCTGGTGGAGCCCCGAGTCGGTGACGAGGATGGCATCCCTGGGGATCTCCTCTCGCAGGACCTGGACGAGCTCCCGGACGGTCTTCGATGGTACCCCCGGAGCGGAGGGCTCGGGGGGACCACCCGGAGCTTCGCCTGCGATGCGCGAGCGCCACAGGGCGATCTCGTCCTGGCTCCAACCCGACAGGGGCCCCTCGCCCGGAAGGGATTCAAGAAGATGCCCGACCACGTCTTCCACCCTCGCCCTGATCAAGAGGCTAGCCGGGTAATTCGCACCAAGCGCCTCGGCATCCGTGTTCACGTGGACCAGGCGATCCGCCGGCAGTTTGAGCCGGAACCCTGCGGTTCCGTTGTGGCCGAGCTTGCAGCCCAGGGCCAGAACGAGGTCCGACGAAGCCAGTAGCTCGTTCAGGGCCCCTACGCCACCCCGGTCCGGGTCGAATCCCAGACACAGGGAGTGATCCTCGGGGATCACGCCCCGTGCCGATGGGGTCGTGAAGAAGGGCGCACCCAGGCGCTCCGCCAGATGGTGAACCTGTTCCGCTCTCTCCACGGCCCCGAGACCCAGGAAGAGGATGGGCCGACGGGCCAGGGAAAGGCGAGGGGCGAGGGAGATGGTGGAATCCGGCGGCATGGTTCCCCTCCCGGGTTCCCAAGCAGCAGCCTCAGCGGGCCCCATCTCCCCCCCCAATGGCGGACTCTCCGAGGCCGATTCGCCACTTCCCTTCCCCGCTACGCCGGTGAACACCTCCGACGAGACCCACAGGACCACCGGACCGGGCTCACCTTCCTGGGCCATTCGCCACGCCCGCTCCGCGGCCACCGGGACTCCTTCTGCCGCACGGACCTCAACCACCTCCTTCACCAAGGGCCGAACGATCTCCTGGTGCTGGATCTCCTGATGCCGGAACCGCCTCCCCGGCGGGAGGGGTTTGTGCACCACGATGTGGATGAGGGGCACCGAATCCAGCCGGGCTTCTGCGAGCCCCGGCAGGGCGTACGTGAACCCGGGACCCGGGATGGTCACCAGAACCCCCGGCCGACCCGAAGCGCGGGCATACCCGACGGCCATGAAGGCGGCGGCCAACTCACTCGTGGCCAGGACGGTCCGGAGGGAGCTTGTCCGAAGCTCCTCGAAGAGCTCCACGTTCTGGGTGCCCGGAAGGCCGAAGACGCAGCGGACACCCATGTTTGTGAGTGCTGCTGACAGGGACCGGCTCCTCGACCGGGTCATCGTCGGACGGCCCCCGGAAGTCTTCGCCTCACGAACCCACTGCTCCTCGCCGCGAACTCGCGAAGGGCCGGCAGCGGGTCGTCCCAGCGCAGAACGGGCTGGTCGGCCCCGGGGAGCGACCGGACAAAGGTCATCAACCCTCCTGCTCGGCTCGACGATCCCAGGAGGCACGCGAACACGTCGTAGTAGGGGTGGATCAACCGTCTCCCCACCCGATACCCCCGGACCTCTTCCACCGGCTGACCGAGGGCATCCCGGTAGGCCATTTCCACGACATTCACCCCGCATTTCGCGGCGAACTCCACGAACCACCAGGCGCGGGCGTTGACCTCCAGGAGCTTGAAAATCCCGTCCCGCGAGTCCCTCTTGAATTCCGTGCTGAAGATCCCCCGGTAGCCGGTAGCCCGGAGAAGGCGGGTCACGTCGTCCACGGCCTGTTGGGCCTCGGCAACGGGAATGCTAACCATGTAGCTGCTGTTCCCGAAATGGGGCGGGTGCATCCGGAGGCGGCGCCGGGCGAATACGGCTGGTATGCGGCCCTGGGCGTCCACGAACCCGTCCACGAAGTAGTGGTCCGCCGGGGACCCGGGCACGTACTCCTGGAGCATGACCCCCAGGCCGGCCTCCCGGACAAGATCGAGCTTGCCGGCGAGGTCTAAGAACGAAGCCGGCAGGAACGCCTTCACGCCGAACCGACGGTGGAAGAGCTGGGAGTTGCGGGGCTTGACGAAGAAGCGGTCCAGGCTGTCCAACCGCCCCACATCGAAGGATCGGTCCACGATAATCGTCCGCGGATGAGGAACCCCCTCCGCCTCCAGGAGCTCGGAGAACAAACCCTTGTCCACGAACCGATCCAAGACCGCTGCAGGGGGGACCGATGAAGGAAAGCGCTCGTGCAGACCCTGCGGCAGCGCCGCCACGTCCCTGACCCACTTATCCGAGCATGGGATCAACACGGACACGCCACCCGGAAGGGAGGCGAGGTAGTCTGGGAGCTCGCACCGCACCGGTGGAGCGGACCTGTACCACCGGCTGCTGCGGTATGCGAACGAGTCTTCGGAGGCCACCCGTGCAGAAATGCCGACTCGGGCCAAGCACCGGAGGGCGCCCAGCACGGTCACCCCGGAACCCAAGAGGAGAGCGTCTGAAGGAAATGCCTTCATGGCATCACGATGGGGAGCGGGGACCGGGATCACAAGCTCTGGCGAGTGCGACGCCATCTTTCCCCGATCATCTTGAGGCTGGGTCTCTTCGCACCGCTTACCGGGACGAGAGCGCCGTGTCGACCTTGATTATGGCCAGGGTCCTTCGCGGTCAGACACACATGCGGCGCTGCAGCTCGGACTCCACTTCGTCCAGGAGCCTCCAGGCACGGTCCTTCTCCGAAACCATCGAAACCTGCAGGGGCCACTCGAGATCCAACCGGGGGTCGGCGAAGGAGAGTCCTCCCTCGGACCCCGGCGCATAGAATTCTCCCACCTGGTATATCATTTCGGTCTCGTCGCGAAGAACCTGGTAGCCATGAGCGAAGCGCTCAGGCACATAGAGCGCC
>Ga0114946_10002894_pt1 | contig 11734 bp, 7 predicted proteins | sample WalLakDeSediment_FD_88676 | JGI IMG/M metagenome (GOLD analysis project Ga0114946, IMG submission 88676) | Lake sediment microbial communities from Walker lake, Nevada to study Microbial Dark Matter (Phase II) - Walker Lake 11/02/13 Deep Sediment | ecosystem: Environmental > Aquatic > Freshwater...
ACCGCACGCTGGCGCACCTCTCCCGGCAACTCGGTCACGATGTATCGCGCGGCGTTCTCGTGCGCCGCGTCTTCGGCCCGGATGACTGGAGCGCCCGTTTCAACGCCTATCGCGGCACGGCCCTCGGCCTTTCGCACACCTTGCGCCAGACCGCGGTCTTCCGTCCTCGCCGCAGCAGCCGCCGCGTGGCGGGTCTGCACTTCGTGGGCTCGTACACCCATCCCGGCATCGGGGTGCCCATGGCGCTGATCGCCGCCGAACTGGCAGCCGACGCCGCTACTGCGTGACGATGCCGAGCCGGCGCTCGCCCCCGGGACCAGTCCCACCATGACACCGGACATCGCCCTCACGCTCGCCATCATCCTGGTCGCCGTCGTCCTGTTCGCCACCGAGCGCCTGCGGGTCGACGTGATCGCGCTGCTCGTTCTGATCACCCTGGCCCTCACGGGCCTCGTCAGCCCGGAGCAGGCCTTCTCGGGCTTCTCGAGCCCGGCGGTGATCACGGTGTGGGCCGTCTACATTGTCTCGGGTGGTCTGTTCCGCACCGGCGTGGCCGACGTCCTGGGCGAGCGCATCATCCGCCTTGCCGGGCACCGCGAGCCCGTCCTCATTGCCGCCGTCATGCTCGCGTGCGGCACCATGTCCGCCTTCATGAACAACATCGGTGCCACGGCCGTCCTGCTGCCGGCGGTCATCGGCATTGCCCGCAAGACCAAGATCCCGGCCTCGCGCCTGCTGATCCCGCTTTCGTTTTCGTCGCTGTTGGGCGGCAACATGACCCTCATCGGCACCCCGCCCAACATCCTGGCCAGCGACATCTTGACTGCGCGCGGCTTGCCCAGCTTCGGGTTCTTCGACTTCGCCCCCACCGGCGTGGTGGTCTTTGTGGTCGGCGTCGCCTACATGGTCCTCGTCGGCCGCCACCTGCTTCCGGCCCGCAGCACCGCCGAGGACCTGCCGTCCTCGGCCCAGATGCGCGGCTACGTGAGCGAGATCCGCATCCCGGCCGGCAGCCCGTTGGCCGGCAAGACGCTGCTCCAGTCGCGGCTGGGGTCCGACTATGACGTGAGCGTGATCGCCATCGTCCGTGAGGGCTCGGTGCGCGGGGGGTTGCGGCGCGACGACACGCTGCTCGCGGGCGACCTGCTCGTGGTCGAGGCCTCTGCGGCCAATCTGGTGCGCGCGCGCGACTCGCTGGCCCTCGAGATCGAGGCCGAGCGCAAGCTGGAGCTGGAGCGTCTTGATCCGGAGAACGTGCGGATCGTGGAGGCCACACTGGCGCCCAGGTCGCGGGTGGTGGGTCGGACGCTTCGCAACACGCGCTTCCGCGACCGCTACGGTTTCACGGCGCTGGCCATCTGGCGCCACGGTGCCGCCATCACCCGTCGCCTGCGCGACGAGCCGCTGCGCTTTGGGGACGCGCTGCTGCTGCAGGGGCCCAGCGATCGCGTGCCCGCCCTACAGGCCAGTGACGACTTCCTCGTCCTCGAGCCGGTGCGCATGGAGATGCGGCGCCGCGCGAAGGCTCCGCTGGCCGTGGGCGTCATGTTGCTCGTGCTGGGCCTGGCCACCGTCGGTGGACTGCCCATCAGCCTGTCCATGGTCATCGGCGCCCTGGCCATGGTCCTCGGCGGCGCGCTCACCATGGACGAGGCCTACCAGTCCATCGAGTGGCGCAGTGTGTTCCTCATCGCCGGCATGCTCCCGCTGGGGCTGGCCATGGAGAGCACGGGCACGGCGCGGTTCCTGGCCGACCAGATCGTTGCCGCCACCGGCCCCTTCGGTCCGTACGCCGTCTTGGCCGGCATCTACGTGCTGGCCAGCCTCACCACCGAGCCCATGTCCAACGCGGCTGCCACGGTGCTCATGGTGCCCATCGCCATCGACGTGGCCCTCGGCCTTGGCGCCAACCCGCAGCCGTTCGTCCTGGCCACGGTGATCGGCGCGTCCACCAGCTTCCTGACGCCGGTGGGCCACCAGGCCAACGTGCTGGTCTTTGGTCCCGGCGGTTACCGCTTCGCGGACTACGCCCGCGTGGGCGGCCCGCTCAACCTGGTGATCCTCGTGGCTGCCTTGCTCGCGGTGCCCGCCGTCTGGCCGCTGTTCCCGTAGGCGGTGACCGTGCCCGGGGAGTGGCCACGGCACCACCCGAGCGCACCCGGTCCTCGGAAGGCCGGTGCTTGCTGCGGGCTTCCCGGCCGGCGGTCGGTCCGCTATCGTTGCGCGGCGCCGCGTCTTGCCGTCCGGCGCCGGTCAGGGCGGGCCTGAACCCCGGGCTGGCGCGGCCGCAGCAACTTGGCGCCGAGAGCGGCGATCCGGGGCGGCGCGAGGGAGATCAGTGCCATGCGCAGCAACTTCGTCCGCAGAGTCGCGCGTTGGACCACGGCGGTTGTGGTTGTCATCTTGGGGGCTTTGGGCGCGGTGCTGGCCTACGACGAGTTGCGCGTGCTGCGTCACGCGCGCGCGGCGCCCCAGCTGACCGTGGAGACGGCGGCCGACATGTCGCGGCGCCTGCCTGCCGACCTGTCGGACCAGCTGAGCGTCGCCACGGTGCAGCGCATCCTCGGCCGGCCCGACGTGCTGGTGCTGGACGTCCGATCGCCCGAGGAGTTCGCCCGCGGGCATCTGGCCGCCGCCGTGCCGATTCCCGTGGAGGAACTGGAGTCGCGCCTGGCGGAGGTGTCGACGGACCACACCGTGGTGCTGGTGTGTCGCTCCGGGCGGCGCAGTGATGAGGCGCGTGCCTACCTCCGCGACATGGGCTTTACCGACGTGCACAACATGAGCGGTGGGGTGCGCGCCTGGGCGCGGGCCGGACTGCCGCTGGAAGCGCCGTGACCGCGCCGCGGCGTCTGGCGCTGACCTGGACATGCGATGGCCGGCAGCGCCACATCGCCATCCCCGAAGTCGGCGCCCTGTACATGGGACGCGACCCGGACTGCGATGTGGTCTTTGACGACGGCGCATTCTCGCGGCGGCACGCCCTGGTCTACGGACGGGGCGGGCGCGCGTTCGTCAGGCACCTGAGCACCACCAACGCCACCTACCTGAACGGCCGGGTGGTGATGGGCGAGGCCGAGTTGCGCGCCGGCGACGAGTTGTGGCTGCCGGTGGCGCTGGTGCAGGTGGTGGCGTTGGACGAGGCGGTCGCCGAGTCGGTTTGAGCGCGGCCCCGCGCAGCCGTGGGCAGGAACACCCTGCGGGCCCAAGACGGGCTGAAGGTCGGCGTGGCGGTGGGCGGCGCCACGACCGTCGCGCCAGTGGCCGTGGCGGCCGGACCGGAGGTGGGTGTGGGCGAGACCATGGGCAACGCGGTGGCCGGCACCGCCGCCAGCACGCGCACGGCGCGCTGGGGGAAGCGTGCGCGCCACGACGGGCCGTGGCCGTAGCGGTAGTCCAGCCAGGCCTGCCCCAGCGGCATGTCCCCGTCGCGAAGCGGCACCATAGCAGCCGTAACGGTCACACCACCCGTAGCGTCGCCGGCCAGGTGCCACTCCGTGAGCCCCTCGTGAGGCCCAATCTGCGGCGGCGGGTGCGCCGCGTCAGGCAGAGCCGCCAGGCCGTCCGGCAGGATCTGCCGCACCCGCAGGTCGCGCACGACGCTCATGGCAAGCTCGCTTGCCAGCCGCGCGTACAGCGCCGCCAGCTGGGCGCTGTCGGCCACGGTCACGGCCAGATCCGGGCGCGAGGCGATGCTCTGAAGCTCCGGATCGCAGGTGCCGGCGCAGAACGTGGCCAGCAAGATGTCGGCTGCCCGGGCCGCCGCGGCGGCCGCGAGCACGGGCTCGAAGGACCCGGAGAGCCGGCCGTCGGTCAGCAACACGATCGCCGCCTGGGCATCCGGCCGGCGCTCGGCCAGCAGATCGTGAGCCGCGCGCAGAGCAGGCGCAAGGGCGGTCTGCCCGAGCGGCTGCAGTCGGTCGACCGAGCGCCTGACCGCGCCGTAGTCGGCGGTGAGCGGTACGCGCTCGGTGACCTGTCCGGCGAAGCCCACGAGACCGACCCGCGCGTACTCCGGGTCCAGGGCGTCCAGGAAGGCGTGGGTGGCGGACTTGGCGTGCCGCAGGCGGTCGAACGTGCCCATGGAGGCGGAGTGGTCGATGACCAGCACGACGTCCAGCAGCGCGGGCCGCGGCGAGCACGCCAGGGAGCCGCGCAGGGTGACGGTTACCGGCTCGCCGATCGCCAGCCGCTCGGCGGAGGTCAGGGTCTCGAGAAGCGCCGTGCACGGGCCGGTGGGCTCGACGTCCGTTGTCTCCACGTGGGGCACGGGCAGCGCGCGGCGGCCGCTCCGGCCGCGCGCGTCGGTGTAACTGGCCTCCGCCCAGACGTTGGTCGGCTGGCGCCCGAGGAGCAGCGGCTGCACCTGGTAACGGGCCACGACGCCGAACGGTGACGGATCCGCCCACCGCCACACCAGGCGCCCACCGTCGATCCGCTCGGGAGCCGGGACGAGCGACCCGGGAACCAGGCGCACGTTGGGCGCCAGGTCGTCCACGACCACGGTCTCGGAGATGGCCACCTGGCGCAGTTGGAGCGCAATGCCCACCAGGCTCTCGAGCAGCAGGTCGATCCGGTCCACCTGGAACACGTCGCTGGGCCCGCCAGCCAGCCGCGCCATGGTCTCGCAGTCGCTGCTGTGCGTCTGCGCGCAGACGGAGACCACGCGGATGCCCTCGGCCGCCGCGGCCGCGGCGGCGGGGAGCGCCGTCTCCGGCCCGTAGGTCTGCCCGCCGTCGGAGAGCACCACGAGCATCTCGCGCGGCGGCGGCCCGCCGCCAGGGCGGCCGGCCACGAGCAGGGCGGTGGCCAGCTCCAGGGAGCCGGCCAGGTTGTCCTGGCCGCGGGCCAGCATGCCGTCGATCCGGGAGCCGATCTCGTCCGGGTCGTCCGTCAGCGGCACGGCCACCGACGCCGGGTCGCCATGCTCCACCAACCCGAAGCGGCGCCCGGCCCCCGGACGGACATCCAGCATCTCGCCCAGGGCCCTGGCCGCCAGCTTCACGTACTGGTACTCGACGCCGAAACCCATGGAGCCGGACCGGTCCAGGCTGAGCACCACGTGCAGGCCGTCGTCCAGCTCGAGGCATTCGGGCCGAACCGCGAGTTCGACCGTGGTCGGGTCGCCCAGCGCCAGGCGTTCGGGGCGCGCGAGCTTGTCGACCGTGGCGCTGCAGGCCTGACCCTCGTGGGCCGGGCTGCGCACGGTGACGAATCCGGGCAGGAGCAGCGCGCTGTCCCCCGAGCGGCCGTCGGCGGCTTGGTAGGCTACCGTCATGGATGCACCGACGGGGAACCGGCCCCAGCGGGCGGCGCGGGCGCGGAAGCCTACCTGCAGCGGGGCTCCCGGCATGGTCCAGAGCCCTCTCCAGTCGAAGCGGCCCTCGCCCGTCATCGGCAGCGGCTCCGGAGACACGGACAGGACGTCAAGGTGGATGGGCAGGTCACCGCTCACGGAGATGGGGCCCACCTCCGACTCCGGGCCCAGGTGTTCGGCCACCAGCCGCTCGGCGCGATGACGCAGCGCCGGCCACTCGGGCAGAGCCACGACGTCCTGCAGTTCGGGATCGCACGATCCGCCGACGCAGACCGTCACCACGTCGACCCCGCGCGCATTCGCCTCGCCAAGAAGCTGCTGGAGCGCCCCTTGGCCGGCTCTGGGCGCGTCGCGATGGGTCAGGTAGAAGACGACCTGGTGGTGAAAGGGCCAGCTCTCCAGCACCGCCAGCGCGGCCGCCAGGGCCGCGGCGGCGTCGGCGCCCGGGCCGAGGGCCAGCTCGTCCAGACGGGCCACGGCGCGATCCAGATCCACGCTGGGTGCCATGGCAACCGGTGCCTGCCGTGCGTTGGCAACCACGCCTACCATCCCCGCCTGACCCGGCTGATGCCCCGCAATGCGTGTGGCCAGGGCGGCGGCCGCGGTTGCCAGCGCGGCCGCCGGCGCCGGGTCCGGGTAGGGTTGCAGGGCGACGACGGCCCGCAGTCTGGGTCCCGGGAAGCGGCAGCGGTCAAAGCGCAGGTTCAGCGTTGCGCTGAAGGGCTCGCCCGTGTCCACTTCCTGCGGCTCCACGTCCCACGAGGCAGCGAGCTCGCAGCCGCGAGCCCCGGGCCGGCGGGCGACGGTGAGGGGGTCCACCGGCGGTGGCTCGGGCTGCTCCACGCGCCCGGCAACCGCCACCTCCAGGCGCATGGGCCATGACACCTCCGTCCGACCGTTCGCATCGAACGCGTCCGGTTGCGGCATGGCGATGACGCGGTAGGCCAGTGTCACGTGTTGCGGCGGGTCCAGCAGAAGCCAGGACAGGCCGCCGTCAGGCTCGGCGTCCGGGGGCGTGCCGAATCCCGGCTGGAGCCGCATCGCCGGCGGCAGGGCCTCGGTGACGCCGAGCGAGCGCACCGCGGCCGCGCCGCAGTCCAGGTGCAGGTCGAGGACGATGTCGACCTCGCCGCCCCATTGCACCGGCCGCTGCTCGAGCACGGTGTACGAGCGCTCGCCGCGGACCTCGCACACCGTCTGCGCCGCGCCCCACGGCGCGGCTCCGGCGGATATGGCGCCGACAACGGCAAGAAGTCCGAGGCTGCGCATGGCCATGGGCACGTTGGGCTCCCGGCGGCGCGCTGCCGGCGGGCGCGATTGGCGCTCCACCCGCAGTTCCGGTAGGTTTCCATGATAGCATTCGCGCCGGCCGGCCGGGTCGCGGGCCGGGAGCCCGGCCGGCCGCGCGCCCGCGCGGCGCACGCCAGAGGGAGGTGTCTGTGGAACGGTATCGCGTTGACCCGGGGACGGTGGTGGACCTTGCTGACCACGATCCGGGCGACAGGAGGGCGTTCGACGGGGATCGCGGGGCGGCCGAGGAGCGCCTGGCCACCCTCACCCGCCGCCTGGAGGTGCTGCAGGAACTGCTGTATGCGGAGAACCGACACCGGTTGCTTGTGGTGCTGCAGGGCATGGACACCTCCGGCAAGGACGGCGTCATCCGCCACGTGTTCAACGGCGTGAACCCGCAGGGCGTCAAGGTGGCGCCGTTCAAGGTGCCCTCATCCCTGGAGCTGGCGCACGACTACCTGTGGCGGGTGCACAATCACGCCCCGCGGCGCAGGGAGATCGTCATCTTCAACCGCAGTCACTACGAGGACGTGCTGGTGGTGCGCGTGCGCGGACTGGCACCCGAGGAGGTGTGGTCCCGGCGCTACGATCACATCAACGCGTTCGAGCGCATGTTGGTGGACGAGGGCGCGACCGTGCTCAAGTTCTTCCTGCACATCGGCAAGGACGAACAGCGCAGCCGGTTGGAGGCGCGGCGCGACGATCCCGAGAAGCAATGGAAGTTCAACCTGGCCGACTTGGAGGAGCGCGCGCTGTGGCCCTCCTACATGGCCGCGTACGAGGCGGTGCTGTCTCGCACCAGCACACCGTGGGCGCCGTGGTACGTGGTGCCCGGCAACCGCAAGTGGTACCGCAACCTGGTCGTGAGCACCGAGATCGTGCGCGTGCTCGAGGGCTTCGACATGCGGTATCCCGAGTCCGAGCAGGACCTCTCGGGCGTGGTCATTGGGGATTGACCCGTGACCGGACCTGGACGGATCTGAGGTGACGCTCGAGATCGGCATCGTGCTGGGGGTGCTGGCGTCGGCCCTGGTGCTGTTCGTCAGCGAGCGGCTGCGCCCGGACCTGGTGGCTCTGCTGGTGCTGTTGGCGCTCACCCTGAGCGGCGTGCTGACGCCGGACGAGGCGTTCGCCGGGTTCGCCAGCCCTGTCGTGGTCACCGTGTGGGCGGTGTTCATCTTGTCAGGGGCGCTGTACCGGAGCGGGATCGCCACGCTGGTCGCCAACCGCCTGGTGCCGCTGGCGAGCGGCTCGAGCGGTCGCCTGACGGCCTCGCTCATGCTGGCATCTGCGGTCCTGTCGGCGTTCATGAACAACGTGGCGGTGGTCGCGCTCCTCCTGCCGGCGGTCATGGACATGGCGCGCCGCGCACGGCGGCCGGCGTCACTGCTCCTCCTGCCGCTGGCGTACGCCGCGTTGCTGGGGGGCATGATGACGCTGATCGGCACCCCGCCCAACATCATCGTCAGCAATGCCGTCAGGGCGCAGGGCTTGCCGGCGTTCGGCTTCTTCGACTTCGCCCTTGTCGGCGGGCCGGTGATGCTGGCCGGCGTGCTGTACATGGCAGTCGTGGGCCGGCGCCTGCTGCCCGTGCGCGACACGTCCGGCGCCCTGGGCGCGGGGACGGACCTGTCGGCGCTGTACACGGGCGGCGTGTCGCACTTCGTGCTGCGCGTCCCGGCCGACGGGGCGCTGGACGGCAAGACCCTTGCGGAGAGCCGCCTCGGCTCCGCGGTGGGATTGAACGTGCTGGCCCTGATCCGCGGCGATCGGCGACACCTGGCGCCTTCGCCCGACGAACGGTTGCAGGGCGGTGATCGACTGGTGGTCGAGGGCCAGGTGCAGCGACTGGAGCTGCTGCGCGGCCTTCGCCCGTTGCGCTTGGAGCGTGCTCGGCTCGGCCCGGAGCGGCTGGCCGAGGCGGGGCTGGAGCTGGTCGAGGCCGAGGTTGCGCCCCGATCGCGCCTCGAGGGTCGCACGCTCAAGGAGGCCGGCGTGCGGGAGCGGCTCCATGCAGTGGTCCTGGCCGTGCGTCGCGCCGGGCGCGTGCTGGAGGACGACCTGGCCGAGGTCGTCCTGGCGGCCGGCGACGTGCTCCTGCTCGCGGTCCGGTCCCAGAGCGCCGCTCGGGTCGACGCCGGCGAAGACCTGGCGTGGGTGCGCCGGACGCCGTCCGACGAGTTGAGCGCGCGCTACGGCCTGGCCGAGCGGTTGCTGCTGCTGCGCGTGCCGAGCGGGTCCGCGCTGGCAGGCAGGTCGCTGCAGGACAGCCGGCTCGGCGACGCGTTCGGTGTGGCGGTGCTGGCCGTGGTGCGCCGTGGCGAGACCATGGCGCTGCCCGCGGCCGGGGACGAGGTGTTGGAGGGTGATCGCCTGATGGTGGCCTCGCGCCTTGCGGTGTTGCAGGCGCTGCGCGCCCTGCGCGGCTTGGAGGTCGTGCGCGAGCTGCCGGCGGACCTGGAGGCGCTGGAGTCGGCACGGGTGGGTCTGGCCTCGGTCGTCCTTTCCCCCTACACCCGCCTGGCCGGCCGATCGCTGCGCGATCTCCACTTCCGGGAGAAGTATGGCCTCAACGTGGTCGCCATCTGGCGTTCCGGGACCGCGCACACGGAGGATCTGCGCGACATGGCGCTGCGGTTTGGAGATGCGCTGCTGTTGCACGGGCCGCGCCAGCGGCTGGCCATGCTCGGTACCGAGCCCGACTTCCTGGTTCTCACCCAGGCCGCGCAGGCGCCGCCGCGGCTGGAGAAGGCGCCGCTGGCCGTGGGCGTGATGGCCGCGGCGTTTGTCCTGCCGCTCGCCCTGGGCTGGTTGACCGCGCCCGTGGCCGCCGTTCTGGCGGCCTCTCTGGTGGTCCTGGCCGGCTGCCTGACCATGGACGAGGCCTTTCGCTTCATCGAGTGGAAGGCCGTCTTTCTGATCGCCGGCATGCTGCCCCTCGGCGCGGCTCTGGAGAAGACCGGCGCCGCGGCCATGATCGCCTCCGGTGTGGTGGAGCTGGCCGGCCCGCTAGGCCTTCACGCGCTGTTGGCCGCCGTCTTCGTGCTCACGGCCGCGGCATCGCAGATCATGCCCAGCGCGGCCTCGGCCGTGCTCGTCACGCCCATTGCCATTCGCGCCGCGGAAGGACAGGGCATGTCGCCGTTGGCCATGGCCATGGCGGTGGCCGTTGCCGCCTCGTCCAGCTTCCTCAGCCCGGTCGGGCATCCGGCCAACGTGCTCGTCATGGGGCCGGGGGGTTACCGCTTCCGTGACTACCTCCGCGTCGGCTTGCCGCTAACGCTGGTCGTGCTGCTGGTCACGATGGTGGTGCTGCCCTTCTTCTGGCCGTTGGCGCCGGCGCCCGCGCCGTGACGCCGTCTTGCCGCGGCGGTTGGGCGCGGTGCCCGGCCAGAGCGCGCAAGGACGCCCGGTGCCCGGACCCGTGCAAGGCCGAGGCCGCACGCGCCAAGCGCGTGTGGGCGGGGGCCAGCGCTTCGAAGGCGCGGTGCCCGTCACGGGCGTGCTGGGCCAGCAGCCACAGCGCGGCCAGCAGGTCGGCCAACGGCCTGAGCAGCGCGTGGCGGGCCGTGCGGGGCCGATCCGGCGCGCCACCGTAGTAGGCCGCCAGGAGCCTGGTCTCGGCGACGGGGTCCAGGTTGGCCTCGGCCGCCAGGCACGCCAGATCCCACGCCGGATCGTTCATGGCGCTGTACTCCCAGTCCAGCAGCAGCGCCAAGCCGTGGCGGAGGACCCAGTTGCCGGGCGAGGGGTCGTTGTGACAGGGTGCGGGCGGAAGCGGGTGCGCGTCGAGCGCGCAGAGCGTAGCCGAGGCCCCGCGCAATGCGGCATCGGCATGCGCCGGCCATGGCGTTCCGGGACTGGAGGCCAAGCGGGCATAGCGCTCGAGCTCGGCCGCCAGGCGCACCTGACCGCGGAAGACGGTGCCGGACTGGTGCAGTGTCCGCAGCGCCTTCGCCGCGGCCGTCAGCGCCGAGACGGCGGGCTCGCGCCCGGCGCCAAACGGGCGCCGACCGGTGACCCACGCCGTCACCAGCACGCCGCAGGCGGGATCCGCCAGCACCAGCCCGGGGGCAACGCCCAGACCGGCTGCCAGTGCGGCGTTGTGCGCTTCCGCGTGGCGGTCGATCTCGGCGCCCAAGCCGGGCCCGGGCAGCCGGACGGCCACGCGCCGACCGACACAGGAGACGCGGTACGTGTGGTTGGTGAGGCCGCCCACGCGGCGGGCGCGACAGGCGTCGACCAGATCGGGCGTCATGCCCGGCACGCGCTCCAGCACGGCGCGCACGGCGGCGGGGGGGCGGCGCATGGTGCTAGTGTCCCGTCCTGTAAGTTCCTGCACAGATCCATCTCTCGGCACGGGACACGGAGGGGTGCGCGGAGGAAGCCTCCCCGCGCGGTGGGGGTACAGCCCGGCGAAGCCGGGCGCCATAGGGGCGAAGCCCCTTGGAAGTGTCCTGTCCCTTTCCGGATGAGTCAGCGAGTATCTGGGACAGGACACCAGGTTTCTCCACCGTCCGGCCCGGCCTACGCACTTCTACGTAGGCCGGGCCCGACCATTGCCCGATGCCGGCACGCCAGACCGCGCGTAGACTGGCGCGTGCCGGAGTCTCACGCTCCGGGTCGACGACGGAGGCGGAGGCGGCACCATCATGGACCCTAGAGGCATGTACGATCTGGCCTGCCAGCACCAGGCCGAGATCCGTCGCCAGACCGCCGTCTCGCGTCTGGTGCGGTCCGGACCCGGACCGCGATGGCAATGGGCACGACGGCTGGAACGCGCCCGCGCGGCGCTGGTGGCCCTTCTGGCCTGATGCCCGGGCGCTCGTGACTCCATGGCGCGGCGACGCATGACGGCAGCGGTCTGACGCGCCGCGCCGCACGGGCGCCCACCGGCCCCTGCCGACCATCGGCAGGGGCCGGTGCCATGTGCGCGCCGGGCACCCCGCGGGTCCCCGCCGGTGCGCGCAACAACGGCCGGCAGCCGTTCGCCGCACCACGACGCGCAGTGGTAGAATGCTGCGTCTTGCCCGCGCGCGAAGCGGCGGCCTTGCGGCCGTTCCCAGGCCGCGCGCGCCGCCGGGGTGCCCGTACCGCACAGGTCCGCCATGCGCACGGTAGAGTGGA
>Ga0114946_10002895_pt1 | contig 11728 bp, 9 predicted proteins | sample WalLakDeSediment_FD_88676 | JGI IMG/M metagenome (GOLD analysis project Ga0114946, IMG submission 88676) | Lake sediment microbial communities from Walker lake, Nevada to study Microbial Dark Matter (Phase II) - Walker Lake 11/02/13 Deep Sediment | ecosystem: Environmental > Aquatic > Freshwater...
CTGCGGCGGGTCGGGCTGCGCGCCGACGCGGAGGCGGTGCGGCTGCTCGCCGAGCGTGTCGAGGGCAACCAGCTCGCCGCGCACCAGGAGATCGAGAAACTCGGGCTGCTGCATGGCGGGGGCGAGCTGGATGCCGAGGCCGTGCGCGCGGCGGTGGCCGACAGCGCCCGCTACGATATTTTCAAGCTGGCTGATGCGGCCGTGGCCGGCGACCTGGCCCGCGCGCTACGCATCCTCGCCGGCCTCAAGGCCGAGGGCCTGGCGATCCCGCAGGTCCTCTGGCCGCTGGCCCGGGAGATCCGCGGCCTGGTGCGGGTGCGCTGGCTGATGGACGAGGGCCTCGCCGCGCAGGCCGCGATGCAGAGGGCAGGGATCTGGCGGAACCGGGCCGGCCTCGTGGGCCGTGCCGTGGCGCGCCACGACGGGCGGGCGCTGCGCGGGCTTGCCCGGCACGTCGCGCTGGTGGATCGCATGTCCAAGGGCGCGCCGCCCGGCAATGCCGTGCCGGTGCTGCCGGGCGAGGGCGCGGCGAAGGCGCCGGCGCGTTGTGATCCCTGGGCCGAGCTGGTCGAGCTCGTCTGCGCGCTCGCGGCGCCGGGCCGACGCGCCGCATGAGCAGTCTCGGCAGCCTCAACCCGATGGGGATTTTCGGCGGCACCTTCGACCCGATCCACTATGGCCACCTGCGCAGCGCGTTTGAACTGCTCGAGGCGATCGAGTTTTCCGAGCTGCGCTTCCTGCCGGCGGGCAACCCGCCGCACCGGGATACGACGCATGCCGATGCGCGCACGCGCGTGGCGCTGGTGCGCGCGGCTATCGACGGCGAGCCGCGTTTCATCCTTGACGACCGGGAACTGCGCCGGGAAGGGCCCTCCTACTCGGTGGATACTCTGCTCGACCTGCGCGCCGAGTTCGCGCATCGTTCGCTTTGCCTGATCGTCGGCATGGACGCGTTTCTGAGCCTGCCGCAGTGGCACCAGTGGCGGGAAATCCTGGAACTGGCCCACCTGGTCGTCGCGCACCGCCCGGGATGGCAGGCTCCGGATTCCGGCGCGCTCGGCGACCTGCTCGCGGATCGCGGCACCGGGCGGATACAGGACCTGCACGAGTCGCGTGCGGGGCATGTCTACATCCGCGCCGTGACGCAGCTGGAGATTTCATCGAGCGCGATCCGCGAACTCGTTCGCGCGGGGCGCAATCCACGCTACCTCGTACCCGAAGCGGTCTGCCGGCTGCTGGCCGAGTCGGGTTGTTACCATGCAGCCGCAGAGAGGAATTAATGGCGGAAGAATCCTTGCAGACCACCGTAATGAACGCCCTCGATGACCTGAAGGCGCGAGACATCACCATCCTGGACGTGCGCGGACTGACGAGCATCGCCGACAGCATGGTGATCGCCAGCGGCACTTCGGACCGGCACGTGCGCTCCCTGGCTGAGAATGTCATCGAGAAATGCAAGGCAAGCGGACAGACGCCACTCGGGGTGGAAGGCCTCAAGGACGGCGAATGGGTGCTGGTCGATCTGCAGGATATCGTGGTGCACGTGATGCTGCCCCGCGTGCGCGATTTCTACAATCTCGAAAAGCTCTGGGCCATGCCGGTCCGGCCGGGTCGCGCATCGGCGGAGGCCTGAGCGCAGGTGCGGCTACGACTCGTCGCCGTCGGCACCCGCATGCCTGGCTGGGTGGACGACGGCTACAATGATTACGCGGCCCGAATGCCGCGTGAGTGCCGGCTGGAACTGCGCGAGGTGGCCCTGGGCCGTCGCGGCCGCGGCGGCAATCCGGCGGCCGCCGTCGCCGCCGAGGGCGAGCGCCTGCTCGCCGCCTCGGAGAACTGCACGCGAATCTGCCTCGATGTCCGGGGCGCCGCCGTGGACACCGCCGGCGTCGCGCGCAAGCTGGCCACCTGGCTGCAGGACGGGCAGGACGTTGCGTTGCTGGTCGGCGGGCCCGACGGGCTGGCAGGGGAGTGCCTCGAGGCGGCGCGCTGGCGGTGGTCGCTGTCGCCGCTGACTCTGCCTCACGCGCTGGTGAGGGTGCTCGTCGCCGAGCAGCTCTATCGTGCCTGGACGGTGCTCGCCGGACACCCGTATCACCGCGAATGAATGGCCGCGCCCGCTTGTGCCGGCGACGCCCAGCGGGGACACTGACACCATGGATTCCATGAAACTGGTGCTGGCTTCGGGTTCGCCCCGGCGCTTGCAGCTGCTGGCTTCGCTCGGGCTGGACTGCGAGGTCTCCCCGCTGTATATCGACGAGACCCCGCGTCCCGGCGAGGCGCCGGTGCACTATGCGCGGCGAATCGCCGCTGAGAAGGCGGCGGCTGCCGTGGCGCGCCACGCGCCGGACCGGCTGGTGCTGGCGGCGGATACGGTCGTCGCACTCGACGACGAAATCCTTGGCAAACCGGCCGGACACGACGAAGCCGCGCGCATGTTGCGGCGCTTGTCGGGACGGTGTCACGAGGTGCACACTGCCGTTGCTGCCTGCCGCGAAGGCACGACCGCGTTTCGCCTGTCGAGCAGCGAGGTCACCTTCCGCAAGTTGCTGGAGCACGAGGTCGAGGCCTACGTTGCGACGGGGGAGCCGCTCGACAAGGCGGGCGCGTACGGCATCCAGGGTCTCGCGGCGGTGTTCGTGGCGCGGCTATGCGGCAGCTACTCGGGTGTCGTCGGCCTGCCGCTGTGCGAAACCGCCGAACTTCTCGGGGGATTCGGCCTGGACGTGTTCGCGGGGCGTGCCGGGGCCCGCCCATGAGCGAGGAAATCCTCGTCAACGTGAATCCGCGTGAAACCCGCGCGGCATTGCTCGAGAACGGCGTGCTGCAGGAAGTTTTCATCGAGCGCGCCAGCCGCCGGGGCCTGACCAGCAACATCTACAAGGGGCGCGTCCAGCGGGTGCTGCCGGGCATGCAGGCCGCATTCGTAGACATCGGCCTGGAACGCACGGCGTTCCTGCACGCCTCGGACATCACGCACGGCCGTGAGTCCGAGCCCGAGCCGGGGGGCGCGCGGGAGCCGGGCATCCGCGAGCTCATCAGCGAGGGCCAGGACATCCTCGTACAGGTCGTCAAGGATCCGCTCGGCTCGAAAGGCGCGCGACTGACCACGTTCGTGACCATGCCCTCACGCTATCTCGTGCACCTGCCGTCCGGGACCGGCATCGGCGTGTCGTCGCGTATCGAGGACGAGGCGGAGCGCGGGCGGTTGCGGCAGATCCTCGAGGATATCTCGGCGGACCGTCGCGGCGGCTGGATTGTCCGGACCGCGGCTGAAGGCGCGCCGCGAGATGCGTTGCGGGCCGACCTGATATTCCTTGAGAAGATCTGGGAATCGGTGCACGCGCAGGGGCGGCGCAGCCCGGCCGGCACGCTGGTCCACGAGGATCTCGACCTCCCGCTGCGCCTGTTGCGCGACCTGCTTGCGCCGCGCGTCGAGCGGGTGCGCGTGGACGACCCGGAAGTTCATGGCCGCATGAAGCGCTTTGCCGCGAGTTTCATCCCGGAGATGGAACCGAAGATCCAGGAGTACACGGAGCCGCGTCCGCTGTTCGACCTGCACGGGGTCGAGGACGAGATCGCCCGCGCCCTCGAGCGCAAGGTGCCGCTGAAATCCGGCGGCCACCTCGTGCTGGACCAGACCGAGGCGATGACCACGATCGACGTCAATACCGGCGCGTACGTCGGCCATCGCAACCTCGAGGAGACGATCTTCCGGACCAACCTGGAGGCCGCGCAGGCCATCGCCCGGCAGGTGCGGCTCAGGAACCTGGGCGGCATCATCATTGTCGATTTTATCGACATGGAAGAGCAGGACCATCGTGAACAGGTGCTGGCGGCGCTCGAGCGTGCGCTGGAAAACGATCATGCGCGCAACCAGATCACCGAGGTTTCGAGGCTCGGCCTCGTCGAGATGACCCGCAAGCGTACGCGGGAGAGCCTCGAGCACGTGCTTTGCAGGCCGTGCCCGACCTGCCATGGCCGAGGTTCGGTGAAGACCCCGGAGACCGTGTGCTACGAAATCTTCCGTGACATCCTGCGCCAGGCCCGGCAATTCGATTTCCAGGAACTGCTGGTGCTTGCGCATGCCGAGGTGCTCGATCTGCTGGTGGACGAGGAGGCGTCGGGTCTCGCCGAACTCGAGACCGCTACCGGCAAGCCGATTCGCCTGCAGGCGGAATCCGGCTACTCCCATGATCAATACGATGTCGTGCCGCTCTAGCGCGACACCTCGCGCAGGCGATGCCGGGAAAGTTCGATGCCGGGCTTGATTCGCAGGCTGTGGCGGATCGCCGCCGGGCTGTTCGCGGTCCTCGTGATCCTGGCGGCGGTGCTCGTGGGGCTGGTCCGGCTCGCGCTCGTGCAGGTTCCGGAATACCGCGACCAGGTCGAGGCCCTGGCTGGCGAGGCGCTGGGCTGGCCGGTCAGGATCGGTGCGATGGATGCTCGCCTCGGATTACGCGGACCCGAATTGCGTTTCACGGAGGCGCGTGTCCTGACTCACGATGGCGAGCGCACGCTGGTCATGGCGGCGACCGGCTCCATGCATTTCGAGACCTTGTCGTTGTTGCGTCGCCAGTTGCGTCCGGGCACCGTCAGCCTGGCTGGTGTGTCGCTGAGGATCGAGCGCCACAGGGAGCGGCGCTGGCGCCTGCTCGGCGAGGAGGGTCCCGCGCTCGGCGAGGGCATGCCGGCGCTCGGAGGCGATACGGAGTTACCGCGTCTCGCGGATCTGCCGACCGGGACACTGCACCTCGAGGACGTGCGGGTGGAAATCGAGGACCTGTATCGCGACCTGGGGCCGTGGGAGTTCCGCGTCGATGCACTGGAACTCAGGCTCGGTGGCGGACGCCTCGAGTTTTCGGCGCGCGGTATGCTGCCGGATGCCTTGGGCTCGGATCTAAGCGCATCGGCGGTCGTCACGGGGCAGGACGAGCAAGGCCTGCCGCGCGACTGGACCGCGGGCATTGCGTTCACCGCGCTGGACCTGCAGGCGATCGGCGCAGCGATCGGGCGCCCGGAGCGACTCCCCGTGACGGGCATCGTGGCGGGGAGCCTGTCCGCGGAGGCGGACGGCGGCGGGATCAGGCGCCTTGCGGGCGACATTTTGGCCCACGAGGCCCGCCCGCGGGGGCAGGCGGAGGGCGAGGTCCCCGGAAACGAGACGCTTTACGAGAGTATCAGCGCAGCCTTCGACTGGATGCGCACGACGGATGGCTGGCATGTGCATGTGAACGACCTGGAGGTGGCTCGCGCGGGTCGACACTGGCGCAGCCCGGCCGCCTCGGTCGCATTCGAGCGTAATGAGGCCGTGCGCCGCGTCGAGATCAAGGCGGACCACGCGGAGCTCGAGGACCTGGCGCCGCTGGCACGCTGGCTGCCCCCCGCTGCGCGCGATCGGGTCGCACAGTTGGCGCCCGGGGGCGCGCTGATGGACGTCGAGGCGCACCTGGATCTTCCCGTCGACGAAGAACTGTCGCCGGATGTTTTTGTCAAGGCGCGTTTCGAGCGGTTGGCGGTGGCGCCGGGTGAGCGCACTCCCGGGATTCGCAACCTGTCCGGCACGATATCCGGAGATCTCTACCAGGGCAGCGCCACGTTCGCCGCCGACCGGGCCGAGGTGGAGTTTCCGCGGCTGTTTCGGGAGCCGCTGGCCTTGACCGAGGCGGAGGCCGCGCTCGAGTGGGTCAGGGACGCACAGTCTGTCCGGCTGCATGCCCCACAGTTCGCGCTCGGCAATGAGGATGCCGCGGTCAGCGGCAACGCCACCTTGACGATCCCCGCGGATGAAGGCTCGCCCTACCTCGAACTCGAAGCGGTGGCGCGCGAGGTCCGCCTCGTGGCCGCGCCCGCCTATCTCCCGGTGGGTATCATGCCGGCCATGCTGGTCGCGTGGCTGGACGATGCGCTCAAGGCAGGCACGGTGGACGAGGCGCGCGTCGAACTGAAGGGGCCGACTCGAAAGTTCCCGTTCCGCGGCGGTGAGGGGCTGTTCAAGGCCGAGTTCGAGATCGCCGGCGGGGAACTCGACTACGAGCCGGACTGGCCCGTTGCCAGCGGCCTCGACGCCGCCGTCCGCTTCGAGAACGAGGGCATGTGGGCCCAGGTCCGCGCCGCGCGCCTGCTGGATATCGAGGCCGGCCCGGTCGGCGTCTCGATTCCCGATCTCGCGCAGGGCATGCTGACGGTGACCGGCGAGGCCCGCGGCGAACTGGCTGCATTTCGCGAGTTCGTCCTCGGCGCCACGCTGCTCGAGAAACTGCTGGGTGCCGGCCTGGAGCCCGCAGAGATTGAAGCCGGGCGCGCCACGGCGGCACTCGACCTGTCGCTGCCGTTGCAATCGTTGCGTGACTCTCGCGCCCGGGTGGAGTTGCAGATCGTGGACGGCACGGTGTCCTACGGATTCTTAGGCGAGCCGCTGCGTGATATCGAAGCGCGACTCAGCATCGACAATGAGCGGGTGACGGGCAGCGATGTGTCCGCGACCCTGGCCGGCTGGCCGGTCCACGCGGATGTCCTGGTAGCGGACGAAGGCGGCGTCCGGATCGAGGCACGTGGGCGCCTGGATGCGGACGGGCTGGCCCGGGTTCTGCGAATGCCGGTCGAAACCTGGGTAAGCGGCGAGAGCGACTGGGCGGGCCACGTGCAGTTCCCGGCGCCGGGCACTGTCACGCCCCTGGCGGTGGAAGTCGCCTCAAGGCTCGAGGGCTTCGCGATCGACCTGCCGGAGCCCCTGCGCAAACCTGCGGCGGACACCCGGCACCTGCAGGTGCGGGCCGAGTTTCCAGGCCTGGAACTGATGGATCTCCAGTTCAAGTGGGATGACTCGTTGCGGATCGACGCGCGCGTCGATCGCTCCGGCCCCGAGGCGGTGCTCGGCGCCGTTCCGGGGGCGATCACGGGTGAGCCGCCCGGCATGGTGTTCAGCGGCGCCATGGCGCGCCTCGATGTCGGTGAGTGGCTCAGGGTCAAAATGCCGGGCGGGTTCGAGCCCGGCGGCTTCGTTGCCGCCGTGGCGGGCGGGCGGGTGCTCGTCGGCGAGTTGTCCTCACCACTGGTCCGGTTGGGGGACGTCTTGCTGGAGCTCTCCCGCGCGGACGATCGCTGGGAGTTCGGGTTGGCCGCAGACCGTGCGGCCGGACAGGTAGCTATCCCGTTCAACCTGTATGGCAATCTTCCTGTCACGGTCCGTCTCGACCATCTCTGGCTCGAGCGCGACCCTCCAGCGGCAGACGGTCCGGCGCCGGAGACCCCGCCGCCGGGGGATGCTCCGACTGCCATGCTGCATCCCGCGAGCATTCCGGCGCTCGATATCGCGATCGGCGACTTGCGTTATGGCGGCGTACGGTTCGGCAGCGTCTCCGCCCGCGTGTTGCACGAGGCCGACGGGATCGAACTGATCGGGCTGGAGAGCATAGGGGACGGCTTCATGTTGCAGGCAGAGGGCCGTTCCCGGCTCTCCGACACTGTCGACGCATCCCGCCTCGGCGTCCGGATGAGCAGCGATAATGTCGGCGCCACGCTCGAGTTCATGGGCTTCAGGCGCAGCATGGACGCGAAGGCGGGAAGCTTCGATGCCGAGGTCACGTGGCAGGGCGGGCTGCGCAGCGACTGGCTGAGCGCGATCCAAGGCGATGCATCGATCATGATTCGCGACGGCAAGCTGGTCGGCGTCGAACCCGGCGCAGGCCGGGTCTTCGGGCTCCTGAGCATCCAGGCGCTGCCGCGCCGCCTCGCGCTCGATTTCAAGGACGTGTTCGGCGAGGGCACGTCCTTCGACCGGATCAGTGGCGATTTTCGCTTCGCCGGGGGACATGCGATCACAGAGAACCTGGTCATGCGCGGGCCGTCCGCCGACATGGCCGTGGCCGGGCGCACCGGCCTGGTCGCTCGCGACTACGATCAGACGGCCGTGATTGCCGCCGATCTCGGCCGGACCTTGCCGGTGGCGGGAGCGGTGGTGGGGGGGCCGATCGTGGGCGCAGCGCTTTACCTGCTCACCGAGGTGCTGCGCAACCCGTTCCAGGCCCATGTCACCTACCGGCTGACCGGGTCATGGGAAAATCCCGTAATCGAGAAGCTGGGCGCCGGCAACGCGCCCGCGAGGCCCGCGCCGCCACAGGCAAGGCCGGAAGAGGGGGACTGATGCTCCGCGCAGCCGTCATCCAGATGTGCTCCGGGGCCGATCCGGAGGCCAACCTGGCCGTGGCCGGCACGTTGCTTGAGGCGGCCGCGGAGGCCGGTGCGTGCCTCGCGGTCCTGCCGGAAAACTTCTCGTTTCTCGGCCGCGGCGAGACGGAGCGCATCGCTTTCGCGGAGCAGGCCGGACGGGGCCCCGTGCAGGACTTCCTGGCCGCCGCTTCCCGGGATCTCGGCCTGTGGATCGTCGGCGGAACCCTGCCGGTGCTGCAGCCCGGGGACTCGAAGCCGCGCGCCGCCAGTATCCTGTACGACACACGCGGCCGGGCAGTGGCCCGCTACGACAAGCTGCACCTGTTCGATGTCAGCCTGCCGGGCGCCGACGAGGGCTACCGGGAATCGGCCGGTACGGCACCGGGCCTCGGCACCGTCGTGACCGATTCCCCGGTCGGGCGGCTGGGACTGGCCGTCTGTTACGATGTGCGCTTCCCGGAACTGTTTCGGATCATGACGGACGCGGGCGTCGAAGTGATCTCGTTGCCGGCGGCCTTCACCGTGCCGACTGGCGGGGCGCACTGGGAACTGCTGGTGCGGGCGCGCGCCGTCGACAACCTGGCGTTCGTGCTGGCCGCCGCACAGTGGGGCGAGCACGAGAGCGGGCGCAGGACCTGGGGTGATTCGATGATCGTCGACCACTGGGGCCAGGTGCTGGCGCGCCGCCCCGGGGGCGTCGGTATCGTCGTCGCGGACCTCGACCGCGAGGCGCAACGCGACGCGCGCCGGCGCTTCCCGGCACTGGCTCACCGGCTTTCGCCTGACACACTGCGCATGCGCACGGAGAACGAGGAATGACACATCACGCGCTCGAACTGACCGTGGATCGACTGCTCGGCCCCGCCGGCCTGCAGCAGCGCGACCTGGATCGGCTGCTGGGCCGGGTCATGGGACGGGCGGTCGATGCCGCGGACATTTACCTGCAAGCGTTGCGCCAGGAGGCGTGGACACTCGAGGACGGGCGGGTCAAGGATGCCAGCCACATGATCGAGCAGGGCGCGGGCATTCGCGCCGTCAGTGGCGAGAAGACCGGCTTTGCCTATTCCGACGAACTGCTGATGCCGGCGTTGAGCGCCGCCTCCGAGGCGGCGCGCGCAATCACTCGCCAGGGCGGCAGCGGAGCGGTGCAGGCCTGGAAATCTTCGCAACCGAAGCCTCTTTACCCGGACCTCGATCCACTGGGCACGCTGGCCGACGAGGACAAGATCGCACTTCTCGAGCGACTCGACGCCGTGACGCGCGCGGTGGACCCGCGCATTTCCGAGGTGGTCGTCAGCCTCATTGGCGTGCACGAACTGATCCTGGTCGCGGCCAGCGACGGTACGCTTGCGGCCGACGTCCGACCGCTGATACGCGTGAACGTGGCGGCCATCGCCGAGCAGGGCGGGCGTCGCGAGCAGGGATTCGCAGGCGGCGGCGGGCGCTTCGGCTACGGCTGGCTGCTCGAGGATGGCCGCGCGGAGGAATTTGCGCGCGAGGCGGCGCGCCAGGCACTGGTCAACCTCGACGCGGTGCCCGCGCCGGCCGGCACGATGGCGGTGGTGCTCGGCCCCGGCTGGCCCGGCGTGCTGCTGCACGAGGCGATCGGCCACGGGCTGGAAGGCGATTTCAACCGCCGCGGCACTTCGGCATTCACCGGCCGGATGGGTCAGAGGGTTGCCTCGCCTCTGTGCACCATCGTGGACGACGGCACGCTGCCGGGGCGACGCGGCTCGCTGACCATCGACGACGAGGGCACGCCCTCGAATTGTACGACTCTGATCGAGAACGGCGTGCTGAAGGGCTACCTGCAGGACAAGCTGAACGCGCGCCTCATGGGCACACACTCGACCGGCAACGGCCGGCGCGAGAGCTTCGCGCACCTGCCGATGCCGCGCATGACCAATACCTACATGCTGGCCGGGCCGCATGATCCGGGCGAGATCATCGCCAGCGTCGAGCGCGGGCTATACGCCGTGAATTTCGGCGGTGGCCAGGTAGACATCACCTCCGGCAAGTTCGTGTTCTCGGCGAGCGAGGCCTACCTGATCGAGAACGGCCGCATCACGACGCCCGTCAAGGGTGCCACGCTGATCGGCAACGGGCCCGACGTGCTCACGCGGGTCTCGATGGTCGGCAACGATCTCAGGCTGGACGCAGGGATCGGCGTCTGCGGCAAGGAAGGGCAGAGCGTGCCTGTCGGCGTGGGGCAGCCGACGCTGAAGATCGACGCCCTGACGGTCGGCGGCACGGCCTGAGGGTCGCTGCGCGACGCTCTTGTTTCGCCGGCTTCACCCCGGCCCGGCATGCCGGGCGGCGCGATGCTCCCGCGCATGCTCCACCAGCGCGCGGAACAGGCGCCGCTGGTTGCGCATGAAGACCAGGAACTCCGGGTGCCACTGGACGCCGAGCAGGAAGCCATAGTCGGGATCTTCGACCGCCTGGGTGATGCCGTCGAGATCGCGGCCGGAGATGGCCAGCGCGCCTCCGACGCGGTCGATGGCCTGGTTGTGCAGGCTGTTGATCATTCTCGGACTCGGCCCGAGGTATTGCTCCAGGCGGCTACCGCGACTGATCGTGAGGGTCTTGAGCGGCAGCACCGTCCAGCGGTTGGAAGTCTTGCTGCGGCGGGAGGCCAGTTCCTGGAACAGCGTGCCTCCGAGCCTGACATTCAGGAGCTGCGCGCCGCGGCAGATGCCGAGCAGCGGCACCCGGCGGCGCAACGACTCGTCGATGATCGAAGACTCGAACGCGTCGCGGGCCGCATCGTGGTTGGGCTCCACCTCGGGCTCGGCAGCGTAGAGCACGGGGTCCACGTCATGCCCTCCCGTGACCACCACGCCGTCGTAGTCGAAGCCGCGTTCGCTGTCGCTGGGCCTGAGCTGAAGCGGACGGCCGCCGTAGCGTCGCACTGCAAGCGAAACCAGGAAACGCGGGCCGAAAGCACCGCGTTGCGGCCCGGTGACGGCGATCAGCGGGCGAGCCACTTGCGCGAGATCTCCTTCGCCCAGTCACCCAGCCAGCGCTTCAACGGCTTGTCGAGAAACGCCCGGTAGGCCGCGCAACATCCCGCCAGGCGCTTGCTGTTGCCGGCCAGCGCCTCGACCTCGAGCCAGTCGTTCCATGCGACGTGCAGGCCCCAGTCGGGCAGGTGAATCTCGCAATCGGGGAGGCGGTAGTGAAACGCGGGCCGCGGCTTGATCAGCGGATCGTCCGCGACGGCGCGAACGCGCTCCTCGTCGAGATGCAGGAACAGCGGCAGGAAATCGAGCGCGCGGTTGCGCGACGGGTTGTATTCGAGGTAATCGTCAATGAGCGTGTCGAGGCCGGGCTCGTAGTCCGCGCGCATCACCTTGCGCACGTAGTCCGTCGGGAAAGGATCGACGTAGCTGGTGATCCGCCGCGTCATATTGATGTCGGCGCGCACCAGCAGCCATTCGTAGAGGCACAGGAATGCCTTCAGGTAGGCGGTGATGACCGCGGGATCCTCGCTCGGGATTTCCGGATTGAACTGCATTCCAAAGGCGTAGCCGACGCTGTCCGAGGTGCCCTTGGC
>Ga0114946_10002896_pt1 | contig 11724 bp, 7 predicted proteins | sample WalLakDeSediment_FD_88676 | JGI IMG/M metagenome (GOLD analysis project Ga0114946, IMG submission 88676) | Lake sediment microbial communities from Walker lake, Nevada to study Microbial Dark Matter (Phase II) - Walker Lake 11/02/13 Deep Sediment | ecosystem: Environmental > Aquatic > Freshwater...
TTCTTCAACCTTCAAAAGAGGAAAAGACTGGGGAATCATTCTCGGGTCTTCGGCTGTTGTGGCCGCCATAGTGAGCGTTATAGGATTAGTTGATAATTATGGGCTTGTTTCTTTTAAACATAATTTTTCCGGGGGGTCTACATTGGCCAACACCTCTTTCATGGGAACCTACTTGTTGCTCGCCTCTTTTTTGGCGCTTTATCTTTTCCTGAGAAAAGAGGGGAAGTGGAAGATTTTTTACGGCCTTAATTTTTTACTGGTTTCTTTGGGGGTAATTCTTAATCCCGGGGGACGGGCGATGAAGGGATCTCTTTTTGCCGGACTCGTTCTTATTCTGCTCCTTTATTTAGCTTTTACTTATCGGAATAAAATAATTCAACAAATAACCAGAATAGCTATTGCCGCGGGGGCAGTCCTGTTTTCGGTTATCGGATTGATGGTTTTTCGGGAAGGCAGCTTTATTAGAGAAAGGGTTCTCGGTTTCCATGGCATGCCCGGGCGCTTGGCGGTTTGGGAAACGGCCTGGCGGGGCTTCCTCGACCGTCCCTTTTTAGGTTGGGGCCTTGAATCTTTTGATATGGCTTTCCTCAAGCATTTCAACCCTAAGCTGTTTTTGCCGGAATACGGGCAGGAAATTTGGTTTGACAAAGCTCATAATGTTGTTTTTGATTTTCTTTCCGCTACCGGAGCGATCGGCACTTTTTTCTTTTTTGGAATTTTCGTAACCGCCATCCTTATTTTATGGAAAAGATACCTTAAAGAGGATAGGATTGACTTCCTGGCGCCGGTCGTTTTCACCTCTCTCTTTGCCGCCTACTTTATCCAGAACTTGACCGTTTTTGACATGGTCAGCAGCTATGCGGTCTTGTTCTTGGCATTTGCCTTCATAGTTTTTCTTTCTTCAGACGATGAATATCAATACCGGGAAAAAAGATTTAACTGTCTTTCCTTGCTGATTCTGATTCCTTTCGGATTCTGCCTTTTTCTCTTCGTTATCCAGCCCTATAAAAGCAATACCGCCTTTCTTTCGTCTTTGAGGTTTGCCCCTCTTTCTCCGGAGAGAATGGTCTATTCCCAAAAAGCGCTTGATTATTCTCCTTTGGGCCGGGAGCAAATAAGGCGCCATATCTTGGAAACCAATACTCTTACCTACCGAAAGTCAATCGAAGACGTAAGTAAAAAGATTGCCGAAGCCGAAACCCGGGAAGAAAAAGAAATGCTCCGGGACTTTCTCGCCGAAGGAAAAAAGGAAATAGAAAGGAATCTTTCTTTTGGCATGCAAGAGCTCAAAAAAAACATTGAAGAATCCCCCCATTTCAGGGATTATCGAGCACTGGGCAATGCTTACAACGTCTATTTTAATTTTTACTATCTGGAACGGCTGGCTCTGTCCCCGGAGGAAACGGCTCTTTTCGAAGAAGCAAAAGAAACGATTTTAAAGGCGGAAAAGTATATTGAGAAAGCGATCGAATTCAGTCCGAGAAATAACCTCGGATACTGGGAAATGGCCGAGGCAAAATTAAATTACGGCAAAATCTATTTTCTGCTCGGAGAGGACGATAAGTCCGAAGAAAAGTTCAGGGAAGCGGTTAAGTGGGCCGAAAAAAGCATTGAGCTTGAGCCTCTCAACTTTGATTCGCACAGAAAAACAGTCAGCCTTGTGGTTGTCCTTCTCAAAGATAAGGAGTTGGCGGAAGAAAAAATTGCCCGAGCCGTCGAAATTAATCCCCTTTGGGAGGAGACTCTTCGGGAAATATAGCGTCTTCTAAATTTGTGACCAGTCAAAAACAGATCTCAGTCGGAAAAAAAGTGTTCCTAAAAAAATATACGACCTTTCAAATAGGCGGACCCGCTGACTATTTTGCCGTCATCAAAAAGGAAAAAGATTTGATTGAGGGAATTAACATGGCGCAGAAAATTGGCCGCCCTTTTTTTATTTTAGGCGGAGGGAGCAACGTTTTATTCCCGGATAGGGGATACCCGGGATTTGTTTTTAAAATTGAAATGAAAAAGATTGAGACTAAAAGAGGGAGAATAATTGCCGAAGCCGGCGCCGGCTTGGCCAGAATTCTTTATTTCTGTCTCAACCGCGGACTGGGAGGGCTAGAATGGACGGCCGGCATTCCGGGAACGATAGGCGGGGCAATCAGGGGAAATGCCGGAGCTTTGGGAAAATCAATGAAAGATTCTGTGGTCTTGGTAAAAGCATACAACATTGAGAAAAAGAATATCCAAAGTTTTAAAAACAAGGATTGCCGCTTTGCCTACAGAGAGAGTGTTTTTAAGAAAGAGAAAAAATACATTATCCTTGAAGCCGAATTGGAACTAAAAGAAAAAAATACTTTCTTAATAAACAAAGAAATCAACAGCTGTCTTCTCCAAAGAAAAGAAAAGCAGCCGCGGGGATTTTCGGCCGGCAGCGTTTTCAAGAATTACCAAATCAAAAATGAAAAAGAAAAGGGGAAAATTTTAAAAGAACATCCTGAAATTGGAAAAGCGATAAAAGAAAACATTATTCCGGCGGCTTTTTTGATAGACAGGTGCGGATTAAAAGGAAAGGCCCTTGGAAAAGCGATGATATCTAGAGTCCATGCCAATTTTATCATTAACCTTGGCCGGGCGAAGGCCTCGGACGTGGAGAATTTAATAATTTTTATTCGCAAAGAAGTTAAAAAAAAATTTGGAGTTGTTCTTGAAGAAGAAATAATAATTGTTAAGCCATAATTTTATTCAGAACCGTTTAATTTTCACCAAAAATTATAATTTTTCCCCCGATGGACTTGACAAAGTTTTTAAAAGTGAAAAAATGAAAGTATGGTTTTAGTTTTTTAAATCTTTTACAAATACCGGTTCCCTAAAAAGGATACCGCGGTCGGCTATTTGTCTCCCGAGCTAAATAAATTTCATAAAAAGTAAAACAATATAAAATGGCTGCAAAGAAAAAATCAGGTACCAAAAAGAAAACTGCTAAAAAAAAGAAATAGGTAAGAATCTTTTCCCGCGAAACAACTAATATCACAATAGAAGCTTCGCGGGTTTTTCTTTTTATTGGGCTTGATATGTAAATTGCATCGAAATACTATTTTTGCTATAATTGGTCTTAATGAAAACAAAAATTAAAGCGACCAATATTAATATTGATAGTTCTGTCTCCAATTATATAGAGAAAAAAATCGGGTCTTTGCAGAAATTTATAAGCAGTTTTTTGCCCAAAGAAAAAGAACTCGAAAATCCGATTGAAGGAAGAAAAGAAAGAATCGAATTCTTTATTGATGTCGGAAAAATGTCCGGGGGAATCAAGAAAGGACTCTTTTTTAGCAAGGCGAGGGTTTTCATTCCCGGGGAGAAAGCGGTCGTGGCAAAAACCGAATCCGGCAACCTAAGGGAAGCGATTGATTTTCTTAAAGATGAACTTTATTCCCAGTTGGCGGTAATAAAAAAAAGAAAAATATCTATTGCCGAGAGAAAGACCCGGGAAGTCAAGAAAAAAACTAACCTAAGCGAAGGAGCCAGGTTTTACCGCAAAGGGAGAATAAGGGAAGAGGGGCTCTGACAGTGAGGATGTCGAGAAAATCATGATCGGAAAAAAGAAGCCCCAAAATAAAACGGAAAGATTTAACTTAATTTCGGGCGAGCGAGGCGTTCCGGTCGAAGCAAAGAATTGAAGACTATCGGCTGTGGTTTTTCATTCCGGGGAACAACCGGGATTGCCCCGGTTTATAATAATTAATATTTTTTAAATTCTCGGCATGTCATTTCTCAGCAAAATATTTGGAGACGCCAACGAAAAATACCTGAAAAGCATCGCTTATCTGGTGGATCAAGTTAATTCTTTGGAGGAAGAAACCAAAAAAGTATCGGAAAATGATTTTCCCGGAAAAACGGAAGAGTTAAGGGAAAGAATAAAAAAAGGAGAGTCGCCGGACATTATCCTTCCCGAGGCCTTTGCCTTGGTCAGGGAGGCATCAAAAAGAGTTCTCGGGCAACGGCACTACGATGTTCAGCTAATCGGAGGGATAGCTCTCCATCAGGGGAAGATTGCCGAAATGAAGACCGGAGAAGGAAAAACTTTGGCAGCCACCCTTGCCGCCTATCTTAACGCTTTAAGCGGCGAAGGGTCTCATATTATTACCGTCAATGATTATCTGGCGAGAAGAGACACGGTTTGGATGGGCCAGATTTACCACTACTTGGGCTTGACCGTGGGGTGCATCAATCACGAACAATCCTTTCGTTATAACCCCAGCTTTAAAAGAGACGACGAAGAAAAAGATAAAATTCGGGATGAGCTTGGCGGCTTCAAGGTCATTGAAGATTTTCTTGAACCCTGTTCCAGAAAAGAATCTTATGCAGCCGACATTATCTACGGAACCAACAATGAGTTCGGCTTTGATTATCTGAGAGACAATATGGCCTACAGTCTCCAGTCCCAATGCCAGAGAGGATTTAATTATGCCGTTATTGACGAAGTGGATTCTATTTTAATAGATGAATCCAGAACCCCCCTGATAAAATCAATGCCCGAAAGCGGGGATGATTTTGAAAAAAAGAAAAGAATGTATCGGGAATTTTCAAGAATTGTTCCCCGGCTTAACAGCGGGGAAGATTATGAGGTTTTGGAAAAAGAAAAAACAGTCACTCTTACCGAAGCGGGAATAGAAAAGGTGGAGAAAATAATGGGTATAGGCAATATCTATGAAGAAAAGGAATTTGACAATATTTATCATTTGGAACAAGCTCTTCGAGCTCAGGCCGTCAACTCAAAGACCGGCCGCCCTCTTTTCGAAAAGGACCGCCATTATGTCATCCGAGACGGCCAAATTGTTATTGTTGATGAATTTACCGGACGCTTAATGCCGGGAAGAAGATGGTCCGGCGGGCTCCATCAGGCGATTGAAATTAAAGAGGGACAGGAAATAAATCCGGAATCAATTTCTCTGGCCAGCGTTACTTTCCAGAACCTATTTAAAATGTATCAGAAGCTTTCGGGGATGACCGGAACGGCGGCGACATCAGCGGAAGAATTTGACAAGGTTTATAAATTGGAAGTTGTTATTATTCCGACCAATAAGTTGATAATAAGAGATGATTTGAAAGATTCGGTTTATAAAACTGTCAGGGGAAAGTTTAAAGCGGTTGTTGCCGAGATAAAAAAGTGTCATGAGGCCGGCCAACCGGTCTTGGTCGGGACAACCTCAATCGAGAAAAATGAGCTTCTGGCCAAGCACCTGGAAAGAGAGGGGATTCCCCATCAGATACTTAACGCCAAAAATCACCAGAAAGAAGGGGAAATCATTGCCCAGGCCGGAAGACTGGGAGCAATTACGGTTGCTACTAATATGGCCGGAAGAGGGGTTGATATCGTTCTCGGAGGAAACCCTCCCCAAAAAGAAGAAATCGAAAAAGTGATTAAGGCCGGAGGATTGCATGTTATCGGCACTGAAAGGCACGAGGCGAGGAGAATTGACAACCAGCTAAGGGGAAGATCGGGAAGACAGGGAGATCCCGGCTCGAGCAGATTTTTTATTTCCCTGGAAGACGATCTCTTAAGAATTTTTGGGGGAGAAAAAATAACCTCAATAATGAATTATCTGAAAATTCCCGAAGACCAGCCGATTGAAGCCAATATGATTTCAGGGATAATAGAATCGGCTCAGGGGAAGATAGAAGGCCTTCACTTTGACGCCAGAAAACACCTTCTTGACTATGATAATGTCATAAATAAGCACCGGGAGGTGATTTATGGTAAAAGAAAAGAAATATTGGAGAAAGCCGAACGGAATCCCGAAGAACTGAAAAACTTTGCTTTGGATGTTATTGAAAAGAAAAGTAAATCGAAAGAAGAATTTTTAGCCAAGGAAAGGGAAATTGGAGAAGAAAAGATGGTTGAGGCGATAAAGATCACCGCGCTCAGAATTATTGATTCTCTCTGGGTTAGGCACATAGACGACATGGAGGCACTAAGAGATTCGGTCAGGCTGAGGGCCTACGGGCAAAAAGACCCTTTAATTGAATATAAAAATGAAGGGCATAAGGCCTTTCACGAGCTACTTCGCACTTTTGAGGATAGCTTTTCCGACATGATTCTAAAAATTAGGATCGTTGCGCCGAGCCCGATTGAAAAAAGCAAACAAGGCGGTTCTACCGGTCCGGGGTTGTCGGCTCCGGCAAAAAAACAGGCTAAAGTGGGAAGAAATGATCCCTGTCCTTGCGGAGCCCAAAAACCGGACGGTCGCCCGATCAAATACAAGCATTGTTGCGGGGCTTAATTACCCCTGAACGCCATTTGACATTTTGGCGTTTTCTTTATAGAATATGCCCGGGAAACTTCAATATTCCGTAAAAAATGAAGAAATCTTATTATATTGCAGCCAGTATTGCCTTTATCGTTTCAGGGATTGTCTTGGGAGTTTTTGTTTCCCCGGGAACTTTTAATAAGGGAATTGATTCTCTCAACAATTTATCGGGATGGAATGTTTCCCAGATAGAGCCGGTTAATTTTAAACTCGGCCTTGACCTTCAAGGAGGAGTCCAATTAGTTTATAAAGCCGATCTTTCCGATATTCCGGCCGGAGAAGAAAGCCAAAGGATGGAAAGTTTAAGAGATTTAATAGAGAAAAGAATTGATCAATTTGGCGTAGCTGAACCTATAGTCCAAGTAAAGGGAGACCGGTTGATTGTTGAATTGGCCGGTGTAGTTGAACCGGTTGAAGCTATAAAGATGATTGGAGAAACGCCCTATCTTGAGTTCAAGGAACTGGATGAGACTGTTCCCGAGGAAGCTGACAACGAAGAATCTCTAGGAAAAGCGTTGGAGATATTAACCAGAATAAAGGAAGGGGAAGATTTCGGCGAGCTGGCCAGGGAATATTCCGATGATCCCGGCAGCAGAGAATTGGGGGGCGATCTGGGATGGTTTGGGAAGGGAATGATGGTTTCTGAGTTTGAAGAAGCCGCTTTTGCCCTTGAGGCGGGAGAAATTACAGAGGAACCGGTGAAGACGTCTTTTGGTTACCACATAATTAAAAAAACGGAAAATGAAAACGAAGAAGGGGAGATAAAAGCCAGTCATATTTTAATTGCCGAAGAAAGGGATTTTTTTTCTCAATGGAAAAATACCGAACTTCGGGGAGAACATTTAAAAACGGCAAGATACCGGGTTGACCCCGGGGTGGGAGTTACAATAGAGCTGGAATTTACCGCGGAAGGCGCGGAAGTTTTTGAAAAAGTAACAGAAAGAAACATCGGCAAGCCCTTGGCGGTTTTCTTGGACGGAAAATCAATTATTGACACTACCGGTGACGGAAAAATAACCGAAGAGGACCTTTATGCGCCGATGATCCGCGAAAAAATAACCGGAGGAAGGGCGGTGATTACCGGTGAAACGAGTGTCGAGAAAGCAAGGCAAATCGCCAACCGATTGAGAAGCGGCGCCCTGCCGGTACCAATAGAAATTATTTCTCAAAAAAATGTCGGAGCCACCCTGGGAGAAGAGTCTCTTTCCAAATCTTTGGTAGCCGGAATTTTTGGGTTTTTCGCGATAGTTATTTTTATGATTTTTTTCTACCGCCTTCCCGGTCTTCTCGCTTCGGTCAGTTTGGCCCTCTACATTATTTATGTTCTGACTATTTTCAAAATAATTCCGGTTACCCTGACTCTTTCGGGAATTGCCGGCCTTATATTATCGGTGGGAATGGCTATAGATGCTAATGTTCTAATTTTTTCTAGAATGAAAGAGGAACTAAAAGAAGGAAAAAATCCCGGGGATGCTATAGAAAATGGAATTAAAAGGGCCTGGCCTTCCATTCGTGACGGCAACTTCACGACATTAATAGTTGCTTTCATCCTTTTCTTTATTGGAACGAGTTTTGTCCAAGGATTTGCCTTGACTCTGATAATTGGGATCTTTGTCAGCTTATTTTCCGCCCTAGTAATTACAAAGTGCTTTCTAAAGATATTTGAAAATTCATTTTTCAGCAAGAAGCTTTCCCTTTGGAAACGAACATGATTCAATTTTTAAAATACAAAAAAATATACTACGTTGCCTCGGCAATCCTTATTTTTTCCGCCGTTTTCTCCCTGGCCTATTTCGGGCTTAATCTCGGAATAGAATTTGAAGGGGGAAGCATCATGGAAGTTGAGTATAAAGAAGAACGCCCTTCCTCGGGTGAAATAAGAGCGATGCTTTCCGGCCTTGACCTGGGAGAAGTTTTTATTCAGCCGATAGGAGAAAAAGGTTTTATTATCAGAACTAAAGAAGTAACCGAAGATGTCTATAGGGAAATAAGGGGCCGTTTTGGCGATTCGGTTGAAGAAAGCTATTTTGAATCAATCGGCCCGGTAATCGGTCAGGAATTAAAACAAAAATCATTGACCAGCATTTTACTGGCTTCTCTGGCGATTATAATTTACATTGCCTTGACGTTTGGCGGGGCGGGAACGCGGTCGGTAAAATCATGGCAGTACGGAGTGATTGCCGCCGGAGTTGGTTTTTTCCACAACGTTTTGATAGTCCTTGGAGTTTTCTCCGTTCTGGGGTATTTTTATGGGGTTCAATTAACCATCCCGATTGCGGTTGCGCTTCTTACCATTTTAGGTTATTCAATAAATGACACCGTAGTTATTTTTGATAGAATAAGAGAGAATCTTGGCAAAAAATTCCGCTCCGACTTTGAAGAGATCGTTAACAGCAGTTTAAATGAAACCCTGGGCAGGTCGCTGAGCACCTCATTGACAACCCTTTTTGTTCTTTTCCCGATTCTTTTTTTCGGCGGGGAAACCCTGCGCTGGTTTATAATCGCCCTGATTCTTGGAATTTCGCTGGGAACTTATTCCTCAATATTTCTGGCGGGGCCGCTTTTAGCAAGTTGGTTCAGCCTGAAATCAAAGAAAAATGTTTGATTACCAAAAAATTTCATCGGACCTGGTTAAAGATCTTCCCGAAAGGACGAGAGATATCATCAATCGCCGTTTTGGTTTAAGCAAAAACCTTTTATCCGCCTTATCCGATTCGGTTAGAATGGAAAGAGAGCCTTTGGAAAAAATAGGCAAGGATTACGGGATCACCAGAGAAAGAGTCCGCCAGATTGAAAATGACGGCCTTAAAAAGATCAAAAAGAAGGCCGGAAGTTACGGTAAAGTGTTCCGCGATTTTGAAAAAAAGATTGATGAATTCGGCGGCTTTAAAAAAGAAGACATTTTTTTGGCCTCACTCGGCAAGGGAGGCAAGGCCAACCATGTTTTTTTTCTTTTGAATATCGGGGATTCTTTTTTTAGGTTTTCGGAAAACGAAAACTTTTACTCTTTCTGGACCAAAGACCCCAAAAATCTTGACTATGCCGAAAAAGTGGTCGGCGCCTTTTATGATGTTTTAGAAAAGGAAAAAAGGCCGCTGGCTCTTCGCGAATGTGATAGCTTGGTTTCATTTGCCACCGACCAAAAATTCATTTCTTCAATTGAGCTTTCCAAAAACATCTACCAGAATAAGGAAGGTCTTTTAGGGCTGAAAAGCTGGCCGGAAATTAACCCCAGGGGGATTAAAGATAAGGCCTATTCGGTTCTTAAAAAAGAAGAAAAACCCCTTCATTTTACCAGCATTACCGAATTGATCGGCCAGTCGGCTCTTTCCCAAACCGTCCACAACGAGCTTATTAAAGATCCGAGGTTCGTTTTGGTTGGCCGAGGAATTTATGCTCTTGGCGAGTGGGGCTACCAACCGGGAGAGGTTAAAGATGTTATCATTGATATTTTCAAAAAAAGCAAAAAGCCGCTTTCAAAGGAGGAAATAATTGAAAGGGTGCTGAGGAAAAGAATTGTTAAAAGAAATACCGTTCTGCAAAATTTGAGCAATAAAAAATATTTTAGCAGAAATTTCGAGGGAAAATATATTGTCAACGAAGAATGACAATCGGCACATAGGGCGGCCCCTTAAAATATTCAAGGCAATTAATGAGCATTATTCTTTTAGAAGCAATAGAACCGGTTATTGACTTTTTAACTCCCTACATCGGTTTGAGTTGGGAGATTGTCAAAAAATGGTACTGGGTTGCCTTGCCCTTTGTCCTCTGGAAACCGGCCGTTTTTCTTTGGCTTTGGTGGCGTGGTGAAATTTGGAGCAGCAAGCAAAAAAACATTTTGCTTGAAATAAGGATAGCTAAAGAGAACCCTAAACCGATGAGGGCAATGGAAATGATTTTTGCCGGTGTGTGGCCGATTTACTCTCCGCCGTCTCCGATTGAATTATGGTGGGACGGTCAGGACCTTCAGTCGTATTCTTTTGAAATTGTTGCTATTGACGGCACGCCGCACTTTTTCATCAGATGTCCCGATTCTGCTCAAAATATGATTGAGTCGCATATTTACTCTCAATTTCCGGAAGCGGAAATATTTGAAGTTGAGGACTATACCCAAAAAGTGCCCCAGGACATTCCCAACAAAAACTGGAATATTTGGGGAACCGATTTCAAATTATTGAAACCCGATCCTTATCCGATTAAGACTTACCGCGATTTTGAAACCGAAAGAGAGGCTAAAGAAGAAAAAAGAATCGATCCGATAGCATCTTTGCTTGAAGGGATGGCCAAACTCAAGAAAGGGGAACAGATGTGGCTTCAGATCATTGGCAAACCGATTGGTGAAAAAGAGTTTCCTTGGAAAAAAAAGGGACAGGAAATTGTCGATCAACTTGTTCATAGAGGATCGCCTCCGAAAGAGAAACCCTTCTTGCAGGAGATTTTTCAAATATTGATATTCGGTCCGCAGGAAAAAGGAGAAAAGTCAAAGGAAACTCTTCCTCCCGAAATGAAATTGACTCCTGGAGAAAAGGACACGGTTTCAGCCATAGAAAGAAAAACAAGTAAGCTTGGTTATGAGGTGGCGATAAGATGCCTTTATTTAGGGAAAAAAGAAGCCTTTTTTAAACCCAACGTCAGGGTTCCCATAAGTTATTTCTCCAATTTTACATCGGAAAATTTAAACGGAATCGTTCCGGAAGGATCAACGGGAACTAAAGTCAGGAAAAAATGGTATGATTCTTTCTGGTTTCCCAAAAGGCGCCTTTATCTGAAACAGAGAAAAATTTTAAAAAAATATATTGATCGCCTTCCTTATCCTTCTCCGCGGCCCGGAGGGACTTTTGCCCTAAACACCGAAGAGTTGGCGACGATATATCATTTTCCTTCAAAGATTTTAACCCCGGCATCTTTATTACCGAGAGTTGAAGCCAAGAAGGGAGAAGCTCCTCTGGGACTTCCCACCGAAGAACAAGAGGAAGAGGAATAGACGGACTTCATTTAATTTATAAGACCAGTTATTTATGGGAGACATAGTCTATTTCGGAGAAACAACATTTCGCAATAACCGCAAAAAATTTGGCATCAAAACAAAAGATAGATGGCAGCATTTCTATGCTGTAGGTAAAACCGGAATGGGAAAAACGGCCATGATGGAAAATATGGCGGTCCAAGACATTGCAGCCAATCGCGGAGTCGGTTTTATTGACCCCCATGGAGAAACGGGGGAAAAGCTTCTTGATTTTATTCCTGCCAGCCGGATCAACGACGTCATTCATTTTAATCCGGCCGACATTTCATTTCCGGTGGCTTTTAATGTAATGGAAAGCGTTTCTCCGGAACACCGCCACCTGGTATCTTCCGGCTTAATGGGAGTTTTTAAGAAAATATGGCCCGACGTCTGGTCAGCGAGAATGGAATATATTTTAAACAA
>Ga0114946_10002897_pt1 | contig 11722 bp, 9 predicted proteins | sample WalLakDeSediment_FD_88676 | JGI IMG/M metagenome (GOLD analysis project Ga0114946, IMG submission 88676) | Lake sediment microbial communities from Walker lake, Nevada to study Microbial Dark Matter (Phase II) - Walker Lake 11/02/13 Deep Sediment | ecosystem: Environmental > Aquatic > Freshwater...
CAGGCTCTTGAAAGTCTCGCTGCTACTTATGAAAAAAGGTTCAAAAACCAGCAAGTTCGGCACAACTTCACGCATCAGCCACGACTCTTCGAAGTATTACAGCTCGCGGTTGTACTCACAATTGTCGGGAGAGGATAATTCAGCTCCTGTCCCTGATAACTCATTCCCACAGGAATATCAGAACAGGATCATACTGGGTAGTTCCGAAAAGATGAGCGAAATCCCGGATAATTCACTGCATTTAATGGTAACTTCCCCCCCTTACAATGTAACAAAAGAATACGACGAAGACCTTTCTCTTGAAGAATATTTGCGATTACTGAGGAACGTGTTCACTGAAACGTATCGGGTGCTGGTGCATGGGGGTCGCGCCTGTATCAATGTTGCCAACCTGGGACGCAAACCGTACATCCCGCTATCCGATTACATATCGGAGATGATGATCAACATTGGATATCTGATGAGAGGGGAAATCATCTGGTACAAGGGTGCAGGCGCGGGGGTCTCCATGGCCTGGGGAAGTTGGCAGTCGGCTGCCAACCCGGTGCTGCGAGATACACACGAGTACATAATGGTATTTTCCAAAGGTTCGTTCTCACGTAAAAAGCCTGAGGATAAAGAAAATTCGATAAGCAGAGAGCAGTTCATGGAATGGACCAAGTCAGTGTGGACCATGAAACCCGAATCAGCCAGGAAGGTTGGTCACCCGGCGCCGTTTCCGGTTGAGTTACCTTTTCGATTGATCCAACTCTACACTTATCAGGGAGAGATTGTCATGGACCCTTTTATGGGTAGTGGCTCGACTGCTGTTGCAGCCTTGAAAGCCAACAGGAAATATATTGGTTATGAGATCGAGGCTGAGTATCTGAAACTGGCTGAAGAAAGAATTGCTTCTTATAATCAACAATTGCGATTAGATATGTAACCAGAAAACATGAAACCAATGCCGCATTATAAAACCTGGAAGCAAGTGTTGGCTCAAAGCCGGGCTAAACAGGGGGCGGAAAGCATTATCCAACAAGTTCAGGAGCGATATGAACAGCTCTTGGTGAATCCTCCAAAAGTGGCAAACAGAACCCAGCGGATGCAGTTGGTGAACCTGATCCTACCTGGGTTGGCTCTCTTTGAAGTTTTGCGGAATGAAAGTGGTGATAAGCAGGCGGTGCTAATTGAAGTTGAGGATTCTTTCAAATGTTCATTCTTTTTCGGTTTACGAAAGATGGTGGGGTTAGTAAATTATCTCCCGGATCCCTTTCCAATAGTCCGTTGGGGAATGCGAAGGACGACCAGCGAGACTTATTTACCAGGTTCTCACGAAGTGGTAGAAGACACTCAACACTGTTTTGCCATCAATATCTACCGATGTTTTATCTTAGACACGCTCCAGGATTTTGACGCAGTCGAACTGACAGCTTTGTATTGTAAGACTGATGACTGGCTGGCTGAACGGGTGCCGAAGGTGATCTGGCAACGGACGAAGACGCTCGGGTGGGGTGATGAATTCTGTGATTTTCGCTGGTGCCGCAGGTACAGGTAGAATTGCAGCACAAGTGATAATACAGTAACCATACGCAAGGTGTGTGGGTGAAATTAGATTGGGGGACGATAATTTATCAGAGATAAATCCCGATTACATAAGTGGCAATGATGAAATAAATAAACAAACCCAGCGCATCAACTACGGTAGTAATCAGAGGGCTTGAGGCTACTGCCGGATCCATTTTTAAGCGGGTTAATATAAAGGGTAGCAACATCCCGACCAGGTTGGCGATAGTGACGAGCGTAATCATAGTAGTGCTGACGATAATGGCTACTGGTAAACCACCTCGCCAATAACCCAACGGGAAGCTGGCAGCTGCCATTGTAATTCCCAGCAACAGTCCTACCCCTAGCTCTTTTACCAGGGTTTGTAACCATTCTTTTATGCTGAGATCATCCGTAGCCAGGGCGCGCACCATCAGCGTGGCGGATTGAGCCCCAGTATTGCCCCCAGTATCAATCAGCAGGGGGATAAAGAATGCCAAAGCAAAGAGCGCCTGCAGCGTATCTTCATAAACTGCGATAATGCCTGAGGAAATCAAATTGACACCCACCAGAATGACCAGCCAACCGATGCGTTTTCGGTACAGGCGTAACTGGCCTGTTTCGCGATAGCTTTCCTTTAACGGCGAAACTGCAGCAAATTTGTGGAAATCTTCAGTGGCCTCTTCTCGGGCTACATCCAGGATATCGTCAATGGTGACAATACCAAGCAAGACATTGTCATCATCCACAACAGGAACCGCGTACAGGTCATAGCGATCCATGATACGGACGGCTTCTTCCTGGTCATCAAGGGCATTCAGGCTGATATAGCTGTGGTCCATGATGGATTCAACTGTATCATCCGGGTCAGCCAGGATGAAGTGCTGCAGTTCCAGGGCATCCAACAGATGCCAGTTGATATCAGCAACATAAATGATGCTGATGGTTTCGATATCTTTCCCTCGCGAACGGATATGGTCTAATGCCCAGGCGATGGTGCGATCCGGACGAACAGCGACATAGTCTGGGCGCATCAGACGTCCGACACTTTCCTCAGGATAACCTAACAGCATCGTGGTCTGCTCCAGGTTTTCAGGGCTGAGTAGGTTAAGCACCCGCTGGGTGGCGACACCAGGTAAGTTCTCAAGTAGTGAAGTGCGTTCGTCAGGTGCCAGATCAGCTAACAGACGGCGTGTCTCTTCGTCAGTCAACTCAGATAGCATTTCGTCCTTTTCGCTGGGTTCAAGAGTTGAGAAAACTTCTGACGCCAGAGAACGTGGCAGAGATGTGAACAGCAAGATCTGATCCGGTTTTTCCAAAGTTACCAATAAATCCGCCAGATCTGGCGCCGGGACATCAATCACAATATCACGCAATGACCGCCATTTACGCTGTTCGATCATGTCTTTGATGCGTTCCTGAAGTGAGTCCAGTTCAAATGGGTCCATGGAATATTTTTTACAATTTAGCCATTTGACTAAAAGCAACCGGTTGTGGTTGCAAACTAGAAAAAAGTTACCAATACATAGGAAGCGATAGCGAAGTAAATCAACAATCCGAGCGCATCCATCACAGTGGTGATCAACGGGCTGGAAGCCACTGCTGGATCCAGTTTAAGACGAGTCATTAGAAAGGGTAATGACATTCCAACCAGGTTAGCCAGCATCACAATGGAGGCCATGGTAGCACTGACGATGATGGCAACAGCCAGTTCGCCTCGCCAGAATCCTAAAGGAAAAGTAGCAACTGCCATGGTAAACGCCAACAATCCCCCCACCACGATCTCTTTGAGCAACGTCCGCAACCAATCACTGATAGCCAGGTCATCGGTAGCCAGGGCGCGCACCATTAGCGTGGCGGACTGCGCCCCAGTATTACCACCGGTGCCAATCAGCAGGGGGATGAAGAATGCCAGGGTAAAAAGGGTTTGTAAGGTTTCTTCGTAGAAGGCAATGATGGATGAAGAAATTAAATTTACACCCACTAAAACGATCAGCCAGCCAATTCTTTTTCGATATAGGCGTATCTGACTGGTCTCACGGTAGCTATCTTTCAATGGAGTGACAGCGGCAAATTTATGGAAGTCCTCGGTAGCTTCTTCACGGGCAACATCCAGGATATCGTCCACTGTCACGATACCCAAGAGTATGTTTTCATCATCCATTACGGGAACAGCATACAGGTCGTAACGATCCATGGTGCGAACAGCTTCTTCCTGATCTTCAAGGGCATTCAGGCCGATATAACTCTGGTCCATGATCGATTCAACCTTATCATTTGGGTCAGCCAGGATGAAGCGCTGCAATTCAAGGGCATCCAGCAGGTGCCAGGAGGAGTCAGCCACGTATATGATGCTGATGGTTTCGATGTCCTTACCACGAGCACGAATATGTTCCAGTGCGCGGGCGATGGTCCAATCAGGGCGGACTGCCACGTAATCTGGGCGCATCAGACGTCCCACACTCTCGTCAGGGTAACCTAAAAGTACGCGGGTCTGTTCCAAATCTTTGGGGCTGAGCAGATTGAGAACCCGTTGGGTGGCAACGCCAGGCAGGTTTTCCAACAAGGAGGTTCGTTCGTCTGGAGGTAGATCGGCAAGTAACCGGCGGGTCTCCTCATCGGTTAACTCGGTTAGCATTTCGTCTTTTTCGCTGGGTTCGAGGTAAGAAAAGACATCTGATGCCAGCGCGCGGGGTAGGGAAGTGAAAAGGAGCACTCGATCAGGCTCTTTGACCTGGACCAGCAAGTCTGCCAGGTCTGGGGGTGGGACATCTGCCACCACTTCCCGCAGTGATTTCCATTTTCGCTGTTCGATAAGCTGGTTGATACGCTCTTGAATCAATTCCATTTCTACCTGGTCCATGTAGATACCCTTTATAAGATAATGTGAATTGTGAGGTTATATTGAAGGTAAGAGTAAGAAACGCAGCGCGACCAATCCCAAAAAAGCTGCTACCACCAGTCGAAAAGCAGTTTGGGGGATACGATCAACTACTTTCTTGGCAAGAAAGGCGCCCAAGAATGAGGCTGGTATGAAAGCGATCAGCCCGTAGAGAAGGAATGATTCCAGACGGACACCTTCTGAAAGATAAGTTATGATACGGGCAGAGTCGATAAACAAAGCAATTGCTCCTGAAGTAAAGATATAGGTTTCTTTGGGCAAGTTGAAGGCAGTAAGGAATGTCCCCCGGACTGCACCACCCACACCAAATATGCCAGCAAAGAAACCTGACAGGGCACCACCGCTGACCATCGTACGCAGGTCTTGAGGTAGTTGCCATTCTCGACGCAGGAAAAGGAAGATGACGTATGCCAGCAGGAAAGCGCCCAATGCTCTCAGGAGTACATCTGTGGGTATTCTTAATGTCAGCATTGCTCCAAGATAGCTGGCCAGGATGCCAACCAGTCCAAACCCCAGGATAACTCGCCAGTTGATGCCTGATGGAAAGAAAGCCATTTTCCAAATATCACCAAACCAGTGGATGATACCGACGAACAACAACGTGACCGGGTAGGGGAAGAAGAAAATCAACACAGGTACCATGATCGTAGAAGTGCCAAATCCCGAAATAGTGCCTACACCAGCAGCAATAAGGGTGATGAGCGCAATGAGAAGAAGATTTATGATGTCTAGATCAAAGGGCATGGTTTTCTCCTCGGTATATTAGAGTAAATGACAATAAGCTTTGGTAAAAACTGGCAAGACAATCGGGTATACAGAATCTGGTCAATTGTATCAGTTATGAGGGGTCTGTGGAAGCGACCTGACTGCATACCAAGGAAGGGGAGGTTTTAGTTTTCCTGCATGAGCGTTGACGACACCATCACATTAGTGTATAGTTTATCTTATTCAGCCACGGGGGGATTCGCCTGGTTCACGTTATTGAATCGAAGTTTGTCCCGTGACTGCTTTTTCTGACCAATTTCTTTATTCTCATCTGAATACGCGTCAAAAACCGGTAGGTTTTTCTCGAGCAGGTTTGATGTTATTAAATGGAAGTTCGAGTTTCCGGATAATGATGCAACCAAGCTTACAGGAAATAGGTGCATGATTACAACAAATAATAATAGAAAATTGTGGATCTCAGTCACAGTCATTGTTATTGTTTCGCTCATTACAGGTTCTCTACCAGGTGAAAAAGAGGTTGGAGCTCAAACTTTTTATGCTCCAGCCATAATAAGGAGCGATGATCTCCCCAGAATCGCTGAATACTCTGCCTGCAGCGCGGAGGAAGAAGGATTTTGTGTTCACGAAACGGCTGGTTCGACGCAGATAACCTACCGGATTTCGAACCCATATGGCATATCGGGGTTTCAACCGTACAAGCTGGTGAATTTTGAGCAGCGCTTGATTGGCACATCCAGTGACTATATCGATGTAGAAATTACATCAACTTATCATGTTAATACAACCGCCTCATATCCCGTCAATTTGCAGGCATTACCCCCAGAAATACGGGATAAATACCTGCAACCGGAATCGGGTATCCAATCGGATGCTGAAGAGATTGTAAACTTGGCCCAAGAACTGGTTTCAGGAATCAAATCACAGGCAGAGGCAGTCGAGGCGATACTGACCTGGGTACGGGCTCATATCGAATATGATTACAATGCCCCTGGCAATGATGCCCTCTCTGTCTATTTAAACCGCCGCGCGGTTTGTGCCGGTTTCTCGAGATTGTCAGTGGCTTTGTTTCGGGCGGCTGGCATTCCTGCCCGCTACCATCGGGGTTGCGCAACTCCACAGGGATATATTACTGACGAAGGTGGAGGCTGGCACGCCTGGGTGGAGGTTTATCATCCGGATGTAGGTTGGGTTGCATCCGAACCACAGAACTTTGCTAACGCCATAAAACCTTTTGTGATTTTTTGGGGTTTCAATCAATGCGGTTGGCCATCAACCAAGATCACTGAGCTTGACCGTCTGGATGAAAGTTCGGTGGTTTATGCTCATCAAACTCCATATATCAGCAATGGAGACTGGCGATATATTTCCGCTGCCAATATCCCGTCTTGGGAACGAGACCCACTAAAAATGAAACCATCGACACCGGCTTTAATGCTGCCTATTTCTGCTCCAGTCGGAGAATTAACCGTTCAGGTGGAGAATTGGAGCTGCGGAGGTGGAGACTGGGAGATTTTCACAGAAGCTTCCTGGTTAGGACCCGAGAGTGCGTCAGGAAGCACACCTGGAAAAGTTACGTTTTCAATCAACGCCAACGGGATGGACTCAGGTGCCTATGAGACTTCCATCTCTTTAATTTCCTCTGGTTCCAGGTTTTATGAATTTCGCAAGATTCAATTTTACTTGTGGCTGGTGGACGAGGTTCATACCATGTTCTTGCCGGTTGTTAATCAAAGATGAGAACAATGTAGTCGTAAGTGCTGCTTAAAATTTCGCATATAATAGCGTTAACATAAAGAACCAAGATATTTATAGGTGTTGCCAACCGAACCTGATTGAGTTGGTTAACCCCCTATCAGTAAAATATTATTCATAAGGAGCAACTATGTCATTGTCCGATTTAGATCAATCCCGTTATCCCCAATTATCAGCCCCCCCGAGACTTCTACTTGGTCCAGGTCCAAGCCTTGTTGACCCACGGGTGCTACAGGTGATGGCTACCCCACTGGTGGGTCATCTTGACCCCTTCTTCCTGGAATTGATGGACCGTACTCAGTCTCTGCTTCGGCAGGTCTTCCAAACCGAGAACCAGATCACCATACCGGTATCTGGAACTGGTTCAGCTGCAATGGAGGCAGCCGTTGCCAATATGGTTGAGCCGGGAACACCAGTGCTGGTATGTATTAATGGTTACTTTGGTGGTCGTATTGCGGAAATGGCTTCCCGTTACGGCGGCGAGGTGCAGACCATCAATCGTCCGTGGGGAGAAATCTTTACACCTGAGGAGGTCAAGCAGGCTTTAGGAGAAAGACAAGCAAAAGTTGTTGCCATTGTTCAGGCTGAGACCTCCACTGGAGCTCTACAACCAATTGATGAGATTGCCCGCATCGTCCACGAACAGGGTGGGATTCTGATTGTTGATGCGGTAACTTCTTTGGGTGGAGTACCTTTGAAGGTGGACGAGATGGACATCGATGTATGTTATTCTGGATCGCAGAAGTGTTTGAGCTGCCCACCAGGTATCAGCCCAATCACACTTGGTCCACGAGCAGTAGAAGTGTTGGACCAGCGCGAAACCAAAGTAGCCAACTGGTATCTGGATCTATCCATGGTGCGAGCCTATTGGGGTTCAGAGCGGACATACCATCACACAGCACCGATCAGCATGGTATATGGATTGTATGAGGCTTTGCGCATAGTCTTTGAAGAGGGGTTGGAAAACCGCTGGGCCCGTCACCGTCGAAACGCTGGCCTATTGTGGGATGGATTGGAAGAAATTGGTCTTGAGCTGCATGTCCCCCTGGATTACCGGCTACCTTCTTTAACAACGGTGCGAGTCCCGGATGGGGTGGACGAGATGGCTATCAGGCAGGGCTTACTACAGGATTACAATATCGAAATAAGCGGTGGGCTGGGAGAGCTCAAGGGTAAAGTCTGGCGTGTTGGCTTGATGGGGTTCTCGTCTCGTCGCGAGAATGTGCGCCTGTTGCTTTCAGCGCTGGCTGAATTGCTTGGTTGAAGTAAATTCCAATGAGTTGTTGTATTACGGAATTTAAAAGCCCCCTTCCAATTTTTAGAGACCTGGAGGGGGCTTTTGATTCCTTGCTTAACAAGAAAGTTAAGTGGCCATCCCTGGTAGCATTTCTGGTTTTCGGCGCGCCAATTGGGTGATGTAAGCCACAATACCGGTTAGTACCAAGATTATTAGTACCAGGATAATTACATCCGCCTGGATCTGTGCCCATCCAGCGCCCCGTTGACTGACCTCAAAAATGGGAGCGATCATGTAATAGGTTGGGAAAATGCGACCAATCCATTCTGGAATTCCTGGGAAAATGTAGAGGAATACTGGAGCATATAGCAGGATACCGGTAGCTTTGTTGACAGCAAACAAAGTGTTGATATCTTTAATGAAAGCTCCTAAGATGACGCCATAAGTGGCTGCCATGATTGCTCCTAATAATAACAAGCCGATGAGTAGAAGCGGATTAGAGCCCAATGCCTGGTTGACAACAAGGATTACCAGGCTCATAAACATGGCAATAAGCACACCCAAGAGCCCCTTTGATACGAAAATCTCAGCCAGCGAAGTTGAAGTTGTAATTACCGCGGATAGGGTCCGTTTTTGCTTTTCTTCGACCAAAGAAGTAGCAGGGATAAGACTGCCGCCAAATACCAGTGTCATCATTACAACCAAAGGCATCAAGCGTTTTTCCCAGGGCAAGCTTTCACCTTCTCCCAGGGTCTCCATGGTGATTACTACTGGAGCCTCCTGACCAGCGATTTCACGGAACTGAGTTGCTATGGTTGTCCCCAGCATGGCTCGATCCTTCAACAAGCTTTCACCCCAAACATAAGCGACCAATTCCACTGGTTGACCCTGGATTAATTGCTGGTCGAATCTGTCTGGCAGCACCAGACCCACGTCTACTGCCCCATCAGCAACCGCTTCCTTTAACAGTTCAGCCGAGGAATATTCTCGCAGCAATAACCCATCTATTTGTCTGACTTTTTCAACCAACAAAGATTCCCCGGCATCTGCCACACCCAGACGTGGTTTTCCAGAGAAGAATGTGCCTACAAGCAGATTGATCAGGAGGGTTATCACCAAAGGCACAACCAGTGCAAAGATGAAAATCATATTCTTTGGCCCCATTAACAGTTCTTTGACCAATAAAACAAGCACTCTGCGCACGCTCATTGGAACTTCCTCCGTAAAACTGCAACGCCTAAACCTAAGATCAGCAGTGCTGAAGCTGCCAGTATCAGCATGTTATCACCAACCTCAGCCCAGGTGGGTGCATAATTTATAATCCGATATACAGGATCTACCACGTGATAGGAAGGAATAATCTTCACCCAGTTCGTAACGGACCCTGGAATAAGCACTGAGAATGAAGGTAAACTTAGAACCACAATTGCCAACATTCCCCATCCCATGGCTGACATCATATCTTTTGAGATGCTGGCTATCAAGAAAGCCAGGCCAGTCACCAGCACCGAGCCCAGTAGGAGGAGCACAAGCATCATTAATGGCTGCTGGCTTAACCCCCCAATAATTGCCATGAGTAAGAAAGCCTGGATGAATGCCAGGCCGACACCTAATATCCCTTTAGCTATAAATAGCCCCTCCACTCTGACTGGTGTAACCAGTAATGCCGTTAAGGTTCCGGTGGACACCTCGCTGGCGATCAAGCTGGCTAAGCCCAAGGTTTCAAACATCAGGATCATGACTACCATAAGGGGCAACAATCGATCGCGATATGCAATTTGATCTCCTGACCGGTCTTCACCCAAGATTTCTTCAGTAACTTCGATATTAAGCGGTTTACCACCAATCATGTAAGCAATCTCAGTGAAAAGGATGGCGTACAAATCTTTGAATTCATCTTCGAAATCGGTAGAGAAATACAGATACACCTGTCCTGTCTGTCCAGCGACCAGATTGGGAATAAAATTGGTTGGAAGGATCACACCCACTGGGTAGGAACCCTCCAGCACGGCGTCTTTCAAAGCCTGCTCAGATTCCATGGGTATCAAAACCATGCCCTGTTCGGTAAGTTCATTTAAAAGAGAGGTTGGTAATTCAGGAGCATAGATCGCCATTTCTAGAGATTCATCTATCTCGGCAGGCATCAGGTAATAAAGTATGGCATACGCAAAGAGCGCCAGGAAAGTGATTAAGGCAAAGAAACGGTTGGAGAAAAATAAGACCAGATCCTTGCGTAGCAACGCAGTAATAATGGAGAGGTTCATCAGACCAACCCTCGTCCAGTGATCTGGATAAAAATGTCCTCCAGGGTAGCTTCTTCACTATGGATGGTGACTACTTTCTCATTGGCAAAGAGCTTTTCAACCGCGTTGGGAGTGTCCTGTTCATCCATCACGATTTCACGGGTGGTAAAGTTTCCATCCGATGAAACCACTTCAGCGATCAAGGCTCGCTTGCCATACTGTTGTTTGAGCGCGTGGGGTGTGTCCAGGGCGACGATTTTGCCCTGATTGATAAAGGCTACCCGATTGCTGATTTTATCAGCCTCCACCATGTCGTGGGTGGTCAAGAAAACCGTGATCCCCTGCGATTTTTCTTCCAGGATGATGTTACGAATGGTTTCTGCTGATACCGGATCCAGTCCCTCGGTTGGTTCATCCAGGAAGAGAATGCGTGGCTGATTTACCAGGGCGCGGGCGACCATTAAGCGTTGCCGCATTCCTTTGGAAAATGTTTCGACCCGTGATTTCCCCTTCCCGGGTAAACCCACCCGTTCCAGCAAGGCATCGGCATCGAACCCTTGCACACCAAAAAGCCTGGCAAATAGCTTGAGGTTATCGGCTGCCGTCATCGCTTCGTAAAGGTTGGTCTGTTCAAAGCACACACCAATCTGGGATTGGATTTTCTTGGTATGTTTGGTGATGTCCATTCCCAACAGCTCGGCGCGTCCCTCGGCTGGCAGCAATTGACCAGTGAGCATCTTTACTGTGGTGGTCTTCCCAGCCCCGTTGGGGCCCAAGAAACCTAATATTTCACCTTCACCTACCTGGAAATTGATGTGATCAACGGCGGTCAGTTTTCCATAACGATAGGTCAGGTTTTCAGCAATGATGGCTGGATTAGCCATGGTGGAGCCTCCATATATGTGAAATCAACCTGGATTATATACAAAATCCCCAGGAAGGATAGATTTCCTGAATCAAATTGGATGAATGTAACCACCGAATGGGAATTCTGTCATATTATTGATTGTTAGCGTCCTTGCGATAATGGACGCCGCGACTTTGGTGGTTGTGACGGGCTGCCTGGGCGACGATTAAGGCGACTTCGACTGCATTGCGCAAGCCAATCAAACCATCGTTCAGGCGGGTGTTGCGGTAAAAGGTCTCGATTTCATTCCACAGGTGGCGAAGCTCACGGATTGCGCGAGAAATGCGATCATCGCTGCGAGAAAGTCCAACGTAGTGCCACATAACGTTCTGGATAGTTTGCATGTCACCATAAATGAGAGCGGGGTCTGGATCAACGGTGAGGCCACTCTCATCCCAGGGCGGTACTTCCTGCCGTCCTGGTATGCGTGG
>Ga0114946_10002898_pt1 | contig 11720 bp, 8 predicted proteins | sample WalLakDeSediment_FD_88676 | JGI IMG/M metagenome (GOLD analysis project Ga0114946, IMG submission 88676) | Lake sediment microbial communities from Walker lake, Nevada to study Microbial Dark Matter (Phase II) - Walker Lake 11/02/13 Deep Sediment | ecosystem: Environmental > Aquatic > Freshwater...
CCCCACAGAGACCTCCGTGACGCCTACACCAACTGAAACCCTACCTCCTACAGATACACCGCAGCCCACCGAGGATACATCGCCTACCGCTGTCGCTTCACCTGATACGACCCCGGTAGAACCATAATAAATTAAACTCCCTCAATGCAGAAGTGAACCTGATGACAGATTTGCTACCTTATCTAAAAGAACTAATGACAGTACCCGGTCTATCGGGGTACGAGACCCCAATTCGCCAGATGTTAGAAGAGCGCTGGACTCCCCTGACAGATCATCTGAGCGTCAGCCGTATCGGCAGCTTGCACGGTCTCAAGCGCGGCTCCTTGCCCGAGCCAAAGCCCAGCATCTTGTTATCTGCTCACATGGACATCATTGGTCTGATGGTTACAAAAGTTACTCAGGGCTTCTTGCGAGTGACTGAAGTGGGAGGGCTTGACCCTCGGGTTCTGCCTGGTCAACTTGTTATTGTTCACGGACGCCAGGACCTTCCGGGGCTGATCGTCCAACCTCCGCCTCGCCTGCTTCCTTCACACGCACAAAACGGCCCTGTGCCCCTGGAATACTTGTTGGTCGACACCGGGCTGGCAGAGGCAGAGCTTTCTCGTCTGGTTCGCAGCGGCGACCTGATTTCATTTGCCCAGCCTCCTCTGGAAACAGGTGGAGAGACCCTCACCGGCCCTTATCTTGACAACCGGGCTTCGATCGCTGCCTTGACCCACTGCCTGGAAGAGTTACAACACCGCCCCCTTGCGTGGGATGTATGGGCAGTCGCCACTGTTCAGGAGGAGGAAACCTTGGCAGGAGCAGCCACCTCAGCCTTCCAACTTCGTCCAACCCTGGCCGTTGCACTTGACGTCACTTTTGGAGCCAGTCCTGGCAGTCCTTCTTACCGCACTCACCCATTGGGTAAAGGCCCTGCGCTTGGCTGGGGCCCAAACATCCACCCCTATTTATTTAATTCCTTCAAGAAATTGGCCGAACAGTTGGAAATACCTTACCAGACTGAGGTCATGCCCCGCATGTCAGGAACGGACGCCATCGCCCTTCAAATCACCGCCCAGGGCATTCCCACCATGGTTTTGAGCATCCCAGTCCGTTATATGCATACACCGGTGGAGATGGTCGCCATCAAAGATGTCCACCGGGCTGGACGGCTGCTGGCCGAGTTTATTGCTCAGCTTGGTCCCGATTTCATGGACACGATAAGTTGGGAAGAATCTAGCGCTCAACCCGCCATAGAAGCATAAACCTTTTTGAGATAACCATCCAATGAAAGATCACACTCGCACCGGACTCGACCTGCCTCAGGTAGGTGAAGAACAACTTATCCTGTTGGAACGCCTTTGTAACGCATGCGCCGTCTCTGGCGATGAAGGAGAGGTACGCGCTATTGTGCTGGATGAATTACAAGAGCCCGTCCGCCACAAAGGTGGCTCGATAAAAATCGATGCCATGGGGAACGTGCTGGTGGTCTGTCCAGCCAGCCAAAGCCAGGTTGGACCTTATTTGAAGGTGATGCTGGCTGCCCATATGGACGAAGTAGGCTTTATGCTGATTTCTGACGAAGAGAAAGGTATCTTTCGTTTTGATATCGTTGGCGGGATAGACCAGCGTGCGCTGGTTGGAAAATCCATCCTGGTTGGCCGGGAGCATATACCAGGGGTAATTGGCGCTAATCCAATCCATCTGACCAAACCCAACGAAACCAGCCAATCCATCTCACTGGACAATCTGCGCATTGATCTGGGCGCGGAAAATAAGGGAGTGAAAATTGGCGATCGGGCTACCTTTGCCACACGCTTCACCCGCTTGGGACCCAGCCTGCGCGCAAAAGCCCTGGACAACCGCCTTGGAGTAGCCACCTTGATTGAGTTGGTCAAACACTCCCCCAACAATATTGAGCTGCAAGCCGCTTTTACCGTCCAAGAAGAAGTCGGCCTGCGCGGAGCCCGAGTGGCAGCCTATACCTTCGATCCGCACCTGGCCATTGCAATCGACTCTACCCCCGCCTATGATCTGCCACATTGGGACGACGGCGAGCCCGGATGGGAGAACGCCGTGTATAATACCCGCTTAGGGGCAGGGCCAGCCATCTACTTGTCCGACTCCAGCACCATCTCTGATCCACGCTTGATCCATCATATGGTGCAGACTGCTGAGACCCTGGGCATTCCTTACCAGTTCCGCCAGCCTGGAGGCGGTGGGACAGATGCAGGCAGCATCCACAAACAGCGCGCCGGCATCCCGAGCTTGTCTGTCTCGGTACCCGGGCGATATCCACACACAGCCGCCTCGCTTGCGCGCATCTCAGACTGGGAGCATACCCTGGCGCTGCTTTACGCAGCCCTGGTCAAGTTACCCTCTGATATCATCTCTGTAGATCGCTAACTGGCCAATTCTTAACATTAATCAGGAGCTTTGCATGAAATCGCTCATCAAAAAACTCGTTGAAACCGCTGCTCCCTCTGGGTATGAAGCCCCGGTGCGGGAGTTGATCCGTGCAGAAATTGAACCATATGCAGATGAGATCCGGGTGGATCCCATGGGCAACTTGATCGCCAGAAAAGGCCAGGGCGGCCAGAAGATCATGCTTTCGGCGCATATGGATGAAATTGGAGTGATGGTCACCCACGTAGATGAAAATGGTTTTATCCGCTTTATCAGCCTGGGTGGGGTAAACCCACTGACCTGCATAGGAACACGGGTGCGTTTTCTCAATGGTCAGGCCGGTGTCATCCACATGGAACGCCTGGACGAACCAGGAAGAGTACCCCCTTTAGAAAAGCTATTCATCGACGTTGGAGCAACGAGCAAGGAGCAGGTATTGCTACGCATTGGCGATGCGGGGGTTTTCGAGACGCCCTTTCTCGATCTGGGTGACCGTTTGGTCTCTAAAGCCATGGATGACCGCATCGCAGTGGCCGTTTTGGTAGAAACCATGCGCAAACTCTCCCAGGATGGTCCTGCCAGCCCCCACGAGCTATACTTTGTTTTCAGCGTGCAGGAAGAAGTTGGCCTACGCGGCGCTACCACAGCTGCCTTTGGAGTGGACCCGGACCTTGGCTTGGCGGTTGATGTGACCCGTACCGGTGACACGCCCCGCTCAATAAAAATGGAGGTCGCTCTTGGTAAAGGTCCTGCCATCAAGGTGCGCGATTCAGGCATGTTGGCAGATCCCCGCGTGGTCAATTGGATGGTTCAAAAAGCCGAAGAGAAGAACCTACCTTACCAGCTAGAAGTGCTGGAAGCTGGGACGACAGATGCCCGTGCCATGCAGATCAGTCGCGCCGGTGTACCAGCGGGCTGTCTTTCGATCCCCTGTCGTTATATCCATTCCCCTTCAGAAACGGTAGATTACAGCGATGTTCAAAACGCTGTTGATTTACTTGTTGAGCTGCTCAAGGATAGTATCAGACTGTGATTGATTTTGTGGCCCACCTCTACCCCTCATGGTCTGGCTAACGATGTTTTTACGCTGTTTTGTTCTGGTCCTGGTTTTGCTTCTCTCAGCGGGATGCGATAACCTGGGGTTTTCGCTGCCCCCCTCCACAGTCGAGGCAACCCCCACCAATACCTTTGTTCCCAGTCCTGCACCGCCTCCAACGCCGCTCCCTTCCCCAGACGTACAACCTTCTCCAGCCGGACCGGTCACATTGACGATTTGGCTTCCACCCCAATTTGACCCGGCTTCCGGAGCGGAATCCAGCAATCTGCTGGCCGCGCGCTTGGAAGAATTCAGCTTACGCCGGCCAGGCGTCCGTCTAGATGTGCGCGTAAAAGCTCTCGATGGGACGGGCGGCTTGCTGGACAGCCTGACGGCAGCTAGCGCAGCTGCCCCCTTGGCTTTACCAGACCTGATCATACTGCCTCGTCACCTGATGGAAGCAGCCGCTCTGAAAGGCCTGCTACATCCATTGGATGCATTTTCCTCTTCTCTGGATAACACCGATTGGTACGATTATGCCGTAGAGCTCTCGCGCCTGCAGGATACCAACTTTGGGATTCCGCTGGCTGGCGACGCCTTGCTGATAACTTACCGCCCGGCTGTGTTGGTAGATCCACCCAGAACCTGGGAGGATGTCCTGGCTTTAGAAAACCCTTTGATCTTTTCAGCTGCTGATCCCCAAGCTCTGACAACCCTGACCATGTATATGGCTGCTGGTGGTCCTGTCCAGGATGACCAGGGCCGGCCCATGCTCGATGCAGCCATCCTGACGCAGTTGCTCACCTTCTACCAATCAGCTGAAATCAACCAGGTTATGCCGTTCTGGCTCACCCAATATGAGACCTTTGACCAGGCCTGGGCAGGCTATTTGGAAAATCCTGCTGCATTGAGCATTACCTGGCTATCACGTTACCTGTTCGAAGAAACAGCCCAAGCGCAAGAGGCGCCTTTGCTTGGTGAAGATGACTTAATCGAAGAAGATCCTTTGGCTGCCGCACCGCTCCCAACCCCAAGCGGCGCTGCTTTTACCCTGGCGAATGGCTGGACCCTCTCCCTGGCTGGAGCAGGACCGTCCAAACAAGCCTTGGCTTTAGAGCTGGCCGAGTTCCTCACTGAAAGCAATTTTCTGGCTTCGTGGACCGAGGCTGCCAATCTGCTGCCACCCCGCGCAGAGATTATTGCCAGTTGGTCCAACGACTCGGTGAAGGCCCTGGTGCGCCAGGTCGCCAGTTCTGCTCACTTAATCCCCTCCTCAGATGTGTTATCTGGCCTGGCCCCCCATCTACAACAGGCAACACTCCAAATACTCAAACAGCAAGCAGAGCCAGTATCCCTGGCACAGTCGACGGTTGAGCGCCTGGTGAACCCATAGATTCAAGGAAGGCCACCCTAGAGCCCCCCCAGGATGCGATAGTTGATTGAGCTTGCCCACCATTGATCCGAAATTAGCATGTCGGGTGCAATATTTGATCGTAACCATCTATTCTCGCCAAAAAAATCAACGCTTGACTTGAATCGGTGGGAATGTTATGATGCTATTACTGAGGTTCCATTTCTGATGGAGATAATTCATGCCCGAAGACCATTACCTTGAGGGTTATGCTGGCGCCGAGGGGGAACATCAAGAGACTGATGTTGAGCCAGATAGTCCTTTAGGAAACCAGGGGGCAGGCAAAAAAGATAGCCGACTGTTGATAATTTGGGAAGGACTGTCCCGCACCGGGTTGGGCGAGACAGTATTTCGCGTTGGCACTCATCTACTTTCTATCGCTCTCGTGTTGGTGGTAGTATGGGCTATGCGAGCATTTTATTTGCGCGCTCAGGAAGCAAATACCCCTGATAAAGCCGTCCTGGCTGCCGAACTTCCGACACCTACCCCTACTGAAGCCCCCCCCGCCCTCCCTATTTTCAATACCTTTGACCGCCCATTGGATTTTGGCATTACGCGCATGACCGTGATGCATACCAACCTGCCCACTCGCCCGAGAGGCGAAGTTACCACCTACGTAGTGCAGCCCGGCGACACCATCTTCGGCATTGCCGAGATGTTTAACATTAAACCGCAAACGATCCTGTGGGGCAACTTCTATATTTTGGGGGACAACCCTCACCTACTCAGCCCAGGACAGGAGTTGAATATCCTGCCAGTGGATGGCACCTATCACAAATGGAGCGCCGGCGAAGGCCTTAACGGTGTTGCTGCTGGGTACCGGGTGACGCCAGATGTGATCATTAACTGGCCTGGCAACCGCCTGACCCAGGAAATGGTCGCCGACCTATCCGATCCGAAGATCGAGCCTGGCGCCTGGCTGGTTGTTCCTGGCGGCGAGCGTGACTTCATCACTTGGAGCGCCCCGCGCATCAATCGTGACAACCCCGCCGTAGCAAGGGTCTTAGGCCCAGGCTCCTGTGGCACAATTGCTGACGGAGCCGTTGGTACAGGCGCCTTTATCTGGCCAGCCAACGAACATCGTCTTTCTGGCTACGATTACTCCCCCGCCACCAACCACTTCGGCATCGATGTCGCTGGACGCTTGGGCGACCCGATTTATACCGCCGATAATGGCGTGGTCGTGTATGCTGGTTGGAATAACTGGGGCTATGGCAATGTCGTTGTCGTCGACCACGGCTATGGCTGGCAAACGTTGTACGCGCACTTAAGCTACGTTGGGGTCAGCTGTGGTCAAAGTGTCTACCAGGGCGGCGTGATTGGCTCTTTTGGCAGCACTGGCAACTCTTCTGGACCTCATCTCCATTTCGAAATGCTGCACGAATCCTACGGCAAAGTTAATCCCTGGAATTTCCTGCCCTAAACCCACCGGATTTCCGAATTTTCCCCTCCATAAAAAACGGGGAGTGCTCCGGCTTGAGCCAAAGCAACTCCCTGCTTTTTTGATTCATCTTCCCAAATACTTTCAGCGGTAGCTAAGCACTTAATAACCGCTGTTGATGCTTCACGGGTAAATGGAGTACTGGTCTTTCAACTGTTCTTGATGGGAATTTCTTCCAATTGTTCAATCAAATCCTTGATCACATCAAAACCACCTTGCCAGAATTCGCGGCTGTAAACATCGATTCCGGCCCGGGCAAGGATGTCTGCCGGAGCGTCTGAGCCACCCGCTGACAGGATCTCCAGATAACGTGGTTTAAAGCTCTCTCCCTCCTCCTGGTATTGCTTGTAAAGCGCCAACACCAACAGTTGTCCAAAGGCATAGGCATATACATAAAAGGGCGTCCCGTAAATATGCGGGATCGAAACCCACTCCCATTTGAATTCCTCGCTCAATTCCACCGCATCCCCAAATTGTTCGCGCAGGTTCTCCAGGTAAGCCTGGGCCAGCTCATCCACAGACACACCTTTTTGGATCATTTCATGGGCATCCCGCTCAAAGATGGCGAAATAGGCCTGGCGCATGATGGTAGCATAAGCGTCGTCCACCTGCCGGAACAACAGGTCTCTGCGCACCTCTTCATCCTTTTCATCAGCCAACAAGCGGTCTACCAGCAGCATCTCACCAAAGGTAGAAGCGTTTTCCGCCAGGGGCAAAGAGGAATGAAAGGTAAACAACGTGTGATGAGCAGCCAGCATGGCGTGGATGGCATGACCAAGTTCATGGGCAATGGTCGCCACATCCCCGGGCCGGCCCTGGTAGTTGACCAGAACCCAGGGGGTCCCTCCTGGCTCGACTGACCAGCAGAAAGCCCCGCCTCGCTTCCCTTTGCGGACTTCACTATCCAGGTGATTCTGCTCGAAAACCCGCTGAGCCAGATCTCCAATCCTTGGATGGAAATGCCGGAAGGAATCCAGGACCATCTGCGCTGCATCACCATACTCATATCTCTTTTCCGATTTTGCCAGCGGAGCATAGATATCATATCGGCGGAGCCTGTCTATCTTCAGCCAGCGCGCTTTCAAGCGGAAAAAGCGCTGGAAGACATCCGCGTTGCTGCGGCATACTTCCAGCAGGGTATCAACTACTTCGTCCGGAACAGCATTTCCCAGGTTGCGTGCAGAGATCGGAGCAGAAAACCCTCGCAGATTGACCTGTTCATTGCCCCAATCGCGCACCAAAGACTGGTAGATCTGACCAAGGATCAGGCTGTCCTGCCCATATACCCGGTAAAGCTCCTGGTAGATCGCCGCGCGTAAATTGGGATCGTGATGGCGAGCATACACCATCAATTCATCTCGGGTAAGCTCAACCAGCTCGCCATCTATTTCCACTTTGAATAAGTAGCGGTTGGTGATTGTCTCATAAAGTTTCTCAATCGCTTTTGCGCCGGTGACATTCTTGATGTTAATCACCTTCTCTTCTGGTTCAGAAAGAGTATAGGGTTTGAACAGGCGCATCTCTTTCAAAAAATAGTGGTATTTTCCGCCATGCTCCAACAGGCGTTTGGCTTGCTCTTCTTCCAGGCTTTTCCACCATAAGCTAAAGAACAGCATCCGGTTCTCAATATCGGCCATGAACTGGTCGACCCGAGCCAGGAAGGTCTGGGCAGCCTGATCCTGGGTGTCGCCATAGAACCTCAGGCTGGCAAAGCTGTACACTTTGTGGACCAATTGGCTGATCGACTCTAGGCTTTCGACAAATTTTATGAAATCATCCGCTGGAATGTCAGGCGTTAACGCCTGGCGTCGCCCTTCAAAATCGCTCACTTGGGCCTGTATCTCCCCAAAAGCAGCTTCCATCTCGGGGCTTTCCTGAGATGGGAACAAGTCCGTTAAGCTCCAGGCGGTTTGGGTATAAGTCTCTGTCATGCTATTATCTTCCTCCATTGATTCTTAGGATCTAACTGCTCAGCATAGAGGAGAAATGACCGAAAAACAGGCCTGCAGGGGCGTGCGCCTACCCACACACCTGTTTTCGGGTTTTCCTGTTGAGTTTGTTTTAGCCTGAGCAGTCTTCGTTGCATTATATGTTAAAGCGGATGTGCACGACCTCTCCTTCCTGCACAATGTATTCTTTACCTTCCAGGCGCAGTTTCCCCTTTGCTCTGGCTTCTGGTAAACCACCCAAGAGCAGTAGATCCTCAACCGAGATCACCTCTGCACGGATAAAACCACGTTGCAGGTCGCTGTGGATCTGCCCGGCTGCCTCATAAGCTGTCGCTCCGCACGGCAAGGTCCAGGCCCGCACTTCATCCGGCCCAACGGTAAAAAAGGATTGTAAGCCCAGCAGCTCGTAAGACAGCCGGATGACACGGTACAATCCCGGCTCATCAATACCGTAATCGGCCAGAAAAACCTGCGCTTCCTCTTCAGGAAGCTGCGCAATTTCCATTTCGAGTTTCCCCTGCAAGTAAACGCAGGGGGTCTCCTCAATACGTCCTACCATAAGCTCATCTTTGGAAGGCTCTGGCTGTCCCTCCGAGAGGTTCAGCAGGATCAACATCGGTTTACGCGTCAAGAGCCCAAAGCCGGATAGAATTTTCTCTTCTTCCGCATTTACCTGTACGCGCCGGAGAGGCATTTCCTCAACCAGAGCCTGGTTTAGCCGTTCGAAAAGGGCAATCTCCCGATCAACAAGGGCTTTTTCCCTCCCACCCCCTTTGCGGCGCTCATCAGCCAGGCGTTCAAGCTTGCGTTCCACAACGATCATATCGTTGAGCAACAACTCTCCATCCATGGTCAGAATATCGCGGTGAGCATCAACTCTCCCGGCCGGGTGTGCTACGTTTGGATCATCAAAACAACGGACCACTTGCAGAAAACCATCCATCTGGGAGAGCTGGTTAAGCAGTGCACCTGAAAAGCCGCTTTTGCCAGCGCTGCCATCCAAACCGGCAATATCTGCATAGGTTACCTTGGCATAAACCGTTTTCTTGGGTTTATACAAGGTAGACAGCCGCTCCACCCGCTCGTCAGGCACATCGACAACAGCGGTATGTACATCAAAACGACCACCGCTGGTAGTAATAGGGCGGTCCCCACGAGTCAGAGCATTAAAGATGGTTGTTTTACCGGATTGAGGCAGGCCGATAATACCTAAACGCATAGACGCTCACCTGGATCAGAGATATCGTACTTGACCACACTCCAAACTTTAGATATACTTTGCCTACTCTTCTTGCTAAAAAGAGTTTTCAGCCGAAGTGGCGGAACAGGCAGACGCGCACGACTCAAACTCGTGTTCCCTCGGGAGTGTGGGTTCGATTCCCACCTTCGGCACCAGTGGATTATAGCACACGCCCTCCCCGAAACAGGGAGGGCGTTTTTGTCAGCAGCTTACTGCCGCGCCAAACCCAGCAAACCTGATCATCCCTTGTCACCTATCGCACCTGTTGGTATGATCTAATATGATCAGTAACCCTTTAAGGGCTCTACAGAGAGATAATACCCTTAACTAAACGCAGCCTGAACAATCACTCAATTATTTTGATAAGGAGAGTATCTAATGCCTTCCCTAAATGAAGTGTTGGGATTGATTTTAGGAGGTGGAGCAGGTCAGCGGCTTTACCCACTCACCAGGCAACGCTCCAAACCGGCGGTCCCGATCGCTGGAAAATATCGCCTGATCGATATCCCGATCAGTAACTGCATTAATTCCGGCATACCCCGCATATCCATTCTAACCCAATTCAATTCGGTCTCCTTGCACCGGCATATCTCCGCAACCTATAACTTTGATTCATTCCATCCCGGTTGGGTGGAAATCCTGGCTGCCGAGCAAACTCCCAGCAGCTCGTCATGGTATCAAGGCACCGCTGATGCAGTCCGCAAGCAGCTTTTTGAGATCAAAGCCACCCGCGCCAAATATGTGTTGATCCTGGCGGGCGATCATCTCTATCGTATGGATTACGAACCAATGGCCAAATTTCATTGGGAAAACGAGGCCGACATCACGGTAGCTGTGCAGCCTGTTTCCGTAAAAGAAGCTTACCGCTTCGGGATCCCGAAGCGATCTTCAGAAGGTCGCCTGACGGATTTTGTTGAGAAGCCCAAAACCCCTGAGCAGCTTGACAAATTTGACAGCCGGGACGATCCTGAGCGACCTTACCTTGGCTCAATGGGAATATATCTATTTAAAACATCCACCCTGATCGAATTGTTAGAAGACCTGAACCTGACCGATTTCGGCGGTGATGTGATCCCGAAAGCGATCCAATCCCTGCGAGTCTTCGGCTTCGATTTTAACGGTTACTGGGAGGATATCGGAACCATCCGTTCTTTCTACAACACCAACCTCAGCCTTACCCAGCCGAATCCCCCCTTTAATTTCTATGATCCGGACCGGCCCATTTACACCAACCCGCGCTTCTTGCCCGGTACAATCGTCAATGGCGCCACACTGGAAAACGTGCTCTTTGGGGATGGATGCACGGTCGGGCGGGCCGAGATTCGCGACTCCATTATCGGCCTGCGTAGCCAGATTACTGACGGTGTCAGAATCCGCAACACAATCCTGATGGGCGCCGATTACTATGAATCCACGCCTACCACCAGCCTGCCCCTGGGAATTGGTGCGAACTGCGACATCGAGGGCGCCATCATCGACAAGAACGCCCGCCTGGGAGAGGGAATCGTTATTTGCCCCTTCCCGCCTGGAACCGAAATCGACAAAGATAAATGGGCTGTGCGCGATGGGATCGTTGTTATACCCAAGAGCACGCTCTTACCAGCAGGCACATATATCGGACCTGAATAAACCAGCTTCCCCGATTTCGGGCCGGATCAACGCCCCCCTTTTTGAGCCAAACCTCGCTGCGGATTCAGCGCTTGGCCCACAACTCACGCCTCAAGTTTGTATAGAAGATCCCACAGCTTGAAGCAGATCCCCGCTGCGGATCAAGTCGTACAGGGCTTCGAAATCAGGCGACGTTTGGCGATCATGCTCCATAAAGGCCACCCGCTTGCGAATCTCCGCATAAGCGCTGGCGGTACCCTTTCCCAGGCGCTGCGGACCCTCAGGGCGCAGGTCAATCGCCTGGGCAGCCGTCATCAATTCGGCTGCAATGACATTGCCCACATTCTCCAAAATCTCCAGGGTATGACGGGCGGCATTGGCGCCCATGCTGACATGATCTTCTTGATTGGCGCAAGATGGGATTGAGTCAACGCTGTCCGGATGGGCCAGAGTCTTATTATCAGAAACCAGCGCAGCCGCAGTATATTGGACCATCATCAAGCCGCCATCCAAACCGCTGTCAGGCGCCAGCATCGCCGGCAGACTGGCATTTAGCTCCGGAGTCAGCATTCGGAAAATTCGCCGTTCTGCAATACTGGCTGCTTCAGCGATGGCTATGCCCAAGAAATCCAACCACATCGCTGGAC
>Ga0114946_10002900_pt1 | contig 11714 bp, 9 predicted proteins | sample WalLakDeSediment_FD_88676 | JGI IMG/M metagenome (GOLD analysis project Ga0114946, IMG submission 88676) | Lake sediment microbial communities from Walker lake, Nevada to study Microbial Dark Matter (Phase II) - Walker Lake 11/02/13 Deep Sediment | ecosystem: Environmental > Aquatic > Freshwater...
ATCCCATCAGGCATTGTTGTATATATTTTCATATCTGCTAATTTTAGAAGCTATAAACAATAATTATTAACCAAATTTAAGGTTACTAGATGCGATAATTTGCCAACGTTTTTGACGATGTTTATAAAATTGCTTAGCAAAATAGGTTATCAATCCTGTCATCATTCCCCCGTAAATTGTTATTGCATCTTCGTAATAGATGCTACCATTACCTAAATCTCTTATCACCACGTCGTGATTCCAAACTTTTGCTCCTTTATCCCATTCATTGGTAGATATCTTATAATTTTCGTCGTCCATTTTCTTTATATGTAGGTAGTGTACTCCACCGAAAGGTATAAATCCAAATACACGCATTTTGGCTCTATAAGTTTTTCCTACTCCCCACTTTTTAGGGAAATCCCCATCCACTGATTTGAATTTTATCATTCCCTTTGCTACAAATTCCAATAGAGCTGGGGTTTTGACATTCTCCCAAGCTGTATCAATTGCCATGGGAATCGCAGAATGTACCGTTAGTTTTTTGGCCTTAACCCTTTTCCCATTATAATCAATCAATACAGACTCTACACTAGTACTTGGATGTAATTTTTGAGCATTTAGGTAAGCCTTCATTATGAAAATTAATAAAATAATAACAAAATATTTCATATTCAGCTCCAAAATCATAAATCCAAACCTTGAACCAATATTCCATATTGATTTTCAAATAATTAGGATTACAAGCTGCAGCTCGGTCTTTTTCTTGGATGGTGAGTTCTAAAAAAGCTGCAGCCGTCCAAAAACCTTATTTAAACGAAACTAGAGAGGTATAATAACAAAAAAGAGGTCGTTTCTGGCCGCTTTTTGCTCCTCCTATCAACGATAGTTGCAACCGAATCAGCTTATTTCGATCATTGGAAGAAATCCATAGAAAAGCTTTTAAAGTTGAAAACAGTATTTAGCTTCCTTTAAATGAACTGAAAATGTAACTTTTATTTCGTTTATTTCGTTTATTTCGATTATATTTGAAGAGTATTTAAATCAAATCCATGGAAACCCTAAGTCTTAGTAAAAGACCGAGTAAATCGGAGCAACGGATTGCTGAAAAATCTCATGAAGCCCTATCACAGATACTTGAGCGTGTTCACTCCTCAATGACTGAAATTGAGATCGAGGAGACAAAGGAAAAACTTCAAATCCCATCGAGAGCATTGGAGTTACTCAATGAGATCTTAAAGGCAATGAGTCAGGGCAAACCAATTTCGATTGTACCTGTCGCTACAGAAGTAACTACTCAAAAGGCTGCCGAAATCTTGGGTTGTTCACGTCCACATTTGGTCAAACTTCTTGAAAATGGAGAATTGGATTTCATCAAAGTCGGAAGGCATCGCAGGATCAAATTTGAAGACGTAGTCAGCTACAAACAGAAAATGAAGGCAGAACAGAAGAGTCTACTGATTGAAATGATGAATAGCGATGAAGAGTTAGGAGGATATGATTCATAGCGTTCGTTTTAAAGCTGTTTTAGATACCAATGTTATCTATCCATTGATCTCAAGGGATTTACTTTTTTGGTTTGCACACTACGATTTATATACCCCAAAGTGGAGCAAGCATATTTTTGATGAATGGAAAGAAGTGATGATACGAAAAGGATTGAATCAAGATGACGCAGAGAAAAGAATTGCCGTGGCCAATTCTGCATTTCCTGACGCCTTGGTTAAGAACTATGAAAATTTGATACCTACATTAAACTTGCCGGATCAAAAGGACAGACATGTTGTTGCCGTTGCGATTAAATCAAATTCCAACTGCATAGTAACCAACAACCTGAAAGACTTTCCAAAAAATATCTTAGACAATTTTGAAATAGTAGTGATTTCAGCTGATGATTTCTTGGTCGATATTATTGACTTAAATCATGAACAAGCAATTTCTGCTTTCAAGGAGATGGTTTTGAATAGAAAAAATCCCAAAATGGATGAGTTCGAAATTTTAAACCAACTCAGAAAATGTGGATTAACAAAAACAGCAGATTTTTTACACAGTCTGATTTGAAAAGTACTTTGATATATTGGTAATTAATAAGTTGCAACCTCAAAAACCTTGTTTAAACGAAACTTGAGGAGTATAAAAACAAAAAAGAGGTCGTTTCTGACCTCTTTTTTAAACTGGCTCCCCCTCTAGGGCTTGAACCTAGGACCCCATGATTAACAGTCATGTGCTCTAACCAACTGAGCTAAGGAGGAATTTTAATTTTAAAATCAGACCCTTTCGTCTAAGGTGATGCAAACTTAGCAGGTTGATGCATTTTTTCCAAATTGAACCATTAAAAAAAATGTGTTTTTATGCCTAAATTCCAATTTCCAGTTAAAAATCAGTCACTTATTTTTTACAATAGCCTCATTACATGGAAGAACCCTTAAAAGAAGATTTGTTGAATATTTTAATAAATAAACATTGAACAGTACATCCGCTTATTAAACTTATGGTGTAATTCAATTTTTAATTTTTGTTTTGAAATTTTATCAATGAATATCCATCAATATCCCAATATCAAGCTCCTTTCAAATTCCAAACCATTTCTCAATAGCACATAAATTCAACCCTAAGTTTCAACATTCAATACATCACCCTGCTTTACCAACAGCTTATTGTAAATATAAGTTACCCCCAATACCATCAAGCCGGCAATGACAGCAAGCAAAGCATTGTAATAGGCAGGGGCAGACAGGGTCAACCTTAAAAAGATCGTGGCCAGGGCAAAGGAAGAATATCTGAACAGGTTATAGTATTTGGAAGTGTAGCGAAGTGAAAACAAAAGGATGAACACATCAGTGAATATCAAAAGGGTGTAAAAGAGTTTGATGCTGTAAATAAAAGTATGGGTCTGATAAGCAGATACAATATCAAAGATTCCAAGGCCGATAAAAGAAATTGTAAGGTATATTGATATCAGTTTTTTGATACCGATAAATCCTTTTTGCTCTTCATGGTTTTTGGTAATGCGGATATGCTTTTGGGCACGGTAAAACAAACCGGTGATCAGGAATATCAAAATGGCGCCGAAGGCATCCGATACAATCGGCAGCAATTCCAATAAAAAGCCGATTTCCCAATTGACCTCTCCCAGGTAATGCCCGAATTCCTTGAAAGCATCTCTTAATAATACCAAAGAGATAATCTCAAACTGCTTTCCTACAGAATCAGCCACAGATTTTGGAATCAGAAATATCAATCCCAACACCTCAAATATCAGTAAAACATTAAATGCCAGTTCAATGGCAAAAAAAGCAGTAAAACGCTCTCCTAAATCCACGATCTCCAAGTAGGAAAGCAATCCTGCCAGCAAACCGACCATAAAAAATGTCACAACAATATTGCTTATCCATTTTGAAACCCGGGGACCTTCCCATCGCTCATCAAGGAAATCAAAAACTCTTAGCTGTAAGTGAAAAAACTGATTGACCATAAATAATTTGATTCTTTTTAACCCAGTTAAAGATTATTTGTTTAAACTACTAAAATAAAAATTCTATATTGTTTTCCTGGGGACAAAAATCACATTAAATTTAATTCATTGGATATTTGATAAATCAACCTATTATGGAAAAATACACCCTCATAGTTAACGGAAAGAAACATCTGGTTGAAGCCGAAAGTGATATGCCCTTGCTTTGGGTTTTAAGAGATATTCTGTCTATGAAAGGAACCAAATTTGGCTGTGGACAAGCACTTTGCGGTTCATGTACGGTTCTTTTGGATGATGAAGCCATCAGGTCCTGTGCCTATCCGATTTCCGAAGTTGGGGATCAAAAAATCACCACTATTGAAGGCCTTTCAAAAGATGGGAACCATCCTCTGCAAAATGCTTGGGTGGATCATGTAGTCCCCCAGTGTGGCTACTGTCAGACCGGGCAGATCATGAGTGCGGCAGCTTTACTTAAAAGAAATCCCAATCCTTCTGAATCTGAAATTGAATCTGCAATGGCAGGTAATATCTGTAGGTGTGGCACCTATAATCGAATTAAGGATGCCATTATTACCGCTTCCAAATCCTATTAATTTCTGACCTTAAATCCTTTCAGCCATGATGCCGAAATTTCCTTTTCTAAAAACAAAAGACCCTGAAAATAAGAGTAAAGTATTTATCCCCTCAAGAAGGGATTTTCTAAAATTGAGCTCTCTCGCTACAGGAGGGTTTATCCTTGGTGTAAATTTTCAATGCAGTGGCCCCAAGGGCGAACTCATCACTTTTGCTCCGAATGTGTTTATCACAATTGACTCTGATAATCTGGTTACCATCATAGCCCATCGCTCAGAAATGGGTACAGGTATCCGGACTTCACTCCCTATGATCGTGGCAGATGAACTGGGCGCCGACTGGAGCAAAGTGAAAATTGTTCAGGCAGAAGGAGATGAAGAAAAATATGGGGACCAAAATACCGATGGTTCCTATTCTGTCCGTATGTTTTATGAACCTATGAGGAAGGCCGGTGCTACAGCAAGATATATGCTTATTGCAGCAGCTGCAGCAAAGTGGGAAGTAGCTACTTCGGAATGTCAAACAGAAGAGGGACAAGTGATTTCAGCAGGAGGAAAGAAAATCAAGTTTGGGGATTTGGTCGGGGATCTCAAAACCATGGAGATGCCCGATCCCGAAAGCGTTAGCCTGAAAGAATTTTCCAGTTATAAATTGATCGGTAAAGATGTGGCTATCTATGATGCAAAAGATATGGCAACAGGTGATGCCAAATTTGGAGCGGATATAGATCTTCCGAATATGCAGATTGCTGTGGTCAGAAGAAGCCCGGTCATAGGTGCAAAGGTGAAATCATTTAATGACGCAAAAGCCTTGGCAGTTCCCGGTGTCAATAGAGTGGTCAAAATAGAAGGAGCAGGTATACCTCCTGGCCTGGACAAGCCTTTGGAAGGGGTGGCAGTGATCGCGGACAATACCTGGGCAGCCATCAAAGGGAGAGATGCCCTGGAAATAGAATGGGATCTGGGAGAAAACCAAAATTATTCCTCAGCCAGGCAGTTGGAAGAAATGCTGAAAAGTACGGCAGGCAACGGAATGATCCGTAGGGAAAGGGGAAATTTCAACGCAGCCCGTCAGGCCTCAGGACAAATCATAGAAAGGACCTATTTGGCCCCATTTTATGCTCACGCCACCATGGAACCACCGGCAGCAATTGCTGATTACAGGGGTGAAGGAACCTGTGAAATCTGGGCTCCGACCCAACACCCACAATGGGCAAGACAGGCGGTAGGTGCAGCATTGGATATTGATTACCAGAATGTGAAAATGCATGTTACCCTTTTAGGAGGAGGTTTTGGAAGGAAATCAAAGCCTGATTTTGTGGTGGAGGCAGCCTTACTGTCCAAAGCAGCTAAGTCTCCAGTTCGTGTGCAATGGACAAGAGAAGATGATATTCACCATGACTTCTACCATGCCCAAAGTGCCCAACGTATTAGGGCGGCGTTGGATAAAAATGGGAATTTAAGCGGGTGGAACCACCATACCGTTTTTCCTGCCATCGGTGCCACAGCAAGTACTGGTGAACTTCATCCTTCCGATGGAGAATTGGGTTTGGGATGTATTGACTTTCCATTTGAAGTGCCCAATATCCGGATAGAAACCCACGAATCTAAGGCCCATACACGTATTGGTTGGCTTCGCTCGGTAAGTAACATACACCATTCATTCGCCATCAACTGTATGTTGGATGAAATAGCAGAAGCCAAAGGTGTGGATCCCGTAGATTTTGTGTACAATTTATTGGCGGAAGATAAAGACCTTGATTTTGCCGGGGAACTCAAAGGGGATTTCGGGAATTATGGGGAACCCTTGGAGAAATTCCCATGGAATACCGGAAGATTGAGAGGTGTTATTGAAAAGGTGGCCAAAGAAGCGGATTGGAAAAATGCCGTTGCCAATGGAAAAACAGTGGGTTTTGCGGTACATAAGAGCTTCCTTACCTATGTGGCCTGTATTGTTGAAGTAGAGAAAGGGAGCAATGGACAGATTATTATTCCGGAAGTACATTATGCAGTGGATTGCGGCATTGGGGTCAATACAGACCGGATCCGGTCCCAATTTGAAGGAGGAGCACAGTTTGCTACAAGTTTGGTACTGACATCGGCAATCACCTTTGAGAATGGCAAGGTCCAACAAAATAATTTTGACGGATATCAGGTCATCCGCATGCCCCAATCCCCTAAGAAAATACATGTACATATGGTGGAAAGTATGGAAAAACCAACAGGAGTCGGGGAACCTCCCGTACCGCCATTTATTCCTGCATTGTGCAATGCGATTTATAAATTGACAGGTGAAAGGATTTATCAATTGCCGTTTAAGGGATAAAGTTTAATCTCTGGTAATTCTATCCCATAAAGCCCACGAAGGGTCACAAAGGCTTAAAATCTTTGTGTCACTTGGTGCGCTTTGTGGGAAATAAAAACCTCAAAGTTTATCTACCGATCGGACTGTCATCGCATTCCACATCCCCTACCACATATTGCAGTCCATTGAGGAAGAATCGGAGCAAATCCGGATTCTCGAAACTCTGCGCATTATGGGAGGGTGAGCAGAACATGACTTTCCCTTTGCCTTGAATTGTGTTTTTCAATCAGGTTCATTGAAAAGAACAGGCTATTTGTATATGGTCGGAACTATTTAAAACATTCAGAGCCTAAAAGCTCCAGTCCTAGAACTTGAGGTAGCTTTGTAAAAGGAACCGATAATAATGAAAACCTAGTTATAATCTAGCAAAAAAACTTTTAAACTTGAAATTAAAGCTGAAATCAAAATCACCTCATTCTTGACCTTGCGATCAAAAAAAGCTGGAGGACAATAAGATTTTAAGAAGCAAGCACCAAACCCAAACCAGGATCTATTATCCGAGAATCAGTAATATTTTTTATATTACTGATTCCCTTGAAAAAATGAGCTGAAAGAAAAATAAATCTGATTATGATATGCTTGAGGATTAATCAATTTCTAGAAATGTTCTTGATAAATCAATGAAATCTATTTTGGAGACCTGGCATATTTATTTCAATGGTTTAGTCCAAGGAGTTGGCTTCAGACCATTGATTTACAAGGAAGCATTAACATTTGGATTAAATGGATGGGTTAAAAATGATAATGATGGTGTTCATATTGAGATAAATACATCCAGTGAAAAAGCACATGTTTTTTTCCAGAAAATCATAAACAATCCACCTGAAAGAGCAAAAATAACCGAATCTAATATTATTCAGGTACCATTCAGGGATTATAGTCAATTTGAGATCATTCATGATACACGTGCTGAACAGGCTAAGGTCCATTTGACTCCAGATCTTGCCACCTGTGATAACTGTAGAGCTGAATTATTCACTCCGAAAAACAGAAGAAATCAATATCCATTTATCACTTGCAGTGAATGTGGTCCAAGATATTCTATTATACATCGGCTTCCCTATGATCGGGAGAATACAAATATGGATGTCTTTACCATGTGTGAAGCCTGTAAGAGTGAATATAATTCCCCAACAGACAGGCGGTATTACGCCCAGACCAATTCGTGTCCATTCTGTAGTATTGGACTCTCTTTATATGATTCCCAAAAAGAAGAATTAAGTAATGACCTCATTGGCATTCAACAAATAATATCCAAAAAATGGAGTCAAGGGGAGATAGTCGCCATTAAAGGGATTGGGGGATATCTAATGACTTGTTGCGCATCCAATGCGAAAGCCATAGCAACATTAAGAGATCGGAAAAAAAGACAGGATAAGCCATTCGCTTTGATGTACCCTAATCTCAGGTCATTAGGTGAATACAGCTTGTCTGAGGAGGAGGTTAAAGCCATTTCTGACCAAGTCTCACCGATTGTTCTGGTTTCGAAACAAGGAAAAAACAAGATATCGGAGGGTATTTGTGATAAACTTTCAAGGGTAGGAATAATGTTGCCTTATGCACCATTATTCGAATTATTGTTGGACGGGTACAAAAAACCCATAATCGCAACCAGTGGTAATTTACATAAAGCTCCGATTGTTTTTAAGGATGAAAAAGCGCTCAATGAATTGTTTGAAATAGCTGATTTGGTTTTAGTACACAATCGCGAAATTGTTGTCCCACAGGATGATAGTGTTGTTGCATATACTTCATATTTCAAAAGAAGAGTTACTTTTAGACGTTCCCGAGGTTTGGCACCTACCTATTTCCACGATGATTTAAAATTAACTTCAAATAATATCCTTGCCATGGGTGCATTTATGAAAAGCACCTTCACAGCATGTCATAATGGGAACATCTACATTAGCCAATACCTTGGGGATTTAGATGATTTTGATACGCAACAAAATTATCTGCATACCCTGAACCACCTCATGCATCTGCTGAGGCTCAGCCCGGAAAAAATCGTTGTAGATATGCATTCAGATTTTCCCAGCACACAAAAGGGAATAGCTTTGGCTTCAACGCTGGATATTCCATTTTTAGAAGTCCAACACCACATGGCTCATTTTGCTGCGTTGATAGGGGAACATAACCTTATTCATACTGAAGAGAAAGTACTCGGAGTGATATGGGACGGTACAGGTATGGGAAATGATGGAAACATATGGGGCGGAGAATTTTTTATCTACCATGACTATCAATTCGACAGATGTAGCCATTTACCCTATTTCCATCATATAGCCAATAATAAAATGGCTAAAGAACCTAGACTTTCCGCTCTTGCTCTATGTTCTGACACAACGGCTGCACAAAGTTTAGTACAATCCAAGTTTACGGATGTAGAATGGAAGATTTATACTCAAAAGTTGAAGAACAACAGTTTGTTAAAGACATCAAGCATGGGCCGTCTGTTCGATGCTGTTGCATCTATTTTGGGTTTATCAGACATTCAGACTTATGAGGGACAGGCTGCTGTTCTTTTACAAGTAAAAGCAGAAGAACATTTCAAAGAGCATGGCATTGCTTATGACAATTCCTATGGCATAAATGAAATGGGGATTAAATTTTCCGGGTCAGAACTTGTGAGAATGATTCATTCTGACTTGTATAATGAAATTGATGTTTCATGCATAGCTGCTAAATTCCACCTTACTTTGGTTCATTGGATTGATTATGTTGCCAATGAGCAAAAGGTAGCAAAAATCGGGTTTAGTGGTGGTGTATTTCAAAATACCCTTTTGATAGATTTAGTTATATTTCACCTGTCTGAAAAATATGAATTGCTATTTAATCAGGATTTGTCGCCTAATGATGAAAACATCTCTTTTGGTCAATTGATCTATGCTGAAATTGAGGCTATTAGGCTAAAAAATTGTAACTTGTTTTAAAATAATAAACTGCATGAAGTACGTTAATGAATACCGAGATGAGGAGCTTGCTCAGAGTTATATTAAAAAAATAAAGGACACAGTCACAAGGAAGTGGAATATTATGGAAGTCTGTGGTGGGCAGACGCATAGTCTTGTCAAAAACGGCATCCTCGACCTTCTTCCGAATGAGGTTAACATGATCCACGGACCCGGGTGTCCTGTGTGTGTAACACCCATTCACCTAATAGATAAAGCCATATACCTGGCCGAAGAAAAAGGGGTTACACTATGCTCTTATGGCGATATGTTAAGAGTACCAGGTTCATCCAGAAGTTTGTTGGATGCAAAAGCACAAGGAGCAGATGTTCGCATTTTGTATTCTCCCCTGGAAGCGGTTACACTTGCACAACAAAACCCCGAAAAGGAGGTCGTATTCTTCGCTGTTGGATTTGAAACTACAGCTCCTGCCAATGCCATGTCGGTGGTGCAGGCTAAGCAGATGGGAGTTAAAAACTACTCTATTCTTACTTCACATGTACTTGTTCCCCCGGCTATTGAGGCTGTAATGAATGATGAGGATAGCGTCATTCACGGTTTTCTGGCTGCAGGTCATGTATGCACGATTATGGGTATCTCAGAATATGGACCTTTGGTTGAAAAATATAAAATACCGATTGTGGTTACCGGGTTCGAGCCAGTGGATCTGCTACAAGGCATTTATATGACGGTGAAACAACTGGAGTCTGGTAAATATGTATTAGAAAATCAATATAGCAGAGTGGTGCAGGCCAAAGGGAACTTAAAAGCCATTGAAATGATAAATGAAGTATTCAATGTGCAGGACAGAGTATGGAGGGGTATAGGGCCTATACCTGAAAGTGGCTATGAAGTAAAGGCTGAATATGAAGCCTATAATGCCAATATAAGATTTAATGTGCAGATAGAGGAAGCTGAGGAAAACAAATCCTGCATAGCCGGACAGGTCTTAAAAGGCATCAAGAAGCCATTTGAATGCCCGGAGTTTGGCAAAAAGTGTAAGCCGGAATTTCCACTGGGAGCACCAATGGTAAGCTCAGAAGGGGCATGTGCTGCTTACTACCATTTTAATAGAGCAACAGAGAACATTTCAGCTTAATTTTAGTGTATATGAGTCCTATAAAAATGCAACTTTCCTGCCCTATGCCTAAAATGGATTATGACCGCATTACCCTTGGGCATGGTGGAGGGGGAACATTGACCAACAGGTTATTGGAACAAGGTGTATTCGATATTTTGGGTAATGAAATTCTCGACACGCATCATGATGGTGCTGTATTCCACATGAATGGAATGATGGCCTTTTCGACCGATAGTTTTGTAGTTTCCCCAATTTTTTTTCCCGGAGGCGATATAGGAGAACTGGCTGTGAACGGAACAGTCAATGATTTAGCTATGTGCGGGGCAAAACCACAATACCTGTCTTTGAGTTTTATCATTGAAGAGGGATTTTTGGTAGAAGATTTTTGGCGTATTCTTTGTTCAATAAAAGACGCATGTCAAAGGGCCGGTGTAAAAATCGTAACGGGTGACACCAAAGTAGTAGAGAATGGTAAAGGTGATCAAATATTCATCAATACCTCTGGAGTAGGAATAATAGAGCCTAAAGCCCAAATTAGGATGGACAGGGTAAAGGCAGGAGATGTGATAATCGTATCTAATGTGGTGGCATCTCACGGAATAGCGATTATGTCAGTGAGAGAAGGGCTTCAGTTTGAAAGTGATATCTTGAGCGACACCCAACCATTGAATCATGTCGTGACGGCTATGATTGACGAGTTTGGGGACCACATTCACCTACTAAAAGATCCTACCAGAGGTGGTATAGCTTCTGTTTTGAATGAAATCGTTAGGGATATCAATCTGGGTATCCATCTGGATGAAAAACAAATTCCCATTGATTCTCAAGTTAAAGGAGCTTGTGAAATATTAGGGCTCGACCCTTTATATGTAGCGAATGAGGGAATTTTCATCGCAATCGTTGATGCAAGATTTGCTGAAGACATTGTGAGTCAGCTAAAAAAGAACGAAGCATGTGAGCATGCAACCATTATCGGTCAAATCGTTCCTGATCATCCTCGCCAGGTTGTCATGAGAAGTGGTATTGGTGGCAAACGTGTTGTCAATATGCTGGTGGGAGAGCAGCTTCCAAGAATTTGTTAGTAACCCATGGACACTAAGGAAAAGATCATCTTAGGCAGTATCAAGCTATTCAATAGGGATGGTATGGTGAATGTACGACTACAGCAGATTGCAGATCATGTAGGAATTAGCTTAGGAAATCTTACCTACCACTTCTATAGCAAAGAAGCTATCATGATAGGAATTGTGGACCAACTCACAAATATTCTTAACCCTTTAACCGATAAGGA
>Ga0114946_10002901_pt1 | contig 11714 bp, 7 predicted proteins | sample WalLakDeSediment_FD_88676 | JGI IMG/M metagenome (GOLD analysis project Ga0114946, IMG submission 88676) | Lake sediment microbial communities from Walker lake, Nevada to study Microbial Dark Matter (Phase II) - Walker Lake 11/02/13 Deep Sediment | ecosystem: Environmental > Aquatic > Freshwater...
AGACCGGCTCCGCCGACGCCGGCTCGACCACGACTGCGACGCCCACTGCGACTACGACCGCGCCAGCCTCGACCGCCTCCGACTCGAGCAAGGCCAAGGGCACCGGTTCGGGCTCCTCAAACTCCACCCCATCGTCGGCAGCATGAGCGGCGCCACTATCCTCGATGGCAACGCGCTCGCAGGGCGCGTGCTCGCCGAGCTCGAGGCTCGGGTTCAAGGCTGTCGGTCGCTCGGCGTGGCGCCGTGCCTCGCTGTGGTCCTCGTCGGTGACGATCCGGCCTCGAAGATCTACGTGCGCAGCAAGGAGCGTCGGGCCGCTAAGATTGGCATCGAGACCCGCGATCATCGACTCCCCGCGACGACCACGACCGCGCAGCTGCTCGAGTTGATCGGCGATCTCAACGCCGCCAACAACATCCACGGGATCCTCGTTCAGCTGCCCTTGCCCAAGGGCGTCGACGAGCAGCGCGTGCTTCGGGCCGTGGATCCGGGCAAGGACGTCGATGGGTTTCACCCCGACAACCTCGGCCTGCTGATGCTCGGCACCCCTCGCTTCGTCGCTTGCACCCCGCAGGGCTGCATGCGGCTGATCAGCCTCGCCGGGGTCGATCCCGCGGGAGCACGCGCGCTCGTGATCGGTCGCTCGAACATCGTCGGCAAGCCGGTCGCGCAGCTGTTGCTCCACGCCAACGCGACCGTGACCATGGCCCACTCGCGGACCCGCGATCTCGAGGCCGAGGTTCGGCGCGCCGATATCGTGGTCGCGGCGGTCGGTCGGCCGGAGATCATCCGCGGCGAGTGGATCCGCGAGGGCGCGTGCGTGATCGATGTCGGCATGAACCGCGTCGACGACGGGGCCTCCAAGTCGAAGCTCGTGGGTGACGTCGAGTTCGAGGCCGCCGCAGCGCGAGCGGGATCGATCACGCCGGTCCCCGGCGGGGTCGGCCCCATGACGATCGCTTGCCTGCTCGCAAACGTGGTCGACGCCGCCGAAGCGGTCGCTGGCGGGGCTTAAAACTCGGGGATCGCCGTGCGGACAAACTGCACGCGTCCGAGGGTCTCGAGCACCTTGAGCTGAAGCTCGCGCTTGTCGACGGGGGTCGGGACCACGCTCGCGCGGCGAGCCACCCGGGCGCGCAGCTCGGCGTCACGGGTGCCACACAAGGCGACGATCGGCGGGAGCGCGGGGTGCTCGTCACCGCCGCTTCGCGCGGCGCGGCGGTGGAGGTCGTCGAGCAGGGCGAGGGCGGCCGGCGGATCACCGTCGACGTCGATGATGATGAGATCGGCGTGGGCGATCAGCTCGGCGACCCCAGGGCAGAGGGCGAGCTGGCGGGTCTCGCAGGTCACGAGCGAGCGCAGCAGGGCGTGGAGGTGGGCGGAGGCGTGATCGCTGCGTCCGACGAGATCGATGTGCAAGGGCTCGGCGCTGGTGACTAATTTGTCGATGTGCTCGCCGAGCACGGCGTCGACGTCGGCGAAGCTCAAACCCATGCCTGCGGGTCCCTCCGCGTCGTCCTTGGTCCGGTTCCAGCGGACTCGGGCGCGCAGGGTGACCGGCAACGCCCGGCTCGGAACCCGCAGCGAGAGCACGATCTCGGTGCCGATCGGCTCGGGCTGCCGGGTGCTCACGAACAGACCCCCGCGCGAGAGGTTGGTGCAGTACGAGACCAGGAACTGCCCCGCGTTGCGGTAGCAGACCTCGAGCACCATCCCCACGCGAGGCGCCCGGTCGATCCGGTTGCTCGCCGAGTCACCACTCATCGGCGTCACGATAGCATTTTTGCGATGACTCAAGCCTCTTGCAGCAACACCCGGAGCAAGCGCTGGAGCTCGTCGAGGTCGGAGTAGGGCAGCTCGATGGTGCCGGGTCCCTTTGAGGATTTGCCCGTTCGAAGTCGCGCTTGAACGCCGAGCTGCCGACGGATGCGGGTCTCGAGGTCACGGACGATGATCTCGTGACGCTTGCGCTCGTCGTCTGGTGCGGGCTCGGGTTTGGGCGGCTTGCTGCGCCGGCGGACCTCGGCCTCGGTCTGGCGGACGCTCATGCCCTTGCGAATGACCTCCAGGGCGAGTTCGCGCATCTCGGCCTGGCGCTCGAGTCCGAGCAGGGCGCGGGCGTGGCCCATGCTGAGCTGACCGCCGATCAACAGGTCTTGGACCTTGGACGGCAGCTTGAGCAGGCGCAGGGCGTTGGCGACCGTGCTGCGCTCCTTGCCTACGCGGGTCGCGAGTTCGGCCTGGGTATAGCTATGAAGCTCGATCAGGGCCTCGAAGGCGCGGGCTTCTTCGACGGGGTCGAGGTCGGCGCGCTGGAGGTTTTCAACGAGGGCGAGCTCGAGCCGCTCGGCTTCGGGGGTGTCGCGGACGACGACCGGGACCCGCTGGAGCCCGGCGAGCTGGGCGGCCCGCCAGCGCCGCTCACCGGCGAGGATCTGGTAGCGCGGTTGATCGGCGCCGCGATCGGACAGCGGCGTCACGATGATCGGCTGGATGATCCCTTGCGCCGTGATGCTGGCCGCGAGCTCGCGGAGGCGCTCGTCGTCGAAGCGCTTGCGCGGCTGCTCGCGGTTGGGCTCGAGCGCCTCGATCGGGAGCTCGCGCGGCGCCCCGGAGCTCGGCGCGGGACCGCTGGAGCTCGGCGCGGGACCGCTCGATGGCTGCGAAGAAGTGGGCTCTGGGATCAGCGCGCCGAGCCCACGGCCGAGGGCGGGACGCTTGGGCCGACTCATCCGGCCTGCTCCGGCCGGCTCGCCTGCTGCGGCCGGCTCGCCTGCTGCGGTTGGCGGCGCTCGAGTAGCTCTTTGGCGAGGGTCAAATAGGCCTGCGCGCCCTTGCTCTCGATGTCGTAGAGCAGCACCGGCTTGCCAAAGCTCGGGCTCTCGCTGAGTCGGATGTTTTGCGGGATCATCGTCTCGAACACGCGCCCGGGGAAGTGTGACTGGACCTCGGAGACGACCTGCTGGGCGAGGTTGGTCCGGCGGTCGAACATGCAAAACACGATGCCCTCGACGAACAGGCCCGGGTTGAGCGCGCCTTTGACTCGATCGATGGTCCCGACGAGCGCGCTGAGACCCTCGAGCGAGAAGTAGCGGGCCTGCATGGGGATCAGCACCGACGTCGCGGAGACCAGGGCGTTTAGGGTCAGCAAGCCGAGCGAGGGCGGACAGTCGAGCACGACGAACTCCCAGGCGAACTGCTGGGCTTCGCGGGCGCGTTGAAAGGCGCTCGCGAGCACCGACTCCCGGCCTTCGACGCCGACGAGCTCGATCTCGGCGCCCGCGAGATCAGGCGAGGCCGGGACGACCTGAAGCGTCGGCAGCTCGGTGGGGTGCACGACCTCGCGCAACTCGGCCTCTCCCAACAACAGATCGTAGGTGCCGCGCACGACCTTGTCGCGGGTGTAGCCCACGGACGAGCTCGCGTTGCCTTGCGGGTCGAGGTCGATGAGCAGGACAGTTCGCTCGGCGGCGGCGAGGCTCGCGGCGAGGTTGACGGCGGTCGTGGTCTTGCCCTCGCCACCTTTTTGGTTGCTGATGGCGATCACGCTCGACCCAGGGCGGCTGGGGAGCGCCTTCGACGGCTCGGTTCGCGGCTTCGCGGGAGGCACGGGCGCCCATCCTTACCACCCCGACCCCCAAGCCCCCAGCTGGGGAGCCTCGAAAAAATCCAGGTGGTTTTTTTGCCTACATGTAGGAGCGGGCCCTACTATCCACTGGTCGCCGCCGAGAACACCTCTCCAAAGCCTCGCAGACCGAACGAAACACCGTTCAACATGCGGCAGCGCGACCAACCCCGACTTCATCAGACAACGAGCTCAGGAACACCATGACCATGTACTACCGCCGTCGATTCAGCAGCTTTGAGGAGTTCCAGCGCGAGTCCTTCGACTACGGGGACCGCGAGTTTGGCAAGGACGAGATCGAGCTGCTCGAGGAGCTCGAGGCCTCCGACGAGTTCTACAAGCCGCGTCCGCGCTCCGCGTGGGATTGACGCCCTGATTGTTGGTGGCGGTCGTTGGGTCACGACCGCCGCTTCGCTGCCGCCCGGCGCTCGTGGTCATCGAGCGCCGGGTTTTTTCTTGCGGGGTCAGTACCCGGGGGTCGGTGGGGCCGAGATCCAGCTCGGGGGCTCGTCCGGCGTGTCTACCGCGATGCGGTGCAGGGGCTGGTTGTCGAGGGGCAGCGGGTCCCCCGCAGGGTCAGACCAGAGCCGGTAGCTCGAGACCATGTTGCCGTGGCCGTCCCACAGGACGACCGGCTCGATGTTGGTCAATCCACTATTAGCGATGCTGGCGTCGTCGGTCGCGAGGACGAGCGCGCCGCCAGCTTCACCGAGGTAGCCCTGGCCGACGATGATCGCCCGTGCGCCGGGCGCGAGGCAGGTCGGCGAGTCGCAGCCGCCGTCGCCCCCCGCGTACTCGAGCGGGTCGAGGCCGGGCGCGTCGATGCTCGGGTGATCGCCGATGCGGCACCCGCCAAGCTCAATCTGATCCTGGGAGTTGTTGATTATCTCTACGAATTGATAGGACTTTTTCTGTGACTCCGGGACCGGTGGGTTGGCGTGGATCTCGACGACCTGGAGGGCCCCGGGGGCGATCGGGCTGGGCTTCGTGGGGCCAGCGCCGAACACGCCAGGGTTGGGCGTGCATGAGGACCAGTCCGTGGCGTCGTCGTGATCGGGGCCCTCGCGCCGGCACAAGGACTTGCCCGAGCCGGAGGCGGGGACCGCTGGGCCCGACCAACCCGGGCTTGGCTCAGCGAGGTCGAGGCCGTAGACGAGTTGGTCGATCAACGTCGTCCCAAACTCGATCGTGATGATCCCGTCTTTGTTGCGCAGGGCGCCAGAGCTGAGCAAGCCGGTCCACATGACCGAGCCGTCGATGACGAGAGCGGTCATGTTCGGGTCGCCGTCGGTGGTCCAGCGGCGGATCACCAACACGCCGCCGGGCTCGAGGACCAGGCCCTCGAGCCCCAGCTTGGCGCTGTCCGTAGTCGGCCAACTCGTGCCCTTCACGCGGAGCCCGTCGAGTTTTACCGGAAGCGGACCGGGGTTTGAGATCTCGACGACCTCGGGGGAGTCGGGCGCCCCGTCTTTGCCGTCGGGATCGGCGAGGACCTCGGACAGGAGCAGCTGGGCGAGGGCGGGATCGTTGGGATCCACGCCGCCATCGCCGCCATCGCCGCCGTCGCCACCGCCGCCATCCCCGCCGCCGGGACCGCCACCGGAGTCCGACCCGGCGCTGTCCCCGCTCGGTCCACTGTCAGACCAAGGGCCGTCGTCGCCGACCCCCGGGCCGGCGTCGTCGATCCCTGCCCAGGTGTCGATGGCGCCGAGGTCGGGGATCGGTGGCAGCTCCTGGTCGAGCTCGGGCACCTCGAAGCAGGCGAGCGCAGCTGGCGACAATAGCGCAGCAAGCAGCCAGGGTCGGATCGCGCGATTGGAGTGATCGGGGATGGCGGGGGCTTTGAACATGGCGACAGGGTTGTCGGCCCGGGCCCGACGCCCTTGCAGCCTTTTTGCCCGTCAGTCCTTGAGCTTGCGATAGAGGGTGGTTCGGTCGATCCCGAGCAGCGCCGCGGCCCGAGCCTTGTTGCCGCCGGTGGCGTCGAGCGCGGCGGCGATCGCCTGGGCCTCGAGCTCGGCGAGCGGCAGGATCTTCTGGGGCCGACCGATACCAAACGCGGGTTCGCCGCCACCACTGGTCACAGGGCTGGCGAGTTGGAGCTCCGGCGGGAGGTCGTCGAGCTCGAGCTCGGGGCCGTCGCCGAGCACGAGCGCCCGCTCGACCACATTGCGGAGTTCCCGGACGTTTCCGGGCCAGCGGTAGTGACTCAAGACCTCGAGGGCGTCATCGGCGATGCGGGTGACGTGGCGGCCCATGTCGTCGCCGAGCACGGCACAAAAATGGCGGACGAGCTCGGGGATGTCGTCGCGACGCTCGCGCAGCGGCGGCAGCCGAGTTTGGATCACGCTGAGCCGATACAGCAGATCCTCGCGAAACAGCCCGTCGGCGACGAGCTGCCGGAGGTCGCGGTGGGTGGCGGCGACTAGCCGGACGTCGACCTGGACCTCTTCGGTCCCGCCCACGCGGGTGAACGAGTGGTTCTCGAGCACCCGGAGCATGCGAGCTTGGGTCGCGGGCGCCATCTCGGCGATCTCGTCGAGGAATAAGGTGCCCGTGTGGGCCCGCTCGAACACGCCTTGGTGGCGGGCGACGGCGCCGGTGAAGGCGCCCTTTTCGTGGCCAAAGAACTCGCTCTCGAGCAGGTTTTCGGGCACGGCGGCGCAATTGATCGCGACAAAGGGCCGCGTCGCGCGGGGCGAGTGGGCGTGGATCATGCGGGCCGCGAGCTCCTTGCCCGTGCCGCTCTCGCCGTTGACGAGGACGGTGGCGTTGGTCGCCGCGACTCGGTCGAGGAACACGTGCAACTTCTTGATCGCGGCCGAGCTGCCGACGATGCGGCCGGGCTCGGCGGAGCCGCGTTGGGCCAACGCGGCGCGCATCTGGCTGCGCTCGTTGGCGCTCTCGCCGAGGGCGTCGAGCAGCTGGGCTGCGCACACGAGCAGGGTCAAGGCGTTGTCATCCCATGTCCCGCGCACGGCCTCCGGGGTGCCCCACTCGGCGTAGAAGACGAGGTTGCGGGCGGGGGCGGCCATCGCCCCTTGGATCCCGCGGACCTGGACCGAGCGCCGGTCGGCGAGCTCGGGCTCGGCGAGCACGTCGCGGACCATCACCGCCCGGTTTTCGCTTAGCACCCGGTGCAGCAGCGTGCGGGACAGGGCCAGATCGACGACCGGGCCGGAGGTCGCCGCTGCCAGGATGTCGCTGCCGTCGGGGCTCAGCAGCAGCGCTCGGGTGGCGGGCAGGGCCTCGACCGCCCACTCGCTGGCGCTGCGGTAGACCGCTTGCAGCGATCCGCAGCGCGCGAGGCGATCGCCGAGGGCCGCGAGCGCGGCGAGCCGGCTCGCTCGCGGTCGGCGAGCGTCGATCTCGAGGGTGGCGCGGCCATCGACCCCAGCCACCGAACCGCCGGCGTGGGCCGCCGTGTCTCGCTCGAGCTCGAAGCCCAAGGTGGTGTTGCCGACGGTCAGGGCGGCGTGACGGTCGAGCAGCTCGCCGCCCGAGAGCGTGCGTCGCTGCCCGTCTACGACGGTCCAGACCGGGTTTACGCCAGCGACCTCGACGACCCGGACCTGCACGTCGGACCCAACCACGGAGCCGCTCGCAAGCGCCGAATGGGACAGCTCGAGGCTGAAGTGGTGGCGGGAGACGGCCTGATCGGCGAGCTTGAAGCGCTCCGCCTCACCCCGCCCGATCGTCAGGATTTCGCCGAGCGGCAGGGCGACCGAGCGGCCGGCGTCGGGACCAGCGCGAACGGTCACGCGCAGCGCGAAGGGAGCCCCGTCGCCCGATCGAAGATCGTCCACGCCATCTGTTCTACCTGATGGTGTCGACCGCCGATAGGCCCATGAGGGCAAGGCGATTTTGCCCGCTGGGCTAGTGTTGACGCGCGTTCGCGGCGGTTTGATTGGTTGACAGGTGGGGCCCTAGTGTTAAGGTCGGGCGGCTTCCTCGGGACCCATCGCATGACCAACGCGCCGCCGCAGATCGAAGAAATCAAGGACCTGCCAGAGGTCGTCTCGTTGCTTCCGCTGCGTAACTCGGTGCTGTTCCCCGGGTCGATCATCCCGATCGACGTGGGCCGGCCGAAGTCGGTGAAGCTGATCGAAGAGGCGATCGCGTCGGAGCGCCCGGTGATCGGCATCGTCACGCAAAAGCACGCGCGGACCGAAGAGCCCGGCGCCGACGACCTGCATTCGGTCGGCTGCGCCGTTCGGATCCTGAAGGTCATCAAGCTCGCCCGCGACAACTACTCGGTGATCCTGCAAGGGGTCATGCGCATCAAGATCGAGGAGCTCGTCACCGACGACCCGTTCTTGCAAGCCCGGGTCACGGCGCTGCCCGAGATCGAGCCGTCGGCGCTCGAGGCCGAGGCGCTCGTCGCCAACATCAAAGAGACCGCCAAGAAGCTGATCTCGCTGGTCCCCGAGCTCCCACGCGAGGCCGCGGCGCTGCTCGACAGCGTCAGCGAGCCGGGCCAGGTCGCCGACCTGGTCGCGTCGAACCTCGACATCGAGCCGAGCGAGAAGCAAGAGGTGCTCGAGGCCTTCGACGTCTCCACGCGCCTGCGCAAGGTCTTGACCCTGCTCACTCGCCAGCTCGAGATCCTCGAGATCCGCGAGCGCATCAACACCCAGGTCCAAGAAGAGATGGGCCACTCGCAACGCGAGTACGTCCTTCGCCAGCAGCTCAAGGCGATCAAGGGCGAGCTCGGCGAGATCGACGACGAGAGCGGCGACGCCGACGAGTTCGAGCAAAAGATCGCCGAGGCCAAGCTGCCCGAGGAGGCCGAGAAGGCCGCGTTCAAGCAGCTCAACCGGCTCAAGCAGATGCAGCCGTCGAGCGCCGAGTACACGGTCACGCGGACCTACCTCGAGTGGCTCGTCGACTTGCCGTGGAGCGTCTCGACCGAGGACCAGCTCGAGATCTCCACGGTCCGCGACGTCCTCAACGAGGATCACTACGACCTCGAGAAGGTCAAAAAGCGGATCCTCGAGTACATGGCGGTGCTCAAGCTCAACGCGTCCAAGAAGGGGCCGATCCTGTGCCTGGTTGGGCCGCCCGGGGTCGGTAAGACCTCGCTGGGCAAGAGCGTCGCGCGGGCGATCGGCCGCAGCTTCGTGCGCATCAGCTTGGGTGGCGTGCGTGACGAGGCTGAGATTCGCGGGCACCGGCGCACCTACGTCGGCTCGCTCCCGGGCCGGATCATCCAGGCGCTCAAGCGGGCAGGGACCAACAACCCCGTGATCGTGCTCGACGAGCTCGACAAGCTCGGCCACGACTTCCGCGGTGATCCAGCGTCGGCGTTGCTCGAGGTCCTCGATCCCGAGCAAAACCACACCTTCTCCGATCACTACCTCGAGGTCGCCTTCGACCTCTCGCGGGTGATGTTCATCGCGACGGCCAACACCATCGACCCGATCCCGCCGGCGCTCAAGGATCGGCTCGAGATCCTCGAGCTGCCCGGCTACACCCGGCAAGAGAAGCTGGCGATCTCCCGCCGGTTCTTGTTGCCCAAGCAGATCGCCGAGCACGGCCTCGCCCGCGAGGACATCACGCTGCGCTTCGACGACGCCGCGGTCATGGAGATGATCGACAGCTACACCCGCGAGGCCGGGGTCCGTAACCTTCAGCGTGAGATATCCTCGGTCGTGCGCGGCGTCGCGGTCAAGTTCGTCGAGGATCAGCTGGCCGGCGAGGTCACGATCGAAGCCAAGCACATCCCCGACTACCTCGGGCCCCAGCGGTTCTTGCCCGAGATGGCCGAGCGGACCTCGTCGCCCGGGGTCGCAACCGGCTTGGCGTGGACGCCGACCGGCGGCGAGATCATGTTCATCGAAGCCACGGCGATGCCAGGCAAGGGCGGGCTGATGCTCACGGGCCAGCTCGGCGATGTCATGAAGGAGTCGGCGCAGGCGGCGATGAGTTACCTCAAGAGCCACCTCGAGCAGCTCGGGATTCCGCCCGAAGCGATCGCCCGTGACATCCACGTGCACGTGCCCGCTGGCGCCATCCCCAAGGACGGGCCCTCCGCCGGGGTTTCTATCTTCGCTGCGCTGGTATCCCTGCTCACGCGTCGTTGCATCCGTGCTGACGTCGCGATGACCGGCGAGATCACCCTCCGGGGCCTGGTCCTGCCGGTCGGCGGGATCAAGGAGAAGCTGCTGGCGGCCCACCGCGCCGGAATTCGTCGGATCCTGCTGCCTGAGCGCAACGAGAAGGACGTCGTCGACGTGCCTGAAGAGATTCGCAACGAGATCGAGATTGTGTTCGCCAAGAGCGTCGATGACGTGCTCGCCGCGGCCCTCGATGAGCTCGAGCCCGACACCGCCGGCGCCGCTGGTGGGCCCGGAGACGGCGCCTAAACACCCTGCAAAACCGGCCGCTGACCGTCGTTGACAAGCGAGGTCGGCGGCTTAGGTTCGCGGCCGGCCGAGGGACCAGCTCCAAGGCCGAGTTTTAAGCCTGAGTTCAGGCCAGCTCCAGCGGGCCTCGTGCAGCAGACCGAGACGCGGTCGCCGCGGGTCCAGATCAGCGGGGGCGACCCCCGACAACCGCGGGCGCACCCGCCGACGTACACCAACAAGAAAGGACTCCGCACCATGGGCAAGATCATCGGAATCGACCTCGGGACGACCAACTCGGTTGTCGCCGTCATGGAGGGCAACGAGCCCAAAGTCATCACCAACGAAGAAGGCGGTCGAACCACCCCTTCGGTCGTCGCCTTCGAAGCCAACGGCAACGTGCTCGTCGGTCAACAGGCCCGCCGGCAGGCCATCACCAACGCCGAGAACACCATCTTCTCGGCCAAGCGCTTCATCGGTCGGCGCTTCGACGAGATCGTCAACGAGGTCGACCGGGTCCCGTTCAACATCGTCAAGTCGCCCAACGGCGACGCGCAGTTCGAGGTCCGCGGCAAGAGCTACCCGCCGCCCGAGATCAGCGCTCGAGTCCTGATGAAGCTCAAGAAGGCGGCTGAGGACTACCTCGGCGAGCCGGTCAACGAGGCGGTCATCACGGTCCCGGCCTACTTCAACGACGCGCAGCGCCAGGCCACCAAGGACGCCGGCCGCATCGCTGGGCTCGAGGTCAAGCGCATCGTCAACGAGCCGACCGCAGCGGCGCTCGCCTACGGCCGCTCCAAGGGCAGCGACGTCGAGCAGATCATCGCGGTCTACGACCTTGGCGGCGGCACCTTCGACATCTCGATCCTCGAGGTCGCCGAGAACGTCGTCGAGGTCATCTCGACCAACGGCGACACCCACCTCGGCGGCGACGACTTCGACGATCGGATCATGGATTGGCTGATCCAGGAGTTCAAGAAGGACACCGGCATCGACATCAGCAAGGACAAGCTCGTCCGCCAGCGCCTCAAGGACGCGGCCGAGAAGGCCAAGATCGAGCTCTCGCACGCGACCGAGACCGACATCAACCTGCCGTTCTTGACCGCCGACGCGAGCGGCCCCAAGCACCTTCAGATCAAGCTCTCGCGCGCGCGCTTCGAGTCGATGGTCGAGGACCTCGTCAAGCGCAGCATCGAGCCCGTCAAGAAGGCGCTCGCGGACGCCAAGAAGGACAAGGGCCAGATCGACGAGGTCCTGCTCGTCGGCGGCTCCACGCGGATCCCGATGGTCCAAAAGGCCGTCGAGGAGTTCTTCGGCAAGTCGCCCAACAAGGGCGTCAACCCGGACGAGGTCGTCGGCCTCGGCGCCGCGGTCCAGGCCGGCGTGCTGTCCGGTGACGTCAGCGACATCGTGCTCGTCGACGTGACCCCGCTGTCGCTCGGGATCGAGACCCTCGGCGGCGTGATGACCGTGCTGATCCCCCGCAACACGACGATCCCCACGCGCAAGTCCGAGACCTTCACGACCGCGGCCGACAACCAGCCGAGCGTCGAGGTCCACGTCGTCCAAGGTGAGCGCAAGATGGCCGGCGACAACCGGACGCTCGGCAAGTTCAGCCTCGTCGGCATCCCGCCGGCGCCGCGCGGGGTCCCGCAGGTCGAGGTCACCTTCGACATCGACGCCAACGGCATCGTCAACGTCTCGGCCAAGGACAAGGCGACCAGCAAGGAGCAGAAGATCACGAT
>Ga0114946_10002902_pt1 | contig 11712 bp, 24 predicted proteins | sample WalLakDeSediment_FD_88676 | JGI IMG/M metagenome (GOLD analysis project Ga0114946, IMG submission 88676) | Lake sediment microbial communities from Walker lake, Nevada to study Microbial Dark Matter (Phase II) - Walker Lake 11/02/13 Deep Sediment | ecosystem: Environmental > Aquatic >...
TAGTCTACATAATCCAACTTATCCGGACTAAACTCATCAGAGACAATACCATGATCCCAAATTGCTTCATAAATATCATCTCCCCATTCGTCATCAGGGGGAACAGTTGCATCAATAAAGCCCAACAGTTCCATCGTATCTACCGAATTTTTCATCCCTGTTGTATCGTAGACCCACCAATACCCATAGTTGACATCTGCCGGATTATCTCTATCAGGACTCATGTTCATTGGAACCCTCCAATTCTTCAACTCCTGTTAGTTTATAAACATCAAGCCATTGTTTGTAACAATTAAGACATTTAACGGTTTGCCATACAGTTGTTCCATTTCCTTCCAACTCCGAATGTGTATAAATCCGATCAGAAAAACAAAAGGGACAGCAAAGTCCCTGTGCATTTAAATACGTCTCTTGATTTATTATTGTCATTTTGGCGTCCTTTCTTTCAATTCTTTTAACATTTCTCTAAGATATACTCGCCAGTGAACTGGTGTTATATTTAATTTTTGCCAAAAAGATGATTTGTCTAAAACACTGTACAAAGGTCTTTTGGCTAAAGAAGGATATCGGCTTGATGTTATTGGATATATAGGAATAGCCTTTTCAAGAAGATTTAACTGAAGACTTTCTTCTTGAATAGCAATGGCAAAGTCATACCATGAAGCAACTCCGGCATCTGTCCAATGATAAATTCCTTGTATGTTTTTAATTAAACTTTTCCAAATGGTCCCGGCAAGGCCAAAGGCCCAAGTGGGAGTGCTGATTTGCTCATCAATTATAGCAAGTTCTGTTTTTTCCCTCATAAGTTTGAGCATAGTTTTCACAAAATTATTACCATGAGCAGAATAAAGCCAAGCGGTTCGGATAATCAGAAAAGAATCCATTGTCCGAATAAGGGCTTGCTCTCCTGCCAATTTTGATTGACCGTATATGGATTCTGGTCCCGGTGTATCTTCAGGTTGATAGGGCTTGAAGTGATACCCATTGAAAACAAAGTTTGTAGAAACATGGATCAAAAAAATGTTGTTTTGTTGACAATACTTAGCTATTTCGCAAACGGCAGTACGATTTATTCTGTCGGCGAGTTCCGGTTCCTGCTCCGCTTTGTCCACATCGGTATAGGCGGCGGCATTAATAATACAATCTGGTTGTACTGTCCTAATACATTGTCGAATACTGTACATATTGCAAAAATCAACTTCCGGCAGATCATAAAATATTGGTATAATACTGGAAGGACAGCTACGTTGAAGCTCCCATCCAAGTTGTCCCGTTGCTCCCATTACAAGCACTCTCATAAAAATACCTCCGCTTTTTCAAGAGAAATCCCCCCTTCATCCTTTTTGGACAAAAGAGGAAATGTTCCTGGAATAATAGGCCAATTAACGGCAACAGACGAATCATTCCATAAAATAATGCGTTCATATTTCGGAGCATAATACTCTGTGCATTTATAAATAATTTGAGCCTCATAACTCAGTACATAAAATCCATGAGCAAAGCCGGGAGGGATCCAGAATAGTCGTTTATTTTTGGCTGATAAAACTATACCAACCCATTTTCCGAAATAAGCGGAGGATTTTCTAAGATCAATTGCTACATCAAATATTGTGCCTGATATTACTTGGATCAGTTTGCCTTGAGGATATTTAATCTGATAGTGAAACCCTCTTAAAGTGCCTTGAATAGAAGTACTATAGTTGTCTTGAACAAATTTGATAGGAGCAACATTTTTTACAAAAGCCTCTTCTCGAAAAATTTCCATAAAAAATCCCCGATTATCTTCAAATAGTCGGGGAATCATCAATACGACATCCGGTATGCTCATTCGTAAATATTTCATATTTTCTCCAACAAATTTAGTAAGTATTGACCATAAGTGTTTTTCTTCATAGGGGCAGCTAATTCTTCCAATTGTGCCGATGAAATACGTTTCATTCTATAGGCAATTTCTTCAGGACAAGCTATTTTCAAACCTTGCCGATCTTCTACTACTTTAATGAAAATTGCTGCATTCAAAAGAGCTTCGTGAGTTCCGGTATCCAACCATGCCATTCCACGAGAAAACAGTTCTACGGTCAATTGTCCTTTGTTCAAATAGATGGAATTTACATCGGTGATTTCAAGTTCTCCACGAGCGGAAGGTTTAACCTGTTTTGCAATTTGGACCACTTCATTGTCATAAAAGTATAGGCCGGTAACAGCATAGTCGGATTTGGGCTGCTTCGGTTTTTCTTCCAGACTGGTAACAGTGCCGTTGGAATCAAAGTTGACAACGCCATAGTGACTTGGATCTTTAACAGAATATCCAAAGATGGTGGCTCCCTTGTTTTTTTGGGCAATCTTTTGAAGTCTGTCTGATAAACCTTCTCCGTAAAAGACATTATCGCCGAGAATTAAGGTGACGGAATCATTGGCGATAAAGTTTTCGCCGATAATAAATGCTTGGGCCAAGCCGTCCGGGGAGGGCTGCACCGCATATTCCAGTGTTATCCCCCATTGCGAACCATCTCCCAAAAGTTCCCTAAAATTTTCATAATCTCGGTGAGTAGTAATAATTAGAATTTGGGAAATGCCGGACAACATCAAAGTCGATAATGGATAGTAAATCATTGGCTTGTCATATATCGGTATAAGCTGTTTGCTGGTAAAACAGGTTAAGGGATATAGACGTGTGCCGGAGCCACCAGCTAAAATTATTCCTTTTCTCATTCTAAAATCTCCTTCCACATGACATCTTCATTAATATTTCAATCTATGTCCCCCATGCGGAGACTGTCGGTATGTCATAGCAGATTCGATCATAGTATGATACAACTTTATTCCAGATTTGGGACTTCGCTTTTTGCCCAATTGTACAATGATTCCTCATTGAGTATCCACATTCGACGTTCTTCGTCATTGAGTTTGCCGGAAAAACCGGCGTGTCGGATACATTCGTCAATTTCCTTTCGATTTTGTTTAATGAAATTTTTAAGGGTCATAATGCCTCCTAATAAAGTTTACTTTCATGCAATCGTCTATACAACGGTTTTATCCAACCACTTGTTTTGGATTTGACCACAAAACAGTAGCCATTGCATAAAGTGCAGTTGTTGGTATATTTATCATCCGGAAAGAGTGCTCCATATCCGTGGCATCTTGGACATACAACTTTCTTTCCGGATTCCAGTTTATCTTTGTCTTTATTCAAAACTTGATATTTCATCAGAAATCATCCCCCAATAATCCAGTAAAGCATTGTTATAATCATCAGTTTCAACATTCCACACGATATGACATCCCGGATAGGCATTTAAACATTGTTCTTCCGCATGATCTGAATCATCAGCCTCACATTTAAATCCAAAGGGTTCGTCCAATGGATTCATGATCGACTCAATTCGGTATAAAACGATATAGGCAGTCATTTTTAAATCCTCCCCCTTATTGTTTTTGTTAAAAGCCAAACCCCAAATTCTGGTACATATAGGATTTCAAAATGGCTCGAAGTCTTTGTGCTGTAAAATTCATATGAGTGGACTGGTATTTTTTGTCAGGATTATTCCACACTGTTGCAAGATTATGTTGATCTATGATCGACAGTTTGTGTTTAAATTGTGTGATTGCGTTAAACAGCAGGGATGGCACATAGTAGTTTTCTTCAATATGCATCAGCAAATGATCGGAATTATTTACAGTTGAAAAAATGGAGCAATACCAGCAATCAGCCCCTGATGGAGCAGGGACTCTATCGTTTACAAATTCTTCCACAAATCTGTTACAGTACTGATCAATTTGCTTTTTTAACCCCAATTGTTTTTTAGTTGTATGAGCATTAATTGGTGGTAATTCTTCTAATATGTCCATACCCGGATATACCTTCATTTCATTTGCATCAAGGACAATTCCGTCCTGATATAGATACTCTTTTTTATCAAGCAACAGATACCAGATTCTTTTTTTGGTATAAAGTCGGCAAATGTTTTGATACCGGTTCATTCGTTCTCTGGTGGTAATTGTTTTCCAACCACCTGTATTAAATTGTATCCAATCATTTGCAAAAAATGTTAGAATAATTGTGTTATGCAATTTAATTCCAATAGATGAATCACTGAGTCGTACAACTCTTGTATTATTTGCCAATGGACGATCATTTTTATTTTTGCCTTTTGCCAAATACTGATCCAGATCAATATATGATTTTAGCATTTTAGTCTCCTTTCCCAATTTGTCTAAATGCTTTTTCAACAAAGGTTTTATCCACATCAACTTCGATTCCGGCAAACACATATGCTTTCATGCCGTCAATTTGTACAACTTTTCCATTGCCTCCTGTTTCGATATCGTCAAAATCCACAACTATGACATCTATGTCAGTATCTGAAATTATTTGCTGTACCAATCCACCTGACAAATCTACAAAAAGTTTTGGTTTTCCCTTCCCTTCCCTTGCATTATTGGTAATATTTTTCATCCCAAAAATCCTTCCATAAAATTTGATTTTTGTTGTTTAACAAGATGGAAAACGGCTTTTCCGATTTCCTTTACGGAATTTTCGGAGTAACCATCATCCATCAATTGTTTTTGGAAATCTTTGATTGTCAAATATATTGCATCACCGGACATAAACTGTCGTCCAAGTGACAGCAAAAACTTTTGAAATTTTTCATCCAAAACAATGACACCGGATTTTTCTTGAGGTAATCGATTGATGATTTCTTCTTTTCGCCAAGTGTTCAAATTACAACAGCACCCCTGTCCTGCATATAGTTCTTTCCTATAATTTTCCCCAATAATGCCCTCAATTTCCATTAAATGGCATCTATGTTTTTCTCCATCCCAATACAACTCTGGACAAATAGTTGCATTGGGATAGAGTCTTCTGGAGGCAATACAAGGAGCTTTCATACAACAAAATCCACACCCATTGCATTGATTCATATTAGTAGTCTCCTTCCTCGACAACTGGCTTTACCAGTACATTCCAGTGAACATCAAATTGTCCAACGGAATTGATGGCAAATACTACTTGGAGATCCTTGTCAAGTTTCATGATTTCCTTGAACACTTTTTCCGGATCATCATTTTGACCGGGATAGTATCCGGATTCATACCGATGACACAAATCTTCATTGTCTTCACTCCAACATTGCCATCCGAATTTCTCAAACAGGTGTATAGCCCAGGAGGGAACAGCCTTTGCCATATACCCTATTCCTTTGTTGTATTCGTAAATGTATTCGTCAAATGTGTCGTGCAAATCATATTCGTCCTCAATGGACTCAACACAGGTTTGACATACATAACCCCACTCCCCAAGTATTGCCGGTGCTTCCCATCCATAACTGGATGGTTGTAGATCTATCAAATTGGAGCAATGCTCACACCGTCCATACTGGTCACTCCACCAGATTTCTGCCCCAAGATCTTCTAAAATAGTTGTAAACTTATCCGGGATGTTGTTCCAGTTTGCAATTACAACTTTTTGTTCCGGATTATTTGCATCCACTCCCCAATCGACATAGGCAGTGTTTTGATATTTCTCATTCAAATAATTTATAATTCTGTTGTATCTTTTCTCGTTCATGGTATCCCCCTATCTAAAAAAGTAGTATGTAAATCAAAAGTAGAAAAACAATCAGGCCGATCAATACTCCGATCAGCCCGATTAATTCCCCGATAAATTTCCAAAATGGAGCATTCTTCTTCATCGTCCGTATCTTCACAAAAAGTGATATAATCACCAGTACACAACTTATCACACTTAGATCTTGTACAATTTGATCAAGTTCTATTTGCATATGCAAATTGAAGATTTCATAGACTTGGATCTTTTTCATGGAATTCTCCTTTATTCATCTTCATCTTCAGATCCTTCCAGATGGAGATCTTGTTTAATTTTATACAAGTCCAGAAACAATTCTAAATTTTTGTCAATCCAGTCGCCTGTTTTGACGTATTTTCCATCTCCTTGTGTTAAAATTTTATTGGTAATTGATGATAGCAAATTGGCATGATGCCACTCTATACGTTTTCTCGCTTCATTATAGGTATCAAAACGATCCCCATTGAAGATTTCATACACAACTATTTTTTTCATCAGCAAATACCTCCGTATTGTCAGATACTCGAAATACCCGATATGGTGCTTTTCCGTCCTCAAACCAAGTGTGATCCAGACAATAGCCTTTGTTGTTTTCTGGTAATTCAGAAAGATCCAAAGGATTATCCAGATTAATTGCACCCGGAGCACATGGACTGCAAAATTGTCCATAAGTGTAAAATGGGGATTTTAATATCCAAATATCAGTTCCATTTGCATCTTGAACTGCGCTCAAACCATCTCTATCAATAAAATATTCGGAGCATTCCGCATAGTCCCAAAACTTATCTTCCAGAATATTTTTTATTTCTTCAATATCCGTATTTTCTGCAAACCGTTGTTCAATTCCAAAATCAGCATAAAGTGCTTGTAAAGTTTCTTTGTCATTATTGGCAACAGCTTCGGCGATTTTTTCTGCATCCGGTTGATGAGTATAACATTCAGATTCGTCATACCATGCTGTTCCTACTGTTGCATGGTGAATAACACCATATCTGATCCCTTCAAAACCAATATTACTTCTGCCCAAACCGTAGTCGATCCCAACATAATTAGTCATAGTAGTTCTCCTTTTTTTCGATTGCCCATATACAACTTTGTCCCGCATCCCATATACAACTTTTGGATTGTTCTGAACCGGCATCACATATTGGAGCATCATCCGGATCATGGTTAAAAAAATCGCACATTTCCGGATTTTTGAAATCTTCATACAGAACTTTGGCAATTTTTAACGCCAATCCAATTTTGTCTTTATCCATGTTTCTAAAATTTTTGAGAATCTTTCGTACCTCCATGTATCGCTCTTCATGAAAATATCGAAAGGTTAAATTGAAAATTTGATAGGCAAATTCTTCATTGATGGAATACATAATTACCCCCTTTATACAACTGTAAAAAGTTCAATGTTTAATGGGGACATATTTTGCAAACCCCCATATACATCACTCATTGAATAAGATTGTTCAAGATCCAGTTCAATGGTAAATCCATCATATGGATCATCGGTTAAAATTAGTTCTGAAGTTGTATATGATTCGAACTGTGACCCTGATCCATACATTTCCCCAAAAAAACCATATAGGGTATTTGCAGCAATTTTTACAGCGAGTTTTTTATCTGTGCCTTTGATTTCCTTTCTCAATGTATTTCGGAGTGTTGCCAATTCAACAATTTCGTCAATAGATATCAATCCGACAAAGCACAGCAACTCTGCCGTGTATGTATTATCAAACTCATTGAGATAATCCTCTTTTTTACAAGCTGATTTAACACGCTTATAGACTTCAGAAAGATAGTTTTCGTCCTCGTCTATTTTGTTCCAAGAATTTATGCAATCATAGTTGGAATGTACTTTGATAAGAATTGTTTGATCAGGGGTCATACGAATCAATTCCTTCAAATTCATATCTACAATGAGATCCGGAGCAATAAAATCTTGCCACCAATCTTCCAATTCATCCTCATTTTCAAAAAATGGTAACAATTTTTCGTCATATTCATTTTGAAGATGACGAAGCATAACTGCCTGTTCATCAGCAATATAATCCCAATTTAAATTCTCCAATTCCGCTTCAATATCCCATAAAGCATCTAAATTTTTCCATATTTGGAGAATTTGTTCCTCTGACAATCTATCTCGATACTCCCAATACAACTTTATTGGATTATCGTTAATGTAATCAAAAATCTCTTTCTCAAGTTTTTCAAATTCTTTTTCTTTATTCATGGTATCCCCCCATTGTCTTACCCAAAATAGTAAATGATCAGTCCGATCCCAATAATGAGAATCGGTGCAATAAACATTGATATAAACATAGCAAATGTTTTCATAGTTTTATCACCTTAATCAGCCAAAATTTTCTTTAATTCTCTAAATTTTTCCCCTAACCAGAAATTCTCTCCGATTCTCTTTAAATACCGGAGTTGTTCATTTGCTGGTAGTTCTCTCCATTCCTTTGCTTTTAAATCCTCAATACGAGAATCGTTATCCATCAGTTCAAAAGTGATAATGGGCCAATCATCTCGGTCACAAGCATCGATCATAATAAAGATTGTCCCAATTTCCAGTACCACACATCCGCAACTGTACTTTTTAAACATAAGTCACCTCTCAATTTAATAGTTGTTATGCATTTTCGGAATATACATCCATTCGGTATTCAAATGATGCTCTACAACTATGTATCATTTTATCGAGCATCATGTTGACCACCTGATCCCAACGTTCTTTTAATGGGATTCTTACCCATGCCATTTCACCACCTAGATGTAAGAAAAATGCCATGATGCTCTCCTTTCATACAAAAGTTGTATTATCTTGTTTTGTAATTTTTCAAGGCTTGCCTATAATCATAAGCCGCTTCCACGATTGAATTTCCCCATCCAAAGATGGGCATTTTGATGGAATCAGAAAATTCGCCTTTGTATACCGGATCATTAAAAGTCCAAGATCTTTGTTCCGAAACATTTGTGATAGACAATGCAACAGGAAGATGAGGATGCAATGCTACACAATACACAGTGGAATATTTAGTACCTCCGGAATCACACCGATAAATTTCCCGGATTTTCAGGACTTTCTTCAGTTGTTCTTCTACTTTATTGGATTCAGTACTAATGTCAAAAAATTTCGTATGAATTAAAGCATCAATTTTTTTCTGAATTTCTACTTTTACACTCATGACATAATCCATCATACTATCGAGATCCTCCTCTATCTCTTTAGAGATTCGTATAACTTCCATCAGATCAGTTTTGTCCATGATTTCTCTTAATTTAAATAGATTTTCATTATGGAATTTCAACATGATTTTCTCCTTCCTATCTGCCCCCAAATTTCTTGAAAATCGCACATCGTTAAAAAACTCCGGTTTGGCAACCCCCTTAATACAACTGAAAAATTCCATAGGGAAAAAGTTCTCTTATTTTGCAACTTTATAAATTTTCAGCCGGGTTCCAAAGGAGTTTTTTAACGTGTGCTTGGTCACATAGTAGGGGGAATTTACCATGCGATTTTCACTATGATATAAATTCGAAAAGAAAAACCATTCAGGCAACCGGGAGCTATCATCCGATTGCCTGAATTCTTTTCCCTTTCCGGTCCAGGACTTAGTACATCAGGTCCAACAACTGATAAGGTATCATTTTCATAAGTTCTCCGAGAGTGAAATCTTGAAATATACTTGTATTATTAACATCCATAACCGTGATAGAATGATGAATATTGTTAATAAATGTTAATTGGTTATTGGCAATGTGCTGAAATCCAGCTAATGATCTAGACCATATCTGAGAATTTACACTATATTGTGTAGTTCCGTCTTTCTCATATCTTTCAATTACCATGCATGGCACTATGAAAAGCCATACTTTCTCTACAACCGAATAGCGAATGTCTTGAAAACTCGCTTCATTAATCTCCATAGTCAATTCTCCTTGTATAGTTGTATAGTTGTATGGATTAACTCGTTAAAAGTTGTGCGATTATAACCGGCACAACACCGATCATGATCATACCAATGGAGATTTCAAGGAATAGTGATTTCATATATTACCTCCATTCATGGAGGTAATTCCTTCTCGGATAAGAAGCATATTATATGCTTCAAATTTTGTTCTACCTTCGCCAAGAACAACTGGAAAGTCGTCCAAAGTGGTATAGATCCTAAAATTTCCTCTATAGTGAGTATACCAATACTCACTAAGTCCATCACCATGAAGATCTTTTACCATGACACAGATGGGTAAAAGATCAAAATCCTTATGGTCATAACACAACCATAAGGCATCATTTTCTTGATCCATATTTGGTTCAAAATATGGAATTTTTAGGAACGTCAAATTGTCAGGGACTTCTAACACAACCAATCTGTCCCTGATCTCTACCAAATTTTCAAATTCACTCTCTAAAATTCTTCTTTTTGAAAGCAATTCGGAAATTTTTGAATTGATTTCTTTCATTCTTTTGTATATTTCTTCTAATGTTTTCATAATATTCTCCTTAGTTGTATGTTTTGGATTAAATTAAATTAAATTAAATTAAATTAAATTAAATTAAATTAAATTATATCCTATCATATCAATTGCCATACAGATTATTCCCTCACAGTGGGAATATTATTACATTCCTGTAAGTAGTCTGAGCAAAGAAGCAATAGAACACAGGAAATTTTTGAAAATTGGCATAGAATAATTGTATACCTGAAATAGTTATTATTTAGGATTAGGATGTTTTGCTAAGAGATATAATAAATCTCTTAGCAATTGATCATCCAAAATTTCATACTTTTTGACTCCATTTTGGTTTTTTACCAAATGGAGTCGAACTCCAGTATGAATTTTGTCTGACTCAAAATTCATGGTGATCATTTCAGGATTATCATAAACGTTAATATAAAGTTTCATAATCAATTCTCCTTTGTGAATAAATTTCATCGGATACAACTATTAACATTCAAAGAAACCGTTCAAAAGCCCTATCTAACAATTCGACTCACTATCACAAAAATGGACAATTCCATCGGGATTTGCCCGTTCGAATTGTCCTGAACATCCCTCAATTATGGCACAACCCGGAAAATCCGGGTGTGTCCATATGGGTTCTTCATGGTCCAGATCGCATCTGGTCCATGAAGAGATTCTAAATCCTTGAGACTTCAGCCATTGTGTCGTATTAACTGTCCAATGCATAATTTGCCCCCTATTCTTAATTAAAAGTTGTATGATAAAAAACATTTCACTATTTTTGCAAATCCCCAAATTCAATACCAGTATATGAAAAAGTTGTACTGATTAAAACTTCAAAGTACAACTTTATTAAAAAACTTCGGCAAATCGCCGAAGGCCGGTATCTATAAAAAATCCGCTTCAGGTACTGAGAATACAGTCTTTTATGGGATGAACCGGCTTTTTTTATGACATATCATACATTAAAAATATCATTCAATCCATACAACTAAAAATTTATGGACTGAATGATATTCTTAACATAATGGGAATTGCCACATTCCCCATATTCTCAATAAAAAGAGAGAGGGAACTGAGCTTGCGCCCAGTTCCCAAAATGTTATGACTTTTGAAGTTCTTTTACTTTCTGCTTGGCCAACTTTAACACTTCCTCACGACTCATGACGGTTTTAGTTTTGGCAATAGACGGTTTGTCCATTGCTTCAGACACTAGACAATTAATCGTGTATCGTGTGCCATTCGGCACTTCCACTTTGAACATATTTGGAGTGCTTAATTTTGGATTACCATATTTTGTGACTCCAGCATAAACCGAGCGATCAACTTTAATGTAAATAAATTTTTCATCCACTGTAACGGTTGAACTTCCACATTCAAAAGAGTAACGATTGGTTTCAACTTGTTTGGTTTGTTTTTTCATAATGCCTCCTAAGATTAAAGTTTAATTTGTTTTTGTTTGTGACTCGCTTGCCTGATTCGTAACCGTTAGTCACTTTCTGGAAGTGACTCACTTTTGGGGTCAAGGATTTGAATTGACAAGATTTTCAGGTTTTCAGTGGTTGCGATTTCACAACCTGGGTTGTAGGGGTTTATACAACTTTAATTTCAAAAACGTAATTCAAACAAAGGGTCACAACAAAAGTTGTAAGTAAAAGCAA
>Ga0114946_10002903_pt1 | contig 11711 bp, 11 predicted proteins | sample WalLakDeSediment_FD_88676 | JGI IMG/M metagenome (GOLD analysis project Ga0114946, IMG submission 88676) | Lake sediment microbial communities from Walker lake, Nevada to study Microbial Dark Matter (Phase II) - Walker Lake 11/02/13 Deep Sediment | ecosystem: Environmental > Aquatic >...
CGATATCGTCCTCGGTCGCGGTGGGCATGTCGCGGACGATCTCCTGGATGCGGCCGTGCCACTCGCCGTATGCCTTCTTGAGCACGTCGACGACGATCACCGGGTTGGTGGTGGCGCCGACGGCGCCGTGCTCGACGCCGTAGCTGAGCTCGTCGATGGCGCACGAGTCGTTCCAGTAGTCGGTGGGGGTGGTCTCGCTCATCTCGTGCAGCGGGCTCTTGTACGCGATGGCGGTCGAGGTGGTTGCGCTCGTATCGTGCGCGGGGATCTGGGGTGTGCTCATCGGTCGCTCCTTCGGCGAATCGCGGGTACGGCGGCGGTGGGGGCGCATCCTCTTGGTTCCCGCAGCGTAGCCGATGCGCGGCTTCCCGGGGCTCCCGCGGCCATGCTCGTGGGAACCGCCTACGGCGCCGAAGCCGTGATCCTGACCGCCGACGACGTGGATACGGCCCCCTTCGACCTGCACACCAGCTGGGCGAGGGAGCCGTTTCAGAAGGTCACGTCGCCGGTAGGCTGGTGGGAACTGCGAAGCCAGGGTCGTCTCCGTGTCGGTCTCCACCGCGCACGCGTTCTCGAAACCCATCGTCGACGCGATCGAGTTGATCGCTGGCGTCGGCGTGAGGGGCGACGCGCACGTCGGCTTCACCGTGCGCCACCGGTCGCGCGTCCGCAGGGACCCGTCTGCGCCCAACCTCCGGCAGGTGCACCTCGTCCACCGCGAGCTATTCGACGACCTGGCCGCGAAGGGCTTCGCGGTGACTCCTGGCGACATCGGCGAGAACGTCGCGACCGAGGGCGTCGATCTGCTGGGCCTGCCCATCGGCACGCGGCTGCATAGCCGCCAGGATCAGGAGTGCGAAGACGCACCCCAACGTGACCGTCACTACGTCGCCGAGCGACCACCGCCGCGGTGGGACCCGCTGTGGTGCTGGGACGTCGAGATCGACGGGATCCGACGGAGCCGGACCGCCCCGAAGCCGATGGGCTGCCGCCTTCGCGATGAGAGCCGCGTCGTCGGCCGTGAGCAAGAGCGTGCGCAGGCCCCGCTGCCAGGCGACGACCCTCGCCGTCAGCTGGCTTCCTGTCCGGGCGACGGCGCCGAGCCCGAGGAGTCCGAACAGCACGTAGAAGTAGAGCCCCAGCGCAAGGGCGAACAGCACCAGCGTGAGGTCGAGCTTCACATGCCAGACGACCTCGAGGAGTGTGCGTCCCGCTTCGCCGCGGCGCGCCCGCGCCCACCACGCGACGCCATGTGCGCCGCCAGCAGCGCAGCGAGCCAGAAGAGCGAGATCGTCGTGCTCAGGAGGACGGCGAGGGCGACGTAGCTGAGCGTGAACGACCAACGGTCGTCGTGGGTTTCGACCCAACGACCGAAGGGACTACTGCGGCGGGCTTCTTCCGACATTCTCTGACGCCTCGGCCTCGAACGGGACGGTTGCCTCGGATCGTGGCGGCATGCGGCCAACCATGCCAACGCACGAGGGAATGGTACCGGCTGGTCACGGTGGACGGCCGAGCGCCCTCACGTCGACGGGCCGATCACCTCCGCTCCGCGCTCTCCGTTCGCGGCGTGTCGATCGCCACCATCTCGCGCCTGCGACCCCGGACGACGGCGAGCTGCGTCACCCCGCGGACGAGAAGCTCGGAGCGGACGTCGGGCCATCGGTGCAGGATCTCGCTCGGGTCGTGCGCGTCCGAGCCGTAGGTGAGCGGCACGCCAGCCGCGTGGAGGCGCTCGACGACCTCCCACGAGGGGAAGGGTTCGCCGCACTTGCGGTAGCCGGAGGTGTTGATCTCGACCGCGACACCGGTGCCTTCCAACACTCGGATCGTCTCGTTCCATTCGCCTTCGGCCTCACGACCGGACCGGTGACCGCGCCCCTTCACGGCGTCGATGTGGGCCATGACGTCGAACAGCCCGGTTGCCGCCGCGGCACGCACGAGCTGGTGGTAACGCACGTGCACCGCATCGACGTCGTCCACGGTGAGCCAGCGCGTGCGGTCGTAGACGTGGGCGCCGTCGAAGTAGTGCACCGAACCGAGGACGTAGTCGATGCGGTCGTCGTCGAGGAGTTCTCGGTACGCCTCCTCGGTGCCGGCGAGGTAGTCCGCCTCGACACCGACGAGGACATCGATGCGACCCCGCATCCGTTCTCGCAGCGTCGCCGCCTCCTCGAGGTAGCCAGGGAACGCCGATCGCGGCATGTGCATGCCCGGCGCGGAGTCGTCGTGGTCGCCGATGAGTAGGGGTGCATGGTCGCTGAGGCCGAGCGTCTCGACGCCGAGCTCGAGCGCCGCGCGCACGTAGTCGGCGAGATCGCCGCGGGCGTGCCCGCAGCGCCGGTGGTGGGTGTGCAGATCGATCATGGGCGGGTCGTCACGATTTGACCGAGCCGGTGAGTCCGGCGATGAAGTAGCGCTGGAGAAGCAGGAAGAGGCTGAGGATCGGAACGATCGAGATCAGCGCGGCGGCCGTCAGGCCGGTCCAGTCGGTGTTGTACTCGCCCACGAACGCGTACATCCCCACCGTCAGCGTGCGCAGGTCGGGGTTGTTGAGCGTGAGCACGAGGGGGGTGAAGAACGAGTTCCACGTCCACATGAACTGCAGCACGACGGTCGTCGCCACCATCGGCATCGCGAGCGGCAGCATCACGTAGAGGAACGTCTGACCGAAGGTCGCGCCGTCGAGTTCCGCGGCCTCGTCGAGTTCCTTGGGCACGCTGCTGAAGTGCGCCATGAAGAGGAGGGCGAAGAGGACCGGCGCCGCGCCCGTCTCGGCGAGGATGAGGCCTGGGATGGTGTTGAGGAGCCCGAGCTCCCGGATGAGTTGGTAGACGGGGATGATCGTGTAGCCCTTGGGGATGAACAGCGTCGCCGCGTACAGGACGATCAGCGGCCGCTTGCCCGGGAACTCTACGCGGGCCAGCGCGTAGCCCGTGAGCGCGGAGATCACGACCACGATCGCCACGGTCGTGATCGTGACGATCACGGAGTTCTGGAAGTACTGGGAGAAGTTGGCGACCTCCCAGGCTCGCACGTAGTTGTCGACGCGAAACTGCCTCGGCCACAGGCCGAGGCCGGCCGACAAGAACTCGCGGTTCGTCTTGAACGACGACGAGATCATCCAGATGAACGGGAACACCCAGATGGTCGCGACCGTAGCGAGGACGATCTGGATGGGGAGCTGACGGATCCATGCGCGCACGTCAGCGCCCCCGCTGCGAGGCTCGGCGGGCGAGCAGGCTCAGGATGAGCGAGATGAGGAAGACCGTGACGCCGAAGAAGACGCCCGCCGCGGAGGCGTAGCCGAGTTGCGGCAGGCCGCCCGCGAAGCTCGTGAACGCGTAGCGGTAGATGTAGAGTTCCATGAACTCGGTCGTGAAGCCGGGCCCCCCTTCGGTCATCGTGAAGATCAGGTCGAAGGCGGTGAGCGCGTCGACGATGGAGAAGAGCAGCACCACCATGCCGATGGGGATGAGCAGCGGGACCGTGATGTAGCGGAAGGTCTGCCAGTAGCCGGCGCCGTCGACCTTGGCCGCGTCGTAGAGTTCCGCCGGCAGCGACTGCAGTCCCGCGAGCCACATGATCATCTTGATGCCGAGCCACTTCCACGACGCGACGAGGATCAGCGCGAGCATCGCCGTGTCGCCTTGGGCGAGCCAGCGGATCGGTCGGTCGATCAGGCCGACGAGCTGGAGGCCGTTGTTCACGAGGCCGTTGTGCGATGCGAAGATCGAACGCATCACGATGCCGATCACGGCCGACGTCGTGACGACGGGGATGAAGAACAGCGTGCGATAGACGTTGCGGCCGAGGAGCCGCTCCGAGTTCAGCAAGATGGCGATGAAGAGCGCCAGGGGTAGCTGCAACGCGACCGTCCCGGCCATGAACAGGAAGCTCTTCTGGAAGGCGTTCCAGAACAACTCGTCGCCGATCACGTGGGTGTAGTTGCGCAGCCCGACGAAGCGGTCGAGGGGGCCGAACCCCGGCCAGTCGTACAGCGAGTACACGTGCGTCATGACGATGGGGTAGAGCGTGAACGCCGCCACGAGCAGGAGCTGAGGCAGGACGAACGCGTACCCCCAGAGGATTCGGACGCGCTTGCGATCGAGGCCGCGGCGGCCGTTCGCCCTGCTCGGTAACGAGGTGTGCGTGACCATGGCGCCCTTCGTCCTCCCCGGAGGTGGGGCGGTGACCACCCGTCGGGGGGCGGTCACCGCCTGCAGGCGATCGTTCAGTAGTGGTTGCTGCTGGGATCCCAGTCGGGGAAGACCCAATCGTCCATCGTGATGTCGGCCCCCGCGGTGGCGGCCTCATCGAGGGCCTCCTGCAGGAAGCGGCGCTGCTCGGCGGCGTAGTCATCAAGGTAGTCGCTCACGTCGAAGCGGCCCTCGGCGAGGAAGCCCTGCATCGATGCGCCGAAGGGTCGCGATGCGCTCTTGCCCGAGAGGAGGACCAGCGTCTCGAGCTGCTCCGGGTTCTCCATCACGGGGGAGGGCAAGACGACGGTGCCGAGCTCCGTGAGCCGCACGAGTTCTCGGAAGGCGTCGGAGGTGAAGAGGGCATCGTCCGCGTTGAGTGCGGGGATCGGCGTGAGGTCCACCGCCCCCTGGAGGAGCAGGGGATAGTAGTCGTCGCTCAGCCACTCGAACAGGCGAACGGCGGCCTCGACGTTCGGGCTGGTGCTCGCGACGGCGAAGGCGTTCTGGCTCCCGCCTTCCACGCCCCAGAGGACGGGGCCGCCGTTCTGCGAGGGGAGCATCGCGATCCCGAAGTCGAGGTCGGGTTCCGTGCGCAGCAGCTCCTGGAGGCGCCAGGAGCCGTCGAAGAGGAACGCTGCCTGTCCCGCCGCCCACTGCGCGGTGGCCTGCGAGCGTCCGGTGTTCAGGAAGTCGGGGTGGACCGCGTCGGTGGCCATGAGGTCGCGGAAGAAGCCCAGCACGGGTCCGACCTCGTCGGCGTCGAACAGATCGCCCGTCGACCAGTTGACCATGCGGCCTGGAAGGTGCTCGGCGGGGACGCCGTGATCGTCGGAGACCGTCGTCGCTAGCTGCAGGATCACCCGCTCGTTGAACCATCCCGAGGTGAAGCCAAGGTGGAGGCCATAGTAGCGGCCGCGGCCGGCTTCGGTCGCCTGCGTCGCCTGGGCCACGAACTCGTCCCAGGTCACGGGCGGGGAAGCAGGATCGAGACCGGCCTCGCGCATGACGTCTCGGTTGTAGTACATGGACAAGCTCGCGCGGCGGAAGGAGCGGTCGGGCCAGGCGTAGATCTCGCCGCCGATGGTGGTGCTGCCCTCCCACCAGGTGGCGGGATCGAAGCGGTCGCGGAAGCCGTCACTGAAGTGCGCCTCGAGCGGCTGGATGAGGCCGAGCGATACCAGGCGCGGCACAGGGACGGAGTTGTGGACCTGGAACATGTCGGGCAAGTCGCGGCCCGAGATGGCGGCCTGGAGCGCGCCGGGGTAGGCGTCGGCCGCGAACGTGACGATGCGGACCCGAACGTCGTCGTGTTCGGCGTGGAATCGCGCGATGCTCTCGGTGAGGAGGTCGACCGTCTCGGGTGTGCGGACCCACATCGTCAGCTGGGTCGTCTGAGCCAGAGCGTGCCAGGAGACGCTGAGGGCGGCGAGCAGGACGAGCGTTCGGCGGATTCGGCGCATGAGGGCTCCTTTCGGTAGGTGTGAAACGGTTCTCGCGGCGTTGTGCAGACGTTTGCGCATTGGCGATGGACGGATGGCGTACCTCCTCGGTGGCATCAGCTGGTTCGAACGGGGCCGGTCGAGCCCCGCTCGATGAGGTAGACGGGGAGGGGAGGCGCCGGATCGGGCTCGTGCCCCTCGATCCGTCGACGCAGGAGGCCGAATGCGGTGGCGCCGACGGCACGCAGCGGCTGCGAGATGGTGGTGAGTGCCGGCCAGCAGTGGCGGGATACCGCCTGATCGTCGAAACCGATCACCGAGACGTCGCCGGGGATCGCGACCCCGGCCGCGTGCAGCGCGTGGATGACGCCGAGCGCAACGGAGTCGCTGGCGGCGAAGATGGCCGTCACGTCGGGGCGTTCGGCCAACAGGCTGGTGGTGAGCGTGCGGCCGCTCTCGGCACTCCAATCGCCGTAGCGGACGATCGCCTCCGCGTCGAGGGTGCGCTGGAGCCCGAGCACGCGCTCCCGCGCGTGCGGTGAGTCGTGTTGGCCGCCGACGAACGCAACGACGCGGTGTCCGAGGCCACGAAGGAGCTCGCCGACCAGGGCGCCGCCGCCGCGGTTGTCGACGCGAGCCTCCTCGAGCGTGGCGACCGGCAGGTCGAAGGCGGCCGCCGGATAGTGGCGTGGCGACATCAGCAGGATGCCGTCGACCCGGTGCTCCCGGAAGAAGCTCTCGTCGGGCCGGTACCGTGCGTCTCGCGGGCGGTACCCCGCGACCAGCATCGAGAAGCCTTCCTCGCGCGCTCGCGCCTCCGCTCCGCTCGCGAACTCGGCGACGTTCGGGTCCGAGAGGTCGGGAACGAGGAAGGCGAAGGTGTGGGTCCTGCGCGTGACCATCGCGCGCGCCGCGACGTTCGGTCGGTAGTCGAGGTCCCGAATGGCGGCGGCCACCCGGTCGCGGGTCTCGAGCGAGATGCGCGTGTTCCCATGGATGGCGCGCGAGACGGTCGACACGTCGACGCCGGCGGCGAGGGCGACGTCCTTGATGGTCGTGCGCTTCACCGGGGTCGAGCCCCCCCGCTCGGAGCGCTGCGCATACGTTTGCACATACCAGCACGTTGGCACGATGAAGGTCCGCTCGTCAAGGCGTCCTGATCCACCGCCGCATCGAATCCCCCGCTGGAGACATGAGGCGAGTTCGCGCTTGCCGAGGTTCTCGTCGGAGCGCTCGGCCCGATCAGCCCGCCGAGGGAACTCACCTGGGTCAGCGGGATTGTGACGATCATCGTGGCGGGCGATCCAAATCGAGATCGGCGGCGAGGGCAAGGTCGACGACATCGACCGCAGGACGAGCGCGACGCGCACATCTACGCGCTCGGCGACCGCGTGGCCTTCGACGCGTCCTCCGTCCTGATGATCGGTGTGTTGGCCATGGCGATGCTCGAGTGGGCGCACGTGTGGATCGCCAACGGCATCTTCGCGACGTTCGTCGCGGGTAGCTTGGTCAGCTCGACCGTCAAGCTCGCGGCCTACCGGCGGGGCTTCTGACCGTGCCCAAGCCCACGAGGGTCACGAACGAGATCCGGGCGCTACGCTTCGCTGCCGGCGAGATGACGCAGGCGGAGCTGGCGGACCGGACGAGGGCCCGCACCGGCACGCCGCGCTCGAGCAGCCGCCCGAGCACCCGGGCGCCGGTGCGGCCGGTGGCGCCGAGCAAGAGGACGCTCACGGCGCCTCCTCCCCGTACCCGAAGACCCGATCGAGCGGCACGCCGAACAGGCGAGCGATCTTGAAGGCCACCTCCAGCGACGGCGAGTAGCGGCCCTGCTCGATCGCGAATGATGTCTGGCGCGTCAGCCCCCACCGTGTGCGCCAGGCAGGAGACGACGGCGTCGCAGTCCGCGAGTTGACGACGTCGGCCTCGGCGACCTCGAGGCCGGGCAGGTCGGCGCCGCATTGAGGCAGCCGAGCGGCCGAGCGCGTGTCAACGAGGGCCTCGTGGTGAGCCTCTTCGGACCCGTCGACCCGCTACGCCAACGTGGCGCACTTCATGGCCGAGCTCGTCGCGGACGACGCGTCATGGCGGCGCTGGCGCGGTCGGATGCCCGTGATCGTTGACGGTCGCGCGGGAGCGGCGGCGTGACCGGCGCGAGGCCTACGTGTCGTCGCACGAAAGCTCGGGTCGCGTGCCGCCAGAGGCGGTCTGGCGGCGCTCGCCGCGGCGGCCTCCTCCGGGTCCTCCGGCCACGTGGCGCGCGGCGCCGTCAACGCTTCATCCCCTTCGGCGCCCCCTGGATCCAGCGGCGCCCCGCCGCCGATACCTCGGCGATCTGCTCGAGCCGCCGCAACCGCGTCTCCTCGCGATTGGCATCGAGGACCCAGCCGATGGCGAGACGACGGTAGGACGCGGACTGACCCGAGAAGAACGCCCACGCGACCGGGTCCCGCTCGCGGAAGGCGGACGCATAGGGCTCGGGCGATTCCTGCGGCCGGGCCTCGTAGCTGTAGCCCGCCGGATCGCGCTTGCGGCCCTCGTACGCGGCCAGGCCGGCGGGCCACATACGGCCCTCGCGGGCAAGCGCCTCGACGCGGCCGAGGTTCACCCGACTCCAGTTGCTGCCCGGGCGGCGCGGCGTGAAGCGGATCGCGTAGCGCTCGGCATCGACACTGCGGCGCAAGCCGTCGATCCAACCGAAGCAGAGCGCCTCGTCGACCGACGCGGGCCAGGTCAGCGAGGGCTTACGGGTGCCGCGCTTGTGGTAGCCGACCCACAGGACCTCGGCACTGTCGTGGTGCGCCTCGGGCGACGCGCGGATCTCCTCGGGGGTGGCGAAGTACACGGGGGCGCTCGGTTCGCTCATGGTGGGTCCATCCTGAGCCCGTCGGCCCGGGCGCGGGGCGCAACGTCGGGGCGCCCAGATCGCCAACGACGCCGCCTGGCCGATCCACCACCTCACCGACCAGGACATCCTGTCGATCCTGGAGACCAGCGGTCAACGGCACAAGCTGGCGGAGTTCTTCGCCTAGGCCGCAGCCGCGGACCCGGTCGCTACCCCCCCCAACACCCGCCGCACCGCCGCCACCACCGCGTCGGCCTCGTCGTCGTCGAGCCCCAGCGGGTGCACGTAGAAGGCCTCCGGGTCGTCTTCGTACGGGCCGAGCACGATCGCTGGGTCGCCGGCGCGCAGCGCGGCCAGGAGGTCGGCGCGGCGCCAGCCCAGTTCGGGGGAGAGCCGTGCCAGGGTGCGGGGGCACGGTTGCCCCTGCCGTCCGTCGGGGAGCACCGTCACCTCGAGCCCGCGCACCCCGCGCAGGCCGTCGGCTACGCGCTCGGCGCGCTCCCTCAACTTCGCGTAGCGTGCCCCCTCGTCGGCCGCCAGCGCCAACTCGACCGCCGCGAGCAGCCCGACGACGTCCTCCTTGCTGAGCTTCATGGCGCGGCCGACGCCGTGGATCGGGGCGTTGATCGATTGGATCGTGGCCACCAGGTCGGCGCGGCCGACGACCAGCCCGGCGTCCTGGGGCCCCTGCAGTCCCTTGCCGCCGCTGAACACCGCCAGGTCGGCGCCCGCCTCCGTGAAGCGCCACAGGTTGGCGGCGGGCGGCACCAGGGCGGCGGCGTCGACGATGACCGGCACGTCGTGGGCGCGGGCCAGCGCCACCACCCGCGCGAGCGGGATGCCGTCGCGCTCGTACGGTCGGCCGGCCGTGTAGAGCACGGCCACCGTGGGCGCGGTCAGCGCGACCGCCAGGTGCTCCTCCGGGGTCGCGTTCTGCGCGTACCCCACCTCGATGAGGTCGACGCCGGCCTGGCGGACGTTCTGCGCGTAGGGGCTCAGATGGACGCGCTGCACGACCACCCGTGGGCGCGCTGCCGTCGGGGTGGCCGGCGCCGTGAGCTGCAGGACGACGCTGGGGTCTCGCCGCGCCGCGCAGGCCACGGTCGCCAGCACCATCCCCGCGGACGCCCCGTTGGTGACGGCCGCCGCCTCGTTGCGGGTGAGCGCCGCCAGGCGTCGCCCCACCGCGGCGTGGAGCTCGCGGAGGTCGACGAAGGCGTCGCGGGCCGCGCCCATGGCGGCCCACACCTCCGGGTGCAGCTTGGTGGCGCCGAGGATGCTCACGGTCTCGTAGCCGTTGATCACGCGCCGCACGCCGAGGCGGGCGTAGACGTCGCCCGTCTCAGCGGTCGACACGGTAGCGCTCCACCACCGCGGGGTCGATCTCGATGCCGAGGCCGGGCCGGTCGGGCACGGGGACGCGGCCGGCGCGCACGGAGGCGGCGTGGCCGACCGGCTCGAAGGCCAGCTCGTCGCGCAGCGGGTTGGCGGGCACCGAGCACTCGTAGGTCAGGAAGTTGGGGGCGGCGGCCGCGAGGTGGACGGAGGCGGCGGCGCACAGGGCCCCGGAGCCGCCCACGTGGGGCGCGTAGCGGGCGTGGTAGAGCGTCGCCAGCGCCCACAGCTTGCGCGTCTCGGTGATGCCGCCAGAGCGGCAGACGTCGGGCTGGATGATGTCGATCGCCTCGGTGCGCAGCAGCTCGTGCATCCCCCAGCGGGTGAACTCGCCCTCGCCAGCCGCCAGCGCCAGCCGGGTGGCGGCGCGCAGCTTGGCGTAGCTGCCGCGGTACTCGGTGCGCACCGGCTCCTCGAACCAGGCCACCCCGTGGTCCTCGAGGACCTCCGCCACGCGCAGCGCCTGGGGGTAGTCGTAGGCGCCGTTGGCATCGACGTAGACCTCCACCTCGTCGCCCACGGCATCGCGGATGGCGCCCAGCACGGCACGCTCGGTGGCCACGTCGCGGCCGATCTTGACCTTCAGCGAGGTGAAGCCGCGTTCGACGAAGCCGGCCGCCTGGGCGGCCATGGCCGCGGTGGCGTCGACCGTCACCGACGAGGCGTAGGCGGCCACCTCGCGCGTCGTGCCGCCGAGCAGGCGCGCCACCGGCTGACCGAGCGCCTTGCCCATGACGTCCCATAGGGCGATGTCGATCCCGCTCATCGCCTCGAGCAGGATGCCGCGGGAGTGGCCGGAGAACGATCCGAGGGAGCGGTAGAGCCGCTCCCAGGTGTGCTCGACGTCGAAGGGGTCGGCCCCGACCACCAGCGGCGCCAGGACCTCGTTGACCAGGTCGGACCAGGCCCGCGGCTGGTAGCGGGCGAGGCACTCGCCGTGGCCGACCACGCCGTCGTCGGTCTCGACCCGCACGAGGGCGCTGTAGAACGCGGTGAAGGTGGCGACGCCCGTGCGGAAGGGGCGGTCGAGGGGGGCGACCAGCGGGATCGCGCTGACGCGGGAGACCTTCATGCTGCCGACACCTAGCCTTTCGTGGAGCCGATCGTGAGCCCCTTGACGAGGAACTGCTGCACCAACAGCACGAACACCAGCAGCGGCGCCAACTGCACGGTGGCGGCCGCCAGCAGCGGGCCCCAGGCCACGCCGGTGACCGAGCCGAGCATCTCGCTGATGATCGCCGGGGCCGTGCGCGCGGCCGAGGTGGTGAACAGGAAGGCGAACAGGAACTCCTTCCAGGCGTACACGACCACGAACACCACGCTGGCGACGATGCCGTGGCGGCTGAGGGGCAGGATGATCCAGGCGAGCAGTTGGAGGACGTTGCAGCCGTCGAGCTTGGCGGACTCGTCGAGCTCGCGCGGCACCTCGTCGATGAAGGCCTTCATCACCCAGGTGGAGAGGCTGACGAAGAAGGTGCTGTAGAGCAGGATCAGCACCAGGTGGGTGTCCTGCAGGTTCAGCGCGCGGATGACGGGGTAGAGCGGCAGCGTGATGACGATCGGCGGGAACATGCGCACGGCCAGCATGCCGAACGCCGACCAGGTCAGGAGCCGCGAGCTGTAGCGCGAGTAGGCGTAGGCGGCCGGGATGCTGACGAGCAGCGTCAAGGCGCCCGCCCCCAGCGTGACGATGGCGCTGTTCACGAGGGTGGTCGTGAACTCGGGCCACTGCCGGAAGAGCGTCACGTAGTGCGAGACGATCGGCGTGAAGATCAGCGTCGGCGGGAACTCGAAGATGCGGTGGCTCGGCTTGAACGACGACATCACCAC
>Ga0114946_10002904_pt1 | contig 11710 bp, 7 predicted proteins | sample WalLakDeSediment_FD_88676 | JGI IMG/M metagenome (GOLD analysis project Ga0114946, IMG submission 88676) | Lake sediment microbial communities from Walker lake, Nevada to study Microbial Dark Matter (Phase II) - Walker Lake 11/02/13 Deep Sediment | ecosystem: Environmental > Aquatic > Freshwater...
AGAGACCGCCGTCTTTGCCCGCGTTTCTCCAGCCCACAAACAGCGCATCGTCGCCTCACTGCAGCGCCACGGTCATGTGGTGGCGATGACTGGAGACGGTGTCAACGACGCCCCCGCCCTCAAGGCCGCCCAGGTTGGGGTCGCCATGGGTATCACAGGTACCGATGTGACCAAAGAGACCGCCGAGATGGTCTTGACCGATGACAACTTTGCCAGCATCGTCAACGCGGTCGAGGAAGGCCGGGTGGTCTTTGGCAACGTCCGCAAGGTCGTTCGTTTCCTGCTCTCCACCAACGTTGGCGAGGTCGTTGCCATCGTTGGAGCGATCTGGTTGCTCCCTCTGGACCGCCTCATCTTTGCCCCCGTCCAGATCCTCTGGATCAACCTCGTAACCGAACCATCGCCATGTTCCAGGTCTTCAACTCGCTCAACGTCCGCTCGCGCACCAGATCCCTGTTCCAGCTGGGAGTCTTTTCTAACCGGTATCTGGTGATCGCCATCCTGGGCTCGGTGCTCCTGCTGGTGCTCGTAACCCTGGTCCCCTTCCTCCAGATTGCCCTCAACACGGTGCCCCTCGCCCAGGCCGACTGGGCCCTTGTAGTGCTTGTCTCCAGCACCGTGTTTCTCGCCGAGGAAACTCGCAAGGCCCTCCAAAAGCACGCGATTCGTCTCCGTCATCAATCGTGAGTCGACCGCGCGGCCGAGCCTGCATCCCCTTGCTTCCCGTGACCCGCTCCTCGGCATTCTATGATAGAATAGGCTCACACAGGTACGACGGATGACAATATCACGCCGAGAATTCCTCCGAGTTTTGTGTCTTTCGGGTGGGGCTGTTCTGTTGGAGGCTTGCCAACGGGTCGACGAGCCACGAGACGACCTGGCGGCGCAACCGCCTGATCTGGAAGCGCAGCAGACTGCTGTGAAGCCATGGCAGCCCGCCTATCTCACGCTGGAAGCAAAAGGCGAGTTTGCCGATAGGATTGAGCAGGCCTATGGCATCCTCAAGGAATGCCGGCTATGCCCGCGCCGCTGTGGGGTCAACCGCCTCGGCGGGGAGCGAGGATTCTGTCGTGCCCCGGAAAAAGTGATAGTCTACACCCACAGCCCGCACTTTGGCGAAGAGATTCCGCTGGTGGGAAACAAAGGTTCTGGAACCATCTTTTTCTCCAACTGCAACCTGCGTTGCGTATTCTGCCAGAACTGGCCCATTGCCCACACCGGCCGGGGAAGGCCGCTCACCGATGAGGCGCTGGCAGGGATGATGCTCGACCTCCAGAGCCGAGGCTGCCACAACATCAATGTGGTCACACCGACCCACGTCATGCCACACATTCTGAGCGCGACCAGGCTTGCGATGCAGCAAGGACTACGACTGCCTTTGTGCTACAACACCAGCAGTTATGAATCCATCGAGACCGTCAAGCTGCTCGACGGCATCGTGGACATCTATCTGCCCGATCTCAAATTCATGGACGGCGCCGAGTCAGCTCGCTACAACCTGGCTGAGGCAGCCGATTATCCGGAGGTCGCCCAAGCGGCGATCAGCGAAATGTATCGCCAGGTAGGCAATCTCCTCACTGATGGTCGCGGCATCGCCTTGCGCGGGCTGATGATTCGTCACCTTGTGATGCCCAATCGCGTGGCTGGTACACGAGAGTTCGTCCACTGGGTGGCCGACAACCTCTCGACTGTGACCTATGTGAACATCATGGCCCAATACCGGGTAGAATATCGGGCCTTTGATTACCCCGAAATCGCCCGCGCGATCACTTCCGAGGAATATGTAGAAGCGATGGAATGGGCGATCGAGGCTGGGCTGACCAATCTGGATGAGCGTTCCATTGCCCAACTGGATCTTCACCGGCGAAGACTCCCCTGAATTATATCCACCGGCCGGGGATATCCCTGCCGCAATAACGGCAACTGCCGTCCTCCATCTGAATCTCCTCGATCACAAACCCTAACCGCTTGATGATGGCCTCTCCACATCCCGGACAAAAGGTGTTCTCGCCATCGTGCCCGGTAACCTTGGCGATGTACACATAGTCGAGACCGGCCTCAAGGGCGACCTTCCTTGCCCGATCAAGCGTCGAAACTGGGGTCCTGGGCAGGGCAGCCAGCCGGTACAGTGGATAGAACCTGGCAAAATGCAGCGGCACCCCCGCACCTAACTCACCCGCGATCCAGGCGCACATCTCGCCGATCGTATCCATATCATCGTTGAGAGTGGGGATCAAGATGTTGGTGATCTCAACATGGACTCCCGCATCCCTCAGCAATCTCAGCGAGTCCAGCACAGGTTGTAGCTCCCCACCGACATACTCGCGGTAGAACGCCGGGTCGAAACCCTTCAGGTCGACATTGGCCGCGTCCAGTGTCTCGCTCAGCCTGCGAAGCGGTTCTGGTTCGATATACCCGGCCGTATGGATCAGGTTCAGCAGCCCGGCTTCCCTCGCTAGGCCGGCAATATCGGCCATATACTCGTAGAAAACAACCGGCTCGCCAAAGGCATAGCTGATCGCGCGCACGCCCGAGACTTGCGCATGGGCAACAACCAGCTCTGGCGACATGTCGTATGCCAAGACATCCTCTGGCCGTACCAGCGCCATGTCCCATACCTCGCAGAAACTGCAGGCCAGGTTGCATCCGGCTGTAGAGACCGACAATGCCCGGCTGCCGGGCACCACGTGGAAGAAGGGCTTGCGCTCGACGGGATCTTCCTGAACAAGAGCAGGATTGCCGTAAGCGAGGGTGTATCCCACACCGTGCCGGTTCTCCCGCACTCTACAGCGAGATCTTTGGCCGTCTGCCAGTACACAGCGATGGGGGCAGAGATCGCATGCCACCCTGCTCTGGTCACGCTCGCTGAACCAGGATGCCGGGATGGGCCTCACCAATCCCAGCCCTCCCATCTCTTGTGCTTGATCCTCGCGCCGAGCCACCGCCGGGATGCAGCCAGAATTCCCTACGACACCCAGGGTGCAGATGCCGGCCAACCCGGCCGTCAGCAATTCTCGCCGGCTCAATTTGCCGCGTAACCGGTCGCTCTTGTCCATACCTACACCCTCCTCGCAACCAACAGCGCACCCGAAGCCGCCAGGTTGGCAACTCCGGCAACATAACAACAGGCGACGATCCCCAATATGGGCGACACCACCACGCTGGCGATCACTGCGCCGGCGCATGCTCCGAACAATTCTACACCGTACACGCTGCCGGCCGATCTCTCAGCGCTCCTGGTGAGGGCGGCACAACACGCAGCTGCGATTGGAAAGTCAATGCCGTTGATAAACCCTGCCACCAGGGTGAACAAGGAGAACACCACAAACACGATCGCTGGAGATCGCATTGAGGCCGCCGGCGGAAGTGACAAGGCGATCAGAACAGCGACCACGGCGATAAGCAGCTGGACTCCTGCCAGGGTGGCCGTGTTCGTTCTGCTATCCACGTAACGATTGCTGATATGAGTACCCAGGGCCAGCCCTCCCATGAACAACGCCACAATCAGCCCAACCAGCTCATAGATGAAACCATAGATGCTCTGAAAAGAGAGCAGCAGAACAATCTGTAGCGCCATGGTTGAGAACCCCGTGGTAAATATCGCAAAAAGAATCGCAAGACGACTGTCCGGCCTGTTCCCACTGCGACGTGACACAATCCGCAGTACTGGCACGATCATCAAGGGTAGACCAAAGAAAGGCAGGATCCACCAGAACCGAAATCGCAGGAGCCATTCCAGCGTCTCGCTCTGACCTGCGCGGGTCAGATCGTCTAGGTACACCAGCGTATAGTAATACGCGATCGGTTTCAGGTCCGTGTTGATGAAATAACCCCGCTGCACCCCGGGTAACTGCTCCTCGGCTCCCATCTGCTCCGGTACCGTGCCGGTAACCAGCGGTACCCGCGGAGGACCTGCCAGATGAGCATCACGACTGCGCCCATGGTTGCGTACAACCCAGTTCACCCGCGTGAGTTGGGATTCCTCCAGGAGTGTATGGTAATGCTGCGACGTAAACCCATCCGCCTCGATGCTTCGGTCGAGATAACGATTCTGCAGCCGCACTGGGTCCACTGAGATCTGCTCTGGCGAATGAGTGGCAAAAAACAGCAGAAACCGGTCACCTGCCACCACCACGTGTGAAAAGACGCTGGCAAGGGTATGGTAGAGGGCGGCGTTCCGATTCGCCACCGCCATACCGCGCAGATCCGGAGTCGACGCCGCCCCCATGACAAACACACCTTCAGCTTCCAGCAAAGCTTCTGCCTCCACAAAGAATTCTCTTGTGTAGTAGCGGTTCAGAACTGCGGTCGCCGGGTCGGGGACATCGACGATGATGATGTCATATTTCTCCTGCGCGGATTTGACGAACAGCCTTCCGTCTGTGTGAATGAGACGGACGCGTGGATCAGCCAGCCCCTTAGCTGTTTCTTGCGAAACATACGGCCGGGCAGCACGGGTAAGGACTGGATCGAGCTCGATGGCATCGATCCTCTCCACCGGGTGTTTGCCAATCTCGCCAAGCATGCCACGCAATCCACCCCCGATTAACAAGACACTGCCGGGGTTCTCATGCTGGACCATCGCGAAATGGGCAAACGTGCCCGCGTCCTGTTCCTCCAGACCCGTTGCCAACGCGTCGGGTCCCGCCGTGCTAAACACCAGATGCCCACTCTGGAAAAAGCTGTACTGGTCCTCCCGCTGCACAACCGCAATGGTCCCATGTTTGGACTGGTGCGTCTCAACCAACTGGTGGTGCGGCATAAAGGTTCCCCATTGCAGTTGGTACGCCCAGGCGTCGAGTTCAGTCAAGAATGGAAAGGCGAGGGCAGTAACCGCCAGGAGCACCCCATACATCAGGTGAAACCGCCTGCTTGGCGGCACCAGTCTCCGGGCCATAAACACGATGGCAGCCAGCATCAGAATGGCTGTCAGGAAAGCGGACTGGAACGAGTTGAAAAGATGCACCATCAACAAGGTGAAGAAGAGGCCGCCGACCATGTTTCCTGTCGCTTCACCGACATAGGTCTTGCCGGCTCCAGAGGTGTCATTCGCCCCCTCGCTTTCACGCCAGACTCTTGATAGCAGGACAAACTGCCCTCCAAGCAGCATGCAGGTTGGCGCCATCAACAGGAAACTGGCTGCGGTCATATCAAACAGCGAGAGATAGGAGCCGGGCAGTCCAGCAAAAACCATTCGTAGTCCACGGATCAACAGGATGGTCGCCGGCAGCATGACCGTAATCCCCGCCGCGCAGAGTGTGAGAAGCAGCACCGGCCGGTCGATCCGCTCTACCAGATACGCCCCCCAATGGCTGCCCACACCCACCCACGCCAGCCACGCCGCCAGGATGATCCCGATCGATAGCTCGCTCCCCTGGAAGACCATCAGCAACTCCCGCAGGAACAAGACCTGGCCGATCTGCGAGACAGCCCCCAACATGAGCACTGCCGGGAGGTGAGGCGGGATCTTATTCAACATAATAGCTCTCGGCTATCTGGAAATACGTTGGAGCGAAAGAGATCAGGCGGAGACCAGGCGACAATGACAGCCGATCAAATGCGAGATCGCCCAGCTCGAGCTGAGCGATCTGCTGCGTTTGCCTTCACCACAAATCGGTCGCCAGGCGTTCCTGCCGTCGTGGTCTGCAAGCTTGCTGCGGAGAGGGTGGGATTTGAACCCACGGTGGATTTCTCCACACGCGCTCTCCAGGCGCGCGCATTAGGCCAGACTATGCTACCTCTCCAATAACAGGCCTAGTATAAACTCTTTTCGAGCTCAGTCAAGGTGAGCGCCGGCCTCAGTCAGGGCCACTGACACGGCTAATCCGCAACCCCGTAGAGCGCACGGTAGAAATGATAATGGCTGTAAATCCGCTGGATATAGAGACGCGACTCGCTAAACGTGATCACCTCTAGGTAAAGATCGGGGCTATCGGGAGCCGATCGATACCAGCGCGCCGCATTTCCGGGGCCCCCGTTGTAGGCGGAGAGAGCAACGTACGGTTTGCCGTCAAACGCATCCAATTGCTGCGCCAGATAGTAGGTGCCAAACCGAACGCTGACATAGGGCTTGAACAGATCCTCGTTGCGATAGTTGGGCCACGCTATTCGGCTGGCAATGTATTCGCCGGTGCTGGGGATCACCTGCATCAGCCCCTGCGCGGCCGCCCACGACTCGGCAAAAGATTCAAACAAGCTCTCCTGCCGGATCATCGCCAAGACGAGGAGCGGGTCGACCTCATTGTCGGCCGCCGCCGCCTCAACCAACTCGTGATAATAGGCCGGATAAACCAGGCGCGCCACAAACGGCGGCGCGTCCAACACAGTGGCGGCCGGCGAGAGGCGAACCAGCGCATCAGCAGCCAGGATCGAAGATCGATACAGGCCCATATCGCGAAAGGCGAGGGCCAGCTGATAACACGCCAGCGCATTCTCACGATAGCTGTAGCGCAAGGCGTTAAGTTCGGCCCGGCCTTCGGGCACCAGGCCAAGACCCCATAGCCGAATCCCGCGCTGCCACCGCGGGTCAACTATGATCTCCGGCAAGAGTGTTCCGACATCGACTTCTGCATCGAGCCCCAGCCAGCCGCGCAACCACGCCTCGGCGTCGGCTTGCCCTTCCATTCCATCAGGCGCCCACATCACGGCGGCTGGCGGTTCAAAGGGTGGAACCCCGGCAATCAGGTCAGCAGCGCGCAGCGAATAATAGGTACCGGCCGGCAGAGCAGCCAATTGCGCCTGATAGGTCGCCAACTCGGCCTCATCAACGACCAACGCTCCACCGATGTCGCCGCCGAACAGCAACCAGACCAGGGCCGGCGCAGCCCATTCGCTGCCGGGGTAGGTTGTGGTCAGCACCTGCCATTGCTCGACTGCACCCGTTGTGTCCCCGGCACGATAGGCCATCAGCCCGGCCCGCAACATGGCCTCGGCCGCGTCCCCGTGCGTCGGATAGGCCGCTGCCAGCTGCGCGTAGAGCTGCTGGGCAGCAGCCCACTCCCCCGTCCGTTCCCACAGAACGGCCGCCCGCCATAGCGCTACCGGGGCCATCCCATCGGCCGGATACTGAGCGACAAAATCCAGATAGCTGTCGACCGCGGCCGCAGTCTCGCCCATTGAGGTCAGCACCTTGGCTTTCTCCAACCGTCCCTCGACCCACAATGGATCGCCCGGGTGCGTCTCGATCAGCACATCCAGCTCTGTCAAAGCGGCCCAGTAGTTGCCAAGGCTGACATAGCACCGCGCCGCATAGAGATGGCCGTCGGCCGGATGTCCATACGGATCCGCCTCAAAATGCCGGTAAAAGGCCGCGATCGCTGGTAGGCACGAACCGGCATGATAGTTGACCAGGCCCCGTTGAAAGTCATCCACCGGATAGCCCGCCTCAACCAGCGCAATCAGCGCCAGATAGCTGTCATAGGCCTCCGGATAGGTGTTCACCGCATGCAGGTAGCGCTCGTATCCCTCGGCCCCACGGCCGCTCAACAGGAGCGCATAGCCGGCCAAATAGTCCATGCGAGCAAGCGTCGATCGATCAGCGGTCATCGACTGGATCGCCTCGTACTGCGCGATGGCCGCGTCGATCTGGCCCGCACCCATGTAGGCACGCGCCAGCCGCTCCCGCAAGGCCGTTACCTTGTCACTCGTCGCCGCCCCAGTCAGCGCCATCTCGTAGGCAGCAAGAGCGGCCGCATTGTCGCCCATGGCCAGGTAGCTGTCAGCTATCATGTCACTGATGTAAACGCGGAGCGTGGGATCCAGCGCCAAGTAGGCTTCAAACGCCTCAATGGCCCCCTCCCATTTCATCTGCCCCAGGCGCGCGCGGCCCAGCAAAAAGGTTGCCTTGTCAGCCTCAGGAGCAGTTGGGAAACGACCCAGTAGGTCGCTCAGCGTTGACTCGGCGTCCAGAAACAGACCTTCGCGCAGCTGCGCCTCCGCCAGGCCTATCAAAGCGCCCCGCTCGACCTCTTCGCTAGCACCGGCAGCCCCCACGATCGCCCAGAACGAGGCCATCGCTCTGGCATGATCACCGTATACGAGATCACGACGGGCAACGTGAAGCAACATATCCGGCTGCGGGGTCGGCGTTGGCGTCAGAGTTGCCGTCGGGATGGGTGTACTGGTGGGCACAGGCGTCGCAGAAACCGCCGGCGGACTCGGCGACACCGGCTCCGCTGGAGCCACCTGCACACCACCGAGTGGCGCAGCGGTGGGTATCAGTGTCGGCCGGCTGTCACGCTCGCAGGCCGCCAGCAACAGGCCCAACCAGAATACCAGAAAGAGTCGCGTCCACCTTCGCACCACAAGATTATGCCATATCGACAGGGGAGGTCAAGAAGCACAACCTGACGAAATCCCGCCGTTTCGTGTGTCCGGCGGGGATGCAGCAGACCCATGACCCTGCATGTCAGAAACATGGTCCTACACCGGAAACCGGGTATAATCCGGCCGGATATCGCAGTGGAGCGACGTGCGCGTCTCAGGCGTGCCCCCTGCCATAGTCGCCCGCGCCGGCCCGGGTCTGTTAGCCGTCACCTTTCTGGGAGAATAAGAGATGCGCGTTCGGAAAATCGACACCTCAAACAAACAGGATCTCCGCCGGTTCATCCAGTGTCCGTTCCCGATCTACCACGGGAATCGACAATGGGTGCCAACCGTCGAGCCCGAAATCAGACTGGTGCTGAATCGGGACAAACACCCCTTCTATACCCATTCGACAGCCGATTTCTTCATCGCCGAAGAGAACGGCGCTACCCTTGGTCGCATCTGTGTGCTCGACAACCAGACCTACAACCGCCACCACGGGACCCGTGTCGCCTTCTTCTACTACTTCGACGTGGTCAACGATCCACCGGTCGCCCACGCATTGCTCTCGGCCGCCGCCGATTGGGCGCGCGAACGCCGGCTCGAAACCATGATCGGGCCCAAGGGCTTCCTCCAGGGTGACGGGATGGGAATGCTATGTGAAGGCTACGAGCACCGGCCGGCCCTCGGTATCCCCTACAACCATCCCTATTACAACGACTATATGCTCGATTTCGGCTTCTGCAAAGAGACCGATTTCGTCTCCGGTTACCTGCCCAGTGACCATCAGCTTCCCCAGCGCCTGTTCGACATCGCCGAAAAGGTCAAACAACGCCGCGGCTATCAGATCAAATCGTTTGCCAGCGAGAAGGAGCTCCGCAGCTGGATCGCCCGCATCGGGCAGCTCTACAACCGGACTTTTGTCGACAATTGGGAATTCTGCCCCACCACCGACGCCGAGTTCCAGATCATCGGGGAGCGCATGATCTCAATCGCCCACCCCCGGCTGATCAAGCTGGTCATGAAAGGCGACGAGATCATCGGCTTTGTCTTCGGCTTTATGGACATCTCGGCCGCCATCCAGAAAACGCGCGGCCGGATCTGGCCTTTCGGCTGGTTTCACCTGCTGCGCGAGTTCCGGCGTACCGATTGGGTCAACTTTAACGGCACCGGCCTCCTACCCGAATACCAGGGACTGGGAGGCAATGCCGTCCTCTATTCCGAGCTCGCCAAAACCGTGCGCGATTTCCACTTTTCCCATGCCGAGATCGTCCAGATCGAAGAGCGGAACAGCAAGAGCCTCGGCGACATGGCCGCCCTCGGCGTCCGCTGGCACAAGCGGCATCGCATCTACCGGATCGAGCTCTGATCTCCGATCGCTGCCCCGTGTGGCGTGACTTTCACGTCGCCCGGGCGCGCCATAGGGCATACCCGGCCAGCGCGCCGGCCGCTGCCAGCGCCAGGATGCCCATCCACGGGCGCCCGCCCGAATGTACCTGCCCGTCCATCGCTTCCAGCGGATACGCCTCAGCGCGCGGCGTGGCGATCGACGAGGGGGAGGGGGTGATGGCAGCTCGTTCCGCCGCCGTCGGCACGGGCGTGAGACTCGGCGCCGGACCGGTCGATGTCGCCGGCGTCGGCGATGCAACCCTTGTCGTCGGTGACGGCGTACGGGTTCGCGTCAGGGTCGGTGACGGTTCTGCCGTCGTCGCCCTGGGCGTTGCGGTGACAGTCGGCCCCGCGACCGTGCCGGTCAGAGGCGCTTCAGGCATTGGCACAACTGTGCCCACCGGCACCGGCGTGACCGGATCACCGGCCGGCGCTTCTTCCACCAGCAAATAGGTCGGGCCGCCGATAAAGCATCCCGCCTGGGCGTCAACGCAGCGTGCCCCTGGCAGGGTCAGTTCATAATGACCCCTGTCGGCCGGCAGAACCCGCTCATTCGCCTCCTGATCGATCAGCAACGCCGCCGACGCCAGCGCGGGCACGCGCAGCGTCACCGGCTGGGCCGTTCTCGCCCAGAACACGCGGGTCGTCCGTTCGCTCCGATCCAGGGTCACCTGAGCCCACATGGGGTCCCGAGCCACGCGCGCCGACCGGGTGCCCGCAAAATACCGGGTCACCAGTTGGTACGCCCCGAACGCCGGCCGCCGCGAATGATCGGGCCGCAAGAGCCCAAAGGGTTCCCCCCCAGGCGGCAGGCCGGCGTCGATCAACTTGTAGACCGCGATGCGCTGCGCCCCGGCCGCCAGCCCCAGGGCGTGCGCCTGCAGGATGAAACTCGCCTGCTCCCTCAGGTCCACGCGCCAGCGGGGCCGGCTGACCGGCCACAAGGGATCGGAATCGGGCGAAGCATTCGTCTCATTGATCCAGATGGGCTTGCCCAACCCATACGCACTCAGAGCTCCCCGCGCCTCATAGACGATCCGATCGACTGTGTCGGTCTGGAAATAGATGTGCAGCGACACGACGTCAAAAAAGAACCCATGGGCCGCGGCCTCGGGATCGGCCGCCGCCACGGCCAGAAAACGCCTCAGCCACCCGGGATCGTGCCAATAAGTCAGCCCCGCCAGGTGAACCTGAGCCGTCGGATCGGCCTGTTTGATCACCCGGTACGCAACCTTGAGCAGCCGATAATACTCCTCGATCGAGCCGCTCCACTCCTCGCCATAGACCCCCGGGCTAATATCGGGCTCGTTCCAGATGATCCAGCGCTGCACACCTCGCGGCGCATAATGGGCGACTGCCCGCCCTACAAAGGCGGCCCACAAGTTGCCCGGATCCGAGACCGGCAGCTCTAGTCCCCGCGGCGGGCTGGCTTCGGAAATCGGGTCTCCGGCCGCTGCCCACCATGGAGTGTTCTTGAGAAGCCCCACCACCTCGCGGCCGTTCGCCTGCGCCGCCTGCAGCCACTCGTCCGGGACATGGAGCGTGTTCCAATCCTCCGGGCCGTTCGGCTGCAGATGGCTCCAATAGAACAGAATGCGCTCCCAGGCCACGCCGGCCTCAGCCGCCGCTTGTGGGTCCCACAAGGCCTCCACCGCCCCAAAGCGATTATCGCGTACCGGCTCCTGGCCCCAGGCAGTCGACACAGGGGTTAGCATCAAACAGGAAACCAGTACCGGCAGCAGCACCCGCGCTCTCGGGTTCGTTCCACTTCTCATAGCTGTCCGCTTCTCCTGGTCGCGCCCGTCACTGCGGGCGACACAGATCTGCCGCAGTCTAGCAGGTAAGAGCCCGCGCGTCAACTCGAGGCCTGCGGCACGCTTCTTGCAACCCAGTGTCTGAGCGATTGCGGTGCCAGTTCAACCCACAATGCTCATACAACAAGGAACCAAACATGCCACTATACATCATCATCTGCGTCTTCCTTCTGATCCTCTACCTGGCGTTGGGGCTGATTTGC
>Ga0114946_10002905_pt1 | contig 11710 bp, 11 predicted proteins | sample WalLakDeSediment_FD_88676 | JGI IMG/M metagenome (GOLD analysis project Ga0114946, IMG submission 88676) | Lake sediment microbial communities from Walker lake, Nevada to study Microbial Dark Matter (Phase II) - Walker Lake 11/02/13 Deep Sediment | ecosystem: Environmental > Aquatic >...
CGCCTCACCATGCGTTTCCACCAGCGCGGCCTCGAGGCCCTCGAGCGTGTCATGCAGCCCGGCCGGACCCGCCCCCGTCGATTCAGTGCCGACCGCCGGAGTGCCGGCCGCGAAAAGCAGCAGGACGAGGGAAAACGCGATGATCAATGACTTCATGGAGTGCTCCGCAAGCAATGCAAGAAATTCAGGCAAGGTCCAGGCGCGTTGCCGTTCTACAGCCCCCCGGGACGGGACATCATCTCAGCCTTCATAGGTCTTCGTGAAGCTGATCAGCCTGCGTCGGTCGCGCTTGTCCGGGCGCGAGGCCGGCGGACGGCTGCCGGAAAGATCACGACGTAGCTGCTGCGCCGCAGCACGCGCGGCGATACTGGCATCGGTTTCCTCGTACAGTCCCCGCGCCGTCGTGGCCGGCCCGCGGCGCGCGGCGATCGCGACCACCTGGATCTCGAACCGCTCCTCGCCGCGAGTAATCACCAGGCGGTCGCCGGGACGTACCGCCCGGGCCACCTTGGCGCGCTGCCCGTTGAGATGCACGTGACCCCCGGCGACGGCCTCTTGCGCGCGGCCGCGCGTCTTGAAAAAGCGCGCCGCCCACAGCCAGCGGTCCAGCCGGATCCCCTCCAGTTCCATCCCTGCAGTTTAGCGCAGCATGCTCGGGTTGCGGCGCCCGGCGTTGCTATAATCCGCGCTTTGCCGCCGCAGGAACGCGTGATGAACCAGGCCCTCCTCGACCGCCTCTCGTCGGAACTGCATGCCCTGAAGGAACAGGGCCTGTACAAGTCCGAGCGTGTCATCGATTCGCCCCAGCAGGCGGCGATCAGCATGCAGGGCGGGCGCGAGGTGATCAACCTGTGCGCAAACAACTATCTGGGCCTCGCCAATCACCCCGAGCTGATTGCGGCCGCGCACGAGGCCCTCGACCGTTATGGCTACGGCATGGCCTCGGTGCGTTTCATCTGCGGCACGCAGACGCCGCACAAGGATCTGGAGCGCCGCATCAGCGCCTTCCTCGGCATGGAGGACACGATCCTCTACCCGTCGTGCTTCGATGCCAACGGCGGGCTGTTCGAGACCTTGCTCGGCGAACAGGACGCCGTCATCAGCGACCAGCTCAACCACGCCTCGATCATCGACGGCATCCGGCTTTCCAGGGCGCAGCGCTACAGATACCGTAACAATGACATGGATGACCTCGAGGCGAAGCTCGAGGACGCGGCCGGCGCGCGCACGAGGCTGATCGCCACCGACGGCGTGTTCTCCATGGACGGCACGATCGCGGAGCTCGGCAGAATCTGCGAGCTGGCGGATCGACACGATGCGATGGTCATGATCGATGATTGTCATGCCACCGGCTTCCTCGGGGCGACGGGGCGCGGCACGCACGAGCGCCACGGCGTGCTCGGGCGCGTCGATATCATCTCCGGCACTCTCGGCAAGGCGCTGGGCGGCGCCTCCGGGGGCTTCATTGCAGCGCGCGGGCCTATCGTCGAGTGGCTGCGACAGCGCTCCCGCCCCTACCTGTTCTCCAACACCGTGGCACCGGTCATCGCGGCTACCTCGATCCGGGTGCTCGACCTGCTCGAATCGGGCGCGGAGCTGCGCCGGCGACTGTGGGACAATGCGCACTTGTTTCGTGAGCGGATGACCGCGCTGGGATTCGACCTCAAGCCGGGCGCGCACCCCATCATCCCGGTGATGCTTGGCGACGCGAGGCTCGCCAGCACAATGGCCGACCGGCTGCTGGAGGAAGGCGTATACGTCATCGGTTTCTCTTTTCCCGTGGTGCCGCATGGCGAAGCGCGCATCCGTACCCAGATGTCGGCCGGCCATACGAGGCAGCACCTGGAGCACGCCATCGCCGCGTTCGAAAAAGTCGGCCGGGAACTGAAGGTCATCCGCTGACGTTACTGCAACGAAGCCTCCAGCGAGCACCCCACAGGCAGATTCGGAGTCCCATATGCGCGCACTCGTCAAGGCCAGGGCTGAGCCGGGAATCTGGATGCAGGACATCGATCGCCCCGAACCGGGGCCGAACGACGTCCTGATCCGGGTACGCAAGACGGCAATCTGCGGCACCGACATGCACATCTACAACTGGGATGAGTGGGCCGCGAAGACCATTCCCGTACCGATGGCGGTGGGCCACGAGTTCGTCGGGGAGGTCGAGGCCGTCGGCAGCGAGGTGCTGGGCATCGTGCCGGGCGATCGGGTCTCCGGCGAGGGACACCTGACGTGCGGCCACTGCCGCAATTGTCGTGCCGGGCGCCGGCACCTGTGCCGCAACACCGTCGGGGTCGGCGTCAATCGGCAGGGTTGCTTCGCCGAGTACCTCTGCATCCCCGCGAGCAACGTGTTCAAGCTCCCCGATGCCATCAGCGACGAGATCGCCTCGATCCTCGACCCGCTCGGCAACGCGGTCCACACCGCCCTGTCTTTCGACCTCGTAGGCGAGGATGTCCTGATCACGGGTGCCGGACCGATCGGCATCATGGCGACGGCGATTGCCCGGCATGTCGGCGCGCGCCACGTCGTGATTACCGACGTCAACGATTACCGGCTGGAGCTGGCGAAAAAAATGGGCGCCACCCGTGCGGTCAACGTGACGCGCGAGAAGCTCGACCACGTGATGCACGAACTGGACATGCAAGAAGGCTTCGACGTGGGGCTGGAAATGTCGGGCAACCCGCAGGCGTTCCGCGACATGCTGCGCACCATGCATCACGGCGGCGGCGTGGCGCTGCTCGGCATTCCCCCCGAGGAAACCGCGATCGACTGGAATCAGGTGATCTTCAAGGGCCTGACGATCAAGGGCATCTACGGCCGGGAGATGTTCGAGACCTGGTACAAGATGGCGAGCATGCTGCAGAGCGGCCTCGACATCAGCCCGGTGATCACGCACCGCTTCAGCGCAACCGACTACCTGGAAGGCTTTCGTACCATGGGCTCCGGCCAATCCGGCAAGGTCATCCTCGACTGGGCCTGAACAATGCAAACATTCCCTGTTGCCGAATATGGACTGTCCCGGTTCAGCGAATGTCGCACAAGCAGTGGTAGTAAATGCCGCGCGGATCCGCAAAGCGATCGAGGCGCTCGACGTCGGTAATCAGGCTGCGGATCTCGCCCGGCAGACGCTCCAGCCAGGAGTGCGGCCAGGCGGTGAAGCCGATGCGCGCTGCGCCTGACAGCAGGTTGATCACGAGTCGTTCGCCGAATTTAAGCTCCGGCTCGATCAGGATGACCTCGAAATCGTCACCCAACCCCGCCCTGTCCGCCGCTGCGGCCAAGGTGTCGTCGAGGGTACCGATGCGATCCACCAGGCCCGCCGCACGCGCGGTCTCGCCCAGCCAGACACGTCCTTCCGCAAACTCGAGGACATCTTCGAGCGACATCCCTCGCGCCTCGGCGACCTGTCCCAGGAAGCGTTGATAGGCGCCCTCGACCATGGCCTGGATGATCTGCATCGCATCCTCGCCGAAAGAGCGATCGAGCCTGAACTCGCCACTGTAGCGGTGCGTGCCGACACCATCGACATTGACCCCGAGGCGCTCCAGCAGGCGACCGAAATTCGGCACCAGCGCCACGACCCCGATGGAGCCGGTCACCGTGGTCTCGTGAGCCCAGATCTCGTCCGCCGGGAGCGCGATGATATAGCCTCCCGAGGCCGCCATACCGCCCATCGAGACGAGCACGGGCTTGCCCGCGTCCCGGACGAGCTCGAGTTCGCGCATGATGGCCTCGGAAGCGAACTGGCTGCCCCCGCCACTGTCGATCCGCAGCACGAGCGCCCGGACGTCGTCGTCGTCACGCGCCTCCCGCAGCAGCTCGCGCAAGGTTTCGTCCCCAATGGTCCCGGGCGGCTGCTCCCCCGACATGATGTCGCCGTGCGCCATGATCAGCCCGACGGCCCGTCGTTTCTTTCCGGTCGATGCACGCGGCCGCATTTTTGCCCGCACGGCCGCCAGGTAATCCTCGGCGTATACGCCGACATAGTCACCCGCCCGGTCGTGCCCGCCTGTTTCCGCGAGCCGCGCCTCAATTTCGTCACTGGAGAGCAGGCCGTCGACCAGCCCGGCGTCGCGCGCGACCCTGGCCAGGTCGCCGCCGGCGGCCCGCAGACGCGGCAGGAAGCGCTCTATGTAGTCATCGAGGAGCTCGGGCTCGACACCACGGGCCAGCGCCACATCAGCTCGCCAGGCCGCCCACAGGCCTTCCGCGATCGGCCGGAGATTCTCCCGCTCCACCTCCGACATGTCGTCCCGCAGGTAGCTTTCGCCATAACTCTTCGCCTCGCCGGCGCGAAAGACGTACCAGTCCAGCGACAGCTTGTCCAGCGCCGCCTTGTAATAGTTCCGGTACAAGCCGAAGCCTTGGAACACGATGCCACCGAGCGGATCGAGGTAGATCTCGTCGGCATGGGCGGCAATGTAATACTGCGGATGACCGTAGCCTCCGGCGGAGGCGATGATCGGCTTGCCGGCATCCCTGAAGCGCTCCAGCGCGGCTGTTACGGCACCAAGCTTGTCGATGCTGCCGCCGCCAAGCCCGTCCAGTTCGAGATGGATCGCCTTGACCCGCTTGTCGCCGCCGGCCTCGTCAATGGCATCGACGAGTTCGCCGAGCAGCGTCTGCGAGCGTGAAAGGCCGCGGACGGCTTCGAAGGCGCGGTCGATGGGATCCCCGGAATACTGTTCGACCAACACGCCTTCCGGGCTCACCACGAGCACAAAAGCCTCCGGCAGCCTGGCGGGCCGCGTCGCGAGCGCCGCGACAACGATCCCCAAGACGAGCAGCATCAGGAACAGGTGAACCGTCCGACGCAGCCCGTCGAGGGCCCGCAAGACGATGCGGAAGAAGCCCCGGAGGCCTCGACCCAGCAAAGATCAGACCTTTTCCTTGATCCGGGCCGCCTTGCCGGTGCGATCACGCAGGTAATAGAGCTTCGCGCGGCGCACATCGCCGCGGCGCTTTATCTCGATGCCCGCAATCGCCGGGCTGTAGGTCTGGAACACGCGCTCCACTCCCTCGCCGTGCGACACCTTGCGCACCGTGAAAGCGGAGTTCACGCCGCGGTTGCGTCGCGCGATGACAACGCCCTCGAAAGCCTGCAGGCGCTCGCGGTTGCCTTCCTTGACCTTGACCTGCACGACGATCGTATCGCCGGGTGAAAAGTCAGGAACTTCCCGCTGCATCTGCTCTTTGTCCAACTGTTCGATGATGTTGCTCATTTCGATCACCCGCGCCCAAGCGCTTTCCAGTTCAATCCGCGCCGTCGGTCACCCGCTCGGCGATGTATTCGTCCAGCAGCCTCCGCTCCTCGGCGGAAAACTCCCGCCCCGCCAGCAGTTCCGGCCGCGTCGTCCAAGTCCTTCCCAGCGACTGCTTGAGGCGCCAGCGCCGGATGGCCTCATGGTCACCCGATAACAGCACCGCGGGCACCCGCAGCCCCTCGATCAATTCCGGCCTGGTGTAGTGCGGGCAATCCAGCAGCCCGTCACTGAACGAGTCCTCCACCGCGGAGTTCTCGTCGCCAAGCACCCCCGGCACCAGCCTCGCCACCGCGTCGACCACCAGCATCGCCGGGAGTTCACCCCCGCTCAACACGTAGTCACCGACCGTCAACGCCTCGTCCGCCTCCATGCGCAGTAACCGCTCGTCCATGCCCTCGTAGCGGCCCGCCACGAGCAGCAGTCCGGGTAGTTTCTGGTACTCCCGCGCCACAGCCTGGTCGAACACCCGGCCCTGCGGCGACAGAAATACCGTCCGGCTGCCTTCCGGCAGCCTGGCCCTGGCAGCGCGAATCGCGCTGCGCAGCGGCTCTACCTTCATCACCATGCCCGGCCCGCCACCATAGGGCCGATCATCCACCGTGCGGTGCACGTCGGTGGCGAACCCGCGAGGATCCGTAGTCCCCAGTCTCAGCAGCCCGCGCTCCAGCGCCCGCCCGATCACCCCGTAGCGGCCGACCAGGCCGACCAGCTCCGGGAACAGCGTCACGACCTCGAAGTGCATGACGCCGCCCTCAGAATTCCGGGTCCCAGTCGACGACGATTCGTCCGCCGGCCAGGTCCACCTCGTTCACGAACCGTCCGGGCAGAAACGGCAGCAAGCGCTCCCTTTCGCCCTTCACCACCATGACGTCGTTCGCCCCGGTAGCCATCATCTGCTCGACGCGGCCCAGTTGCACGCCTTCGGTCGTCATCACCTCAAGCCCGACCAGGTCGGCCCAGTAATACTCTCCCGCACCCGGCTCCGGCAGGCGCTCTCGCGCCACGGCCAGTTCCGCTCCGACCAGCAATGCGGCCTGGTCGCGATCCGAACAGCCGTCGAAGCGGGCTACCAGCGCCTGTCCCTGGCGCCGGCCCTCCACCAGTCGGGCGGGACGCCAGCTTTCTTGCCGGCCGAGTTCGACCTCCCGGTAGTCCAGCAGGTTCTCCACCGGATCGGTGAAAGACCAGAGCTTGACCCAGCCGCGTACTCCGTAGAGTCCGCCTACCTTGCCGAGGATCACCCGTCGTTGGCCGGCCATGATCCCATTACCCCGGGCCCACGCTTCCGCGCGCGCCTGTAAAGGCCTCAGGCGGCCTTCTTCTCGAACTGCTTGATCAGGTTGGCAACTCGTTCCGACGGCTGCGCACCCTGCCCGAGCCAGTAGTTTATCCGCTCGAGATCGAGCTTCAGCTTCTCTTCCTTGCCGGTCGCGATTGGATTGAAAAAGCCAAGCCGCTCGATGTAGCGCCCGTCGCGCCGGTTGCGGCTGTCGGTCACCACCACGTGGTAGAAGGGCCGCCTCTTCGCGCCGCCCCGGGTCAGACGAATCGTCACCATGGATCCAGATTTCCTCGTTCGCGCTGAATGCCGCGCGCGGAAATACCCGCGCACCGCAGAGCGGTCCGCCAGCAGGCAGCCGCCGCAAGTAAACGCGTTATTCTACTGGAAATTTGCCCAATGGGAAGGGCTGCAGGGGCACGGTCTCAGCCGAACCCCGGCGGAAGTCGGCCCTTCATGGCCCGCATCATCTTCGCCATGCCGCCCTTGCTGAATTTCTTCATCATTTTCTGCATCTGCGTGTGCTGTTTCAGCAGGCGGTTGACCTCCTGGACCTGCACCCCGGCCCCGTGTGCGATCCGTCGCTTGCGCGAGCCGTCGATGATCGCCGGATGCCGTCGTTCTTTCGGGGTCATCGAGTCGATCACGGCCGCCTGGCGGCGCATTTCACGCTCGCCCATGCGGGGATCCACTTTCCCCGGCATGGCTTGGCCGGGCAGCTTGTCCAGCAGTCCCGCGAGACCGCCCATCTGCTGCATCTGGCGAATCTGGTCGCGCAGATCCTGCAGTGAGAAGCCCTGGCCCTTGGAGAGCTTGCGCGCCAGGCGATCCGCCTGCTCCTGGTCCACCTTGTGCTGGACTTCTTCCACCAGCGACACCACGTCGCCCATGCCCAGGATGCGCGAGGCGAGGCGCTCGGGATGAAACGGTTCGAGCGCAGTCGTCTTCTCGCCCGCGCCGATGAACTTGATCGGTTTGCCGGTGACCTGGCGAACGGACAAGGCAACGCCCCCGCGGGCATCGCCGTCGGCCTTGGTCAGGATCACGCCGGTCAAATCGAGCGCATCGCCGAAGGCGCGGGCGGCATTGACTGCATCCTGGCCTGCCATGCTGTCGACGATGAACAGTGTCTCGACCGGATTGACGGCGGCGTGGATACGCCGCGCCTCGTCCATCATCGCCTCGTCGACGTGCAGACGGCCGGCGGTGTCGATGATCAACACATCACACATCTCGCGCCGTGCGCGCTCGACAGCCCGCAGCGCAATCGCAACAGGATCCTGGCCGGCATCGCTCGGACAGAACACGGCACCGACCTCGCCCGCGAGACGCTCGAGCTGCAAGATCGCCGCGGGCCGGTAAATGTCCGCGCTGGCCAGCATGACTTTGCGCCCGTCCCGCTCGGCCAGGCGGCGCGCAAGCTTGGCAGCGGTAGTCGTCTTGCCGGCGCCCTGCAGGCCGGCGAGCAGCACGATGGCCGGCGGCTGCGTCCGCAGGTTCAGCGATTCGTTCGCCGAACCCATGGTGCGCACGAGCTCGTCGTGGATGATCTTGATGAAGGCCTGCCCGGGGGTCAGGCTCTTGGCGACTTCCGCCCCGAGCGCGCGTGTCCGGGTCCGCTCGATGAAATCCTTGACCACCGGCAACGCGACGTCGGCTTCCAGCAGGGCCATGCGAACCTGCCGCAAGGTGTCGCGGATATTGTCCTCGGTGATGCGGCCGCGTCCCTTCAGGGCCTCGCCGGCGCGCGACAATCGGTCGGTCAGGTTCTCGAACATCGCTTTCCAGGGGGTCGGGTACGTGCGAAGGGGCAAATTATACCCGGCGGCCGGGCCACTTCCGCTTTCCGTGTTTCTCCACCCGCCCGACGCTGTGTCAGAATGCATCTTTGACCTGGCCGCCGAGCTTTCCCGATGATCCCGATCGTGGTCTTCGCCTTGTACCTGTCGTCCGGCCTCCTGCTGGTGAAGCACCAGCTGGCGGGCCAGCCGGACGGACGGGCGACCGCGCTCGTCGGACCTGCGCTGCTGCTCGGCGCCGCGGGCCTGGCGCTGCATTCACTCTTGCTCGCCACCCTGGTGGGAGCGCGCGGCGGCCCCGAACTATCGCTGGGCGGCGTGCTGTCGCTGGTGGCGTGGCTGATCGCGCTGTTCGCACTGCTTGCCTCGCTCAAGGCGCGCTTCCTGGGCCTGGGCGCCGTGCTGTTGCCCGCAGCCGGGCTCGCCGCGCTGGCGGCGCTTGTCCCCGACCCGGTCATACCACGGGCCGCGGCACCGGAATGGGGCATTCATGCCCACGTCCTGTTTTCCATCCTGGCATACAGCCTGCTCAGCCTGGGTGCGGGCCTCGCGATACTGTTCCTGTACCGTGACCGTACGCTTCGCCAGCGCAAGCTGACCGCGTGGACGCGGATCCTGCCGCCACTGGAATCCCTCGAGTCGGCGCTGTTCACCGCGCTCATCGCAGGATTCTCGCTGCTGACACTGGCGCTGTTCAGCGGCCTGATGTTCCTGCAGGACATCTTCGCCCAGCACCTGTTGCACAAGACTGTGCTCTCGATCGTCGCGTGGGGGGTGTTCGCGGTTCTGCTGGTGGGCCGGCTCAAGCTGGGCTGGCGCGGCCGCCAGGCCGTCCACTGGGTGCTGGCAGGCTACGGCCTGCTGGCACTGGGCTACTTTGGCAGCCGCTTCGTGCTGGAGTTCATTCTCGGCCGCCAGTGGGGGTAGGAGGACCCAGCCGCATTGAATGATGTTCCGCTAAGTACGCTCTTTTCCGTGCTTGGATTGCTGCTGGTGCTCTCGGCTTTCTTCTCCGGGACCGAAACGGCGTTGATGAGCGTGAACCGCTATCGCCTTCGGCACCGGGCCCGCCACGGGCAACGCGCGGCCCGCCTGGCGGAGGAACTGCTGAAGCGGCCGGACCGACTGATCGGCCTGATCCTGCTCGGCAACAACTTCGTCAATATCTTCGCCTCGTCGCTGGTTACCGTCATCGCCCTTCGGCTAGGCGGGGAAGGTGCGATCGCCATCGGCGCCGGCGTCCTGACGCTCGTCATCCTGATTTTTGCCGAGGTCGCGCCCAAGACCGTGGCGGCATTGCACCCGGAGCGCCTCGCGCTTCCCGCTGCACTGATCTACTACCCGCTGCTGAAGGTCAGCTACCCGGTCGTCTGGCTGGTCAACCTGATGGCGAACGGAGTGTTGCGCCTCATCGGTGTCAGGACCGAGCATGTCCAGGGCCACGCGTTGTCGCACGAGGAATTGCGTACCGTGGTCAGCGAAGCCGGCGCGATGATCCCGAAGCGACACCAACGCATGTTGATCGGCGTGCTGGAGCTTCAGGACGTCACCGTGGACGACATCATGGTGCCGCGCAACGAGATCGACGGACTCGATCTCGACGACGACTGGGAAGACCTGCTCGAACAGATTACCGAGAGCAGGCACACGCGCCTGCCCGTCTATCGCGGCGATCTCGATGAAGTTGTCGGCATACTGCATCTGCGCAGCGTCATGGGAGAATTGGCGGACGACGAGCTGACCCGAAACGATCTCGTTGCCAAGGCGCTGGAACCCTACTTCGTACCCGAGGGAACGCCGCTCCATACCCAGCTGGTCAACTTCCAGCGTGCGAAACGCCGCCTCGCGTTCGTGGTCGACGAGTACGGCGACATCCAGGGCCTCGTCACGCTGGATGACATCCTCGAGGAGATCGTCGGGGAATTCACCACCGACCCGGCGGACATCTACCGCGACGTCCAGCCGGAGGCCGACGGCAGCTTCATGGTCAGCGGCACTGCAAACGTCAGGGAAATCAACCGGATGATGGGTTGGCGCCTGCCTACCGACGGGCCAAAGACCCTTAATGGACTGATCGTCGAACGGCTGGAGACGATCCCGCAGGCCGGGGCCACCCTCCGGCTCGGCGATTATGTGCTGGAAATCATCCAGACGGCCGACAACGCAGTGCGCTCGGTGCGGCTGCGCCCGCCCGCGCGACCGGGCAAGCCCTAGTCGAACGCCGCTTCGATCGCCTCGCCGAGCCGCTTGACCGGTATGACGTCGAGGTCCCCCAGCCGCCCGCGCGGTACGTTCGCGGCCGGCACGACGGCGCGCCGGAATCCATGCTTTGCGGCCTCGCGCAGGCGCTCCTCGCCATACGGCACGGGGCGAATTTCGCCCGCGAGGCCAACCTCGCCGAAGGACACCAGCCCGGCCGGCAACGGCCGGTCGCGCAGGCTGCCGAGAGCCGCGAGCAGCATTGGCAGGTCCGCCGCGGTTTCGACGATGCGCACGCCGCCGACGACGTTGACGAACACGTCCTGGTCGAACATCGCGATGCCCGCGTGGCGATGCATGACGGCCAGCAACAGCGCCAGGCGGTTGGCATCGAGCCCGACCGAGACACGTCGCGGGTGCCCTGAATGGCTCTCGTCCACCAAAGCCTGGACCTCGACCAGCAATGGCCGGCTGCCCTCGCGCGCCACCATGATCGCGCTGCCCGAGACGCTGCCGTCGTGCCCGGACAGGAAGATCGACGAAGGATTGAGGACCTCGCGCAGCCCCTGTTCCGTCATCGCGAACACGCCGATCTCGTTGGCTGCGCCGAAGCGGTTCTTGACTGCGCGAATGATGCGGAATCGGCTGCCGACATCGCTTTCGAAATAGAGCACCGTGTCCACCATGTGCTCGAGGACACGCGGACCGGCGATCGAGCCGTCCTTGGTCACATGGCCCACCAGGAATACCGCGGGCCCAACCTGCTTGGCATAGCGCACCAGCCGTGCCGAGCTCTCGCGCAACTGCGCGACGGCGCCGGGCGCGGACTGGAGAAGATCGGTGTGCATAGTCTGGATGGAGTCCACGACCAACACGCGCGGCCGAACCGCTTCAGCCTGGGCGAGAATACGTTCGATGTTGGTTTCGGCGAGCAACTGCAGGCTGCCGGCCTCCATGCCGATGCGCCGTGCCCGCATTCCGACCTGGCGCAGGGATTCCTCGCCGGTTACGTACAAGGCTGGCAGGGACCCTGCCAGCCGCACGGCCGCCTGGAGCAACAGCGTGGACTTGCCGATGCCCGGATCGCCGCCAATCAGCGTCACGGAACCGGGCACGAGTCCCCCGCCAAGCACCCGGTCCAATTCGCCGATCCCGGTCGGCCACCG
>Ga0114946_10002906_pt1 | contig 11706 bp, 10 predicted proteins | sample WalLakDeSediment_FD_88676 | JGI IMG/M metagenome (GOLD analysis project Ga0114946, IMG submission 88676) | Lake sediment microbial communities from Walker lake, Nevada to study Microbial Dark Matter (Phase II) - Walker Lake 11/02/13 Deep Sediment | ecosystem: Environmental > Aquatic >...
GAGGTTTGGTGCTTACTTCGCATATCGATTTGGCGTTTCCCAATCGTTAGCGACGCAAGCATCCGCACAAACTACTTGATTCACATGTTCTTAAAGAGCGCTGCTGAGTTCGTCTCAGCGAGGGCGCGTATTCTGCGCCCCGGGCCAGCATGATGTCAAGATCGTGCTGCGCCCTGCTTCGGGTTGACCGGCTGCGTTTCTGCTGCCGTTTTCCTCGAAGCGAGCCGCTTATGATGCCCGGCCTGGAGGAGATTGTCAACCCTTTTTCGTGCTTCCGGTTCGGCCCCGAGAGGCTTTTCCGGATCCCCTTCAGGGCATCGCCCCGTTGGAGAGCGCGCATTATAGATGGCTGGCCCGGGCGGTCAAGGGGTTCGAGCAAATATTCTTCCGGCGGCTGCCGGGACACCCATTCAGGCCACGCGGACGCTGGCCACGCGGCGCTTGCCCACCTGCACCACGTGCCGAGCGCCGCTGGGGAAACGGCGGTCCGGGTCCTCGATGCGCTGGCCGTCGATCCGCACCGCACCCTGGCGCAGCAGGCTGCGCGCCTCGGTGGTGGACGCCACCAATGCCGCCTCCTTCAACAGGTTCGGCAACGGCAGCCCATCCTCCCACGGCTGGACCACGACCTCCGGGAGGTCGTCCGGAAGCTGGTGCCGCTGGAAACGTGCTATGAAAGCCTGCCTCGCGCGCGCACCGGCGCCGGCGCCATGAAAGCGGTCCACCAGCTCCTCACCCAATGCGAACTTGATGTCCCGGGGATTCCGCTCCCCTGACTCGGCGACCGCGCGCAGCGCCGCAACCTCGACCAGCGGGCGCCAGCTAAGCAGTTCGTAGTAGCGCCACATCAATTCGTCCGAAATCGACATGATCTTGCCGAACATGTCGTCCGGTGGCTCCTGGACACCGATGTAGTTCCCCAGCGACTTGCTCATCTTCTGGATGCCGTCGAGACCTTCCAGGATCGGCATGGTCAGGATTACCTGCGGCGGCTGCCCGTATTGCTTCTGCAACTCGCGGCCCACCAGCAGGTTGAATTTCTGGTCGGTGCCACCGAGCTCCATGTCCGCCTTCAGCACCACCGAGTCATGCCCCTGGATCAGGGGGTAGAGGAACTCGTGAATGGCGATCGGCTGCCGGCCGGTGTACCGCTTGTTGAAATCATCCCGCTCCAGCATCCGCGCCACGGTATGCCGGGCCGCCAGCTGCACGATCCCGGCTGCACCCAGATCGCTGGTCCAGGTGGAGTTGAACACTACTTGCGTCCGTTCCGGATCGAGGATCCGGAAGACCTGATCCTGGTAGGTGGCCGCGTTCGCCTGGATGTCGTCCTCGGTGAGCGGCGGCCGGGTCGCAGTCTTGCCGGTGGGGTCGCCGATGCGCCCGGTGAAATCACCGATCAGGAAGATGATCTCGTGCCCCAGCTCCTGCAACTGGCGGAGCTTGTTCAGCAGGACCGTGTGCCCGAGGTGCAGATCAGGTGCCGTGGGGTCGAAACCCGCCTTGATCCGAAGCGGCCGACCGGCCTGCAGGCGCTCACGCAATTCCTCTTCGAGCAGGATTTCGTCGGCACCGCGACGGATGATAGCGAGCTGTTCTTCCAGTTCCATTCGAAAATTCCGTTATAATATTGATATCGTTAGGCATGGTGGAGCCGGATAACCACGGCGCCAGGAGTAGATTGACTGTGGCTGTCCGCGTAATATCGCCGCGACAGTATTCGGGAAGGGGGACCCCCAGTGCCAAAACAACGCCGCATCTTCATGGAAACGAGTGCCACCCACCTTAACTTCCATAAGCCGCGACGACGCCGACGCTGGCCAATCCTCCTTTCCGTCGTCCTTCTGGGGACCCTGGGCCTGGGCTTTGCGGCCTACATTGAGCAACCGGCGCCCGAAAGCTCCGCGTCGGCGGCGTTGCCGACCGATGATACCGTTCGGGGGGCTGCCGAGAGAACCCGGCTAGAAGTTGCGCACCTGTCCCGGGCGCCATTGGCACCGGAAGCCAGTGCAGATGACCCGCAGTCGACCGCCATCGGCGCAGCGTACGCGTTGCGCGAACACACGTATAACGATGCCCTTCCCGACGGCGACGCCACCAGCATCCTCGACGCGGCATCCGCAGATTCCCCTCTCGATTTCGCGGTTGCAGCATCCGGGGCAGACGGGCTTGAATGGAAGGACCATGCGGTTGCCTCCGGGGACACCCTCTCCGCCATCTTCAGTCAACTCGAGATTCACAGTCACCTACAGTCCATCCTGGCGCTGGGCGACGAGGGCAAAGACCTGCAGCGCCTGTTTCCCGGAGAGCGCCTGCGCGCCGGAAAACGGGACGGCGATCTCGAGACCCTGATCTACGAGCCACGTGGGGACCACTACATCGAAATCACGCGGGCCCAGGAAAGCGGCGAATTCGTCGCGCAGCGCAAGGAGCATGAACTCGAGGCCCAGCGGCGCATTACCCATGCGGAAATTCAGCAGTCCCTGTTCCTCGATGGATCACGGGCAGGTCTGTCGGACGCGATGCTGATCCAGATCGCGAACATCTTCGGCTGGGACATCGATTTCGCCTGGGACATCCGCCAGGGCGACCACCTCATCGTCGTCTATGACCGGATTTTCAAGGACGGGGAATACCTGCGCGATGGCCCGGTGCTCGCCGCCGAATTCCAGAACCGAGGCCGCACGCTGCACGCCCTGCGCTTCGCCCCCGAAGGCGGCGATCCCGACTACTTCACACCGGACGGCGAGGCCATGCGCCAGGCTTTCATCCGCACGCCGGTCGACGTCGGCCGCATCAGCTCGAACTTCGGCCCCCGGAGGCATCCCGTCCTCGGCTACACCCGCCAGCATCAGGGCGTCGATTACGCCGCACCCACGGGCACGCCGATCCGCGCCGCCGGGAACGGCCGCATCGTGCATCGCGGAACCCGGGGTGGATACGGCAAGACCGTGATCATCGATCACGGCAACAACTACAGGACGCTGTACGCGCACATGAACGGCTATCGCAGCGGACATTCGGTGGGCTCACGGGTCCGCCAGGGCGAGATCATCGGTTACATAGGCATGACCGGGCTGGCCACCGGCCCGCACCTGCATTACGAATTCCACGTGCGCGAGAAACCGGTCAACCCGGTGACCGTCGATCTGCCCCGCGCCGAATCACTCCCCCGCAAGCACATGGAGGCCTTCCGCAAGGAGACGGCATCGCTGCTTGCCGCCATCGAGACCCTGAGGGAGACCCAACTGGCCGAGGGCGCGACGGGCGCAGGCACCTAGTGCCCGAGCTGTACATCGGGCTGATCTCCGGTACCAGCAGGGACGGCGTCGAGGCGGTTCTCGCCGCGCAAGGGGGTCCGCTCGGATGGCAGGTGCACGCTCACATCCGTCACACCTACCCGGAGACAGTCGCCACGGATCTCGCCCGGCTCACTGTAGCCGGGCACGGCCATTTCCAGGAACTGGGGCAATTGGACGCCGCGATCGGTGAAGTCTTCGCCGACGCCGTGCTGGCGTTGCTGCAAGAGGCCGGCCTTCAAGCGGAGTCGGTGCGCGCGATCGGAAGCCATGGACAGACCCTGCATCACGCACCCACCGCGACCCCGCGTTTCACCTGGCAGATCGGTGATCCCTTTCGCATCGCGGAGCGCACCGGAATCGATACGGTAGCCATGTTCCGGCAGCGCGATATCGCCGCCGGCGGCGAGGGCGCCCCGCTCGCCTGCGGACTTCATGCCGCCTGTTTCGCCGATGGCGCGGTGACACGTGCGGTGGTCAATATCGGCGGCATCAGCAACATCACCTGGCTGAGGCCGGGGCAGCCGGTCCTCGGCTATGACTGCGGGCCGGGCAACACGCTGATGGACGCGTGGATCCGCGAACTCAGGGGCCTCCCTTTCGATGCCGGCGGCCAATGGGCGGCACAAGGCAAGGTCAACGCGGAGTTGCTGGAAACCCTGCGCGCGGACCCCTTTTTCGCGCTGGGTGCACCGAAGTCCACCGGTCCGGAGTACTTTTGCCTGCGTTGGCTCGAAGGCCGCCTCGCCAACGCGACCGACCGCGTGGCTGGCATCGATGTGCAGGCAACGCTCACGGAATTCACGGCGGGCGTCATCGCCGACGCCGTGCTCCGCGAGCAACCCGGAACTCACCCTCTCGAGGTCCTGGTTTGCGGCGGCGGCGTGCGCAACGCGGAACTGATGCGCCGCCTGCGCGACGCGCTGGGAGCGATCCCGGTCACTGAAACCGGCGATCTCGGTCTCCCTGCCGAACAGGTCGAGGCGGCTGCCTTTGCCTGGCTGGCACGGCAGACCATTCATGCCCGGGCGGGCAATATCCCGGAGGTCACCGGAGCCGCAGGGCCGCGCATCCTCGGCTGCATCATTCCCGGCACCCATCCCGTCGACGGCGCGATCCAACAAGCCTGAAACACGAAGAGGCCGGGAGGGGCACCCCCCGGCCTCTGACCGCATGTGTTTGTCCGTGACCGATCAGGTCGAAAAGCTGGAGCCGCAGCCGCAGGTGGTGGTCGCGTTCGGATTGCGGATCACGAACTGGGCGCCTTCGAGCCCCTCGCTGTAATCGATTTCCGCACCGGCCAGGTACTGGAAGCTCATCGGGTCGATCAGCAGCGTCACCCCGCCGTTCTCGACGACGGTGTCGCCGTCACCGACGGTCTCGTCGAAGGTGAAGCCATACTGGAATCCGGAGCAGCCGCCGCCACTCACGAAGACGCGCAGCTTCAGGTTCGCGTTGTCCTCCTCGTCGATCAGGCTCTTCACCTTGGTCGCAGCCGCGTCCGTGAAGACCAGAGGGCTCGGCATCTCCATGTCGGCGTCGGCAGTGGCGGTCATCGTGTCAGCCATGATGAAGTCTCTCTACGTGTACATTGGCCCCATACGCTATGAAGACCGATGGCAATAGTCAAGAATACCCGCGTTCGCGGTGTAATGATGTCGCTCATGGAAAGACCGGCACCGCCTCCAGGCCCTGGCCTTCCGGAAAGCCGAACATCAGGTTCATGCCCTGCACCGCCTGGCCCGAAGCGCCCTTCACCAGGTTGTCGATCACCGACAGCACCATCAGGCGCCCTGACTCAACGGGACGCACGACCGCGATGCGGCAGAGATTGGTACCGCGCACGCTTGCGGTCTCCGGGTGTGCTCCAGGCGGCAGCACGTCCACGAAGGGCTCTTCCCTGTAAAAGGCCTCGAACAGGGCCTGGAAGTCCATGTCCGCGTCCAGCGGCCGGGCATACAGCGTGGCGTGGATGCCGCGGATCATCGGCACCAGGTGCGGCTGGAAGACCAGCCCCACCGCTCCGCCGGCCACGGTCTCCAGCGTCTGACGAATCTCGGGCAGGTGACGGTGCCCGGCGCTGCCGTAGGCGCGGAAGTTCTCCCCCACCTCCGCGAACAATCCGCCGACCTGCGCCTTGCGCCCGGCGCCGCTGACGCCGCTCTTGGCATCGGCGATGATGTCGGTCGGGTCGATGGCCCGGGCCTGCAGCAGTGGCAGCAGCCCCAGGCTCACCGCCGTCGGGTAGCAGCCGGGGACTGCCAGCAGGCGCGCCTCGCGGATCTGCTCGCGGTTGAGTTCGGGCAGGCCGTACACGGCCTCGTCCAGCCACTGCGGCGCCCCGTGCGCCTGCCCGTACCAATGCGCCCAGACCTCCGCGTCACGGATGCGGAAATCGGCCGAGAGGTCGATCACGCGGACCCCGCGTTCCAGCAGCGGGCCCGCAAGGGCATGGGCAACGCCGTGCGGAGTGGCGAAGAAGACCGCGTCACACCCCGCCAGCTGCTCCACCTCGGGGGCCACGAAGTCGAGGTCCAACACCCCGCGCAGGCTGGGGAACATCCCGGCCACGGGCGTTCCTGCGTCCCCGCGGGAGGTCACGGCCGCGATCCCGACCTCGGGATGAGAGGCCAGCAGACGCAGCAGTTCGACGCCGGTGTAACCCGTGGCGCCAACGATACCGACGGAAATCATGAATATCCTGGGGTTCTGGACTATGCCTGCGAATCATACCGATTCACCGCCCGCAACGACATCCGGCGCCGAACGAATCCGACCCGGCCGGCCCGACGTCAGTTCTTGCCCGCGCGCACCAGGCCGCCCAGGCCCGACTGAACCAGCGCATTGTTGAGCAGAGAGCGGATCTGATCCGCATTCTCCAGCAGCCGGCACTGCGCGAGCAGGGCTTCGGTGCGGTCCGTGGAGAAGCTGCGGATCACCCACTTGACCCGCGGAATGGCCGACACGTTGACGCTGAGGCTGTCGATCCCCATGCCCAGCAGGAGAATGATCGCCGCCGGGTCGGAGGCCATCTCGCCGCAGACGCTGACCGGCTTTCCGGCGCGGCGCGCGCCGTCGGCGATCAACTCCAGCGCCCGGACCGAAGCGGGGTGCAACGGATCGTAGAGGTTCGCCACCCGGGCGTTGTTCCGGTCCACCGCCAGCAGGTACTGCACCAGGTCGTTGGTGCCGACCGAGAGGAAATCGACGCGCCGCGCCAGGTTCTCGACCAGGTACACCGCGGCGGGCACCTCGATCATCACCCCGACCTCGGGCATCGGGATCGTGAATCCTTCGTCCAGCAGCTCCTCCCGCGCCCGGTTGAGCAGGACCTTGGCCTCCTTGAGTTCCTCCAGCGAACTGATCATCGGGAACAGGATCTGCAGGTTGTCGTGGTTCTCGCTGGCCCTGAGCATGGCCCGCAGCTGGGTCACGAAGATCTCCGGATGATCCAGGGTGATGCGGATGCCGCGCCAGCCCAGGAAGGGGTTGTCCTCCTGCACCGGGAAATACGGCAGCTGCTTGTCGCCGCCGATATCCAGCGTGCGCAGCGTCACCGGCATCGGATCGAAGGAGGCGAGAATCTGCCGGTAGATCTCGACCTGCTCGTCCTCGCCCGGAAAGCGGTCGCGGATCATGAACGGCACTTCGGTGCGGTACAACCCCACTCCCTCGGCCCCCGACTGGAGCGAGGGCTTGATGTCCGCGAGCAGGCCGCTGTTGGCCAGCACTGGAACCGGGCGGCCGTCGCGGGTGGCCGCCGGCTCGAGGGCCAGCGTGCGCAGCCCTTCCTCGAGTTCACGTTCCTCCAGGACCAGGCGCGTGAACTCCGCCCGCAGCTCCGCGCTCGGATTCACGTACAGGCGGCCGCGATAGCCGTCGACCAGGACCTCGCGATCCTCGAGCCGGCTCACCGGCAGGTCGGCAACGCCCATGACCGCAGGCACGTTCAGCGCGCGGGCCAGGATCGCGATGTGCGAGGAGCCGGTCCCCTTGGCCGAAACGATGGCGCCGAGGCGTTCGATCGGGACTTCGGCAAGATGCGAGGCGGTGAGATCCTCGCCGACCAGGATTCCGCCCTCGGGAAACTCCTCGGTGCTGCCCTCCACCGGCAGCAGGTGCGAGAGCACGCGCCGACCCAGATCGCGGATGTCCGCGCCGCGCTCGCGCAGGTAGGGGTCTTCCATGTCCTCGAACACCCGCACGCTCTCGCGCACGGTGTCCCGCAATGCCCCTGGCGCCCACTGGCCTTCGCGAATCCTGGCCTCGGTCCGGTGCACAAGGGAGTCCGAGCCGAGCAACATCAGGTAGGCGTCGAAGAGCGCCCTTTCCTCGGCCGGCAGCAGCGTCTCGGTGCGCCGCTTCAGGCTCTCGATCTCTTCGCGGGTCGCCGCCACGGCAATGCCGAAGCGCACCAGTTCCTGCTCGATGCCGCGCGCCTCGCGGTCCGGAATCGAATCCAGGTCCGCCAGCCGGTAGGCCACCACCGCACGCCCGATGGCCACGCCCGGCGCGCCGGCCACGCCGGTGGCCTCGACATTCACGTGGCTGATCAGCGGCGTCTCGCTACTGATCTCGTCGGTGAACTCGGCGTGCGTGATCGCCCCGGAGAGCTGTGCGGCCAGGGTCACCAGGAAAGAAACGTGTTCGTCGTCGAAACGGCGCGCCTCCTGGTGCTGGACCACCAGCACACCCAGCAGTTTGCGCTGCTGGATGATCGGCACCCCGAGGAACGAGAGGAAGCGCTCCTCCCCCGTCTCGGGGAAATACCGGTAGCGCGGATGCTCCGCGGCGTTCTCGAGGTTGATCGGCTCGGCGCGCGATGCCACCAGCCCCACCAGGCCTTCCGACACATCCATCTCGACCTGGCCCACCGACTCCTTGCGCAGGCCCTCGGATGCCATCAGCACCAGGCGCCCGGAACGGGGCGAACGCAGGTAGATGGAGCAGACGTCGATATCCAGGGCCGCCTTGACCCGGGTCACGATGATGTGGAGCGCCTCGTAGAAATCGACGGCGCCATTGACCTCCTGCACCACGCGGCGCAGGACATCGAGCATGGAGGGGGGCGCCGGAATTGTCATGAACCGCCGACCGTCGTGCGCGGACTCGCGCACTGCCTGCGGCCCGGATCGTTCGCCAGTTCTGGGAACATCAGCGGAACCAGCTCGCACAGGGCGCGCCGATAGACGCTCCGCTTGAACTGCACGACCTCGTGCACCGGCCGCCAGTAATCGATCCAGCGCCAGTCGTCGAATTCCGGAGGGCCGACGGCATCCAGCCGGAAATCGAGCTCGGAGCCCACGAGCTCCAACAGGAACCAGCGCTGCTTCTGACCCACGCACACGGGCCGATTCTGCCTGCGCACCATGCGTGGCGGCAGGCGGTAGCGCAGCCAGTTGCGGGTCACGCCCAGGATCTGCACGTGCTCGCGCAGCAGACCGGTCTCTTCACGCAACTCGCGGAAAAGCGCCTGCTCGGGCGTCTCATCCTGCCGAATCCCGCCCTGGGGGAACTGCCAGGCATCCTGGCCCACGCGTTTTCCCCAGAACAGTTGCCGGTCACGATTACACAGGATGATGCCTACATTGGGTCGGTAGCCATCGCAATCAATCACTTGTATCAACCAGATGAATCTTCGTTAACTGCATTGTTCCACAGGCCCATGCCAGTGGGCAAAGCAGCCACAACGACCGTCCGGCTCGGGCGCGCGCAACTCGCGTGCACCCGCCCTCATACGTACAATCCGAGGCTGTGACGCCCCGCTCTGGCAATGGAACCCGATCATGCGACTCGCCCTGTTCGACCTCGACAACACCCTGCTCGCCGGCGACAGCGACCATGCGTGGGGCCGCTTCCTGGCCGAGGTCGGCGCGGTGGATGCCGAGACCTACACCCGGGCCAACGACGAGTTCTATGCGCAGTACGTGGCCGGGACCCTCGACATCTACGAGTTCTGCCGCTTCGTGTTCCAGCCGCTGGTCGCCCACCCACTGCCCCGTCTGGAGCACTGGCGCGAGGAATTCCTGCGCGAGCGGATCCAGCCGATGATCGCCCCCGGCGCCGCCGACCTCCTGGCGCGGCACCGCGCAGCCGGCGATACCCTGCTGATCATTACCGCGACCAACAGCTTCGTGACCCGCCCGATCGCGGACCTGCTGGGGGTCGGCAACCTGATTGCGACCGAACCGGAATTCCGGGACGGCCGCTACACCGGCGAACTGGCCGCGACGCCCTGCTTCCAGGAAGGCAAGATCGAGCGACTCAGGGACTGGCTGCGGGACCGTGGGGAAACCCCGCAGGCCATGGCCGACGCCTGCTTCTACAGCGACTCGCGCAATGACATACCGCTGCTTGAGGCCGTGGGCGAGCCGGTGGCGGTGGACGCGGACCCGGCGCTGGCGGCCCATGCACGGGAGCGCGGCTGGCCGCACATCTCGCTGCGCGAGGGCGCCGAAGCCCAAGCTCCCAGGGACCGCCGCGCAGGTTAGCAACGCGAGTTCTGTAGGTCGGGTTAGCGCAGCGTAACCCGACGTGCCAGGGTGTCGGGGGCGGCGCGGCTTTTGCGGGCATGGGTGGGTGCCAGACCCGTCGGGTTACGCCCCTTGGGCTAACCCGACCTACAGTTAACGAAGTAACGAGCTGAAGAGGAAACCCGAGATGAACCGCCCGCGCATCGCCCTGACCATTGCCGGCTCCGACCCGGGCGGCGGCGCAGGGCTCCAGGCCGACCTGACCACGTTCACCCGCCTCGGCGTGCACGGCGCCACCGCCGTCACGGCGATCACGGTGCAGGATACCCGCGACGTCCTCGGCTTCGACGTGCTGCCGACCCGCCGGATCGTGGAACAGATCGAGGTCACCCTGGCCGATCTTCCGGTGGCAGCGATCAAGATCGGCATGCTGGGCTCGGCCGAGAACGTCGCGGCTGTGGCCCGCATTCTCGCTGCACATCCCCATATCCCGGTGGTCCTCGATCCGGTGATGGTCGCGGGCGGCGGCGGTGAGCTCGCGACCGAGGCCGTCGTGGACCTGACCCGCGAGCGCCTGTTGCCCCTGGCCATGGTGGTCACCCCGAACACGCCGGAGGCGGCACGCCTCAGCCGCCACGACGATCCCCGGCGCTGGGGCGAGACCCTGCGCGAACTGGGCGCCCGCAACGTACTGATCACGGGGGGCCATGCGCTGACCGAGGCCGAAGCCCGGATGAAGCCACTGCCGCCGATCGTGAACACGCTGCACCGGGAGGACGGGCACGTGCGCGGTTTCGAGATGCCCCGTCTGCCCTTCAGTTTTCACGGCTCCGGTTGCACCCTGGCCGCCGCGATCACGGCCTTTCTCGCCCGCGGCCGGGACCTGGAGCCGGCGATCATCGAGGCCCAGGGGTTCATGATCGAGGCGATCGCCGCAGGCTACGCTCCGGGCCGGGGACAGCACGTGCCAAACCGCCTCTGCCCCCAGAAATGAACCCGCGCCCATGATCCCGCGCCTGCGGGGACTCTACTTCGTCACCCCGGGCAATGCAGCGGGGCGGCTGGAACTGGTCCTCGCCGCCCTGAGGGGCGGCGCACGGATCATCCAGTACCGGGACAAGACCGACGACACCGACGCCCGCCGACGCGAGGCCGAAGCGATCCTCGCCCAATGCCGGCGTGCGGATGCGTTGTGTCTGGTGAACGACGACGTCGAACTCTGCCAGGCCATCGGCGCCGACGGAGTCCATCTCGGTGAGGCGGACGCCGCCATCGACGCGGCCCGGGCGGGGCTCGGCGCAGGCCGGATCATCGGCGCCTCCTGTTACAACGACCTGCAGCACGCCCATGCCGCCGCCGCAGCCGGCGCGGACTACGTGGCTTTCGGATCCGTATACCCGTCGGCGACCAAGCCGCAGGCCCGGCGCGCGGATCTAAACCTGCTGCGCACGGCCCGGCGCGAACTGGAGGTGCCCATTTGCGCGATCGGCGGCATCACCGCGGAAAATGCCGCGCCGGTAGTGGCCGCCGGCGCCGACATGATCGCCGTCATCCAGGGCATCTCCGCAGCGCCCGACCCCGAAGCCGCCGCCCGCGCCCTGCAGGCGCTGTTCAGTGCAACGTACCTGCACGGCGGCGCCCGGTGAGGCGTGCCTCCCGTCGGCGGGACGCCGTGAATACATCCCTGTAGGCTTGACGGCCGCCCACGGGAGGCACGCCACACAGGGCACCATCAATGCTGGCCCGAGGTGATTCGTCGCCACGGGCGCACTACACTCCGGCCTTTGTCGAACATCCATTCGCTTCCAGACAGGACATTGCCATGCAGGAATCCGAACGCCTCTTCGCCGCCGCCCAGGTCCACATCCCCGGCGGGGTCAACTCCCCGGTGCGCGCCTTCAAGGGCGTCGGCGGCACACCCGTTTTCATGGAGC
>Ga0114946_10002907_pt1 | contig 11704 bp, 9 predicted proteins | sample WalLakDeSediment_FD_88676 | JGI IMG/M metagenome (GOLD analysis project Ga0114946, IMG submission 88676) | Lake sediment microbial communities from Walker lake, Nevada to study Microbial Dark Matter (Phase II) - Walker Lake 11/02/13 Deep Sediment | ecosystem: Environmental > Aquatic > Freshwater...
ACCAATTTCCAAGTTGAACGGAAAAGTAGCAATTATAAAGAATAGCCCCATGGGAAACAGTAAGATCAAAGAATTTTTTCAACTGGGAGAAGTAGCCAATTATTTTGTCAGGGTTTTTCAAAAGCCCGACCCGGATAGACCTTCGAATTTTAATCTAAGGATGATGCATGGCATCAATAAAATATCTATTTTAATGTTTCTGGCTGCCATAATTATTTGGGTTGCCAAAAGACTGCTGTGATTCCTTGGTTGAAAAGTTTGTAGTCAGTAACTTAATTTCATATTTACTGCCATGAACATTACCTTCTTTCGTGATTACTGTCTGGGCAAACAAGGTACTTCCGAGGATACCCCCTTTGATGAGAATACCTTATGTTTTAAAGTTGGGGGCAAAATTTTTGCTATCATTGATATTGTTGATTTTGAAAGTGTGAATCTTAAATGTAATCCTGATCGGGCTGTTGAACTGAGGGAACAATTTCAAGGAATACAGCCAGGGTATCATATGAATAAAAAGCATTGGAATACAGTTCTTTTTGATGGATCTGTTTCTGATAAACTGATTTTGGAATTGATAGATCATTCCTATGACCTGGTTTTTAATAGTCTTCCAAAAACAAAAAGAGATAACCTATTCAATTCATGAGCTTTCTTCAAATCAGTGGAATCCATAAAGCCTACCAAGAGAATCAACTTGTTCTTAAGAATTTTTCCCTAGGGATAGAGAAAGGACAAATCATTTCTTTGATTGGGGAAAGTGGATCAGGTAAGAGTACCCTGTTAAGAATCATTGCAGGATTGGAAAGTAGAACCGAGGGTGAGGTTCATTTGGCGGGTGTTCGAGTACCTAACCCTAAAGAAACATTAGTACCTGGCATTGATGAAATTCAACTGGTTTACCAGGAATATCATCTATATCCCAATTCTTCCGTTGAAGAAAATATTGCAAGACCCTTATTGCAATATGATAAGGCCTATAAAGAAAAAAGGGTAGCCACTATTCTGAGGTTACTTGGGCTTGAACCATTCAAGGATAAATTACCGAGGCATCTATCGGGAGGACAGCAGCAAAAAGTGGCTATTGGAAGGGCCTTGAGTTTAGAGCCTCAAGTGTTACTTCTGGATGAGCCATTTTCAAGTTTGGACACCATCCAAAGAAGGGAAATCATTGAAGAGCTGAAGGTCATGTTTGAAGCTTTGGGGATAACGGTTCTTTTTGTTACCCATGATTTGGACGATGCTTTACAGATGACTGAAAATCTGGTAATCATGCAACAGGGTAAATTAATTCAAAAAGGCCATCCAGAACATATTTTTTCAAAGCCTAAAAACATGTATGCCGCAAAACTTTTCAGTTACTTGAATCCCATTCCGGAAAAAAGCAAAATCTATATTCGTCCTTCAGATATTCAATTATATAAAAGTACAGGAATCTTGGGAAAAGTTACAGATAAAAAATATTTGGTACATTACAACCAACTCACTGTTCGCATTGCAAATGGGAGCTTTTGGAAAGTGGAAGATAAAAAAAGGCTGTTTGAAGTGGGTGATAAGATTTATTTGAAGTGGGACGAAAACAAGGAAATATCCTTTTAACAGGTTTAAGAATTTTAAATAGCCAATTATTTTAATTTATAGAACCCTTGAGTTTTTTATTCACTCAAGGGTTGGTTTATCAATGCTGGTGACCATGTTCCCCATGGACATGCCCATGGTCCAATTCTTCTGGTGTAGCTTCCCTTACTTCGAACACCTCTCCCTCGAAATGAAGGTCAAACCCAACTAAGGGATGGTTAAAATCCAATAATATTTCTTCACCCAAATCTTTTAAAACCTTGGCTTGCATAGGATAGCCATTTTCATCCACAAGAGGAAGAAAGTTACCTTCTTTGAGCATATTGGGTTCAAAGCCTCTTTCTGAAGTAAACTGATCTTTTGGCAAGGCCATGATCAGTTCATCATCAGCTTTTCCATAGGCTTCAATTGATGGTATAATAAAGTTGAAAGATTCCTTTTCTCTTTTGCCGGCCAACATTTCCTCAAACTTTTCAGGAAGGCCACTTTGACCGAATATGAAATAGAAAGGGTCTTCTGTATCTCTGACTTCAACACTAAATGGGACAGATTCAATTTCGTCTTCGTCTCTGCTGACTTTCAATTCATAGGTAAGACCTACTACTGCATTTGTTGATATTTCCATAAGCTCAAAGGTAGGAAAGATTATTTAATTGCCCCATTGATCATTACCGCTAAAATACAAAGCATACACATCAGGAAGCAGGAAAATACCCATTTCCATTTTTGCTTAATAGTGAAGATGGCCGTTAGAATAAAAATAAAAGTAAAAAGAATTGCAAAAATTAGCAAAACCTTTAGATAAAGCTCTTCTGAGGCATGAAAATAGGGACTCTCTTGTTTTTCGGGAAACATCAATGCCTGTCTTTCCAGCCATTTGATCTCTATCCACTCCCTCCAGTAAGAATAGGCAAATATTCCTGAGGGTAATAGTGTTGCCAAAGAGAAGTAAAGACGGTTCATAAGCGGGGGCTAACCGGATTATGGTGAAACCAATAACCCGGAATCACTTCAAATTACAATATTGACTATTTTCCCTGGTACAACAATTACTTTTTTGGGGGTGGTCCCATTGGTCCATTTTTGTACCGTAGGATCTGAAAGTGCTGCTTTTTCTACTTCCTCTTTGCTTAAAGAAAGCGGGAGGGGTAATTTGGCCCGAACTTTTCCATTGATTGAGACAGGATATTCATGACTGTTTTCTACCAAATACTGCTCCTTATAATCAGGAAAATTGGCGAATATAATGGATTTATTATGACCTAACAGGGCCCATAATTCTTCAGCAATATGGGGAGCATAAGGCGAAATGACTATGGCAAGATTTTCAAGAATTTCCCTTTTATTACACTTTAATGCAGTTAGCTCATTGACACATATCATGAAGGAAGCTACTGAAGTATTGAAAGAATAATTTTCCAGATCTTCCTGGGTTTTTTTTATGGTTTTATGAAGAATTTTCAATTCTTCTCGGGTTGGTTTTTCCTCTGAAACAAAGAAAATACCCTGATTGTCATGGTAGAGTCTCCATAATTTTTTCAGAAATTTGGAAACACCATCAATGCCGTTGGTGTTCCAGGGCTTGAATTGTTCTAAGGGTCCAAGGAACATCTCATATAGTCTCAAAGTATCCGCACCATATCTTTCAATGATGTCATCCGGATTGACCACGTTATATTTGGACTTGGACATTTTTTCCACTTCCGCACCACAGATGTATTTTCCTTCCTCCAGAATAAATTCAGCATCTGCTAAATCCGGTCGCCAGGCTTTGAATTTCCCAAGGTTCAACTGGTCATTGTGAACCATATTTACATCCACATGCATGGCTGAAGTATCATATTTATCTTTAAGGCCATGGCTGACAAAAGTATTGCTTCCTTTTAATCTATATACAAAATTTGATCTTCCCTGAATCATCCCTTGATTGATCATTTTTTGGAAGGGCTCTTCGATGCTTACCACCCCAATATCAAAAAGGAATTTTGTCCAAAAACGGGAATAGAGCAAATGCCCTGTAGCGTGTTCAGCACCACCTATATATAAATCAACAGCACCCCAATATTTTTCAATTTCAGGAGCAACCAATAATTCTTCATTTTCCGGATCCATGTATCTGAAAAAATACCAGCTTGATCCTGCCCATCCGGGCATGGTACTTTTTTCAAGCGGGAATACCCCTTCTTCAGTTGTATATGTCCAGTTGGTAGCTCTTCCCAGTGGCGGCTCTCCATCTTCTGTGGGCAGATATTTGTCCACTTCGGGTAAAACCAATGGTAAATCCTGCTCTTTGATCAAGTAAGGTAAATCTTCTTTGAAGTAAACCGGAAGTGGCTCCCCCCAATACCTTTGACGGGTAAAGATAGCATCCCGCATACGGTACTGAATTTTCCCTTTTCCGATTTTATTTTCTTCCAGGAATGCTATCGCCTTATCCATGGCATCTTTCATTACTAAACCTGAAATGAAGCCTGAATTCATAATGGTACCTCCTTTTCCGGGAAAGGAACCATTTTCCATATTTCCTTCAATTACCTGCCTTATTTCCAGGCCAAAATGTTTGGCGAAATTATAGTCCCTTTCATCATGGGCAGGGACGGCCATTACAGCACCGGTTCCATATCCTGCCAGGACATAATCTGCAACCCAGATCTGAATTTCCTCTCCATTGAAGGGGTTGATGGCGTATGAACCAGTGAAAGCACCTGAGATGGTTTTGACATCTGACATGCGGTCTCTTTCAGAACGGTTTTTGGCCACTTCCACATAAGCAAGGGCAGTTTCTTTTTGATCTTCCGTGATAAGTTCATGCACATATTCATGTTCTGGAGCCAAAGCCAAATAGGTTACACCATATATTGTATCAATCCTGGTGGTAAAAACCTTTATCTGCTTGTTCTTTCCCTTTACCTGAAATACCATTTCTGCTCCAATGGACTTACCTATCCAATTACGCTGCATTTCTTTGATAGGCTCAGACCATTCTACCTGTTCCAACCCTTGGAGAAGGCGTTCTGCATAAGCAGTAATCCTCATACTCCACTGCATCATTTTCTTGCGCTCCACAGGGTGACCTCCTCTTTCTGAAAACCCATCTTTTACCTCGTCATTGGATAACACAGTACCCAATGCAGGGCACCAGTTAACAGCAGTTTCAGCCAGGAATGTCAATCTATATTTTAAAAGGATCTCTTGTTGTTCCTTTTCGGAAAAGATTTCCCAATCTGAAGCACTGAAATCAGATACATCCTCATCGCATACTGCATTAATACCAGTGTTTCCGTCTTTTTCAAATTTTTCAATTAAATAGGCAATACTTTTGGCTTTATCCTCATCTTTATCATAATAGCTATTAAAAAGTTGCATGAAAATCCACTGTGTCCAGCGATAATAGGAAGGATCAGAAGTCCTTACCTCTTTATCCCAATCAAAAGCAAAACCGATATTTTTTAGCTGTTCCGTATATCTCTGAATATTCTGCTCTGTGGTTATTGCTGGATGTTGACCGGTTTGAATGGCATATTGTTCTGCAGGTAGTCCAAAAGAGTCATATCCCATGGGATGTAAAACATTAAAGCCTTTTAACCTTTTAAATCTGGTCACTATATCAGAGGCTATATAGCCAAGAGGATGTCCTACATGAAGACCGGAACCCGAAGGATAAGGAAACATATCCAAAGAATAATATTTCGGTTTATTATAGTCCGCTTTAGCATTGAAAACCTGGCTTTTTTCCCAGTATGCCTGCCATTTTTTTTCTATTTCCTGAAAATTATAATCAGCCATTATTGAATAATTGCGTTGTTTTTATAGAATTGCTTGCAAAAATAGAAAAATTAACGGGAAACGGCTGAATAAAAAAGTTATAAGCTGTATTCATATAGCAAATCAGGAACTTGCGTTGTGTATCGATTGCAGGGAAAATAAAAAATCAAGGGGGGTAATGGATATTACCAGAACCTGTACCTTTTTTCTTTATATCGATTTCTAAAAATCCAGTTATCCCAAATATCCTGGGATAAATAGAGTTCAACTCCGATGTTAATAGATAGAAAGCCATCAAATCTTTCATCCAGTCCTGAACCTCTTCTGATCCTTCCTCTATTGTTTAATATTTTTTCAACATCAGGTTCTCCATTTTCCCTATAGAAATCGAGATTCCTAATAGCAAGTCTTAACCTGTCAGGATTAGGTCCTTCTCCATTAGTGCCATAATCTTTAACGAGATCCTGATAAAATTCACTGACATTGAAGGCGCTGATATCATCCATATAATCGGTCAATGTCCATCGGTAATTGAGTTCCAGAATCAAATCCATCCACACATTGGCTTTATATTTCATACCGATTCCTGTAGGAAATACAATAATGTATTTTTCGTATGGATTATTTTCCAGCTGTAGGGGACGTAGTGCTACCCACTCTCCTCTCAATTCTGCTTTGGGATCATTCGTAGAAACTCCTACACCGGCAAATCCATAAAAATTAATGAAATGTCTGGTGATATTATATTGGCGGACAGGTTTTAGGTGAAATTCCCCTATTGCCGAAACTTCCCAGTTCCTAGCCATAAAAGACAGATTCCTTGGCTCCCTGTTACTCCTTGGATCAGCTGGAGGGTCTTGTCCTGAAATCTGATAATAAGTACCCTCAACTCTTGCTTTTATATAGGTTCCTAAAACCCTTCTGACTGCAAAATTTGCATTCCAATCAGGCTGTACGCCCTCATCATATTTCCATAAAGAATATAATTCTCCAAAATACTGTGTAGGACCAATGGAAGCCGAGAGAGACCACGGTGCTTCAAACCTATACCTGTAGAAGCTTTGTGAAGCTAAAAGGTTGGTTATCATTAAAAAAAACACTGACAAAATTAACCGCTTCATTTCCCTCTATACAAAAAGCAATTTTTTAAATATATCTTATATTCTCTGTTTCAGCTCAGTAAATAAATAAAAAAAACCTTAAATATTCAATTTTTCCCCATTGCTTTTTATGTGAATATCTCTTTGAGGAAAAGGGATTTCGATGTTTTCTTCACTAAATCTCCGGAAAATATCGTAATAGAGTTGGCTTTTTAACACCTTTGGTTTACTGACATATTCTGAAGTCCATACTCTTACATTAAAATTAAGGCTGCTATCTCCGAAATCTTCAAATAATATATCAGGTTCAGGATTTTTCAGAACATTTGGGTTATTAAGAGCAACCTCCATCAAAACTGATTTTACTTTTTCAGGGTTTTCTTTGTATGAAACCCCAACAGGGAAATTGAATCTCACTTTCCGGTCATTATGTGACCAATTGATTACCTGGCCATCAATAAATTGTGAGTTCGGAATGATTACTGAAATATTATCATTGGTGACCACGGTGGTTGACCTGGCAGAAATTTTAATCACATCTCCCGTAATATCGCCCACTTCTATTCTATCCCCCACTTTAATTGGCTGCTCAAATAGGATAATCAGGCCACTGATGAAATTATTTGTTATATTTTGGAGACCGAAACCAATACCCACACCTAAAGCTCCTGCTAGAATCCCAAAGGCACTTAAATCAATCCCATTGGTTTGAAGTATAGAAAACAGGCCGGCTATTATCAGTATGTATTTTACAATTGTACCTACAGATTGTCTTGTTCCTTTTTCCAGATGGTACTTCTTTAAAATTCTGTTAACCAGTAATTTTTTAATCCATTCGGAAATAAAAAGAAGTAGTATGACAGAAAAAATCAAAGTAAACAATAAGCCTATTGTCAGGCTAGATTCTCCAATTGAAAATAACTTAATACTTAGGGCCTCATTGATAAATTCAAAAAACTCTCCTATTTTACTTTTTTTATATTCCAGAATTTTTTCTCCCATAACTTATGGTATTAATCCCCAATGGACGAATTTACGTTTTATGTACCATAATAATGCCCTTGGTTAAAAAATTGTTTGAATAACCGTATATAGTTTTGTTTTTTTTCTTTGATAAATGGTATTTAAAATAATTGATTGAATTTTAGTTAATTTTGTGCTATGAGTAAGCATAAAGAAGAATTAGAGCACCGATTAAAGTTAAGAAATATTAAGCTTTCTGATTACGATGATATCAGAGATATCATGGTGAGCATCTATAGGGATCAAGGAGGGGCCTGGACAAAACAGGAACTTAAGAATCAGTTGAAAGCATTTCCGGAAGGACAGATTTGTATAGAAGATAACGGAAAAGTGGTAGCGGCTGCTTTAAGTCTGATTGTTGATTATGGGAAGTTCGGCGATAATCATACATATGATCAGATTACAGGCTTCGGTAAATTTGATACCCATGATGATGAAGGTGATACCTTGTACGGGACAGATGTATTCGTTCACAAAGATTACCGGGGAATGCGTCTTGGAAGAAGACTTTATGATGCCAGAAAAGAACTTTGTGAAAACCTGAATTTAAGATCAATTATTGCCGGAGGTAGGATACCGGGCTATTCCAAGTATTATGATCAGATGACACCGAGAAAATACATTGACCTTGTAAAAAGCAAGGAAATATTTGATCCGGTGCTTTCTTTTCAATTGGCAAATGAATTTCACGTCAGAAAAGTGATCACCAAATATTTACCGGAAGACACAGACTCCAGAGCTTATGCCACTCTATTGGAATGGATCAACATCTATTATGAAAAAGACGAAAAACTCATCGGTAATAAAAAGTCAATTGTAAGGTTGGGTTTGGTTCAGTGGAAGATGCGGCGTTTCAACAGTGTAGACGATTTGATGCAGCAAGTGGAGTTTTTTGTTGATACGGTTTCAGGTTACAAATCTGATTTTTGTTTACTCCCTGAGTTTTTCAATGCCCCTCTTTTGGCTGAGTTTAATGATATGGATGCTTCGGAGGCGATTAGAAATCTGGCAGATTATACAGATGAGATCATCACAAGGATGAGGGATTTGGCTCTTTCTTATAATGTTAACATTATTGCTGGGAGTATGCCGGAATACGATGGGAAAAAACTTAGGAATGTGAGTTACTTATGCAGACGGGACGGAACTACAGATAAGCAATATAAATTGCATATTACTCCTGATGAGGCTTCCTATTGGGGTCTTCAGGGAGGTAATGGTATCAGGGTCTTCGATACAGATGCCGGGAAAATCGGTATTTTGATCTGTTATGATGTAGAATTTCCAGAGTTAGGAAGGATTTTGGCAGAACAGGAAATGGACATTCTTTTTGTCCCCTTTTGGACGGATACAAAAAATGCATTTTTGAGGGTAAATATCTGTGCCAAAGCCAGGGCGATTGAAAATGAGTGCTATGTGGCCATTACAGGGTCCGTAGGCAACCTGCCGAGAGTAGAGAATATGGATATTCAGTTTTCCCAATCTGCCATTTATTCCCCATCCGATTTCTCATTCCCACATGATGCGACAGTTGCCCAGGCATCCGAAAATGCAGAAACAACGATTGTTGCTGACGTGGATTTAGATTTGTTAACAAAGCAAAGGAAAGCAGGTAGTGTAAGAAACCTTGATCAGAGAAGATTGGATCTTTATTCAATCCATTGGAAGAAAAAGAAATAAAATATGCCTAAATACTTCTCAGAGCTTAGCGATGGATTAAGACAAAAAGCGGAAAGAATAAAGTTGATTATTACGGATATTGACGGCGTTCTTACGGATGGAGGAATTATTTTTGATGACACTGGATTGGAGTACAAAAGATTCAGTGTTAAAGATGGTTTTATAGTCAGCCATCTAAGGAAAAACGGTATTTTGGTTGGGGCAATTACAGGAAGGAGTTCCAAAGTGGTAGAAAACAGGTGTGAAGAATTGAATTTTGATTTTCACTACCATGGGGTAAAAGATAAATTGAACAAATTCAATGAAATACTTGAGGTTTTGGAAATCGAGGCTTCTGAAGTGGCTTATATCGGAGATGATTTAATGGATCTTCCATTGTTAAAGAAAGTGGGTTTTTCTGCCTGTCCTCAAGATGCTACCACCTATGTCCGTGAACATGTGGATTTTATTTCTTCTCAGGGCGGAGGTTGTGGAGCATTCAGGGAAATCTCAGATCTTATCCTGGAATCAAAAGGTCTTTTGACCGCAATAATTGAAAAATATTTAAACCAATAAGCATTGGAGTTTTACTTAACCACAAATGATGGATCCGGAAATTTTTAGGCAAAAGGATAGAATTACCTTAATCAATGGATCATATTTTTCCGTAAATAAAGTAAATCAAAAATTGATATGAGAAGTTTGTTAATATGTTTAATGCTTGTTGGGATTGGGTTTTCTTCATTCGGTCAACAATACAGTGAAGATAATGGCATTGATTTTCTAATTAGGTATCAATTGGAAGCCGATAGCCCCGGGGAAAGAAAGAAAGTGGGGGGTGCAATCCTTTTCAGCTCATTGGTTATTCAAAGATTTTATCAGGGGAGAAATTTTCACCCTGCCTGGATCATGGAAAAAAAATTGACGGAGCGGGCTTATGAGATGAGGTATGAAATCCAGCAGGCGAGATTTGATGGTCTGAATCCTGAAGATTACCACTTATCAGTCATTAATCATTATTTCGACAAAATGGAAAGGCAGGTTGAGGCCATAACCAATCTCGAATGGGCTTCCATAGATTTATTATTGACAGATGCCTATATCATGCTGTCTTCCCACTTGTATTTGGGAAAAGTAAACCCTGAGAACTTAAAAACAGCTTGGAATATTCAAAGATCTGCACCTGAATTAAGGATTGATGAAAGGTTGGAAAAGGCCTTACAGGAAGAAAATATTCGAAAAAGTATGGAAGAACTTTATCCTTCTTTCACTATTTATAAGAAGATGAGGGATGGTTTGAGGGAATTGTATGATTTTCATTCAAAAAATCTCAACGATTCAGATATTAGCTGGAAAGCGCTTAAACTGGATAAAAGCATTAAGCAGGAAGAGGTGCATAATCTAGTACCTGAAATTAGAAAGAGATTGATTTTTTGGAACTTTCTGGAGCCATACACTTTTGAAAACGAAAAGCTTTACGATTCCACCATGGAAATAGGGGTCAAAAAAATCCAGGTCAGACATGGGATGGTTCCTGATGGGATTATTGGACAGGGTACTGTCCAAGGCTTAAATCAAAGTCCTGAAGACCTTATTAAGACTGCATCGGTCAATTTGGAAAGATTGAGATGGTTGCCAGATGACATCAAGGAACTTGAATTAATTTTGGTGAATACTGCCAATTTTCAATTGGACTATATTCAAAGGAGGGATACTGTTTTAAGCTCAAGGGTGATTGTAGGAAAGAGTTATCACTCCACACCACAGTTTAATGCTGAGATGTCGTATATTGTATTTAGCCCAACCTGGACCGTTCCTAATTCTATTACAAGGAATGAAATTATCCCAGCTATCAGAAAGAATCCAAACTATCTTGCGAGGAATAACATGAAAGTGCTGACTTCAAGTGGCACGGAGGTTTCACCCTCATCCATTGATTGGGCTAAAGTAAATCCCCGTACATTTCCATACATTATTCGACAGGAACCTGGCCAAAACAATTCTTTGGGGCTTGTGAAATTTATGTTCCCCAATAAATACAGTGTTTATATTCATGATACACCTGCCAGGAGCCTTTTCGAGAGAGAGGACAGAGCCCTTAGCCATGGCTGTATCAGAATTCAAAAGCCATTTGAACTGGCCAAGATGCTTCTTTCTTTCGATCCAAATTGGACGGATGAAAAAATAAAGGAGGCCATGCATCTTTCTAAAGAAAAAATTGTCATGCTGGATAGAAAAATCCCCGTTGTTGTCCTTTATTTGACCTATTGGGCAGACAGCAAAGGGGATTATTATTTTAGAAGGGATTTATATTCGCGGGATACCGAAATCTACAATTCTTTGAGAGAAGGCAGGTTCCAAAGATCAGGCGTTTAAGATGGGCGATTTCGTAAGATAATCCTGGTCTTTTCCGTAAATAAAAAGCAGGGAATTCTCTTTGATCAGGTTAATAATATCACCGGCTATTTCTCGGGGCAGGGCCGGGCAACCCAAACTTCTGCCCAAACGTCCTGTTTGTTTGATGAAATTTTCATCTGCATAATCGGCACCATGGATTACGATGGCTCTTTCTCTTGCCTTAT
>Ga0114946_10002909_pt1 | contig 11702 bp, 9 predicted proteins | sample WalLakDeSediment_FD_88676 | JGI IMG/M metagenome (GOLD analysis project Ga0114946, IMG submission 88676) | Lake sediment microbial communities from Walker lake, Nevada to study Microbial Dark Matter (Phase II) - Walker Lake 11/02/13 Deep Sediment | ecosystem: Environmental > Aquatic > Freshwater...
CGCATCTCGCGCAGCTCCGTCTCGGTGAAGAGGAGGCGCGGCGGCGGGGCCTCGCCGCGCTCGGCCGCGGACTCGGCGATGCCTACCATCTCGAAGAATTCCTCGGGCGGGATGTCGCGCCCGCCGAGCCCGCCGATGAAGCTCGCGAGCAGCGGCGCCCGCGGGCGGCCATAGAGCGCGGCGGCGAGCTCGGTGGCGAGCACCCCGCCCTGGCCGAGTGAGAGGTTCTGGTCGATCACGGCGAGCGCCCGCTTGCCGAGCAGGTGGCGGCGGCAGACCTCGGCCGGGAACGGGCGCAGCAGGCGTGGGCGCAGCAGTCCGACCGGCCGGCCCGCCTCGCGCAGCCGATCGACCGCCGCGCGCGCCTTGGTGGCGAAGGAGCCCATCATGACCAGGACCAGCTCGGCATCCTCGCACCGATGGGCCTCGACCGCGGGATGGGTCCGCCCGAAGCGCTCGGCGAACTTGGCGGCGACCTCCTCGTAGACGGCGAGACCGTTCTGCAGCGCGAGCTGCATCTGGTACCGGAAATAGGAGTACGGACCGCCGCCAAGGACCGCGACCGCCTGGCTCAAGGGCGCGCTGGCGCGGAAGGCCAGGCCCTGGGGGTCGAAGGGCGGGAGGAAGGCATCGACCTCGGCGGGCGCGGGGATGCGCACCGGCTCGCGGGTGAAGGAGAGGTAGAAGCCGTCGAGGTTGACGATCACCGGCTGGCGCACCCGGGCGTCCTCGGCGATGCGGTAGGCGATGAGCACGCTGTCGAGCACCTCCTGGCAGCCGGCGCAGTGGATCTGCAGGAAGCCGCTGTCGCGGGCGGCGAGGACGTCGTTGTGATCGGGCTCCAGGGTGATCGGCGCCGAGAGCCCGCGCGAGACGTTGACCAGCACCCAGGGCACGCGCCAGCCGGCGACCGTATAGAGCATCTCCATGCCGTAGAGGAGCCCCTGGCTGGAGGTCGCCGAGAAGACCCGCACCCCGGTCGCGGCGGCCGCCCCAGCGGCGGTGATCATCGAGTGCTCGGACTCCAGGGTCACTAGCCGACCGGCCATCTCCCCGGCGTCGATCCACTCGGCGAGCGCCTCGATGATCTCGGTCTGCGGCGTGATGGGGAAGGCCGGGATGTAGTCGGCGCGGGCGAGACGCGCCCCCCAGGCCGCGGCCGCGTTGCCGGTGAGGAGGGCTCGGCTCATGGGCTCCCCCGTTCAGGATGGGCGCTGATGGCGTGGGGCGGGCAGACCGCGAGACACACCAGGCAGCCCTTGCAGTGGTCGTAGTCGATCTCTGGCCGGCCGGCCTCGACCCGGATCGCCCCGTCCGGGCAGAGGCTGCTGCACACCCACCAGCAGCCCTTGCAGAGGTCGTAGTCGATCTCCGGTCGCAGGCTCCGCCAGAGGCCGGTATCGACCAGCTCGCTGGTCAGCGCCGCGTGGATCGCCGGGGCGGAGACGCGCGCCGTCTCGAACCCGAGGTCGATCCAGTCGGGCGGGGTGTAACCGGCGGCCTGCACCTCGTCGCCCTCGATCAGGGTCTCGCTCGCCGCCGCCATCGCCTCGTAGGCGCCCATGGCCTCGGCGAGGTTGCGCTCGACGACGCGGCTGCCTAGCCCCCCGAGCTCGGCCCGGATTCCGGCCGCCAGTGCCTCGGGCGGGACGACGCCGAGCAGGCGCGCGGCGGCCCCGGCGCAGATCGCACCGATGTGGGGGAGGGCGGCGCGCTCGCCTTCGGATGCCGCGATTGGTAGCACCACCACCCGCGCGGGCGTGCTGAGTCGCTCACGCCAGCGCCCGGCCGGCTCGCTGCTGCGGATGAGCAGCAGGCTGTGGCGGTCGATTCCGGCCAGGACCCCGGCGGCCGGGATGGGGATGAGGGTGTCGTCGGCGACCACCACCAGGTCCGGTCGCTGGATGATCCCGCGCTCGTCGATCGGCGAGCGGCCGGCCCGCACGTAGGCGAAGATGGGCGCCCCGCGCCGCTCGGCCCCGTAGCGGGGGGCGTCCTGGACCTCGAAGCCGGCGCTGAAGAGCGCCGACCCCAGGATGCGGCTAGCGGTCTTCATCCCCTGCCCGCCGCGGCCGTGAAGGCGTACGCGGTACATGTCGGACCCCGATCAGACCCAGCCAGGGGCGGTGGAGAAGAGGCTGAATCGCCGCAGCGCCATCGCCTTGCGCACGCGCGTGAGGGCGAGGTCCAGGGCGGCCTTGCGCGGGGTGATCGCCCGGTCGCGGGCGGCGGCGAGCACCAGCGCGGTATTCTGGCGGATCTTCTCCTCGATGGTCTGGAGCGCCGCGGACTCGGTCGCCCCCCGGTACTCCATGGCGGCGCAGATCACGCCCCCGGCGTTGGCGATGAAGTCCGGCACGCACAGCACGCCGCGCTCGTGCAAGATGCGCTCGGCCTCCTCGGTGATCGGGATGTTGGCCCCTTCGATGACGAGCCGTGCCTTGAGCTGATCCACGTTGGCCGTATCGATCACATCGGGCCGGGCCGCGGGGATCCAGATGTCGCAGTCGAGGCCGACCACGGCCTCCCGGCCGAGCCGGATGCCGTCGGGGTGGTCGGCGACGCTCTGGCCGGTATGCTTGAGCGCGATCAGGGCCGCGACGTCGAGCCCGCGCGGGTTGTGGATGGTCCCGCGGGAGTCGGCGGCACCGACCAGGAGGGCGCCGCGCTCGACCAGGCGTCGGGCGGCGTGGCTGCCCACGGCGCCGAAGCCCTGGATCACCACTCGGGCCCCGTCAAGCCGCAGCCCGGCGTATTCCTGGGCGACCTCGGCGACGTGGCCGAGGCCGAAGCCGGTCGCCCCGATCTGGTCCAAGGGGATGCCCCCCAGCTCGCGCGGCAGCCCCACGGCGCGGCCGATCTCGTCGCGCACCCAGGCCATGCAGGCCTCGTCGGTGCCCATGTCGGGCCCGAAGATGTACTCGTCGAGGCCACGCAGCGCCTGGGCGAGGCAACGGATCAGGCGCTCCTTGTCCTGCTTGGGCATCCGAGGATCGCCATAGAGCACGGACTTGCCGCCGCCGTGCGGCAGCCCGGCCGCGGCGTTCTTGAGCGTCATCGCGCGGGCGAGGCGGAAGCACTCCGCGGTGCTGACATCGGGCGCCATCCGCAGCCCGCCGATCGACGGCCCGCGGGCGACGTTGTCGATCACGAGCGTGCCGCGCAGGCCGATCGACGGCTCATGGACGTGGACGATCTTCGATGGGCCGAGCTCGTCGGCCAAGGCGAGACTGTCTTCCATCCGACCCCCCGAGGTCTGATCTCCCTTGTCACAAGTCTAGCCGCTTGCGGGCGGGGCTCGGGGTGCCGGGCCGCTGGTCCTGAGCCCAGGCCCGAGGGCTCGCCGAGAAAGGGCTCAGGGCATGAACGGCATCATGCCCCCCATGGGGCGGGCGATCTGACTGACGTTCTCGCGCATCACCGCCACCCCCGTCGCCATCACGTGCACGCGCTGGTCGATGACCAGCATCCCCCGCCCGACCAGACCCATGCTCTCTTCGATCGTCACCATCTCGCCGGTGATCTTGTGCATGTCCGCCTGCAACTGGGGCATGGTGTTGGCAATCGACACCATGTGGGCGTGAATGGGCTCCATGTGGACCATGTGACGGTCGAAGTCGGCCATGTGTCCGGTGATCAGGTCCATGTCCGTATCCACATTCTGCAGGTGGGCGTACATCGACTCCATGTTGCTGACGATGCCGTTGAAGTCCTTGTAGAGGACGCGGACGTAGTAGACGTTGAAGACCGCTAGGATCACCAGCAGCAGGGAGGTGATCAGGATCACGCTGTCGGTGATACGGAAGTGTCGAAGGCGCTCGTCGAGGTGGTATTGGGTCTCGCGGCCCAGGCGGGCCATGACCTCGACGATCGCGCGGCGCGGGTCCTCGATCATCGGGCGCCTCCTTATGGGAAGGGAATCATCTTATTGATGGAGCGGGCGGGGCGCGAGATGCGCTGCATCTCGATGCTCATGACCTGCACCTCGGTGTTCATCCGGTCCATGTTGACCGAGATGTTGCCGACGTTGTCGCGCACGGCGGCGACATGGCCGTCGATCCCCGCGACGCGCCGCTGCATTTGCGCCATGTCCGCGCCGATCCGGCGCATATCACGGTCCATGATCGCCGTCTGCGCCTCGATCTCGCCGAGCAGGGCGACACGCTGCTCCATCGCGGCCATGTGGCCGCGGATGCGGTGCATCTGGCTGGAGACGGAGATGAAGCGCTCGTTCATCTCGGCGACGACGCCGGAGATGCGATTGACCTGGGTGCTCAGGGTGAGGAGGAGGACCAGCATCGAGACCGCGATCACCCCGAGGATGATGATGCCGGCCTGGATACTGTAGTTGAGTCGGTCGCCCAGCCGGTTCTTGATATCGATCTGGCTGAGGATGATGCCCTCGAAGGAGCTCAGCGCGCGCCGGTACTGCTGGTGGAGAATCGCGTCCTCATCCGCTGATCGCGGTGCGAGAGGTTCGTCTGCCATGGCAAGGGCCTGGTTGGACTGCGAGGCCGGCGTTCGGTGTGTGCCGGGGTGCCCCTCTATTCTAAGCCGGACCGGGGGGGCGCGTCCGACGCGCGGCATCTCCGTGCGTGGCCGCCGGAAGTGCCACAGGGCGGTCGTCGCTGCGCCTCGCCCCCCTGGGCGCGAGACCGATCGATCGGCCTCGCTCGGCAGCAGGGGGCGGGCAGGGTCTCAGCGGGGCCGATCCAGTCGGTGCTTCTGCAGCAGCCGGTAGAGGGTCATGCGCGAGATCTGCAGCTCCTCGGCCGCTCGCGTCATATTTCGCCCGGTGCGACGCAACGCCTCGCCGATCACCTCGGCCTCGGCGAGCTCGCGGGCGGCCTGCAGCGAGAGGCCCGCGTGGGCCCTCTGGGCCGGGTCCAGACCGAGGTCCGCCGGGGTGATGTAGCGCCCCGCGCTGCAGATCGCGGCCTGATAGATCCGGTTGCGCAGCTCCCTGAGGTTCCCCGGCCAAGCGTACCGCCCGATCGCGGTCAGAGCGGCGCGGCTGAAGCCGAGCACCCGAGTGGGGTTGTCGCGGAGCAGCTCGGCGAAGAAGTGCTGGGCGAGCAGTGCGACGTCCTCGCCCCGCTCGCGCAGGCTCGGTAGATCGATGCGCAGGACATGCAGGCGATGGTACAGGTCGAGGCGGAAGCGTCGCTGGCGGACCAGCTCCTCCAGGTCGCTCAGGGTGGCCGTGAGGATGCGTACGTCGACCCGACGCGGGGTGCTGCTGCCCAGGCGCACGACCTGCCCGTCCTCCAGGAAGCGCAGCAGGCTCACCTGGGCCTCCGCCGTCAGCTCGCTGATGTCGTCGAAGAACAGGGTGCCGCCCGCGGCGCTCTCGATGTAGCCGGCGCGGCCCTCCGCGGCGTCGGTGAAGGCGCCGGGCTCGTACCCGTAGAGCTCCGCCTGGATGAGGGCGTCGGGGATGGCGGCGCAGTTGACCGCGACGAAGGGTCCGCTCGCATAAGCGGAGTGGGCGTGGATCGCCCGTGCCGTCATCTCCTTGCCGGTGCCGGTCTCACCGAACAGGAGGACCGGTGCGCTGGCGCCCGCGGCACGCTCGATCTCGTGGAAGAGCGTTTGCATCCGCGGGCTGGCGCCGACCATTCCGAAGCGCCCGCCGCCGTTCGGGCGCTGGCGGGCGAGGAACTGGCTCTCCACCTCGGCCATCCCGTAGGCGTGCCCGAGGATCACGGCGACCCGCTCGGGGTCGAGCGGCAGCGAGAGGTAGTCGTAGAGGGACTCGGCGGCGAGCGCGATGCATTGCTCCCGCGCCATCTGACCGCGGTCGAGCGCCCCTACCCAGCGGATCTTCGGCGAGCGCGCCACCAGATCGGCCATTGCCGCGGTCATGCGCTCGGGGTCGTCCGGCCAGAGCACCGCGAGGCCGACGCGGAATTCCTCCCGCGCGATCAACTGCTCGGCGCTGCGGGCATCCTGGGCCTCGACGATCTCCCAGGCCCAGTGCCGGAGCGTCTCGTCAATCGGGGGGCTTAGCGGCTGAGAGGTGACGACCAGGAGTCTTCGCATTGCCGTTCCACGAACGAGCTCATCAGGGGGACGGCAGCGGTGAACCCTCGAGGCCGGGGAGCTAGGTCGGTTGAGGCGCCATGCGGCTGCCGATTCTCGCGAAACGCGATGCAAATCGGCTGCCATCTCCGGAGAGGACGGCGGATCAGCGCCTCGGGCCGCCGGCGGGCGACTCGATGACGCGCAGCGGCAGCGAATCTGTCGCGTTTCAGAGACGGTTGTCGGCGAAAGGGGCGCCGGTGACGCGCCGATCTCCCTCGCGGGTCGCTGACGGGGAGCGCTCGAAGCCGAGCTCCCGCAGCGCCTCCACAAACGAAAAGGCCGGGCTTGCGCCCGGCCCCGTCTCGGCCACCCCGAAGGATCAGGCGGCGGCCTTCTCCGCCTTGGCCTCGATGTAGCGCCCGCCGTCGGTGCGGATGTCGATCTGGCGCGGCTTCATCGCCTCCGGGATCTCCCGGACCAGGTCGATGTGCAGCAGGCCGTCCTCGAGCCGCGCGTCGACCACCTTCACGTAGTCGGCAAGCTGGAACTGCCGCTCGAAACTCCGCGTGGCGATGCCGCGGTAGAGGTAGTGGCGATCCTTGTCCTTCTCCTCCTCACGGCGGGAGCCGGACACGGTCAGGATGCTCTCCTTGACGTTGATCTCCAGCTCGTCGCGGGCAAAGCCGGCGACGGCCATCGAGATGCGGTAGCGGTCCTCGCCGGTGACCTCGATGTTGTAGGGCGGATAACCACCCGCCTCGGAGCGGTAGGCCGACTCCAGCGCGGAGGCGAGCCGATCGAAGCCGATCGCGGAGCGGAACAGGGGGGTAAAGTCAAGCGTTGTCATGGACATATCCTCCAAATGAGCAATATGACGAAGTGCGTTCTTAGCGAACCGCGTTGCGCAGACCCCGTCGGGCGTCTGCATTATGTAAAGTAGAGTCGATATTCCGAGTTGTCAAGGGTGGGCCATGAGCGGGTCGCGTTCGGCGGCGGTTGCGGCGGGTCAGCCCGCCACCGGATGTGCGTTTGCCCGGTGAAAGGGGGGGTGTATGATCCGTCTCTCCACTGGCACGAGGCCCACGCGATGTCAGACCCCTCGATCGGCCAGGTGACCGAGTTCGTCGCCGAATCGCTCGCCCGCCACGGCCGCAACCCCGATTATCTGCTCCAGCACCTGATCGTCCTGCAGCACCGGTTCTCCTGTGTTCCGGCGGCCGCCGTCGATGCCCTGGCGACGGAGCTCGGCGTCACCCGCACCCAGATCCGCGCGGCGATCGACTTCTACGCCTTCTTGCATGAGACGCCGCGGGGCGACTTCGATATCCTCTTCAGCGACAACATCACCGACCGCATGCTCGGTAACCAGCGCCTCATGCGGCTCCTCTGTGAGCGCCTGGGTGTCGAGTCGGGGGTGCCGCGGGCCGATGGGCGGGTGACGGTTGGGCTGACCTCCTGCACCGGCATGTGCGATCAGGGTCCGGCCCTGCTGGTCAACGGCATGGCCGTGACCAATCTCGACGCCCAGCGGGTCGACCGCATCGCCGACCTGGTCGAGATGGGCACGCCGCTGGAGCACTGGCCGGGCGCCTACTTCGTGGTGGAGGACAACATCCGCCGCAAGGGCCTGCTGCTCAGCAACCCGGCGACCGATGCCGCCGGACTGCGGGCGATGCTGGAGAAGGGCGCCGAGGCGGCGCTCGCGGAGGTGGAGCGCTCGGGGCTTCGCGGGCGCGGCGGGGCGGGGTTCACGACGGCCCTCAAGTGGAAGTTCTGCCGCGAGGCGCCGGGCGGCGAGCGCTTCGTCGTCTGCAACGCGGACGAGGGCGAGCCCGGGACCTTCAAGGACCGCGTCCTGCTGACCTCCTACGCCGACCTGATGTTCGAGGGCATGACCATCTGCGCCGGGGTCATCGGGGCGCGGCGCGGGTTCCTGTATCTGCGTGGGGAGTACCGCTACCTGGTCCCTCACCTGGAGGCGGTCCTCGCCCGGCGGCGCGCCCAGGGCCTCCTCGGCGAGGCGATCCTCGGGCACGAGGGCTTCGATTTCGACATCGCCATCCACCTCGGGGCCGGGGCCTACATCTGCGGCGAGGAGTCGGCGCTCATCGAGTCGCTGGAGGGCAAGCGGGGCGTCACCCGCAAGCGCCCGCCCTTCCCGGTCACCAGCGGTTACCAGGGCAACCCGACGGTGGTCAACAACGTCGAGACCTTCCTCGCCGCGGCGCGGGTGGTCCAGTGGGGCGGCTACTGGTTCCGCGGTGAGGGCACCGACAAGTCGGCCGGGAGCAAGATCCTCTCGGTGAGCGGTGACGTCGCGAGGCACGGGATCTACGAGTACCCCTTCGGCACCCCGGTGCACCGGGTCCTGACCGACTGCGGGGCGGCCAATCCCCAGGCGGTGCAGATCTCCGGTGCCGCCGGGGCGACCCTCGCCCCCGCCGAGCTCGACCGCATCATTGCCTTCGAGGACCTGCCCACCGCGGGCTCCTTCATGGTCTTCGACGCCAGCCGCGACATGCTCGACATGGTGCGGAACTTCGCCCACTTCTTCGCCCACGAGAGCTGCGGGTTCTGCACCCCCTGCCGGGTCGGGGGCGCGCTGCTGCGCAACCTGGTCGAGAAGGTCGCCGCCGGTCAGGCCTCGGAGTACGACCTCGCCGAGATGCGCCACATCGGCGCCGTGATGAAGTCCGCGAGCTACTGCGGCCTCGGCGCCACGGCGCCCAACCACGTGCTGCAGACGCTGGACAAGTTCCCGGCGATCTACCGCCGGCTCCTGCGCAGCGCCGAGTACACCCCCTCGTTCGACCTCGATGCGGCCCTCTCCGAGGCGCGTCAGATCACGGGACGCAACGACGCCGGTGCGCACCTGGAGGTGGAGGTATGAACGTCAGCCTGAGCACCCGCGGGGGCTTCCGCTTCGACGGCAAGGAGATCCCCTTCACCCCCGGGCAGACCATCATGGACGCGGTGCTCGCCGCCGGCGAGTACATCCCACACCTCTGCCACAACCCCGAGTTCGCCCCCCACGGGAGCTGCCGGGTGTGCGTGGTCGGGGTCGGCGGCCGCCAGGTCTCGGCCTGCACCGCGCCGGCCGCCGAGGGGATGGTGGTGGACTCCAGCTCCGAGGAGATCCAAGGCACCCGCCGCGCCATCCTGCAGATGCTCTTTGTCGAGGGCAACCACATCTGCCCGGCGTGCGAGAAGAGCGGGGCCTGTCAGCTCCAGGCGGTGGCCTACTACACCGGGATGCTGGCACCCCACTTCACGCACTTCTTCCCGCGGCGTGAGGTCGACGCCTCGCACCCCGACTTCATCATCGATTTCAACCGCTGCATCCTCTGCGAGCTCTGCGTGCGGGCGAGCCGCGACTGGGACGGCAAGCGGGTCTTCGGGATCAGCGGGCGCGGGCTCGCCAGCCATTTGGTGATCGACTCGCCCACGGGCAAGCTCGGCGATTCGAGCTTCGCCGCGACCGACAAGGCCGCCCACGTCTGCCCGGTCGGGGCGATCCTGCCCAAGCATCTCGGCTACGAGGTGCCGATCGGCGAGCGGCTCTACGACCGCGAGCCGATCAGCCTGGTCGGCGACGTCGCCGCCCACGAGGAGGCCTGATCCATGGCCGAGAAGATCCGCGTCGCCACCGCCTCGCTCGCCGGCTGCTTCGGCTGTCACATGTCCTTCCTCGACATCGACGAGCGCATCCTGGATCTGGTCGAGCTGGTCGAGTTCGACCGCACCCCGATCACCGACATCAAGACCATCGGCGAGTGCGACCTCGGCCTCATCGAGGGCGGGGTGGCCAACGCCGAGAACGTCGAGGTCCTGCGCGAGTTCCGCCGCCACTGTAAGATCCTGGTGGCGTTCGGTGCCTGCGCGGTCAACGGCGGCATCCCGGCCATGCGCAACGCCTTCGAGCTCAAGGACTGCCTGGAGGAGTCCTACGTCGGCGGGGTCGGGATCTACAATCCGGGCATCCCCAACGACCCGGAGATCCCGCTGCTGCTGAACAAGGTCCACCCCATCCACGAGGTGGTCAAGATCGATTACTTCCTGCCCGGCTGCCCGCCTTCGGCGGACGCCATCTGGACCTTCTTGACCGAGCTCCTCGCGGGCAAGCCGATCGACTTCCCCTACACCCAGATCCATTACGACTAGCGTCCGGTGCGCGGGCTGCGCGAGCGCGGTCCGCGGCCTAAGGGACGGAGGCCATCGCCATGTCAAACCCCCTGGAGACTGCCCGCCACCCCGAGACCCTCAGGCGCGTGGTGATCGAGCCGCTCACCCGCGTCGAGGGCCACGGCAAGGTCACCCTGCTGGTCGACGAGGACCAGCGCATCCGCCAGGCGCGGCTGCACGTCGTCGAGTTCCGGGGCTTCGAGAAGTTCATCCAGGGTCGGCCCTACTGGGAGCTTCCGGTCCTGGTGCAGCGCCTGTGCGGCATCTGCCCGGTGAGCCACCATCTCGCCGCGGCCAAGGCGACCGACCAGCTCATCGGGGTCGACGATCTGACCCCGACGGCCGACAAGATCCGCCGCCTGATGCACTACGGGCAGACCCTGCAGTCGCACGCGCTGCACTTCTTCCACCTCTCCTCCCCCGACCTGCTGTTCGGCTTCGATGACGAGGTCGCCCACCGCAACATCGTCGGCGTCATCCAGGATCACCCCGAGATCGCCAAACAGGGCGTGCTGCTGCGCAAATACGGCCAGGAGGTGATCCGCGTGACCTCCGGCAAGCGCGTGCACGGCACCGGCGCCATCCCCGGCGGGGTCAACAAGGCCCTGAGCGAGGAGGAGCGCGACTATCTCACCAAGGACATCGAGCAGATGGTGGACTGGGGCGAGGGCGCGGTGCAGCTCATGAAGCGCATCTTCCTGCAGAACCCCGACTACCACTATCGCTTCGGCAGCGTAGACGCCAACACCCTGGGGCTGATCCGCCCGGACGGGGCCTTCGAGCTCTATCACGGCGGGCTGCGTGCCCGCGATCCGGACGGCGAGCCGATCTTCGACCAGATCGACTACCGCGACTACGAGCAGGTCATCCGCGAGCAGGTGAAGCCCTGGAGCTACATGAAGTTCCCCTTCATCGCCGACATCGGCCCGGAGTTCGGCTGGTACCGGGTCGGGCCGCTGGCGCGGGTCAACAACTGCGACCGCTTCGACACCCCGCTCGCCGAGCAGGAGCGCCAGGACTTCGCCGCCGCGGGCGAGGGCCGGCCCTTGCAGGCGGCGCTCGCCACGCACTGGGCGCGGTTGATCGAGCTCCTCTACTGCGCCGAGGCGATCCGCGAGCTGCTGCGCGACCCGGACCTGCTCGGGAGCGAGCTGCGCCTGCGCGGTGACATGCGGCCCAAGGGGATCGGCGTGGTGGAGGCCCCGCGCGGGACGCTGTTCCATCACTACGAGATCGACGAGGACGGGCTGGTGCGCAAGGCCAACCTCATCGTCTCGACGACCAACAACAACCAGGCGATGAACGAGTCGATCCGCCAGGTGGCCGCGACCTACCTCGACGGCCAGCACCTCACCGAGCCGCTCCTGAACCAGATCGAGGTCGCGATCCGCGCCTACGACCCTTGCCTCTCCTGCGCCACCCATGCGGTCGGCAAGATGCCACTGGAGGTCGAGCTGGTCGACTCGGCCGGGCAGGTGATCGACCGTATTTTCAAG
>Ga0114946_10002910_pt1 | contig 11701 bp, 12 predicted proteins | sample WalLakDeSediment_FD_88676 | JGI IMG/M metagenome (GOLD analysis project Ga0114946, IMG submission 88676) | Lake sediment microbial communities from Walker lake, Nevada to study Microbial Dark Matter (Phase II) - Walker Lake 11/02/13 Deep Sediment | ecosystem: Environmental > Aquatic >...
GGGCGTTCAGCGCGTAGGCGGCCCGGTCATTGCCCAGGTGCAGCTGCCCGCGCGCCTCCAGGTCGACGAAAGCACGCTCGAGTCGCTCCAGCAGCCGCGCAGCCTGTTCCACCTCGCCAACCTGCAGGTAGGCCCACGCCAGGGCCTGCGACCCAAATGAGGCCTCGACCGCATCCGGCAGCGGGGCGTCGAGGTCGACCAGCGGCGCCAGGATACTGATCGCAGCCGGGTGATCACCGGCCAGGGATTGCAGCACTCCGTAAACCCGCAGCGTGGCCCCGGGCACCCGCTCCAGCATCAAGCCGGTGGATTCCAGCGCCGCGTGGAAGCGCACCAGGGCCTCGTCATAATCGATGAGCCCCGACGTGGTCGACAGGTACTGCGCGTTGAACACGCGACCGATGAAGATCTCCGGGTGTTCCCGGTCGTAGCGTGCCCGCCAGTGCTCGGCGCGTTCCCGCATGCCGAGCTCGCCGTAGGCCCGCACCAGCCCGAAGTGTCCCGCGGCCCGGCCCGTGTGAGACACGAGCGAGAGCATGGCGCGCTTGCCGACCTCAACGTTTTGCTCCAGCCGGCCGGTCGATGAATACAGGTCCAGCAGGCGGATGAAAACCGGAATGAGCGGCTGAGGACTGTCGAACAGGCGCAGGAGGCGCCGCTCGGCCTCGGGGAACCGGCCGCTGCGCATCTCGTGCAAGGCTAGGTTGGAATTGACGGTCGGCGACAGCGGATCGATCCGGGCGGCGCGCTGCAGCATCTCGGCTGCCTCCGTGTACCGTCCCTGCGCCTCCAGCGTCAAATTCAGCCAGTTGAGGGCATCGGCCTGGTTCGGATCCAGCGCCAGCGACCTGCGCAGCAATCTCTCGGCCTGCGCGTGTGCATCGGGGTCGCGAGTCATCAGCAACAGGGCCTGGGCTGCATACCCTGCGGCAAGATCGGGATTGAGCGCGAGTGCCGCATCGACATCCCGCTGTGCCTGGTCGTACTGTGCCGCGTGATCCGGGGTCCAGTTGGCGCCGAAGGTCAACACAACGGCCCGGTCCGCGTAGGCCTCGGCGAACTCCGGGTCGAGTTCGATGGCGCGCGTGAACTGGTCGGCGGCGAGTCTCCAGAACATCGCCGTGCGATGCGCCAGCTTCTCCCGGCCCATGAGGTAGTGCTGGTAGGCCTCGAGATCCGGGAGACGCTGTTCGTCCGCCGGCGGCGTGATCTGCGGCACGATGCTCAGCGCCACCGACTCCGCGATCTCGTCCTGCAAAGCAAAGATGCTGCCCAGCGGCCGGTCGAAGGTGTTGCTCCAGACCTGCACGCCGTTGCTCCCGACGAGTTGCGCGGAGATCCTGAGCTGCTGCCCGTCGCGCCGCACGCTGCCCTGCAGGAGGTACTGCACGCCCAGGAGCGCGCTGATGCGCGCGATATCGTAGCCGCTGTCCTTCAGCGCGAACGATGAGGTGCGCGCAATCACTTTCAGCTCGCTGAACGCGGCCAGCCGGTTGAGAATCTCCTCGGAGATGCCGTCTGAGAGGTACACCTGCTCCGGATCGCCGCTGAGGTTGGTGAAGGGCAGTACGGCCACCGAGTGCTCGATGAGTTCCGCGGTGCGTGACCAGCGGGGTTCTTCCGGCGCAGTTCCCAGCACGCGCCCGGCTGCGTCATAGACAATCAGGCCCACGACCAACGCGAAAGCAGACAGGATCAGGTAGTCCGTGGCGCGCAGCGGCATCGCGGCCGCCACTTCCGCCGGCGAAGCCGCCGGCCGGGTGCGGCGAATGCCGTCCGGCGTGATCTCGAAGATCCAGCCGAACACCAGCGCCACCGGGAAGCCCAGCAATCCGGCCCAGAACAGGTACCGGATTGCCGCGTCGGGAATGCCCCAGCCGGGAAACAGGATGTTGGCCGCCTGCATCAACAGCCACACCCCGACCACGTACAGCCCGGCCACGCGGAACACTCGCCGGCGGCGCAATTCCTGCAGCAATGAGAACCGCGTGGTGCTGGTCATCAGCCAGGTACCTGCACGCTTGCCATGCTCAAAGCACGGAGAATAGCCCGAAATTCAATGCTGTGCGGCAACACGGGCGCGGTCGATCACCGCGTCGAGCCGCGCACGGTGCGAGCCCGGCCAATAGACGCGGCCGCAGCCCTGGCAGCGGGAGAAATCGCGCTTGCGCCGGGGCTCGGGCAGGAAGTCGTTCAGCTCCTCGTAGCAGCGGAACTCGGCGTAATGCTCGACCGGCGCGTGGGGATCAGGGGGCGTCCGGGACATCGAGGCCCCGTCGCATGCCGCTCTCGCTCGGTGACGGCAAGCCGATTGCACGCACCATCTCGAGAAACTGGATGCTCCGGCGGCGCCCGATCTCCAGCTCCGCAGCACGGCGACCATCCTCGCTCTTGCCATAGGCTTCCCAGTCCTCCGCGCGTGCCCACTGGAGCAACTCCACGACCTTCTGGGCATCGTCGCTCAGGTAGACGAGCGAGGACAGGAACCCGGGATGGAGCCGGGTCGCGGCCACGACGAAATCGCCGAGTCGATTGGCGAATTGCTCGCTCTCCGCGGGCCGACAATCGAAGATCCTCAGGACCGTGAAAGCGCTCTCGTGAACTGGCAAGACCTTCATGCTCTGTTACCCTCCCTTCAAGGCTGGCGCCTGCCAGGAGCAGGACGCTCCGCATTCTAAGAGACATCGGCTGGCTTTCCTGCATCATGCCCGACCGGCCGGGTACTGTTAACCCGCCTCCCCCGCACTTCAGTCGCGCGGCCGGAAGCCGATGCGGCCGCCCTCGTAATCGACAGCCACGACCAGCCCACGCAGCGCGGCGGCTCCGAACACGCCGTCCCGCCCGGATTCGCGATAGTCGCGTACTTCCGGCGGGCACGTCGCCTCTGCGACGGCCACGCTGCGTCCCGCAACCACCACGTTGCCGCGCCTGACCCGGTCCAGGCACACGCCGAGCGGCGCGGCCGGTTCGAACTGCAGGCGCAGCCAGCGTCCCTGTGCCGGCCCACGGTCCAGCCAGGCCTCGAAATAAGGCACCCGGGCCAGCACGGCCAGGCGCTGTACCTCGGCCATGCCGCCAAGGTCCGGTCCGCCGGGACGGTGCAGCACGAGGCGACGCCCGTCGACATCGAGCTCCACGACAAAGCGCCGGAACAGGTCATAGCCGAGCACGCCGGCGGGTCCCCCGCGCGGCTGGCCGTGCGGCCAGTCCGCCGGCGCCACCAGCAGCACGCTCTGGTCGCCCAGCGCCAGTGTGCCCAGCTCGAGGCGGCGCTGCTTGACGAGCAGACCGCCGGGGATGCCCGGCAGGAGGTGCGCCTGCAGCGTGAGGCGGCCCGCGCCCACAGGCCCGAATCCGGCGGCCCGCGCCCCGGTGATCGCGACGGCCCCTGCCGAGGCTTGCAACAGGAACGGCACGGCCGGGCTGCCGTCCACCGAGACGGGCATCCACGGCCGGCCATCCTCCGTGAGCCTGATATCCACGGCGAGCGAGGCCTCGCCGGCGGGCCAGGCCACCGGAGTACCGCTGTTGGCGTGCGCGAGGCGCAGGGAATCGATCCTGCTGCAGCCGGCCACCAGCAGGACGAGGAACAGCAGGGCCAGGCGTGCCCTCAAAAGGAGATCCGATCGTCGGGGCCGGGATTGTTCATCGGTATACCTCTCAGCCGTGCCCCGCGCCGGTCGGTACCCGCCCGGTGGGCACGCGCGGCGCCGCGCGCTCACAGTGCGCGGCCTGGTCGTCGAAAAAGATGTGCGGCCTGAAGGCCGCGAGAATCTCGGTCTTGGGCACGCCGCCGAGGAAGAAGGCCTCGTCGATCACCACGCCCCAGGCCAGCAGCGTGCGGATGACCCGCTCGTGTGCCGGTCCGCCGCGCGCCGTTACCAGCGCCGTGCGGATCGGGGTAATGCCCTCGCGCCGCGCCGCCTGCTGCAGGGTGGAGAGCTTGTGCAGCAGGCGCGCGAACGGTCCGGCGGAGAGCGGCTCGCGCGCACGCTCCTGCTCGTGGCGGGTGAAAGCCTCCAGCCCGTCCGCCTGGTAGATGCGTTCCGACTCGTCGGAGAACAGGATGGCGTCGCCATCGAAGGCGATGCGGATTTCGTCCGCCGCCTCGAGCGGGTCGTCGGGCCGGTCGTACAGCAATGCCGCCGCGACTCCGGCATCCAGCGCCCAGCGCACGTCATCCTCGTAGCAGGACAGGAACAGGTCGACGTGAAAGGCCCTGAGGTAGGGCGCCAGCGGCGCGCCGCCGGACAGTGCGGCGCGCGTGATGTCGAGTGCGTAGTGGCGGATGGAATTGAAGATGCGCAGGCTCGTCTCGGTGGAGTTGCGCGACATCACCACGACCTCGGCGCGCCGCGGCGCGCCGGGACTGTTCATGGCAAGCACCGCCTTGGCGAGCGGGAAGCCGGTCCCCGGCGGCAGGATCTCTTCCTCGCGCTCCAGCTGCGCGGCCCGGTAGGCGTCAAGCCCCGCCGAGACGAACAGCGCATCCTCCCGGCGCAGGTCGAACAATGCGCGGGACGAGATGCCGACGACGAGACAGTCTGCAAGATCGATGGCCAAGGCGGAACTCCCGGCCCCTATTATGAATCGTTTTGGCGTCCGCTACGTCGGCCGCACGCCGGCCGCCGCAGGCTCGCCGATTTCGGCCTGTCCCGGCAGGTCCAGCTCGGCATCCCTGAGCGTGTCGAGGTGCATCAGCCGGCGGATCAGCGGCGAAATGACGATCATGCCGACGCCGACCGCCACAGCCGTCCAGCCCACGGTCGAGTAGACCTCGACAACCCGCTCCGGCCCGGCGCCTTCCGCACCGGTCGCCGCCGCAATCAGGCCGGCGGCAAAGTTGCCGGTCGCCGAAGCGAAGAACCAGGTGCCCATGATGAGGCCGGCGAGATGGGCCGGGGCCAGCCGGTTCATCGCCGACAGGCCCACCGGCGACAGGCAGAGCTCGCCCGTGGTGTGCAGCAGGTAAATCAGGAAGATGAACAGCACCGGGGTCAGACCGTCGCCGGCGGCGACTGCACCAACCACCAGCACGAGGAAACCCGCGCCCAGCTGGATCACGCCAAGCCCGAACTTGGCCGGCGCCGAGGGCTCGAGCCCATGCCGCGCCAGCACCGTCCAGAGAATCGCAAACACGGGGCCCAGCAGCACGATGTAGATGGCGTTGATCGACTGGAACACGGATGCGGGCACGTCCACGCCGAAAATGACACGGTCCACGGAGCGGTCGGTGAACAGGTTGAGCGAGGAGCCGGCCTGCTCGAACAGGGCCCAGAACAGGATCGACCCGAAAATCAGGTACATCGCTGCGAAGATGCGGTCACGATCGTGCTTCGGCAGCCTGAACACCGCCGTGAACAGCACGAAACCGACGAGCAGCGCGCCGGCGCCCATCAGCAGGCCGCCGACCAGGGACTGGTACTGGATCAGGAACCAGACCACGCCGACTCCGGCCACGCTCATCAGGTACAGCCACCACTCGAATCGCACGCCCAGGACTTGCGCGTCCAGTCGTTCCGGGTGGCGCGATTCCCCCCGCCCCAGCAACAGGGGCTTGCCCCACACGAACACCAGCAGCCCCAGCAGCATGCCGATCCCCGCGGCGCCGAAACCGTAGGCCCAGCCGTGCACCTGGCCGAGGTAGCCGGCCACGATGGCGCCCAGCGCAGCGCCCAGGTTGATGCCCATGTAAAAGATCGTGTAGGCCGGGTCGCGGCGGATATCGGTGCGCGAGTACAACTGGCCGACGATCACCGAGATGTTCGCCTTGAGGAAGCCCGAGCCGACGATGATGAAGGCCAGCGCCAGCCAGAACACGTTGATCGCCGCGCTGCCCTGGCCGCCGTCGCCCTCGAAGGCCATCAGGAAATGGCCGAAGGTCAGCAGCACGGCGCCGAACAGCACCGCCTTGCGCTGTCCCAGGTAGCGGTCGGCCAGGTAGCCGCCGACCACCGGCGTGATATACACCAGCGCCGTGTAGGCACCGTAGATGACCGAGGCCTGGCTGTCCGAAAACAGCCAGTGCTGCACGAGATAAAAGATCAGCAGGCCGCGCATGCCGTAGTAGGAGAAGCGCTCCCACATTTCGGCAAAAAACAACACGAACAGACCGCGCGGGTGCCCGAGGAAAGTCTTGCCCTCGCCGGGGCGCGCCGGATCTATGGTCACTCGTGCCCTGCTCCGCAAAAGAAAGTTCGGCCGCCCGTCGGGCGGGTGGGTCGCACAGGCGAAGGCGCGATCGTGCACCGCGAAACCCGCCGGTGCAAGGACCTGGGGATGCGCCCCGTTGCAGGGCGTCGCCAGCGGCCGGCGCCATGACTCTCGCTACGACAGGGCGGGCATCTCCTGGTGCAGGAACCAGCGCTCGGTCACGACGCGCCTGGTGAACCACTGGCTGCGCATCAGGGCCGGGGCTGCCAGTGATTTCAGCCAGCCCGGCAGGGGGCGCTCCGGGCGATCGCCGCGGCGGCCGAAGCGGGCGCGCACGGCACTGTCATAGTCGGCGCCAACCTGCTGTGGCGCATCCTGGTGGCGCGCCAGCAGGCGCGCGGCGATCAGCGCGGATTCGACCGCCGGGCGGATGCCCTCGCCGCTTTGCGTATAGGCCAATCCAGCGGCGTCGCCGACCAGCAGGCAGCCGGGGCCGGCCAGAGGCCTGCGCGCATGGCCGTACAAGAGGTAGGCGTGGCCCTTGTAGCGCGACGGCAGGTCCGGCGGGAGGCGCCCGTCCGCCTGCATCCCGGCGACGAATTCGTCGAGGTGGTCGCCGAGCCGGACGTTGTCCTCGCGGCCCAGGCCGATGTTCAGGTACTCGCCCTTGCGGAAGATCCAGGCGTAGCCCTTGAGGTCGCGGCAGAACCACAGCTCGGGTGTGTCGCCGCGCGCAGCGCAGCGGCGTTGCTGCACCTCGGTCATCCGGAATTCGACTTCCTTGGCGGTGACAGCGAGCTCGTGGCTGCCGGGGCCCTTGCCCAGCTCGGCGGCGACGGGGCAGAAATGCCCGCCCGCGCCGACCAGCCACGGGCTGCGATAACGCCCGTTGATGATCCACTCCCCGCCCTCGCGGACCAGTTCGCGGACCTGCGTGCCGAGCATCCGCTCCACGCCGCTGCGCTGCAGGAGATAGTGATCGAACTCGCAGCGGCGGATGCCGTAACTCACCGGCGGCTCGCCGTGGCGATTCTCGCGCGGCGCCTGCCCCATCAGCCCGATGCGAAACCCGTGGATCGGTTGCAGTACCTGCTCGCGGGCATACTCGGCCGGGTCGATCCCGAGCACCTCGAGCACGGCGGGGGTCACCCAGCCGGCGCAGGTCTTGTCGCGCGGGAACTCGGCCTTGTCGATGAGCAGCACCTTCCAGCCCTGTGCCCGCAACGCGCCGCCCAGCGTCGAGCCGGCGGGCCCGCCGCCGACCACGATCAAGTCGTAATCACGCATAGATGTCGCGCCTGCTGTGCGGCAGGCTGTTGCTCTCGGCAGGCGCGAACACGACCTGGAACAGTTGCATGGTGCCCGCGACGAAGCCCGCGCGGGCGCCGGCGAGGTACAGATCCCAGGCACGGGCGAAGTTGTCGTCGTAGTCGGCGCGCACCTGGTCGCGCACGGCAAGGTAACGCTCGCGCCAGTGCTCGAGGGTCCGGGCGTAGTGCAGGCGCAGGTTCTCGACGTCGAGCACCGAGAAGCCGCCCGCCTCGAACAGCCGCATCAGCTCGGTGATCGAGGGCACGTGGCTGCCGGGGAAGATGCGCTTCTCGATCCAGCCGTTGACCGCGGCCGGGCGGTTCCTGCCGATGGTGTGGATCAGGCCGAGGCCGTCAGGCTTCAGCGTGCGCCGCACAACCTCGGCCAGGGCGCCGTAGTTGGCCGGGCCGACATGCTCGAGCATGCCCACGGAGACGAACGCATCGCAGCGGCCGGCAATGTTGCGATAGTCGTCCTCGATGTATTCGACCTTGTCCGCCAGCCCTTCGCGGCCCGCCTGCCTGCGCGCCCAGGCGATCTGCTCACGGGAAATATTGAAGGCCCGCACACGCACGCCGTGGTGGCGAGCCATGTAGCGCGCCAGGCCGCCCCAACCGCACCCGGCCTCGATGACTTCCTGGCCGGGGCGAAGGCGCAGCTTGCGGCAGACGTGCTCGAGCTTGGCGAGCTGTGCCTGCTCCAGCGTCATGTCCGGCGTGTCGTAGTAGGCGCACGTGTACTGCATCGCGGCGGTGTCCAGCCACTGGCGGTAGAACGCGTTGCCGAGATCGTAGTGGCGCTGGATGTTGTGCCGCGCGCCGTCGACGTCGGCGCCGTGGCGCGCCGGGTCGCGCCACAGGGTAGTGACCCAGGCGGGCCAGGTGTCGCGGGCACGCTGGATGTGCCGGTAGACCTGCACGAGCATGTCGCTGAGATCGCCGTGCACCCGCAGGCGGCCGGCGCTGTAGAGCTCGCCGAAATCGATGTTGGGGCTGCGCAACAGCTGGTAGAGCGCGCCCCGGTCGAGAATCTCGATAGTGAAGTGCGCCTGGTCCGGGCCGGCTGCGAAGCCATCCCAGAGCTGCAGCCTGACCGGCGGCGCCCCACCGAGCCGGTGCAGCATGGTGAGCAGAAAGCGTTCCGCCCCGGCGGACGGCCTGCTCGCCGCGGGCACGGCGCGCCGCGGACCCAGCGCGCCGTGCCCGCGGGAGGGGGTGAGTTGTGCCTCTTGGCGTGGCATGGCGGCCTCCGAAGGCCCGTATCGAAGTTCTCTCCAGAGTATAGGAACCGCGCAAGCGGGCGACAAACCCGCCGCGGTCTCGCCGCGGTGCAACGTAAAAGGCCGGGCGCACGGCCCGGCCTTCACGGAGCGGAACAGCGTATCTGGCGCCGTTCAGTCGGCGGTCTTTTCCGGCTGGTCGACCAGTTGCACGAGCGCCATGGGGGCGGAATCGCCGGGGCGGTAGCCCATCTTGAGGATGCGCAGGTAGCCGCCCGGGCGGGCCCGATAGCGCGGTCCCAGTTCGTTGAACAGCTTGCCGACGACGGCCTTGTCGCGCAGCCGGTCGAACGCGCGCCTGCGCTGCGCCACGCCGTCTTCCTTGGCGAGCGTGATCAGCGGCTCGACGACCCGGCGCAATTCCTTGGCCTTGGGAAGCGTCGTCTGGATGGTCTCGTGCAGCAGCAGCGACGAGGCCATGTTGCGGTACATGGCCCGGCGGTGGGAACTGTTGCGGCCCAGTTGCCGGCCTGCTTTGCGGTGACGCATGACTCGTTATCCTGGTTGGACGGGCGCCGCTCAGGCGACCCGATCGTCGTCGTGCCTCAGGCTGGCGGGCGGCCAGGCCTCGAGGCGCATGCCGAGCTGCAGGCCGTGGTTGTCCAGCACCTGCTTGATCTCGGTCAGCGACTTCTTGCCCAGGTTTGGCGTGCGGAGCAGCTCCACTTCCGTCTTCTGGACCAGGTCGCCGATGTAATTGATGTTCTCGGCCTTGAGGCAGTTGGCCGAGCGCACGGTCAGCTCCAGCTCGTCCACCGGCTTCAGCAGGATCGGGTCGATCGCCTTGTCGCCCGGCTCCGGTCCGAGGCCCTCGCCCTGCAGGTCGACGAACACGGCGAGCTGGTCTTTCAGGATCGCTCCCGCGCGGCGGATCGCTTCCTCTGAATCGATCGTGCCGTTGGTCTCGATCTCGATGATCAGCTTGTCGAGATCGGTGCGCTGCTCCACGCGGGCCGCATCCACCGTGTACGCTACGCGGCGCACCGGGCTGAACGAGGCATCCAGCTGCAGCCGGCCAATGGGGCCGCTCTGCTCTTCGAAGCTCGGCCGCTGCGTGACGGGCTGGTAGCCGCGGCCGCGCCGCACCTTCAGGCGCATCGACAGCGAGCCTGCCTTGGTGAGGGTCGCGATCACGAGGTCGGGGTTGATCACCTCGACATCATGGCCGGTCTCGATGTCCGCTGCAGTCACCACGCCCGGCCCTTTCTTGGACAGGGTCAGCTCGATCTCGTCGCGGGTATGCATCTTGACTGCCAGCTGCTTGAGGTTGAGCAGGATGTCGACGACATCCTCCTGCACGCCTTCGATGCTGGTGTACTCATGGAGCACGCCGTCGATCTCCGCCTCCACCACGGCGCAGCCGGGCATCGAGGAGAGCAGGATTCGCCGCAGCGCGTTGCCCAGCGTGTGACCGAAGCCGCGCTCGAGCGGCTCGATGGTGACCCGGGCCCGCGTCCGGTTTTCCGGCTGGACCTTGACTACACGGGGACGCAAAAATTCGTTGACCGATGCCTGCATGGGCTTCGTGCCTCTCGATTACTTGGAGTAGAGCTCGACGACCAGGTTTTCGTTGATGTCGGGCAGGATGTCGTTGCGTTCGGGCAGCTGCTTCAGCACGCCGCTCATCTTGGTCTGGTCCACTTCCAGCCACTCGGGGAAACCCGCTTCCCCCGCCAGCTGCAGGGCGTTCTGCACGCGCAACTGCTTCTTCGCCTTCTCGCGGATGGAGATCACGTCCCCGGGGCTGACCTGCAACGACGGGATATTCACGACCTGGTCGTTGACCGCGATGCTCTTGTGGCTCACCAGCTGGCGCGCCTCGGCGCGGGTGGCCGCGAAGCCCATCCGGTAAGCGACGTTGTCCAGCCGGGCCTCGAGCAGCTTGAGGAGATTCTCGCCGGTCGAACCCTTCTGCTGGGCGGCACGCTTGTAATAGTTGTGGAACTGCCGCTCCAGCACCCCGTACATGCGGCGCAGCTTCTGCTTCTCGCGCAGCTGCAGGCCGTAGTCGGAAACGCGCGGACGACGCTGGGGAGCGCCGCCGGGCGGCACCTCGAGTTTGCACTTGGACTCGAGCGGACGAACGCTGCTCTTGAGGAACAGGTCCGTACCCTCCCGGCGGGAGAGCTTGCACTTCGGTCCGAGGTATCTAGCCATGTTCAGAGCCTCTGGAGATCAGACGCGGCGCTTCTTGGGCGGCCGGCAGCCATTGTGGGGGATCGGGGTCACGTCCTCGATGTTCGTGACGCGGAATCCCACGGAATTGAGTGAACGGACCGCCGACTCGCGACCGGGACCCGGGCCCTTGACCCGTACCTCCAGGTTCTTGACGCCGTACTCCGCGGCAGCGGTGCCGGCCTTCTCGGCGGCGACCTGTGCGGCGAACGGCGTGCTCTTGCGCGAACCGCGGAAACCGCAACCACCCGAGGTCGCCCAGGAAAGCGTATTCCCCTGGCGATCGGTGATGGTCACGATCGTGTTGTTGAAGGAGGCATGGACGTGCGCAATCGCGTCCACGACCTGCTTCTTGATCTTCTTGCGCACCTTGGGGGCTTGCTTGGCCATGTGTTACTTCCTGACCGGACGGCGCGGGCCTTTCCGCGTCCGCGCGTTGGTGCGGGTGCGCTGTCCGCGCAGGGGCAGGCCGCGGCGATGACGGATGCCGCGGTAGCAACCGAGGTCCATCAGGCGCTTGATGTTCATCGACGTTTCACGGCGCAGGTCGCCCTCGACGACGATCCTCGCCACCTCACCGCGCAACTTCTCCACCTCCGGCTCGGTCAGGTCCCGGACCTTGGTATCGAGCGGAACGCCCGCCGCGGCACAGATTTTCCGTGCACGCGAGTTGCCGACCCCGAAAATATGGGTCAGCGCGATGACTGTGTGCTTGTTGGCTGGGATGTTGATCCCGGCAATACGGGCCATTAACGCCGTCTCCTATCGCTCACGCGAAGCCGA
>Ga0114946_10002911_pt1 | contig 11699 bp, 11 predicted proteins | sample WalLakDeSediment_FD_88676 | JGI IMG/M metagenome (GOLD analysis project Ga0114946, IMG submission 88676) | Lake sediment microbial communities from Walker lake, Nevada to study Microbial Dark Matter (Phase II) - Walker Lake 11/02/13 Deep Sediment | ecosystem: Environmental > Aquatic >...
TTCCTGGCTGGGATAATCGCGTGGGTGGATATAGGCGATTTTCAAAGGTGCTTTATCGTTTGAGCAGGTCATAAATCACTTCAGGGTAAGCCACCAGGCGGATCAGCCTGGTTAACCATACCAACCGAACAGGGAATAGATTCAACGGGAATTTTTTGAAATACTTATGCGCTTTTGAATAGCGGACGATTGCCCGTAAAATTTCTTTCTGAACGGTGCTATTCGCATGCTTTTTAGACCAGCGATAGAGGCACATCCAATAAGCCATTCGGTTTTTATATTCACGCATTTGTGATCGGGGTGCTGACAGCCGGTTGTGGTCATGGATACCGCGCAAAGCCACCGGTTCTTGCAGGTTACCGGGATAAAGTTTTGCAACCAGTGCTGCACGAATGATGAAATCCGTGTCCTGATGCAAACGCAATTCTTCAGCCATAAACCCTGATTTTTTTAAGACACTTCGCCTGAGTGTTAGGCCATCCAGAGTTAAGCCCCCACAACCCCCATTTATCAACACCGAAGCCAGATCCCCAGGTTCAACGGGTTTTGTTAAGCCAGTTAGTTTTACAGGGTCCCGATTCGCATTCAGCCAACGCTGTAAGCCGGCTTCATCCTGCACAAAATTGCCGATGATTTCGTAAACTCCCTCACAGTCAGGGATATTTCTGAAAATATCCTTTACTGTCGCAAAACGATTGGGTAGGTAAAAATTATCTGCGTCGACAAAAGCAATGTAATCATGACTGGCCTGTTTTAGGCCGAGGTTACGGCTGGCGCCTGGACCACGGTTTTCCCCATTAGGGTGGCGCAGCAGTTTGACTTTCTCATATTTCTCCGCCAACGCCTGGCAGACAACCAGGCTGCCATCTGGCGAGCCATCTTCAATCAGCAGCACCTCGGCCGTTTCTGGCTGTGCTAGGGCGGATTCAACCGAACGGGTCACAAATTGGGCCGCATTGTAAACCGGGGTGATGACTGAAACCAAGAATGGTTTACCTTTGGTTATTTTTGGCTTCATAGAAGCTTATTTTTGTAATTTATTTTGATCCAATATAAAAATCTTACACGTGTAAAATACCAAGGAGTATTCCATAATACATTCAAAATTATTTTATATAAAGAAAGCTCATCTTTCAATCGCATGAAAATCTTTGATTTTCGCTCCCGCCGTTTCTTCCATACATAAAATTTTTTACCTAAGCTAAAGTTATTTAAAGGATACCGGCGATAAATTTCATTTCGTTCCTGTATGAATTTTAGTTGATCTTTGCTGGTTTTACTTGATGGATGAATGCGAAAATTTGCGATGTGATCATTGACCCGATATGCAAAAGGCTGATGCTGGATAAAGCGCATTAGAAGATCGTAATCAAATGAGAAGTTTAGATTCTCATCTAAGGTGCCTGATTTTTCCCATAGTCTGCGGTGCCAAAATATACCTGGCTGTAAATAGGGAGAACCCACAAACCAATCTTCCAGAGATTCTTGAAAAAGTTTTCCTGGATTAAGGATATTTCCTGATGCATCGATACGATGGGTAAACCCTGCCACCCAAAGCGTTTCCTGTGTGATAAATGCTTGTGCAACTCTGAATAATGCGCCAGGTGCGTAAGAATCATCACTGTTGATCCAGGCCATGATCTGGCCAGTGCTGTGTGCAAAACCCTTGTTAATGGCCTGACTTTGCCCCGTATCCTCTTCACTGACCCAGTAGCTCAGCCAAGGTGCATATTTCTGGATAATTTCCAGGCTGCCGTCTGTGCTGCCGCCGTCGATCAGGATGTATTCCAGGTTGGGATAACCCTGCAATAACACGGAACGTATGGTCTCTTCCAAGAATTGGCTCTGATTATAAGAGGGTGTGACAATGCTGATCTTTGGCCAAGTCGTTCCGTTGGGCATAACTGCGGGCAGGGGTTGCTCGACCATCTCCCAGGGCCAGCCAGTTTTGCCTGTTGCATGTAAACTGCATAGTTCAGGCACTTTTGACATCTGTGCTTTTTCCGGCTGTGAACAATTGATAATGTAATAACGAAAAATGACACATGAAGATAAACCAGGCATGGAAAAAGCTGAGGAAAATCCCACGCCAACCGTCTTTCAGTCCACCATAATCGAAAAGGTCTTTGCGAAGCGTCTTTACCAATTGGCGGAGTTGCCTTCGGATACTGAAGCGCTCTCCTTTTGTGTATTTGGCCTCACCATCGTTTTTAATATAACGCCAGTGCTTGGAAAACAACTGGGGAATGCTGTCGATCCAGTAATGCTGGATGATGTAACCTGATGAATATGGAAAGGTGTATTTTTTGAAACCGGGTTTGAGCTTGATTCCATCAAAGACCAGCCCCGAGATTTCTATATGTTGGCGGTTGAACACCCGAGCTTTGAAGTGGTCCCTGCCCCAATGGGAGGAAGTGAGGGGTTTTCCAAGGAAGTAATATTTCCATGGGATGGCGATCAACGCTACTTCGGGGTTGGACTGAATGACCTCTTTCAATGCTGGGAAGATGTCTGATGGGAAAACCTCGTCTGGGTCGAGCAGGATCACCCAGTCATTTTTGGCTTCACTAACAACTTTATTCCAGACCTTTTCGACGATATCGACACGCGGGATCTGTCTGACTTTAGTTGTAAATAGTCTGGCGATTTCGATGGAGCCATCGGTGGAACCCATATCAAAAAATAATGTTTCATCACATTTTATAAGACTGATCAGACATTTGTCCAATGTTTTTCTTTCGTTATAACAAACAACGCCAGCGCTGATATTAATCATTATTGTTAATTGTATTTTGAGATTCTAACAACAACCAACCTGATTTCGAATCGCGTGAAATCGTGATATTCTTTTTGCTGGCAACACCATCATGTTGAATGTTAACAGCATTTGGTAAATCAACCCAACCGTAATTGTTTGGGTCAGTGATAAAAATATCCAATGAATAATTTCCTTTTTGAATTCCATTTGGTAAAATAGCGGTCTGTTTTAAAGAGAAATTTCCAGGGTCAAATAAATTTACTTTTTGCTTCAAATGCCCTGGACTGAAAAATGCCAACACATAATCATATTGATCACATAAACGAAATTCTATACCCATTCTCGCAGGTATTTTTATATATCCATCTATTTCGATGGTTAATGTTTTGTCTGAAGGAGAAAGCCTTATAACATCGGATGTTTGATTATTTACCTTGAAATTTGTTATTTTGATATTAGGATCATTTTTGGTTATGTGTGAGATGATTGGTTCACCAATATTTAATAATGAGGTTTCCATATAGTTTAGAATGCAATCTTCAGATGAACCTTTATATTCCATTTTTCCATTATGAAGCAAGATCCCTTTTGTACATAAATTCCTTATTGCCCCCATATTATGGCTCACAAACAGCACCGTCCTGCCCTCACTGGCTACATCCCCCATCTTGCCCAAGCACTTCTTCTGAAACTCGGCGTCTCCCACAGCCAGCACTTCATCGATCACCAAGATCTCGGGGTCGAGGTGGGCAGCCACGGCGAAGGCCAAACGAACATACATGCCGCTGGAGTAGCGCTTGACAGGTGTGTCGATGAACTTCTCCACACCGGAAAAGTCGACAATCTCATCGAACTTTTGGTCGACCTCATCTTTACGCATGCCGAGGATGGCACCGTTCAGGAAGACGTTCTCACGCCCAGTTAGCTCGGGGTGGAAGCCGGTGCCCACCTCAAGCAGGCTGCCGATGCGCCCGCGCACCTTAACGGTGCCGCTGGTGGGGGCTGTTACCCGCGAGAGGATCTTGAGCAGCGTGCTCTTGCCGGCGCCGTTCTTCCCGATGATGCCCAGCGCTTCACCCTGCGGGACGGTGAAGGAGACATTATCCAGCGCTAGGATGGATTCGTCCCTGCGGTTGAAGGTGTCCTCTTGCCCAATGCGGGTGTAGGGGTTCGGTTTCCCGCGCAGGCGAGCCCACCAGCGATTCAGGTCGCGGCTTAAAGTACCTGTACCGATCACGCCAAGGTCATAACGTTTGGTTAAGTTTTCGACAGAGATAACAGTTTTGCTCATAGTTTTAATTTTGAACCACTAAGGACGCGAAGATCGCGAAGAAAGATTTTAATATAAATTTGCTAAGCGTTCTTTGCGATCTTTGCGGTTTATTCTTTTTCCTCTAGTTTGTTAACAACTCTTTTTATGCCGGCTTTGATCAACAGTGCATGCCAATTAATGATAAAGCCTATTTTACAATCACGAAACTATAAGTTAGTCAAAATCTGCGCTAGATAAATGGGGAGGATTTTCTCCACGCACTTGTTCTCGATGATGATGCAATCCTCGACGAGCATGTCAACACGGTAGTCGGCGGCAATAAATTGACCGTCGTAGTAGATGGGCTGTAAGACTTCACATGCGACGTGAACCCCGCGCTTCTGAAGCTCATAAGCCAGGCAGGCCTGGTAGGCGGATTCAAGCAAGCCAGGCCCCAATGCTTTGTGGACTTTGACGGCGGAGTCAACGATTTGGGTGGCGATGGGTTCAAGAGTTTTCATTCAAAAAGTTATTTAGATTGAGACCCTAAAACAATTATGTTATTTCCTTATTTTTGTAGAAATCTCTGATTAGTTTGGCCAGCGGTCTCAAGGTTGGTTTGAACATGGCTGTGGTTTGTAATCTATTGAAAAGGTAATTCTTGCTGATGGCGGTCACGAGTCGTTGAGCCGTAAGGAGATGGGTCGCATCCTGGATATTACAGTGATGGATGTAGTCGCCGATCAACTGGTAGTAAAGCTGGGTGTTGTGGTCTGTCTCGGGTCCGCTCCACCCCTGGCCTTTCCAGTGGGGGATATGGGCGTAATCATGGTTTTGATGAACAACCTGGCAAACCCGGGTGATATCCACAACAGGGATGCCGTTCTTTCGGGCATTGAAGATGAACCAGTTATCCCAGCGCGGCCGGCCGACGGCAAATGGCGGCAGTTTATGCAGCCCTGAATCAGCGGTAAAAATGAAGTAGTCAATCCCGAAAATGCTGTGTAGGTGACCCTTTTCTTGAACTTCAGTTCGCAAATCTAAAGCCCAGTTTGAATGGGAAAAATCCAATCCATGAGTTAGATCGAGATCCGTGCGCTGTCCAACCGCCAGGTATTGGTCAAAGTGGATCCTCCGTACGGCGTCAACCAGGTCCTGGAAAAAGATGATATCGGCATTGGCATAACACAGGATGGGAAATATAGCAATTTCATGCCCTTTGCTGAAGACTGAATTCAGAAGCGGTGTCCCATAAGGGCTGAATGCAAGGTTTCCCAATGATTTAACGCCCAGCACTGTGGCTTCGCTTTCAATACTGGGGTCATCACCGCACAGGATGATCTCGGGTTTCGGTTCCAGGCGCTGCCAGCTTTGGATAGCGTTACGCTGGAGGTCAGCCGTACTGCCGGTAAAGGGTTTGGGGACGGAAAAGATGGTTAACAAAAGATTTTGATCGTTATTTAGGAATGATTGGTCGCAATTTCCTGTTGATGATATCTGGGTCCAGGTAAAATGAATAAAGCACATACGGCCACAAAAAAGGATGATAGTGCATTTCCTGCCAGATGCGCCTGAGCCGGGAGGCTGTGTTTTGTTTTATGTAAAAACGGTCTTCATCGGTCAGGTCCCAGGTGAGGGCTTTGCGCATCAGTTTAGTTAATACACGCGAGACCTCCCTGGCGGTTTTGACACTTAAAATTGATGGATGAATTTTTTGGTGTTTGGCAAGTATGATGCCTGATAAGACCTCATCAGGTATGTTTTCTTCGATGAGGTCTTTTACTTGTGACCTGATAATATTGTATACTTCATGCTTTTGATAATCAATATTTTTTGATGATAAGTTATGGGAATGTTTACGCTTCATCAGAAGCACATCAGGAACATTTGCAAGCTTAGCGATTTTACTCAATCTGATTAACAAATCGTAATCATGGGCAACAACCTGATTATCATATTGAATATTATGATCATCAATAATTCTTCTTCTCATGATAATAGTTGGGTGGCATAGTGTTCTGCCAAATAGGAAACCCCACATAATTAAGCCATGAGACAATGGATAGCATAAATTGTTTTTCTTATTACCTTCAGAAAATTCAATTGCCTGTGAACCGACGACATCAACATCAGGGTGTTCTTTCAAGAAACCCAGCTGTTTCTGAAAACGGTTTTCAAAGCATATATCATCCGAGTCCATCACTGCGATAAATTCGCCGCTTGCTTGTTTATACGCTATGTTTCGAGAAATGGAAACTCCTTGATTTGTTTTATTCTTAAAGAGCTTGATCCGTTCATCTTTTTTTGAATATTCTTGAATTAATTCATGAGTGTTATCAGTAGATCCATCATCAATAATTAATAACTCAAAATTCTGATAGGTCTGATCCTGTATGCTCTGAATTGACCCTTTAATAAAGGCTTCGTTGTTATATACTGGCATAATAACCGAAATCAGACCACAATGGTGGGGGATGGAGTCAAGATGTTTATTATTTAGAACTTCAATCATTATCTCTGCCTTTTGGGAAAGCTATCCAATAACTTCACTTTTTCTTAATTTTTTGAATAATTTTCCAATAAAAGGGAAGTAGGCAAATATTGTAAATCCTATCACCCTTATCAATTGATCTCTTTTTCCATCACGCCAGTACTTATAACATTTAATTATATGCTTTCGCATCCCCTGATAATTATTTTCTGAGAAATAATTCCCAGTTAATCGGTAATTATTGTAAAAAAGAGGTAAATGTGAGGACTTAATTCCAAGTTTGTCTTTGATTTTTTCAAAAGTATCTATATTTGTTAATAATTGATAATTTTCAGATTTTGAGCTCCAAATACTGTTCGAGTGTATACGATACACAGCCATACAGTCCGGTAAATATGCAAATTTTCCTTTTTGGATAAGATAATAAAATAGAGGTGTGTCACCAACCTTAAAATCCTGAAGGTATCTTAATAATTCGTCAGACGTATAGTTTTTGAAAAGAGTTGAACATGTGACAGTGATGTAATGCTGATAGTATTCCTTTTTTGAAAAAATTCGATCTTGATTGTACCCAGGGTATTGATGGTCTGCTTTTAAACCATTTTCATAATGAAACACAACTTTATGGCAGCATAAACTACACTCCGGGTGTGACTCCAAAAAGTCCACTTGTTTCTGTAGCTTGAGGGGATCGATCCAGTAGTCGTCACCCTCGCATAGGGCAATGTATTTTCCCCTTGATAATGTATTTAATAATTCACGAGGCCTTTTTCCCTGTGAAAATTGATTAACTGATTGGTACACAGCCCGGATCAATTTGGGGTGTTGAGCCTGATATTTACGAACGATTTCAGCTGTGCCATCGGTGGATGCATCATCGTGAATTAATATCTCAAGTGGGAAGTCCGTTTTTTGCATCAGGAAGCCTTCAATGGCACCTGTGATAAATTGTTGGTGATTATACGTGCTGCAGCGAATGGTCACCAATGGCTTTTGAGGAAGCTTGGTCAAATCTTCGATTACATTTGCACTATTAGAATTCATTTATTATTGCCTGCAATGATTTATTGATCACCTTAATATCTATCCAATTTTTCAATATGCAACTCCCAATCAAATATTCTTTTGCAAAATATCATTTGTCTGAAAGAAAACCTTTTATTATTGATCTCTTCATTTCCGCTTTTTTTCTAAAATTAAATCTTTAAAGAAATCCCTACATAATTCATTTTGAAAGATAGGGATATTTCTTTGAACAAAGTTAATACCTTGATGTGAGTTAATCTCAATTATCTTAAATCCACCTTCTGTGACAGCAATATCATAACCAAAGTAGATGATCTCTGGGAGGTAGTTGCTTATTCTAAGGACCTCATCACAAATTATCTTCCATTGAGGGATACAACCTTCAACTAATATTTTTGTATCTGGATGGAATGGACTGTCCTTTATTATCGCATTATTTATGATTTTCCCATCAGAAAAGCATCCTGTATTGATATCGATATGGCACGTAACACCTCCAGCATGAGTATTATCAATCACTCCCGAGTCTTTTGTGCCAAAACGAATATAAGCATTGGCTATCTTCGGGTTTTCATTTTTCCCTCTTACGACCATAATTCTTACAGTGTTTGGTGTTTCAGCCCAAATTCTATGTAATTCAGGATGTGGCTTAATGTATTCAGTAATTAAATAACCTCCACCTTTCATATCTATCCATCGATTGATTTTATTTTTTAAATCTTTATCGGCTATCATTTTATTATTCATAAAAAACTTATTATTCAAAAAACTAAGTTTGATAAAACCAAATCCGCCTGAACCAGAAAGTAATTTAATCGCAAGAAATCCTTTTGCCTTTGCTAAATTTATTACATCATCCTCACTTTGTTCAAATTCATCTGAGCAATCCATCAAACGTAAGATTTCTCCATTTCCTATGTGATAATAGTATTCTGGTAAATATTCTGTAAAAGGATGCAGGATTAACTTCATCGTTAACTTGTCATCAACCCAGTGGCTGTACCGCCCATTAATTGGATGGAGTTTATAATAATCAAAATGAGATAGAAAATTTCGGTAATTTTCTTCAGTCAATCCTAGATAATCAATACGATTAGATAAGAAACCTCTGTTTTGTGCCCATACCTTTTGTTTCAAGGTCGTTTCTTCATTCTTAAAAAAATCATCAAACCTAACTTTAAAAACATCGTATGCAAAATATCGGGAATACCCCTTTTTTTGCATAATTCTAGTAATTAATTTGCGGAAAAACCTGTTCATCACGTCCTTCCTGCTCGTGCTAAACTTAACAAAGGTTCATGAATTTATTTGAAAAATATTCATGTTCATTTCCACCAATAACCAGAAAATCCTTCATCATTATTATGCCATGTTGGAAATTGCCAATATCCGTTTTCACTTCTTCGCCGCGTAACATCGCAATGATTTTTGCTGGGAATTCTGCCCCAGCTAGATGAGACACAGGATATCCTCCTCCAAAACGCAAGTTAATTTCTAATACTGAAATCTTTCCGTCTTTCAGGTAAAGATCCGCATCTAATGGACCAATGTGTCCCAGCTTGTTCCCTAGCTTGACACCAAAGTCAATTACATCTTGATGCTTGAATGTTTGTGCTTGCTCTGTCTCTCCTAGACGAGATTTGAACTTTTTCCAGGGAACAACAGAAATAACATTACCATTCAAGTCATTCAAAATATCAAAATCGAAGGGCTCACCTGTCAGTTCTTCCTGGATGATCATATCCGGTGTGTAATGATAAAAGGCGTTTAACTCAAGCTGATTTCTGGCTTTAAAAGTCAGTGAACTACCATAACCTCTCCGAGGTTTAACATAAAGCGGATACTTGAGGGAACCAGAGGTTAGGCTTTTAAAAGCATCTTCAATATTTAAAAAGGTTTTGGCTGTTAAGAAATTGTTTTCACTAAAAAATTGGTATGTGAGATATTTATCGAAGCAAATCTCTGCAATTTCATGTCTTGGAACGATTGGTGTAATTCCCATTGCAATAAATTCATCGAAATATTTAGACAAAGTTACAACATCAGGGTCAAAGAAGGATAGTATCCCTGTGATTCTCTCACGTTCACAAACCTCCATTACTTTTGGTATATAATCCGGGCTGACGATGTCAGGAAGTATGTAGTTTGTATCACAGTGCTCGAAACCTGGGGTCCACTTGGAATTGCTGGTGCCAATTATCCGTTCACCCTTTTTGAGATGAGGCCTAAAATAATCTGCTATGTATCCGCGCTTACCAACACATGAAAATAAAAGGTTCATAGCTGAAAAGCTCCCTCAGAAAACTGCTGAACAGCCTGAAGATTCATAAGACCACCCGTATGCCAGAATAATACTTTGCTCCCCCTTGGAATTTCGTTTTCTCTGACCATTGAAACCAATCCCCGTAACGCTTTACCCGAATAGGTTGGATCAAAGAAATAACCCGTCTTGGAAGCATCTTTAATCAGACATAATAGTTCTTTGCTATATTTTTCATAACCGCCATCTGTCCAATCATCCCGAAAAAAGACACAACATTTTTGGTGAACAAGATTATTGTGAGCGAAAAACTCATCAATACAATCTTGGATAATTCTTTCCCCTCGCTCAATTGATCTCGCCACAGAAACGCCAATAACTTTTGTTGACAAGTCTTGATATCCAATCACAAGGCCGGCTTGCGTGGAACCTGTGCCCGATGCTAAAATCACATAATCAGGGATCCAATCATCAGATTGAAGCTGGCATTCGATGGCAGCATCAACAAAAGCTTGTGTGCCTTCCAGGCAATGTCCTCCTCCCCATATGTAAAAGGGTTTATGTCCTTTACGGGTTAAGTTAATGATGGCTTGGTCCATCTTTTTAGCTAATTGCTCTTTTGTTGTGTATTCAATGCTTGCACCACTTAATTCCATCAGCAAAATATTTCCGGTTTTTGAGTAGCGCTTGTTTTTCTCAAGGACGATTACAAGATGACACTTTAGTCCAATATTGGCGGCCAGTATAGCTGTTGCCCTGGCATGGTTGGATTGCGGTCCGCCATTGGTCACCAAGGCATCATAGCCATCTTCGATTGCTTTCTTAAAGATATAGCCGATTTTTCTTGCCTTTATTCCCCCACCTGAAAGCGGGTAAAGGTCATCTCTTTTGATGCGGAGGTCGATATTAAGATTAAGGGCTGCTGACAATGGATGGCCAGATTCCGTAGGCGTGACCTGTGGGTTTATTAATCGCTCCTCAACCGCTAGGTTGCGCTCCATCACATATTTATGGTCTTTTTCTGCGCTGATTTTGAATCTCATTGATTCATAAAAATGAATGGCTGCATAATTCTCCTTCATCACATTGAGCCATAGGTGTTGCATCTTTTTCTGCCGAGCTAAAGCAATTGCACGAGAAAGCATCACTTTCCCAATTCCTTTACGCTGGTATCCAGGTAATATTGAAATAATGGGGATATGGGCAATATGAGTCTGAGTATCATTTGCATAAACAGCAAGAAATCCAATGATATTTTGATTGTGCACCACAAATTGCATATCAGCAAATTTTATAAGTTTATTTGCATAGGCGTGAATATCAACCCTTTGTAACAATGGATCAGGAAAAAGGTCACCAAACTCCGCAAGGATACCTACCAATTGTTCATGGGAAAGGGGGAATTCATCTTGCCAATATGTTTTAATTATGAAGTTTTGTGTGTGGTCATTCATTGTTTATCCGCAACATCATTAAAAATAGCGATTATTTATCTTTTAATGATTCGATCAGTTCAGATTGCTCAAATATTGTTGTTGCCGAAAATAACTCGACCAATGAGATTGAAATGCCAAATACATGTTCCAGCTCTTGGTGGATCAGAGTGGCTAACATGGAATCTCCGCCAATATCTCTAAATTGATCATGAAGACCAACCTCAACAATATCGAGGTTTTTTTTCCAAACATCAGAAATTTTCACCTCAATATCTGTAGCTGGTGGCGTATATGCTGGCTTTACTTGTGGTTTTTCTTGTGCAATGAGGTCCAAACCCAATTTCTGTGCCAATCCAATCCGTTGAATTTTTCCCGTAGGCCCTTTGGGGATTTCATCAAGGATGATGATCTTGTTGGGAATTTTATGAGGTGCTAGTTTGTCGCTTAGATATGTTTTAACCTCACCTTCAGTTAAA
>Ga0114946_10002912_pt1 | contig 11695 bp, 11 predicted proteins | sample WalLakDeSediment_FD_88676 | JGI IMG/M metagenome (GOLD analysis project Ga0114946, IMG submission 88676) | Lake sediment microbial communities from Walker lake, Nevada to study Microbial Dark Matter (Phase II) - Walker Lake 11/02/13 Deep Sediment | ecosystem: Environmental > Aquatic >...
ATACTGATTTACGGGCTTGGCTTTGCTTCAGGGAATCTTGTCGGCAGTAAAATTGAAGAGTATATTGCTGTCGGCTATGTCCATGTTCAGGTTATTACTCTCAAGAACGGAGGCACCCTTGAAGAATCACTGCGTGAGCTGGGCTATGGAGTAACCTCAATGCCCTGTTACGGCAGGGAAGGTGTGCACGCAACACTTCAGGTGCTGCTAAAACGCAAAGAACTGCCCAACCTGCTAAAACAAATGAAAAAGCTCGATCCTGAAGCGGTTATTTCCATTTTTGATACACGCAGGATTATGGGAGGTTATTTTTCAAGGATGAAGGCGAAATAGTGGAGATCAATTATAGGGAACAGCTAATTCAGGCCCATAAAGCAATCGGAGTGATCGATTCCGGAGTCGGAGGCCTGACAGTAGTCCGCGAAATAAGCCGGCTTATGCCCAATGAAAGCATAATATATTTCGGCGATACCGCGCGCATGCCTTACGGCCCGCGTCCTTATGAAGAAGTACGCCGTTTTGCTTTTGAGATGATCGATTTCTTACAGCACCAGGAAATTAAAATGGTAGTTGTCGCCTGTAACTCCGCAACGGCGGCAGGGCTGCAGTACTATCAGCAGAAATGTGAATATCCGGTTCTAGGGGTAATTGACCCGGGAGTGAGAGCTGCTCTCGCCTACAGCGGCAGCGGTAGGATTGGTGTGATCGGTACTGTCGGAACAATTAACAGCTCGGCTTATGAGAAAAAATTAAGGCAGAAAAACGGGAAGCTGCATCTGGTCAGCAAGGCCTGCCCGTTGTTTGTGCTGCTGGTAGAAAACGACCTTGTCCATACTCCCGAAGCAAAAAAGGTTGCCCACGAATACCTCGATCCCCTGGTCAACGAAAAAATCGACTCCCTGATTCTTGGCTGTACTCATTACCCGTTGATGGAAAGTTTAATCCAGGAAGTGGTTGGCCCTGCAGTCAGATTAATTAACTCTGCTGAGGAAATTGCAGCAGAGGTCGAAGTTTTATTGAACAAAAGCGATATGGTCAATCCACTTGCAAGCGAGAGCCACCGCTACCGTTTTTTTGTCAGCGGCAGCCCTGAACCTTTTGAAGAAGTCGGGGCCAAACTGCTTCACCGTGATATCAAAGCCTACCAGGTAAAGCTAAGCTGAAAGCCGCCCTTTACATAGCCCTTAAACGCTTAATCCTCTCTTCTGCCGGCGGATGTGTCGAAAATAGAACGCTGGCCCTGTTTCCGGATCTGGCGCCCAGCGCAGGGTTAACGATATAGAGCCCGTTAAGAGCGCTGTTATCGATCGGGCTCTTTTTAACCTGTTGTTCAGTTATTTTTTCCAGTGCACTGGCTAAACCCTCGGGATAACCGGTAAAGTCGGCGGCCGTAGCATCGGCCAGGTATTCGCGCTGCCTGGAAATGGCGAATTTGAGCAGCTGGGCAAAAATTGGGGCCAGGATGGCCAGGATAATTAATGCTGCAATGGCAATCAGCTGGCCCTGGCCGCTTTTTCGGCCGCCTCGTCCCATCCCACCGAAAAAGACCATGTTCCTTGCGATTACACTTACGAAAACGATCGTTCCAGCCAAAACGATTGCCACCGTGGCCAGCAGGACATCGTAATTGTTGATATGGGCCATTTCATGGGCGATGACTCCTTCCAGCTCCTGGCGGTTCAGGCGATTCATCAATCCCCTTGTGACAGCTATAATGGCATTTTGCGGATTGCGCCCGGCGGCAAAAGCGTTGGGTACTTCGGTTTCAATGATATAAACTTTAGGCATCGGTTTACCGGCGGCGATACTTAATGCTTCAACAGTATTATATAGAAAAGGTTCCTGCTGCTTTGAAACTTCCCTGGCACCGGCCATTGAAGTAACCACGCTCTGCCCGCTGAAAAAACTGATCAAGAAGAGGGCTCCGAAGACCAGTCCGGCCAGGATAAGACCGACAATTGGTTCCCCAAGATATATACCGGCAAAATAGCCGATTCCTCCGAATAATACAGCATAAAGGAAAAAAAGGAAGAAGGTCCGTCTTTTATTGGCTGCTATGCGTCCGTAAATTGGATCCATTACTAATTATCACCGCCTTGCATATCGACATTGGGTACACTGCGGGCCTGCTCTGATTCCACAGCAAAAAATTCCCGGGTCTTAAAATTAAACAGCCTGGCTATGTAGTTGGATGGGAACCTCTGGATTACCATGTTCAGGACCATAACTGTCCGGTTATAGCGCTGCCGGGCATAAGCGATCTTATTTTCGATACCGGCCAGTTCCTCCTGCAGCATCAGGAAATTCTGGTTAGCCTTTAGGTCGGGGTAATTTTCCGATACGGCAAAAAGGGTTTTTAACGCCCTCGCCGCTGTTTCATCAGCGCCGGCATTTTCCTGGATGGTCGAAGCCTTAAGCCAGTCTGTCCTCGCTTTTGTTATTGCTTCAAGTACTTGTTGTTCATGCTGCATGTAGCCCTTCACCGTTTCTACCAAGTTGGGCACCAGGTCAAAACGCTTCTGCAAAAGGGTATCGATATTCGAGTAAGCTGTATCGGCCATGTTGCGTAAGCCAACCAGGCGGTTATAAGTATAGACAGTAAAAGCAGCAATCAGGATCAGTATAGCCGGGAAAATATAGGTGATATCCATATATAAGCCTCCTCTAAAAAAACCTTTATACTATTTCTTTTTTTCGCCTATTTATCCTCTAGCTATTGCCCGGGGAGTTAAAAATAAATATCCCTGTAGAAGGCAGGAAAAGAGAAGGAAATTACCGCAGGGCCGGGGAATAAAGTTGGGAATAAGGAAGGAGTACAACTATGCGAGCTGATGGCAGAAAGAATAACGAACTGCGAACAATAAGAATAACACGATCGTACCTGAAGTACCCGGAAGGGTCGGCTCATATCGAGCTCGGTGATACAAGGGTCATCTGCACTGCGTCTATCGAGGAGAAAGTGCCCTTGTTTTTAAAGGGAATGGGGCAGGGTTGGGTTTCTGCTGAATATGCCATGATGCCCGGATCTACTGCTGTGCGCGTCTCCAGGGAAAGGGGTAAAGTCAACGCCCGCAGCCTTGAAATACAGCGCCTGATTGGCCGTTCGCTTCGCTCGGTGGTTGATCTCCGCTCCCTGGGTGAAAGAACAATCTGGCTTGATTGTGATGTGATCCAGGCCGATGGGGGAACGCGCACTGCGGCAATCAGCGGCGCCTATGTTGCCCTGGCTGAAGCTCTTTTTCACCTTAAGCAAAAGGGCCAACTTGAACAGTTTCCTCTTTACGATTATCTTTCAGCGGTCAGCGTTGGCCTCTATAACGATATGCCGATACTTGATCTTGCCTTCGAGGAAGATTCAAAAGCTGGTGTCGACATGAATATAGTTATGACCGCAGCCGGGAAACTGGTCGAAGTGCAGGGCTCCGCCGAAGATAAGCCATTTAGCCGTGAGCAGATGGATATACTGATCGACCTCGCCTCAGCGGGGGTGATTGAAATTACTGCCCGTCAGAAAGAAGCTCTCGGCCGGGAGATCGATGCTCTAATTACTGCTTCAGCAGCATATTATCAGGATCAGGAAAAGCGGGGGGTGTAGCACAGCTGTGAAGAAGCTGGTTTTGGCCACTGGCAACCCTGATAAGGTGCTGGAAATTAAAGAGCTGCTGCAAGGACTGCCGGTGAGAGTGTTTACCCTGGACGATTATCCCGATCTGATTATGCCTGAGGAAGACATGCCGACTTTTGCGGGTAATGCCGCTAAAAAAGCAGAAACTGTATCAATTGCTGCAGGTGAAATCGCGCTTGCTGATGATTCAGGTTTGAGAGTCGACGCCCTCGGTGGGCGCCCCGGTGTTTACTCTGCACGTTACGCCGGCGAAGGCGGCAACTACAAGTCCAATAACCTCCTCCTGTTGAAAGAGCTTAAAGGTGTGCCACCGGAACAGCGCAGCGCTTCTTTTAAATGTGCTATTGCTGTTGCTGTACCGGGTGATCAAACCTACATCATCGAGGAAAGCTGTCCCGGGAGGATCACTGAAGGTTTTTGGGGAAAGGGTGGGTTTGGCTACGACCCGTTGTTTTATTACGAACCGGCGGGAAAAACATTTGCAGAGATGTCCCCGGAAGAAAAAAACAGGGTCAGCCACCGCGGTAAGGCCCTGCGCCGCACGCGGGAACTGCTTGAAAGGCTTCTAAAATAAGCGGTCGACAGGATGCCTCTTATCGCTGTGGTTGGCTGGAAAATATGGAAGCAGGCATATCCTGCATGCGCCGGTAGTAACGTTGGATCTCCTGGAACAGGTGAAAAAGCGAAGCCCGGCTGATAAATTCATCTCTCGATTTCGGTAGATCCATATCAGCAAAACTTCTCTCCAGTTTTTCCATCAAGCGGTCCACTTCTTGATAATGGTTGTCTTTACCTTCGACCCTGCGCTTCTGTATCTTCTGCACTATGCGGAACAGCTGAACCAGGGGTGCAGCCTGGGGTACTTTGATCGGCATCCGCCTGGCCAGTTTATGCATCTCCTCCAGGCGGTTCAGCTGTGACTTGAAAATGTGGAATGCCTGGCGATAGCGATCAGAATCAGTTTCCCTGGTAATAATATAGCGCTGCTCTTCCCTTAACAATTTAGACTCTTCCAGCCCTTCCGCTACTAAATTCTCCAGCTTTGTAATGTCCTTTCTAAACCCGGCATCATCGGAACCGGGCTCGAGCATCTCCAGCATGATAAAATCGATCGCCCTCCGAAGACCCTCCTCCGCTTTTGCGAGTTTTTCCAAAACATCTTTTCTGTGGTTGGGGGTAAAAAGATAATTGATGGCCAGCGCACATACAGCGCCGAGGAGCGCTGTCAGGATTTGCTCGAATGAAAAAGTTAAAGGAGCGACATCTACGGCGCTGAAGATGACAGTAATGCCTGTAACTGCGGTCAGTATAATGTTATCCTGCCACTGCAGCTTAAGGCAGATATAAATGGCTGCCAGGGTGACCAGCCCATAACCAAGCGGGGATACGCCGAACATAAAGCTAAAAGCTGTGCCCAGCACTCCGCCCAGCAGGACACTGCCCAGCTTGGCTATACTCTGCAACAGCGAGTGATAAAATGTCCTCTGCACTGTCAGCAAAGCAACAATAGCAGCCAGGGTTACCCGCTCCATCCCCAGCTGTTGAGCTATAACAATAGAAAGGGTTACTGCCAGCGCTGTTTTTAAAACCCTGCCCCCGACAAGAAAACGACGCATGTTCTGCTTCTCCTTCAGGATAGCGAAGTTATTTAAGCCCAACAGAAAAGCAAATTCCTAATAGGGCGAACCGGATTTTATGGCACTCAAATACTTCAACCAAGCGGTTCCAGACGACAGGTAAAGTGACGAGCCACCGGAGGCTGATATACCATTTTTAAGCCCTTCAAACTATCTCTTCTCTTGTAGAGATCGATAACATTCCTGGCCACATACTGCATGTGACTGTTGGTATAGACCCGGCGGGGAATGGCCAGGCGCAGCAGGTCCAGTTCCGGATATTTGTACTCTCCGCTATCTTGATCTTTTTCGGCAAAAGCAATACTGCCGAGCTCAAGGCTGCGTATCCCACCCTCAATATAAAGCTCCACCGAGATTACCTGTGCGGGAAACTGCTCCTGGGGTATATGGGGGAGAAAACGCCGGGCATCTATATAAACGGCATGGCCCCCTGGGGGCTCCACTATGGGCACACCCCCGGCGAGAAGCAATTCAGCCAAATAGGATACCTGTCCGATGCGAAACTCAAGGTAAGGCAGTTCCATTACCTCTTCCAGTCCCCGGGCCAGGGCCTCCATGTCACGGCCGGCCATCCCTCCATAAGTGGGAAATCCTTCATTGATAATGGAAAATTGACAGGCCTGGTCATAAAGGCTGCGATCCTTAAAAGCCAATAACCCGCCCATATTAACCAGTCCATCTTTTTTCGAACTCATCATCAACCCATCACCGGAGGCAAATATTTCCCTGGCAATAGTCTTGATGCTTTTCTGATCGCAGTCATTTTCACGCTGATGAATAAAATAGCAGTTCTCCGCGAAGCGGGCCACATCAAAGAATAAGGGAACACCGTATTGTTGAGCCAGTGCCCCTGCCGCCTGGATATTGGCCAGCGAAACGGGCTGACCGCCGTTGTTATTGCAGGTAATTGTGAGCAAAACAAAGGGAATCTTCTCTTTGCCATATTCGATGAGAGCCTTTTCCAGTTTTTCCAAATCAATGTTCCCTTTAAAGGGGTCACGGTTGACGGGATCCAGTCCTTCATCAATGATCAGATCCAGGGGTTTCCCTCCGCGCAGCTGGATGTGTGCCCTGGTCGTGTCGAAATGCATATTCCCGGGGATCACCATGCCCTCTTTAACCAGCAGGTCCATGACATTGTTCTCGGCTGCCCGGCCTTGATGGGCCGGCAAAACATAAGGGTAGCCTGTGATCTGTTCCACGGCCTCTTTGAGGCGATAAAAGCTCCGGGAACCGGCATAAGCTTCGTCTCCCAGCATCATTGCCGACCATTGCTCTTGACTCATCGCCGAAGTACCACTGTCCGTTAAAAGATCGATATAAACATCGTCTGAACGGAGAAAAAACATGTTATACCCTGCTTCTTTAATCAATTTCTCGCGTTCTTCCCGATCAGTCATCCTGATTGGTTCCACCATTTTGATTCTGTACGGTTCCGCCAGGTGATCTGCAGACATCTAAACTACTCCTTTCTCATATAACCCACATGGGGTCAGGTCTTGAGTTATAACTTTTTCTACATACAGCGAGCCGTCTCCTGTATCATTAAAAAGAATCGGCGCTGTCTGTGACCCTGACTTCACTACTTATCATGTAGGAAGGAACTGATGTTGCTTGAGGCATCCTGCGATCGTAGGTGCTGGAGCTGTTCACAGAAGCACCGACTGAAGAGATAAGTTCCACTTTGCCAAACACGTTCTGAAAGGTGTCGGTGATGCGGCTGGAAAATATAGGCGCTTTCATTTCTCCGTTTTCCAGCAAAAGAGCGCTGAAACGGCTGCTTCCTGTAAAAAGCCCCTTGCTTGGATTGGGAATATGAACGTAGTGCAGGGCAGGGATGAAAAGCACCCGGCCCATATTCCGCACGGCCTCCAGGGGGTTTTCCGGCCCGTCTCCGGGATTCATCACCAGGCTTGCACTGTCGTTATGAGGGGTCGGTTTGCGTTTGTACTTACCGGCAGTGTCGATGTCGTAAAAAAGGCTTACCATCCTGCCTTCCTCCACAAACGGAAAGAAGCCCCGGGTCAGTCCCTTCATGTCGAAACTGAAACCAAATGTATCCATGTTCGAGGGGTCGTCAACAATGGTGACTTTTTCGGAAAGGATTTGATCGCCGATTAACTTACCAGTAGTCCAGCCCATTTTTTCTTCATAGCTTTTTCCGTTCAACCCGGTCCACATAAGCAATCCCAAGATGTCCGCCAGCGCCTGTGACCCGAAAACAACAGTATATTCACCCGGTTCAACCTTGATCCCTGGTTCACGGAAAACCGGCAGGATATACTTAAAGTCACCGGTAGCATTGTTAGCTGTTACTTCCCCGGACTGCCAGCCGGTCTGGAAATTAGCCAGTTCCCATTTATGGCCAGGATCTTTCAATACGCAGCTGAACTGCTGGTCTGTGCCTTTTCTCCAGGCTATGTTCTTGTTGGCCGTGCAGGCCAGAAAAATCTCAGTTGATCCGCTGCTCCAGGAACCGGAGTAGTTATAGTTTTCCCCGTTCTCGTCGATGATTTCCCGGTAGGTTTCTACCTTTGTAACCGGGTCAATCTCTTCTAAAGATGGATCGTATTGATCCATTTGCTTAATATTTTTTTCCACAATCGGCTCCAGAGGTTTGTATTCCCTGGGAGTGGCCACCGATGCTTTTTCTACCGCGGCCTGCAGGGCATTTTCAACAACGGCAGGGGTTGAAATGTCTGTCATCACCGAATAGGAACCTTTCCTGTGCCCGTCGATGACCTCCACGTTGAGCCTGGTCAAATCAGTGCTTGTATTCAGGCTGACGGAGTTATTGCCAATCCTGAGCAGGTGGCTTTTTTCTTGGTGCATTGTAAAAAAAGCATTGATTTTCTTGTTGCGGGCACTGTCCCTTACCTGGAGAATGGCATCGCAAGTTTTTTCATCAATCATGATCTATCTCCTTTCTCCGGTGATAACATCGTCAAAGCGCATGACGGGAATACCGTGACCTATTTCCATGATCTGATTGGGTTCTCCCTTGCCGCAGTTGGGAACCTGTTTTACAACCCAGGTCGAGTCATCGCCCACTGCACCGAGGTTGGCGTAAAAATCGAGGGTATGACCCTGGTAGGTTGGGTTCTTTAGAACCCGGGTCAGCTTTCCTGACGATATTTCCCAGGCAATTTCGCAGCCAAAGTGGAAATGCTCCCTATTACTGCCGATAGACCAGCTCCTGGGGTTGTCCAGGAGAATGCCGTCTTCGGTTTGGGCTATAATATCCATGAGACTGCCATCTTTGCCAGGCAAAATATTAACATTGGTCATCCGGTCTATCGGTGCTTTATAAAAGGCGCTGGAACGGCTTGCCCCGCCACTTTGGTCAAATACTTTTATACCCGCAGTTTGGTTGGCCTCGCTGATCATGGCCCGGCTGGTCAGACAGTTGACCAAAATACCCTTATCAATAAGCGGATAATCTCTTTCAGGTGTGCCTTCATCATCATAACCGAAGCTGCCGGGGCTGTTTTCTATGGAGCCGTAAGCGTTTGCGTTAAGCTTGTCTGAACCGTAGCGTAATTTTCCGATACTGTCCAGGGTAACAAAACTGCCGCCGGCAAAAGAAAGTTCGTAACCCAGGATCCTGTCCAGCTCCAGGGGGTGGCCGATAGTTTCATGAACCTGTAAAAATCCCTGCCCTGGCAGCAATACAATCGATCTTTTGCCGTATTCGATTTCCGGTGCTTTTAGCAACTGTGCCAATTCTTCTTTGATGGTTTCTGTTCTTGCAGACCAGAGCCCGGAGTTTGTTACCATTTCCCAGCCGCGGGTTCCGCTGCCGGGGGTTTGCAAGGCTTTTGATCTCACCTGCATCTGACCATCAAGGTCCTGGGCCATTATCCTGGCTTTGGCGAAACAGTTTAAAAGATTTCTTTCGATAAACGAACCTTCGCTGTTCCAGAACCAGTTTTTCATCCTCTGCAGGTAGATATAGGCAATCCTGCGCTGGATAAAATCAGCATGCAGGTTGGAATCCAATTCTTTCAAAAAAGCAAGCTTTTCTTTCAAGGGGACCTCGAAAGGGTCAATTTCGACCGGGGAAGAGTACTGGCCCTTTATCCCGGACATCCGGTCCATATTAAGGGGGATATTAACCAGCAGAGAAGCGGTTTTGGCGTTGGCGAGGGCCCGGTCAAAAGTTTCTTTGACATCATCGGCCCGGCTGGTTGCGGCAAAACCCCATGAACCGCCGTGCAGAACCCTGACCCCGAGGCCACTTTCAAAAGATGCGCTGTTTTCCTCCAGGTTTCCGTCAATAAGAGCAATAGTTTCCGATCCATCTTCAGAGTAGAAACGGGCGTCACAATAACCCGCACCTTTATCCATTACCCTTGAAATACCCTGGGAAACCAGTTTATCCAGTTCTTCAATCCCCAATCCTCTCACCTCTTTCTGTTTTGTTTAGAAGATTGCTGCATATATTATACCGGTAACCGGCTCAAGTTTGTAAAGGTTATTAGTCAGGTTCAATTTCTTGCTAATTGCTCTACGCTGTGCTACAATAACTCTGCTGTTAAAGAATAGAAGAAGATTCATCACGTCGGGGCGTAGCGCAGCTTGGTAGCGCACTTGGTTTGGGACCAAGGGGTCGAAGGTTCGAATCCTTTCGCCCCGACCATTATAAACAAAGGCTTAATTGATTTATTCATTAAACCTAATATTTTAAATAAACCTAAAGGCACACACTTTTGGCACTCATTTTTAATATAAAAAGCTGGGAGATTTTTCCCCCAGCTTTTTGGTTTTTATTGCGGTCAATAATTATGAAGAATTTTGCTCTGGTATAAGTGAAGTAATTAGGGAATCAACCTTATCAGAAGCTTCCCTTTTCATTATTAGATTATGATTCGTGTTTATCAATCCTAATGATTACCATTAAACTTAGTTAATTAATGTAATGTTATGAGAGCCCTTTTGGTGGCTCTATTTTTGTTAACTCATTGTTGACTGGGCAAGGCTAAACTAAAATTGATTCTAATCAAACTATACTCTAACCTGACCAATGTCAAATAACAATAAATTGATAGGAGGTGAAAATAATGTCTGATGAGGAAAAAGCTGAAATGATGCGTGAATTTGTTAAAGCCTTAGAAATATTTGATCTTGAGAAAGCAAATGCACTTTGTGCAGATAATTTAGTTTGGATCATGCCAATAAAAACATATAAAGGTAAAGAAGAACTCAGAGCACTTTTTAACTGGCTCAGAGATACGGTAAAAGATTACAAGATTACAGAAACAGGTAACGGTATATTGGTGCAAGGTGATAAAGCCTTCTTTGAGCACACTATGTCTGGCATAATGCAGGGTGAAAAAGTATCATATTTAGCTTTGTGTGCTTATGAATTTAATGATGGCAAAATAAAAGAATTAAGAACCGTATTTGACAGATTATCAATAGCCGAACAAGCATCAAGCAAATGGCTACCCAAGAAATTTGTGAATACCATAGTCAGTCAAATGCAAAAAGGATTGGATTAAATTCCCAAAGCAGGGTTGAGAATTATTAACTGTATTGGACACTGAAAAGCGTACAAATTGTTATGAGGAGGTGAAGAATAAAGTTGTATATGGCTACATCAACCTTTCCTCTTGAGAGTGCTGTTGATGCTGGTAAGTTTTTGTTGAAGCATTATCAAAACAACTAAACTATGTAAATAGAGTTGGCATGTGGTTGTGTTGCGGCGGTGAAGGCATAAGAACTTGGTTTGTATACGAGTTAACAAAAGGACATGAAGAAGAAGGACTCAAAGAGTTAGTTAATTATTATACCGCATACTATGAAATCGAGGGATACAAGGTAGAAATCCATTCTGTATTAAAGCCATAAGATGCTTTGCCGTTAGTCGGAATAACCCCACCATCTTAGACATAATAATAGAATCTTACTTGAACCGATTACTACCTGGATTCTAAATTAACGCAAATGAAATCGAAGAAGGGTGAACTTCTTATTTTATAAGAGGTCTCATCCTTCTTGTGCATTTCACAAATAATCAATACTTATTATTCAGCTCATAGTATGAAGAGCCATTTTACGATTCAATCAGAAATTAATTCTTCATCATTTATTTGTCACACCTTGTGCAAGGAATTTTGAAGCAAATAAAGAAGAGCATATTATATATTATTTACACAATCTCTAAAGTATGCTTTATAAAGAAAATTATTTATTGCCTTGTCTATCAATAAATAAGGAGCAATTTAAATCTTGGTTGTAGAAAGGAAATGTTGAGGTGCTAAGCAACAAATTTCAATTGACCATATTGATTATTCTTTTAAGTTTGATTTATATCACAGCTACAGGTTGTGGTTCCAGTAATGAATATGATCCAGAACCGACTGTACCTGAAGAAATTAATGAGATGGATACAGAAGAGAAAGTTGATGAACATGAACCAGAGCCTAATGCA
>Ga0114946_10002913_pt1 | contig 11695 bp, 9 predicted proteins | sample WalLakDeSediment_FD_88676 | JGI IMG/M metagenome (GOLD analysis project Ga0114946, IMG submission 88676) | Lake sediment microbial communities from Walker lake, Nevada to study Microbial Dark Matter (Phase II) - Walker Lake 11/02/13 Deep Sediment | ecosystem: Environmental > Aquatic > Freshwater...
ACCGAAGTCTGGATAGCCGTCAACATCAATTTAGGGTATGTCCCTTAAATTAGTTTCGCACGCGGCGAACCTTGCGACGTGCGCGAACTTGTCTTAATAAAGTGTGTGTCCCTTAAATGTAAAGCCTGTTTGTTATAGGGTGTGTCCTTGCCTTGAATTGGGGATGGGCGCACGCGTGCGCGCTGGACGCTGATCGTGCACCCGGGCAACGCTCCCCTGTAGGCTGGCCATCGCCTAGGCGACGGCGCCGGGCATGCTTTGCCTTCGCGGACCGGCAGGAAGTCCGGCGCACCCTCCCGTTCTACTGTTCCACGATCCACAGCGGCCCCGGATCGCGCGACCCGCCGGGCGCTCACCCGCACGACCACCCGGCACCCCCTCCCACCAGCGTCTGAACTGCAGAGAACCTCACGGCAAGGTGGCCGAACGGGATCGCATGGGTTAAGATCTGTTGCAACGTGAGCCGCCAGTATCAAGGCGGTCCAATTGCGGAGAGATGAGAAGTCGGTTTCATTTCATGCGGTGGCTGGCCGCGGCAGCGGTGGTTGCCTTGGTGTCTTGGGTGACTTATTGGGCGGTTGGCCCTCGACGGGCCCTGGTGCAATACCGCGCCTCACTCGAAGCCCAGGGCGCCCGGTTGACCATCGAAGAATGCGTGCCGCCGCTGGTCCCAGACCACCACCACGCCGCGCTGCGGTTTCTGGCCGCGGCGCAAGCTTTTCCCCGGGTCACCTTGGAAGGTCGGTCTCTCCTGATCCCGCCCCCGACGATGCGCATGGTTGCCCCAGGGAAGGCGATAGCGGGTTGGGCGCAGCCGACGATTACCGACGGCAAGTCCACCTACACCTGGGAGGAGCTGGCCGGGTGGGTGCAACAGGCCGGGCCGCAGTTGCGGGTGATCCGCGAGGCATCGCAGGCCGACGCGTTTCATTGGGACCTTGATTGGTCGCAGGGCATGATGATGTTGCTGCCGCATCTGGCACCGGTGAAGTCCACGGCGCAGTGGTTGCTGGCGGAGGCAGCAGCGGCACTGCGTGAAGGCCGGTTGGACGACGCCCTCGAGGCGCAGGTCACCCAGCTTCGTGTGGTGCACAACTTGCGCGAAGAAGGTCTGTTGATTGGGCAACTCGTGCGGATTGCGATCGCGGCCATCGCCTGGAACGGTCTCTGGGAACTGCTGCAGGCTCCGGGTTGGACGGACGCACGACTGGCCCGGCTGCAGGAGGCGTGGGAAGGGGTCGAGTTCGTCGAGGCCATGGTTTTCGGTCTGGAAACCGAACGCGCACTTGGTCTTTACGAATACGGCCGGGTTCGGCAATCCACGGCCCGGTTAAGTCAGTACCTGGACCAGGATTTGCTGACTGCCCTCGGTCTGGGGGGCGGGTTGTCCGGGGCGCCCCCGGAAGACGAGAGTTTACTGAACCAGGCGCTCCATTGGGTGGGCGACACCTTTACCAAGACGCGACACGGTGCCCGGGCCATGCTCTGGGCGACGTTCGAGTCCTACGCGGACGAGCGTTTCTACCTGGAGATGCTGGAGCGATGGCTGCAGGAGGCACGGGAACGAGCCGAGGCGGTACCGGCCGCCGCGGGCCAGCCAGTCGGCTTCGTCAGCGGGGCTGGTTTTGTTCCCAGCCTCGGGGTCGACGGCGAAAGCCGGGCTGAGCGTCATTTGCTGGCGTCAATGGTTTTGCCGTCGCTGGATCGGGCGTTTGAAAAGGCGTTTCTGATGCAGGCACAGCGCGAACTGGCACGGGCGGCCATCGCCCTGCAGCGCTACCGGCTCGAGCACGGCCGGTTCCCGGAGTCACTCGGGGACTTGGTGCCGCGGTTTCTGAATGGGGCCCCGACCGATTGGATGGACGGCGCGGCGCTACGTTATCGGCTCGGTGAAGACGGAGGGTTCACGCTGTATTCAGTGGGCCGCGACGGCAAGGACGACGGCGGGGATCCGCGAAATCCGAATCCCGCCGCCACAAGTTTCAGCCCGCACTCCGCCCGGGATTTCGTCTGGCCCGCGGTGGCGACCGCAGAGGAGATTGCGGCCTTTGAGGCGAGCTCGAAGCGCTGAGGACGGGGCCGGGCTGGTGTTTAAGGGTGGGTTTTATCGGACTGGGGAATGGTGGTTGCTTGGCGCTTCCGGCTTCGGCCCGGTGAGGAGGTTACGAAGGCAACAGGCATCCGCCACAGGCATCCGTCAGCGCGGGCTCAGCAGGTCACCGGCCCGGGTTGTATGTGGCAGGGTGCGGCCGCCGGTCCAGAGCGGGTTCCAGCCCGCGGCGGTCCAATGCCGCACCCGGTAGAGCGTGGCGTAGGTGAAATCGGGTGAGGCGCCGCCCTGGCCGCCGACCAGTTCGGCGCCGCGCCGGACATTATCGATCATCCAGGCGGGGAGGGTGAGATGGTAGGGATTACGCTGGACCTCGCCGACGTGGAAGGTGAGGGCAGTGATGAGGTCGCCGAGATGTTCCGGGGTCAGTTCCACCATCAGGTTGGGGTTGGCCATGGCCCCCCAAAACTCGGTCTCCAGCGTGAGACAGTCAAAGTCGGGACCGAGCAGTTCCAGAGCGTCGCGGACCAGCCAGTGAACTCCCACATGAGTGCTGTTCCAGTCTTGGTCATGGGGAAACAAGATCGCCCGGGGCGCCTGTTCGCGGAGGATGCCAGCGATGATGTCGACCGCCGATTGCCATTCGGCCGGATCCTCCTGGCGGCGGCGCGGGTTGATGCCCTCGAGACCGGAAGGCCCCGCCAACGTGAGGTCGAAGCCAATGCACTGGCAACAGGCTCGCAGTTCTTCGAGGCGCCCGGCCTGCCGCGCTTTCTTGCTGCCGAGCGTGACGGCGACATTGACCACCCGCCAACCGGATTCCCGAAGCAACCGCAGGGCCACGCCGCCGATGATGACCTCGTCATCTGGATGCGGAGAGAAGACCAAGATTCGGGGTGCGTTGGGGGCGAGAACAGGTCGGGGAAAGCTGGGGAACCCGCCCAGAGGCTGTTGCCGGGCTTGCTTGAGCAGCCGGGCGGTCTCGGTCACGAATTGTTGATAGGGGTTCATTGGGTAGATAATCGCGGTAGACTGGCGGCGGCGACGGCTTGGCCGACGCGTTTGGTTTGTTCGTCGGGCAGATGCAGGTGCAGGCGATCGACGAGTTCGGGGAATTCGGTGGCGAGGACCTTTCCGGCGAGGTCAACGATATGATCGCCACCGGGCCCGGTAGTGACCCGGCCGAGGATCAGGACATGCTGGTAATCGTAGGTGGCGGCATACTGAGCGAGGGCATAGCCGAGGTAGACCCCGATAGTCTGATAGACGCGCGCCGCCCGGGTATCGCCGCTGGCCATGAGCGCCTGCAGCCGCTGGAGGCGCTCAGGCAGCGGAACCGTCTCTGGCACATCGATGCCGGCCGATCGGAGCAGGCGTCCGACGGCTTGTTGGGAGAAATACTGGGCGCCGACACCCTGATCACCCGACCATTCGTCGCGTGCTGCGCCGTGGCTCAGGTCGACCGGGGCGAAAGCCAGTTCGTTGAGCCACCCGAGAATGCGGCCTTGGGGATCGAGATAACCGGCGGCCTGGCTGGAACCCATGGCGATGCCGAGGATGCCGTTGACCTTGAGGGCCATGGCGGCGGCCAGCGCGGTGACGTCGCCATCGTTGGCCACCTCGAGCGGCACGTTCCAGGCCTGCTGCAAACGGTGGAACAGCGGTTTGACCTTGACCGGAAAGACGTCGGGGGGCACTGCGCGGAACAAGGAAGCTACTTTGACCTCGTTATGGACGTAGATGCCGGCGGCGCTGCCGCCGATGGCATCGACCCTTGGCAGGTGTTGGGCCGCCAGTTGCAGGCCCTCGTGGATCTTGCGGTAGTGCACCTCCGGATCGGCTTCGTTTTTGGGATCCCAAGGCAGTTCGGTGGTGAACACCGCCCGGCCATCCTGGACCGCCGCCAGTTTGTAGTCGCTGGCGCCCAGGTCGAAGCCAAGCCGGCAACCGTCCAAATGTCCGCCGAGCGGCACGGCGGATTCGCTGGCGGCAGGCGCCTCGGCGGCGGGGCAGACAACGACCTCGAACGGCCGATCGTAAACCGTTTCCATTAGCCGCACATCGAAGCCACGCAGACCATCGCGATGATAGGCGCGGGCCATGGCCTCTCCGAATGGCGATGGTCCGCCGAACGTTAGTTTCCAGCCACCGACTTGCCAGAGTAAAAGCTTCACGAACCGTTCCAGGTAACGCTCGGTGACGGCATCGGCCACGGATCCCGGCGCCGCCACCTCGGTGCGGAACACGACGGTCTGCCGATCCTGACGCTCCAAGGCCAGCACCACCGGTTCGCGCCGGTCAGCAGCAGCGACCCAGCGGGCATAGTGCTGGTTGCCTAGGGCGAGGGGGCGAAAACCGGGATCGAGCGGGGGCACGACCAACGGCGTGGGATCGAGGATCAGATGGGGGTCAGGCGGGTTCATGGCTCATTGAGGGTCCGCCAAAAGGCGGTCTTGGCGTTGGGGTTGGGCAGCGGGACGCTCTGGCTGGTGTTGGTGAGGGTCACGGTTTGAACGTCAGTCCAGCCGGTTGTGCTCAGATTTGAGGTGGTCTGGATGCGGACGGTTTGGCCGACCTCGCCCGCGATCGAAAGCAAGGGTGCGCCGCCCGACCCGCCGAGGGCCAGGGTGGGTCGCCGCTCGACTGGAGGATCGGTCAGGTCGGGTATGCCATCGCCGTTGTAATCGTTCGGGTCCTCGATTCCCACGTAGTAAAACTCGTAGTCCCAGTCGCCGGTCCTGAGGTCCCCGTCATCGAAGGAGAACGGACCGTAGTATTGGAGCTCGAACTCGGGGTAACGGTCCAGGTACCCGCCGGTGACCTTCAGCGTCTGCCCCAGTTGATTGGTCCAGGCTGACTCGAGGATGTTCAGCCAGTTGAACGGATCCAGCTCAGCACGGATCAAGGGCATCGGGCCGTGCCGAGTGCGCTCCGGGTTACCGACCTGCGCCAAAGTCACCATGCCTTCGATCCGGGTCTCGGCCGGTCGATAGCTGTAGGTGCCGGCGAACTCGATGACCTCGAAATTGTGGGTGAACCGAAGGCCGCTGGCCGGTAGGACGCGGATGGAAGCTGGCGCCTGGCTAGCCAGGGTCAGATCGCACTGGCCTCGATGCTCACCGGCGGTGCGCCGCCAATTGGCTTGCACGGTGCCGTAATCCACCAGCGCAGTCGAATCGGTCGGATCGTAGATCTCGAACTCGCCGCCGCTCGTGACGGTGTTAATGCCCTGGGCCACCTGATAAAAGTCCGGAACCCCGTCGGCATTCGCGTCGAGGTCCTCCGGGACCGTGATCCACATGCCACCTTCGAGCCTGCCTAACTCCTGAAAAGCGTCGCCGGTCAGAAGAAAAAACGAGAAATGCGTGGGCGGCTCTTCGCTGAGGAGAGTGACGAATTCCGCGTTCGGCTGGTCCCAGTTGTGGAACGACGAGAACTCGGTGTAGTAGGCGAGGCTGAGCGCGGAGGCAGACCCACTCTCGATCCGAACCGACTGGCAAAACATGCGCAGGTTGGCGATGTTGGTGCCGGCCTGCGCCACCGTTCCCACTGCGACGATCCATGCGATGAGGGCGACTTTCAACCTGGTTGAATTATTCTTTATCATGACAATAGACAACAGCAGAACCCGGGCACCCGGGCTTCCTCCGGGCCGGTGTGAGTCGCTGCGCGCACGGTAACAGCCCCCGAATGAACACCAAACCGCGGCTCAGGGCAACCTGACTTTCCGCGGGGAAAGGGGACAAGCTGTATTATGGGGTTGCACAAGGGTTTGAGCATGGAAGACTCGGGGAGGGATACCTGCATGAAAGTGCTACCACTAGGTGCGATTGAACGACTTGAACGCGACGCCCGGCGCGTGGCCGAGATTGTTGGGGTTCTGGTCAAGTACGGCCTGGCCGACTGGCTGAAGAAGCTGCCGGTTACCAAGCTTAAGGAATGGCTGCGCAGCGCGGAAGGGCAGGCGATAGCCGAGCTCGACCTCAACCAAAGAGTGCGGCTGGCCCTGACCGATCTGGGCACCACCTTCATCAAGCTCGGCCAGATGCTGAGCACGCGGCCCGACCTGGTAGGACTGGAGATGGCGGAGGAACTGAGCCGACTGCAAGCGGAAGCCCCGGCCGACCCACCGGATACAGTGCGCCAGTTGATCGCCAGCGAATTGGGCCATCCTCCGGAAATGTTGCTGGGCGAGTTCGATCCCGAGCCGTTTGCGTCGGCCTCGATTGCCCAGGTGCATGGCGCCCTCCTGCCCACCGGGGAACGGGTCGTGCTCAAGATCCAAAAGGCCGGCGTCGCGAAGCGCGTGGAATCCGATCTCTCGATCTTGTCGGGCCTGGCGGAGCTGGCCGAAAAGTACGCCTCGGAGCTACGACCTTATGAACCGGTGGCCTTGGTGCGCCAGTTCCGGCGGTCCATTCAACGGGAACTTGATTTCAACAGCGAACGCCGGAACCTCGAGGAGTTCGGCCGCAACTTTGCCAACGATCCCACCGTGCGGTTTCCGCGTCCCTGGCCGGAGTACTGCAGCCGGCGGGTGCTGACGATGGAACGGTTCGAGGGCGTTCCCGGCACGGACACCACGCGGCTGCTGGCGTCGGGCGCGGACCTGAGCGAGCTGGCGCGCCGGGGCGCGGCGATGTACCTGGAGATGATTTTTCGGGATTCGTTTTATCATGCCGACCCGCATCCGGGGAACCTGATGCTGCTGCCTGGAGGCGTGCTGGGGGTCGTGGATTGCGGAATGACCGGGCGACTGGACGAGGGTCTGCGCGACGCCATCGAGGGGCTGCTGCTGGCGATTGCCCAAAAAGATGCCGAATCCTTGACCGACGCGGTCTGGTATCTGGGCGCGGTGCCACCGGCTTGTTCGCGCGAGCAGTTGCGGAGTGACCTTACGGAGTTCGTGGCCGAGTACACTGCGCAGTCGATCACGGAGTTGGATCTCAGCGCTGCCTTGGGCAGCCTGACCGATATCATCCGCCGTTATCGCGTTGTCCTGCCGCCCGGGGTCTCGCTCTTGTTACGGACCCTGGTCCTACTTGAAGGCACCTCCCGCCGTCTGAGCCCGGAATTCAGTCTGGCCGAGGTGATCCACCCGTTCTACCAAAAATCACTCGGCCGCCGGTTCTCGCCCCGGCGCCTGCTGCTGCGCCTGATGCGGACTTACCGCGACTGGGACCGCCTGTTTCAGGCGCTGCCGCGCGATCTCAACGAGACCTTGCGCAGAGTGCGCGCGGGTCGGTTCAGCGTCCATCTCGAACACCGGCATCTGGACCCGGTGGTCAACCGCCTGGTGCTTGGTATCATCACCGCCTCGCTCTTTCTCGGTTCGTCCCTGCTCTGGAGCATGAAAGCGCCGCCGTTGGTGGGCGGGGTTTCGGTGTTTGGCGCCTCGGGTTACCTGGTGGCCCTGGTCATGGGCTGGCGGCTGTTCCGCGCCGTCCGCAAATCAGGCAACGTGGACGGGGACGAATAACGGCCGGCCATCCTCAAGCACGCGGTGCCAGCTCGGGTTTCGTTCGTTCCGGCGGTCCGCCGTGACTCGAGTAAAACACGAAGCTGGGGTCATTGGTCGCGCAGCCGACCTCGCCCTGTTTATTGATGGCAATGAAGGCCAACGGCGTGGTGCGCGCCTCCGGGATCAAGTGGCACATGCGCTCGAAGGCGGCCTGACAGGCCTCGCTTGGGCGCAGGCCTTGGCGCATGCCCTCGACGACGCTGAACGACGTCAAAGTGCGCAGGACCAGTTCGCCCACGCCGGTGGCGCCTGCTGCGCCTACCTGGTTATCGACGTAAAGGCCGGCCCCGATGATCGGTGAATCACCCACCCGGCCATGGATTTTCCAGGCCAGGCCACTGGTGGTACAGGCCCCGGCGAGATCGCCTTGCCGATCCAGACAAAGCATCGTCACGGTGTCATGGGAGTCGTCCAGCCAGTTGTCGTCCGGACTGCGTTTGCGACGCCACTCGAGCCACCGTTCCCGGGCTTGGTCGGTTAGCAGGTTTTCTTCCGGAAATCCGTGTTGCCGGGCGAACCGCAGCGCGCCCTCGCCGACGAGCAGCACGTGCCGCGTCAGTTCCATGACCTTGCGCGCCACGGACACCGGATGCTTGATGTTGCGCAAGAAGGCGACCCCGCCGGCTCGGTGCCGGCGTCCCTCCATGATGCAGGCATCGAGGGTGACGACGCCGTCTTCGTCGGGCAACCCGCCGTAACCGACTGAGGTTACCGCGGGGTCCGCTTCTACGACGTTAACGCCCTTTTCGACGATATCGAGCGCGGCAGTCCCCGGCTGCAGCATCTGGCGGCCTTGTTCGACGGCCAACTGGCCATGCTCCCACGTGGCGATCATCCCCGGGCGAAATGCGTTCGCACCTGGGTCAGCACCTTGGAGATTCGCGGTCCCGTAACCGGCAGCGCCGATCAGCAGGGTGGAATGCAGAAACTGGCGTCGGGTCAGGGAGGACATGGGCTGGTTCATGCGTCTGAGCTTCGCCACCCAGCGTGCGGTCGTCAACCGCGCGTTGCCTTCGGTCACAGCGACCTTGGCCTGGCCGGGTGCAAGGTGGGACGTGAGAAACGCTCGACGCGGCAGGGCCGACTGGCCGGCGTCGATTCATGGCGCCGCGTCGACCAGCGCGGTAAGCAGGAGCTCAGACCCCAACCGACGCCGCCGCACCTCGCGGAGGCGCAGCACGCCTGACCAGTCCCGGGCGCCGATTCCCCCGACCGCCGATCGCGCATTGCGGTCTCCCAGGATTTTGGGTGCGTAGAATAAAGCGACGCGGTGGACCAACCGCTGCTGAAGGAACGAGGCATTGACCTCACCGCCGCCTTCGACCAAGAGCGAGACCACCTGTTCGGCGCCCAGGGCACGGAGCACCCACGCCAGATCGATGCGGCCATCACGGATGGGAGCCGTCCAGATCCGGGCGTGGCGGCTCAGTTCGTGCACGCGGGATTTTGGAGCCCGTGCGGAGACCACCAGGGTAGTGCACGACCGATGGGCGTCCTTGACGACCTGGGCGTCGGGTGGGGTGCGCGCCTGTGAATCCAGAATGATCCGGCGAAGGGGTTTGCCCGCGCGGCATCCGCGAACGGTGAGAGCGGGATCATCCGCCAGGATGGTATGGATGCCGACGAGGATGGCATCGGCGCAGGCGCGCAGGCGGTGGGTGTGACTTCGGGCGGCGGAGCCGGTGATCCATTGCGAACGGCCGGCAGCGTCGGCGATCCTGCCGTCGAGGGTCATCGCCGACTTGAGCACGACCCAGGGCGTGCCCTGAACGATCCAATGGTTGAAAGCCTCGTTGAGCTGGGTGCAGGCCTCGGTCAGGGGACCGCGCACGACTTCGACTTCCAATCCAGCCCGGCGCAACTGGCGCAGGCCACGGCCTTGATGGGCCGGGTTGGGGTCGGTGGTGCCCACCATCACCCGTCGGATGCCCGCCGCCATCAGCGCCACGGTGCAGGGAGGGGTGCGGCCCTGAGTGGAGCAGGGTTCGAGGGTGACGTACAGAGTGCTGCCCCGGGGTCGATGCCCGCGCCGGGTCGCATCGCGCAGGGCTTCGATCTCGGCGTGGGCAAGCCCGGCCCCGCGGTGCCAGCCCCGGCCGAGTTCACGCTGGCCGCGCACCAGCACGGCGCCGACCATGGGATTGGGGGAGGTGCGGCCGCGGCCGCGCCGCGCCAACTCGAGGGCCAGACGCATCCAACTCTCGTCAGCCGCCGTCATGCTGCGGTTCCTCGAACAGCGCGCGGGCGAACTCGCGCGCATCGAACGGTTGCAGATCGTCGGGTTGCTCGCCCAGACCGATGAATTTGACGGGCAGGCCGAGCTCCCGCTGGATGCCGACAATGGCGCCGCCCTTGCTGGTGCCATCGAGCTTGGTGACGATGAGACCGGTCAAGGGGACCGCCCGATGGAATTCGCGGGCCTGGGAGAGCGCGTTGAGGCCGGTGGACCCGTCCAGTACCAGGAGGACCTCGTGCGGTGCACCGGGCAGTTGCCGGCCCAGGACACGATGGAGCTTCTGCAGTTCCTGCATCAGGCTTTTCTTGGTGTGAAGCCGTCCGGCGGTGTCCACCAGTAGTACCTCGGCCTTCCGGGCGCGGGCAGCGGTAACGGCGTCATGGCCAACGGCGGCGGGATCAGCGCCGTAAGCCCCGGCGATGACCGGCACCTCCAGGCGTTGCCCCCAGAGTTTCAATTGTTCGATGGCGGCCGCGCGAAACGTGTCGCAGGCGGCCAGGACCGGCGCGTGGCCCTGGAGCTGAAGCCGATGGGCGAGCTTGGCGGCGGTGGTGGTCTTGCCGCTGCCATTGACCCCCACGAGAGAAACGACGGTAAGACCACCGGAGATCAGTCCCAACCCGGTGTCGAGCTTGACCAGATGACGTTCGACCTGGTCGCGCGCGATGCGCAGCACATCGGCCTCCTGACCGCCCTGGCTTTCGTAGGCCTGGCGCACAGCCGCAATGATCTCGTCGGTCAGAGTCAGGCCCAGGTCCGATCCCAGCAGCGCGGCTTCGAGTTCCTCGAGCGCCTCCCCTGTGAGTCGTGGGGAGCGGGTGAGGATACGGCGGACCTCGTGGACGAGGCGCTGGTGGGTCTTCTGCAGACCGGTCTTGAATCGTTCGAAGAGGCCCATGCGTAGTGGGGACGAGGTCCCGGAGTATTCAACCCTCGGCGCGGTGCGCCGTCGCGGTGCGCCGTCGGGCGATGGCTTCGCGCAGCGGCGCCAGGTGGGCGGGGTCCAACCTTATGGTGCCAATCAACGGCTGGCCTTTGGCCATCCCATGACAGTCGGAACCCCCGGTGATCAACAGGCCGTGCCGGCGGGCAAGACCGAGGTAATGGGTGGTGAGCCCCGGCGGATGTTTGCTGTGAAGACACTCCAATCCATCCAGCCCGGCCTCGATCAGCACCGGCAGGTAGGGGTCGGCCTGGTTCAGACCCGGGTGAGCCAGGACCGCCACCCCGCCGGCTTGTTGGAGAAGCCTGATGGCCTCCGCAACCGCAACCTTGGCCTTGGGCACCCAAGCCGGACGCCCCTTCTTGAGGAACCGCGCGAAGGCTTCATCCACCCCGCTGCAAAACCCGCGTGCAACCAAAGCTCGGGCCACATGCGGCCGCCCGGGCGAACGGCAGTTGGCCAGGCTCAGGACGTCCTCGGCGCGAAGGGGCACGTTGAGGCGGTTTAGCCGCTCGACCATCGCCACGATGCGTTCCTGGCGCGCCTGCTGAAACGTCGTCATGGCCCGCAATAGAGCAGGGTTTCCCGTGTCGAAACCGTAGCCGAGCAAGTGGAGTTCCGTGCCGGCCAGTTCGGCGGTGAGTTCGGTTGCCGGGAAGAACTCGATGCCGGCCTGCGCGCAGGCCTCAGCGGTGCGGGCACAGCCTTCCACGGTGTCGTGGTCGGTGAGAGCCAGCGCTGTCAGTCGTTGGCGGGCGGCGTGGGCGACGAGTTCATCGGGAGTGAAGGTCCCGTCGGAGAATCGGGTGTGCAGATGCAGGTCGGCAGCCATACGAAACACTCAGGTGCGGGCGGGACGCAGAAGTTCGCCGCGAATGCGGTCCAGGATGCCGTTGACGAACTTCCCGCTGTCCTCGGTTGAGAATTTTTTGGCGATGTCCACGG
>Ga0114946_10002914_pt1 | contig 11691 bp, 15 predicted proteins | sample WalLakDeSediment_FD_88676 | JGI IMG/M metagenome (GOLD analysis project Ga0114946, IMG submission 88676) | Lake sediment microbial communities from Walker lake, Nevada to study Microbial Dark Matter (Phase II) - Walker Lake 11/02/13 Deep Sediment | ecosystem: Environmental > Aquatic >...
AATCGCAGCTCATGTCGAGAAAAAACTCTTTGGTTGAAGGCCACCTGGTCTCGACTTTTGCTTCACCATCCCACGAAAAAAAAATTTATGCAGGTGGTTTTATTCTTTCCGGTACTTCCTCCTCTCCGGAATCACCCCCCTCACACCACCCTCCGGGTCCTCCATATCGCCCAAAAAACGAGGAATCAGGTGGATGTGTACATGAAATATCGTCTGACCGGCGGCCTGGCCAATGTTGATGCCGATGTTGAAACCTTCGGGGGTGAATTTTTTGAGCAGGATTTCCCTGACGGTTTTTACCATTTCCCAGCATGCGGCCTTCTCCGATGCAGACAAATCAAAATAATCCGCACAGTGTCTTTTGGGGATGATCAGCGCATGGCCTTTGTTTACCGGGTAGCTATCGTATATGGCAAATGCATGCAGAGACGCGATAAATCGCGTCTCTTTCACCCGATTTATCGCGTCTTCTTCGCAGATATGTTTTCCGGCTGATTTAACTTGTACGTAGTCACCTTGGTGTCGCGTTCAATGATCTTGCTGATATTTGAGAAGGTTTCCTGGTTCACGGTGGGGATGGGTTGGGTTTGATTGGGTTTTTAGTCAATTCAGGTATTACCGAAAAGAAAAATCCGCCCGAAATATACTCAAATATTCGACATGCTTTCCTTCATCTGCTGTATTTTTGTTTCGGTCGTGAAAAATTTTCCATGTGTCCACACTGGCGTTGTTGCCAACAGCCAGCGCCGCATGGATTTTGATTATTTACTGATCAATCGCTTTTCTGCAAAGCTAATCCAGTCCTGCGACAAATAGTGTCAGGCAAATTATTGCTTCGCCATCCCACGAAAAAAAATTGCATGAAGGTATGCGGATGTTTTTTATACATATGGTTGTGTTGTATCGTGATGGTGGGCGCGATGAATCATGGGGGTGGGGAGACAAGATTTATCGCGTCTCCGGAGCTGAGATTTTGAGTAGATGCGATATAAACATTATCAAAAACTTTTTCTAAATTTGTGGCATAAACATACATATTGATGAAGACCGTTGACATAAATACAAATCTGATTGACAGCTATTTTTCCGTCTTGAAGAATTTAAGTCCTGACAATAAATTAGAACTTATCGCACGCCTTTCAAAGTCTATGAAAAGCCCCAAAAGAGTCAAAGCTGGTTCAGTCCAATCGTTATACGGCGCTTTCCAATCTGATCGTTCGGCTGATGAACTTATTGATGAAATAAAAAAAGCCCGAAGCTTTAACAGAAAAAGATTAGATCTGTGAAAAAATATCTACTTGATACGAACATTTGTATTTATTTTTTGAAAGGACAGTATGATTTGCATATTAAGATTGAGAATGCCGGTATTGAGAATTGCTTTGTCTCAGAAATAACTGTGGCTGAACTTAAGTATGGCGTTGAAAATAGCACACAAAAAGCTAAGAATAGAGAAATATTGGAAAAATTTCTGGCAAGATTTGCAGTAATTCCGATTTTTTCAGCACTTGACATCTATGCTAAAGAAGAGGCAAGGCTTAAAACAACCGGGATGGTATTAGATGATTTCGACTTATTAATTGGGGCTACTGCCATTACCAACAAGTTATCTATCGTTACAAGAAACATCAGCGATTTTAATCGTTTAGATGGCATTCAAATTGAAGATTGGACATCACAATAAAGATTGTTTCTTACCGTCCTTAGAGTCACGATGCCGCCTTTTACCTCCAGCACCAGCAGCCCGTTGAAGCGTCCGCCCCCCAGGTCGGCAACCAGAAAGTCGGTCTGGTCCTCCTTTCGCTCTCCCGGGCGCATCCCCACAACGCGGCGGTCGTAAAACACATCATAGCGCGCCGGATCCAGCCTCTTCAGGATGTTGTACACCTGCTTTTCAGCAGGTTCGTTTTTGTAATTCGACATGTTTGTCTTTGTCTGCTGTATTTTTGTGTCGGTCGGGGAAAATTTTCCATGTGTCCACACTGGCGTTGATACCAACAGCCGGCGCCGCATGCAAGTTGATTATTTACTGATCAAACGCTTTTTTGCAAATGTAATACGGGCTTGCGACAAATAGTGTCAACCATTTGGAGACGCGATAAATCGCGTCTCTGCAGGGCTTGGAAGAAGGGTTGCAGAAGGGAATCCTGACCGTTGCCATCAAGGCAAAAAAATGGGCATCCCACCGGCGGAAATAGCTAAAATGACCGGCCTGCCGGAAAACGACACCGAAAGGTTGTAACTCAATCCCACTCAGGGAATTGGGTGGTATTCAAATCCAGTGTTGCTATGGTTTGCATATCAGAGGCGTCAAGCGCAAAATCGAAAATGCCGGTGTTCTCAGCCATGTGTATCTTTTGGGAAGATCGTGGGATGGCTATGATCCCTCTCTGGTAGTGCCACCTTAAGCACACCTGGGCAATGCTCTTGCCGTTCTTTTTGCCAATATCTGCCAGTAACTGGTTTTCAAATATTCTGTTTCGCCCTGCAGCAAAAGGAGACCAGCCTTGCATTTGTATGTCAGATCGCTTTAAAAAGTCCTGGGCTTCGTGCTGCTGAAAGAAAACATGGGTTTCGATCTGATTGATCGCGGGCCTGACAGTGGCATATCCCAGCAATTCTTCAATTTGAAACGGTTCAAAATTGCTCAGCCCGATGGCTTTGATCTTCCCTTCCCTGTAAAGCTCTTCCATTGCTTTCCAGGTTCCTTTTACATCGCCCCTGGGCCGGTGTATCAGATACAGGTCCATATAAGCCAAACCCAGTTTCGACAGGGATGTTTCAAAGGCCTTCTTTGTGCTTTCATACCCCGAATCGTCAACCCAGAGCTTCGATGTGACAAACAGCTCTTCTCTTTGAATACCACTTTGTTTTATCCCTTCTCCAACAAATTCTTCGTTTCCGTAAATATGGGCGGTGTCTATCAGGCGGTAACCCACCGAGATCGCATCTGAAACACATCGCACACATACATCGCCACGCAGGGTATTGGTGCCAAACCCAAGCATTGGCATCGGAATGCCGTTATTCAGCCTTGCATATGGGATGGGTTCATTTACGTGGGATGGGTTTAAGGCGCCAAATAGTCTTGAACCACCAAAACCAGCAAACACCGTTGCAGCAGCAAGCTTTGCACTGCTCTTTAAAAACTCCCGCCGCATGATTCCATTCTTTTGATCCATCTCTTGTCAGTTTATAAGTTAACTATGAAAAAAAGGTTCCCGCTGATTAAGCTGACGGGGCAGGACGGTCAACAACCTGCGCAAAAACAGTCCCGGCATCCGGCTTTTTGCGATCGAAACCCATTAGTTGACGCACCTTGTCTGCATTGTCGCTTGTTGTCAAATGCTCCAACAGCAAAAAAGCCACGTCAACCGCCGTTGACGGACCGCAGGATGTGATCATGTTGTCCTCCGCCACGATGGGCTGATCGGTCACCTCCACGCCAAACCGGTGCAATGCTGCCCGTCGCACCGCACTGGTGTATGTGGTGCCTTTTTTACCCTTTAAAACACCGCTCTTTGCCAATGGCAATGCGCCAACGCATATTGAAGCAATGAATTTGTTGCTTGCCCTGAAATCGCGGATGATGTCCAGAAATGCCTGGTCATAGGCGTCATCATAATAACCGTACACTTCAAATCCACCCGGTACAGCCAGTGCATCAAATGAGCCAGCGTCAGCATCGCTGACCAGAAAGTCAACAATAAACCGCTGGTTAAATGAGCTGTTGATCTCTTTTCTCAGGCCGCATGTAAACAATTCAGCGGAATGGTCGCCTTCTGCAAGGTTCCATCCAATCACGTCAATAAATGCGCTGGCTTCCAGTATTTCAAATCCTTCGGCCAATAACAACAGTACTTTCTTCATTTCTTGCCGGCCAGTTTAAATGAATCAATGACCTTCCCGATGAACAATGCCGCATAAGTTACCAAGCAAGGGATAAATATAATGATTTTTTTTGTGGGATGGGTGGTGAAGACAACTTTACTCCTATAAGACTTCCTAATTCAGCCTGTGGAGATCAGTTTGCCAATGAAATTTCCAACAAAAACGGCTTTTGTCTGTTATATTCCTTATTATGCAAAAGAACACAAAGCGCTGGCAAATAAAACTGGGTATATTTCTGATGGTCTTTTCGGGGGTATTCTTTGCCATTACCCTGACCGTTCCATTGCTTGGACTGCCTGCAAAAACGGCAGTGATAGCAGCCATAACAAGCTATATCATCATGCAAGTTGTTTTCTGGACTGGCGGCCTTCTGGTTGGCAAGGAACTTTTTGTCCGTTATAAGAAACGCCTAAATCCGCTGAGCTGGTTTAAAAAATCAGATCAGTAAACTGCGCCCCATATTGCCTTTGTTTAATGTGCAACTGATCACCCACGTTTTCGCAAACGGTCAACCATATTTTGACAAATGGTGTCATGTGGAAAATATTGCTCCCATTTCGCACACCGCCCTTAGACGCAATTCATAGCGTCACACCAGCAACCGTATCCCAAAAAACAGAAGGCTACCAATGGCTGTTCAAATGAACATCCGTTCATGCCCAATGGCCTGAAAACATGCTGGCTGATATAATCCTCAAACCGCATCCCACCAATATTCTCAACAATACTGCCTGCCAGTGAGGTTCCCCGGTTGGAATAGGCCATGACCTGGCCAGGGGAATATATGCGTGCCGGAACCCTGCGAAGCAACTGCTCTTTGAGTGAAGGCTGCGGACTAAAGCTGAACGAGCCTTGCAGAACATCCTCATAGCCTGCTGTATGCGTCATAAGATGACGGAGGGTTATGGGTGCAGGAAATCAGCCATTTGCCGATACAGATCGTTAGTTTGTAAATAATAGCCACAGAATAAAAATTTGAAGCCAAAATGTTATTATGTGGCAAAAAAAGAGGAGAAAAAGATATGGAACGGGAATACCTTTTGTTAAAAGTTACAACAACGGATATTATAATGTATCTTTCATTCCCAAAAGAAAAAAAATGGCATTGGTATTGCATGTTTTTGCCATTCAACCCGTTTATCGGGCCATTCATTGAGATAGATTTTGCAGATAAACGGCAATACAACATCTTTGTATAATGAAAAAAGAATGAACATTAAAATCAAAAATTTGCATACCTTGATAACCAAAAACCACAAAAAGATGAAATAAGCATGTGCACAATCGTTCACACACAGGAGAATGTTCATACATGGATTGGCTTCGGCATAAAACTCTCGCCTGATTTCTTTTCCCTGCAAAACATGACCGACATCAGGCAGCACCAATATTTGTTTCATTATTAACCAGAAAAAGATCAAGACATGAAGATGCTGATAACACTGGCCTGGCGCAACCTGTGGCGTAACAGAAAACGATCGCTGATCACCATCAGCTCGGTGCTGTTTGCTGTATTCCTGGCCATCATGTTCGATTCGATGGAGCGCGGCTCGTACGAGCGCATGATCGACAGCATGGTGAAATACAGCACCGGCTACATTCAGATACAGGATGTGCTTTATGAAGACGAGCCTTCCATTGACAACAGCCTGCTTTTCGACCAGGAGGTGGAAGACCTTCTGATAAAACATGCCGGACAGATTGACTACTACGTGCCCCGCATTCAGGGCTTTGCCCTGGCGGCCGCCGGGAGCCAGACCAGGGGATCCTATGTGATGGGCATAGACCCTGAGTCCGAAACGAAGCTCAACGACCTTTGCGATGACCTTATTGAAGGGGAATTCCTCACCAGCAAAGATGAAGACATCATGCTTGCCGATGGCCTTGCCGGCATCCTGGGCGTGGGCGTGGGCGATTCAATTGTACTGCTGGGGCAGGGCTTCCAGGGATCTACCGCGGCAGGGCTTTACCGCGTAAAGGGCATTGTAGAACTCAAGGTTCCGGAAATGAGCAACAACACCATTTACATGTCGCTTCCGGCTGCACAATGGTTTTACATGGCCGACGACCGCCTCACCTCTCTCATTGTGATGCCCCGCAACCCCCGACATACCGGCCAGCTTGTCAGAGACCTCAGGGCAGGCATTGACCAGGAGTGGTATGCCGTGCTCACCTGGGAGCAAATGCTCAAAGACCTGCTTGCGCTAATGAAATTCGACATGGCAGGCTCAATGGTCATGATGGGTATCCTGTATATCGTGGTCACCTTTGGTCTTTTCGGCACCATACTCACCATGATGATTGAGCGCCAGCGCGAGTTCGGCATGCTCATTTCGCTGGGCATGAAGCGATCGCGCCTTGCAGCAGTGGTGTTTATGGAGTCCATTTTCATCTCCCTGTCGGGCATCATGGCCGGCATACTGCTGTCCATACCCATTGTGCTGTATTTTTACTACAACCCCATTCCCCTTTCGGGAGAAATGGCCGAAACCATGGCGGAGTATGGCTTTGAAGCGGTGCTGCCCTTCTCGGCAACGCCCGCCCTGTTCATTAAGCAGGCCAGGATAGTGCTCGTTCTGGCGTTCGTGGTGGGCTTATACCCCATTAAAAAGGTTTTCCAACTCGATATCATGAAAGTTAAAAAATAGCACCATGAAGACATTGTTGAAGATTGCGTGGAGAAACATCTGGCGCAACCCCAAGCGAAGCCTGGTTATGATCTTTGCCATTATCATTGGGCTTTGGGCGGGCATATTTGTCAGCTCGCTCATGTTCGGACTGCTTCAGGCACGCTTCGAGACCAGTATTGAGCAACAGTTTTCCCACATTCAGATACACCACCCCGAATTCATTAAGGACCGCCACCTGAAATACGGCATTGACAAATGGGAGTCGCTCAGCCGCGTGCTGGCATCAGACCCGACGGTCAAGGCCTTTTCAGGAAGGACCATGGCCCATGGCATGCTTGCATCGGCTAGCTTAACCCGCGGCGTAAACATCATTGGTATAGAGCCCGAAGCCGAAGCATTGACCACCAGGCTTGATGGCAACATTGTTGAAGGCAGCTACTTTGAAGAAGGCGGCCGTAACCCCATTCTGGTTGGCAGGGCCCTGGCCGAAAAAACCAAATTGCAGGAACGTTCGCGCCTGGTGCTTACGTTCCAGAACCTTGATGGAGAGCTGGTTGCTGCCTCGTTCAGGGTGGCAGGCATTTTTCAAACGGCCAACTCGATGCTCGACGAAATGAATGTTTACGTTTTGCAGAGTGATCTGAACGGATATGTTGGACAGGAATTGGTCATCAATGAGATTGCCATGCTTGCACACGACCTTGACAGGCTCAATGAGATCAGGGATACATACCTGGCATCTTACCCTGAACTGACCATCAGAACCTGGGCTGAACTCTCGCCTGAACTCAGCTTCATCCAGGAACTGGGGCAGACCATGCTGCTCGTAATACTGATCATCATCCTTTTTGCCCTGGCATTTGGCCTGGTCAACACCATGCTCATGTCGGTGTATGAGCGCATACACGAACTGGGTATGCTCATGGCCGTGGGCATGAACCGCCGCAGGGTGTTCGGCATGATCATGTTCGAAACGGCCTTTCTGACCTTCCTGGGTGCTTTTGGCGGAATGATCCTGGGGGTCATCTCAAACATGATCACCGGCCGCACCGGCCTCGACCTGGCCGTTGTGGGCGGCGACAGCCTGAACGATTTCGGGTATCCATCAATGGTATATCCAACCCTTGGAACCCATTTTTATTTCATACTTACCGGGCTGGTGATCATTATGGTGTTTATCACCGCTATTTTCCCCGCCGTGAAGGCACTCCGGCTTAAACCGGCAGAAGCCGTCCGTAAAGAATAAAGCAACCATTGTAAAACAACGTAAAATATTTCACCATGACCATCATTAAAACAGAAAAACTTACCAAAGTTTACGATGACAACTCGCTGCCGGTCAGGGCACTGAATAATGTTAACCTTGAGTTTGAGCAGGGGGAGTTCACCGCCATAGTGGGCCCATCGGGCAGTGGCAAAACCACTTTCCTGAACATGATCGGTGGCTTGGACAAGCCCACCGAAGGGAAGATAACCATCAGCAACACGGAGATCACCAGGCTGTCTGATTCCAAACTGATCGACTTCCGCCTGCACAACATTGGGTTCGTGTTCCAGTCCTACAACCTTTTGCCGGTGCTTACGGCCAAGGAAAACGTTTCGTTTATCATGCTGCTGCAAAATGCCGACCCCAAGCATATGGAAGCGCGTGCCATGGAACTCTTGAAGCAGGTGGGCCTGGAAGACAAGGTTGATGTGCGTCCTTCCAGGCTCAGCGGCGGGCAGCAGCAAAGGGTTGCCGTGGCCAGGGCACTGGCATCCAGGCCCAAGTTCATTTTGGCTGATGAGCCAACGGCGAACCTGGACACGGAGTCGGCCTTCAACCTGCTCGACATCATGCTGAGGCTTAACAAGGAAGAAAACATCACCCTGATTTTTTCCACACACGACCAGCGGGTCATTGACCGTGCCAGCAGGGTGATTACCCTGGTCGACGGTGCGGTATCGAAGGACTGGCCCTGCAGTATTCATTCTGATAAGATCTGACTGGTCTTCCACCTTTCAACCAATCCTCAAAAACAAACAACTCCTCTGTTGCCTTGGAAATAAACCGTGCCAGGTCGTTCGCCAGCTTCAGGGTGTCGCTTCTGTGGTTATCCGGCAGAATATGGATGAAAACCGCAGTGGGGTTGTTGTCTTTTTGTTGCGAAACAGCCGGATAGAGTGTCGATCCGGTCGTTTTATTACTCGCGTGGGGTACCCTCGGGGATGGGTTCACGCCGGCCATCGTCATAGACTCGAAACAACTCATCTCCGGAACCGGTATTTCTGAGCAGCAGCGCCCGTGAGCGACCCTCCGCCCTGTTTCTTGTGTGGTTGACGTCAATCACCACCACCAGCTTGTCGCGAAGCTTGTAAATGTCGTCATCCTTACAATGACCTACCACTACCCTGTCCACGTCATAGTGAGCAAGGATTGGTCTGATCTCTCCGGCGAAAATGGGGTTGCGGTTTTCACCTACCTGCACCATGCCGCGATACCAATGCGGACCGTTGGTGCCAAATATCACACGTGCGTGATCCCCGAGTTCGGAAGTCTGTTTTCCAAGGTCGCGCCTGACAATGTTGTTGATCTGCTCTGTATGTAGTCCCAGCGCCATGAGTTCCCTGCTGATGCCTGCATGAACGATCAGGGTACGTCCTATGCGAACAATGGTTGGTTTTGTGCGCAGCCAGCGCCCCAATTCAGTATGTTCATCAAAAAGGGATGCATAGTCGAGTTTCATGTCGTTGCAGAAGTCAAGGTAACGCTGCATCACATACCTCACATCTCCCTTCAGGTTCATGGCTTCATGGTTTCCGATGGTCAGGTGCATCCTACCTCCGGCTTGTTGTGACTCATGATCCAGTTTGTAGAGCAGCCATAACAGCGCCATCATATCCAGTCCACGGCTGAACACATCGCCGTTTACCACCAGGTGGTTCTTGCCATAGATCCAGTTGTAGTCTTCATCGATAACCCCTCCGGTCTGCAGTATGGAGACCGTATTCGAGAAACCGCATTCCATGTCGGAGATGGCAAACACTTTCTCAGGCTGTTCAAAGATCCACTGCGTTTCCGCCTCATAGTCGAACAGCTTCACCCCGAAGGACTTCAGCCTTTGCTGCTGCTGGTCTACCCCATCGGGGTACACCATGATGGTTTTGTTGCGAAGGGCCTCGATACTCATCGCCTTCTGCTCTGCAACACCTTTCCGGCTGCCGGGCGATACACGGAGAATCCGTGCCTGACTCCCTTGGTACGTGATGTAAGGTCCGTCATAATAATCGTATTCTCCCCTGGAGGGTTCTTCTGTAACTGGAGGTTGGGGAGTAGTGGTAGCCGCTTGCTGCTCACAGGCAAAAGTAAGCAGGCTTAGCATAAGGGTTAAGCTTGTAAATAATAACCCGGATGCTGTGCCGATTGTCGAGTGCATGGTGATGTGATTGGGGTTTTTATACGTGCTGATTGTCTGTCAGACCGTATTAATATATGGCGTCGTGCCTGGTGCACGACGCCATAAAAAGTTCTCCTTCTATTTCCGGAAACCAGCTATCAGGGCCTGATTCTCAGCCTGAAGATGTTGGCATTGACATTGGGTTTGATGTCTCTTTCCGTCAATACGATGTACATATATCGATCTCCTGTCGGAGAAGTGGAAAGCCTTAGTTTGCCAAAGCTGCTGCCAGCCGGTATGGTGATCACCCCTCCATCGAGGAGTTGGTAGTCGGTACCTTCCACTGCTGAGGTAACCAGTCTGGCCCAGTCGGCGCCTTCAACCCCTTCGGGTTGCTGGGCAACGAGCCGGTTTTTGGAAAAGTCCCTGAACACTTCCGGTGCAATATAATAACCTATTTGCAGGTCCTGAGCCTGGTGTGGTCCGATCAGTTGCACCTGCACGGCTGTGTCGGGGCGGGAAGCCCCTCTGATCTCGCCGGCCCAGAACCTTCCTGTCGAGTTCCAGCTGTAGTTGGCACTTGGGTTTCCCGACTGCAGCGCAAATTCCACGAGCAGGGGGCCATCGTACAAGGTGATGTTGTCATCCATGCAACCCGCCATGATCAGGGCTGCCAGGGCAGCCAGAACGGCTTTTTTATAATATCTCCATTTCATCTTTCTATCTTTTTGTGATAAACATTTATTTTACCTTTAAATATCCGCTTCAGACAACGGCCTCCCGGCATGGAAGACCTTTCTGATGTTCTCATCAGTATCCGGGATTCTGGTCGAGCAACGGATTGTTTTCCACCTGTGTGGTTGATAAATCGGCCAGGATGCGGAAATCATCATACTGTATGGTGGGGTTTCCTCCTGCCGCCGGCTTTGGGACATCCATGCCGCGTCGTTTCAGGTCGAACCAGCGGTGCCCTTCAAAAGCGAGTTCCCTGCGGCGTTCGTCATAAATTTCCTCCAACAGGGCGACGCCCGAAGGAGGATTTTCGTAGGCTGCCAGGCCGCGGTGGGTTCTGAGGGTTTCCAGGGCAGCAATGGCCTCGCCCTGATTGCCCAGCTCATAGTGGGCTTCTGCCTGTATGAGCAGCATCTCGGCCACACGGAAAACGGGGATATGGTCGGTGTTCTGGGCTACGGCCCCGGTATATTTAAGTATGTAAGGGTAGCCATCGCTGTGCACGGCGAAGAGATTATTTCTCAGGTCGGCCTCATCATAAAGGGCAAGAAGCTCTTTAGAGGGCAGTGCATCGAACCAGCCCGGAGGGGGGTGTGTCACCGCATTCAGGGAGCCGCTGCTGCCATGGGGCAAATCGAATGAAAGTTCAAAAATGGATTCCGGATTTGGCAATTGTTCAAATATGTTGCCGGCGGCGCTGTAGTCTTGCAGGCTACCTCGTGCCTTGGTGAATGCCTGTTGTGCATGAGTCAGTGCTTCGGACCATTTTCCCCAGTAAAGGTATAAGCGTGCCAGGCCGGCATGTACGGTAGCTGCATCGGCATAATGTACGCTGCCGCGATTATTGGTCTCGAGCAGTGGCAGGGCCTCCAGGTAGTCTTTTTCTACCTGCTGGTAGCCTTCCAGTACGGTGCCTCGCCCACGTAAATCGGCATCACTCAGTCCGAGCACCGGCGTTGTGCGCATGATGACCCCCTGGTTCCATTCATTGATCTTGGGATGGTTGGGTTCATAGCTGTAAATGCGCAACAGCTCCTGGTAAGCTATCCCACGAAGAAACA